>Ga0306923_10001630_pt1 | contig 19994 bp, 18 predicted proteins | sample sta12Can44000108_FD_203841 | JGI IMG/M metagenome (GOLD analysis project Ga0306923, IMG submission 203841) | Lab enrichment of tropical soil microbial communities from Luquillo Experimental Forest, Puerto Rico - statanox.12C.anox.44.000.108 (v2)... | ecosystem: Environmental > Terrestrial >... | reverse complement strand
CAAGCTGACGGCGGCGAGCGCAAGCCAGATCTGCGACGGCGCCTCCGGCGTGGTCGTCGTCAACGAAAGAGGATTGAAGTCCCTCGGCGTCAAGCCGATGGCGCGCGTCCACCACATGACAATGATGGGCGGCGATCCCGTGATCATGCTGGACGCGCCGCTGCACGCAACCGAGCGCGCGTTGAAAAAAGCCGGCTTGAGCATCGACGACATCGATTTGTTCGAGGTCAACGAAGCCTTTGCCTCCGTGCCGACCGCTTGGCTGAAGACCACCGGTGCCGATCCGGAGCGGCTCAACGTCAACGGCGGCGCGATTGCGCTCGGCCACCCGCTCGGCTCCTCCGGTACCAAGCTGATGACGACGTTGGTCAATGCGCTCGGGCAGCGCAACAAGCGCTACGGGCTGCAGACCATGTGCGAGGGCGGCGGCATGGCGAACGTCACGATTGTCGAGCGGCTGTAAGGCGCGACCTCTTATTTCCTCCCTGCTGAACACCGAGCAGACACGCTTGCCCTCTCCCCTTGCGGGAGAGGGTGGTTTCGAGCGCAGCGAGAAACCGGGTGAGGGGTCGAAGGGAGGAAAGAGCGCATTCAATGGGCGAACAAGCCACCCTTCCCGCCATCCCGCTGCCTGCCTCCATCCGCTCGCGCTATGTGGACGGCATCAACGGCCTGCGCATGCACGTGCTGGAGGCGGGTTTTGAGACAAGCGGCCGGCCCTGCCTGCTGTTGCTGCACGGCTTTCCCGAGCTCGCCTTCTCTTGGCGCAAGGTGATGCCTGCGCTCGCGGATGCCGGCTATCACGTGATTGCGCCGGACCAGCGCGGCTATGGCCGGACCACCGGCTGGGATGGGCGCTACGACGGGGACCTCAACTCGTTCCGCTTGCTCAATCTGGTGCGCGATGCGCTCGGGCTGGTGTCGGCGTTCGGCTATTCCCACGTCGATGCCGTGATCGGGCACGACTTCGGCAGCCCCGTGGCGGCTTGGTGCGCGCTGGTGCGCCCCGACGTTTTTCGCTCGGTTGCAATGATGAGCGCGCCCTTCGGCGGGCCGCCGCGGATTCCATTCAACACGGTCGATGTGCCGGCGAGAGCCGCGACGGAAGATCCAGTCCATCGCGCGCTCGCCGCGCTGCCGCGCCCGCGCAAACATTATCAATGGTACTATTCGACGCGCCAAGCCAACGATGACATGCACCGCGCGCCGCAGGGCCTGCCCGACTTCCTGCGCGCCTACTACCATCACAAGAGCGCGGACTGGAAAGCCAACCAGCCGCATCCCCTGCAATCATGGAGCCCAAGCGAGCTGGCAACGCTGCCGACCTATTATGTGATGGACCTCGCCAGCACCATGCCGCAGACCGTCGCTGAGGCAATGCCACCGGCTGCGGAGATTGCCGCTAATCGGTGGCTGCCCGACAACGAGCTCGCGTTCTATGTGGGCGAATATCAGCGCACCGGCTTTCAGGGCGGCCTGCAATGGTATCGCTGCGGCACCTCGGGCGCCTTCAACACCGAACTGCAGACGTTTTTCGGCAAAACCATCGACGTGCCTTCCTGCTTCATTTCGGGCAAGCAGGATTGGGGCACTTATCAGCGGCCGGGCGTGTACGAGACGATGCAGACCACCGCCTGCACTGACATGATCGGCTGCCATCTCATCGATGGCGCCGGGCATTGGGTGCAACAGGAGCAGCCGGCCGAAGTCAGCCGGCTCCTGCGGTTGTTCCTCGAACGTGCCGCCCGATAGCCAGACATCGCGCACACAGCGCAACTTCGAACACAAGCGCTACCGCCGTCAAATTGACCCTGGCGAACCCAGCCTCTATAAGGTTTAGAAGTGTTCTAAATCGTTTGCTGGAAGGCACTCCATGAAGAATTTCGCCGATCTGACCGAGCGCGAGGTTCTGGCGGTTGCGATCTCTTCTGAAGAGGAAGACAGCCGCATCTACATGACCTTCGCGGAAGACCTCAGGGAGCGCTATCCGGACACGGCGAAAATATTCGAGGAGATGGCCGAGGAAGAACGCGGCCACCGGCACCGGCTGCTGGAAAACTATGAGCAACGCTTCGGACCGCATCTGCCGCCGATCCGCCGGGAAGACGTCAAGGGATTTTTGCGCCGACGCCCGATCTGGCTGACCAAGAACCTGTCGCTCGACACCATCCGCAAGGAAGTCGAGACCATGGAGATGCAGGCCGAGCGCTTCTATGCCAAGGCCGCCGAAAAGGCCGAGGATGTCGGTGTCCGCCGCCTGCTCGGCGATTTGGCCGAGGAGGAAAAGGGCCACGAGAACCTCGCGGCCAAACTCACCGGCGAAATTCTCAAGCCTGACGTGCGCGAGGCCGAGGACCGCACGCGCCGGCGCATGTTCGTCCTGCAATACGTGCAGCCGGGTCTGGCAGGCTTGATGGACGGTTCGGTGTCGACGCTGGCGCCGCTGTTTGCGGCGGCGTTTGCCACGCACCACAACTGGCAAACCTTCCTGGTTGGTCTTGCCGCCTCGATCGGCGCCGGCATCAGCATGGGTTTTGCGGAAGCCCTGTCGGACGACGGCTCGCTCACCGGGCGCGGTTCACCCTGGCTGCGCGGCCTGGCCAGCGGCGTGATGACCGCGCTCGGCGGCCTCGGCCACACCATGCCCTATCTCGTGCCCGACTCCTGGCCGAACGCATTCTGGATCGCGACCACGATCGCCAGCATCGTCGTGTTTTTCGAATTGTGGGCAATCGCCTTCATCCGCGCACACTACATGGATACGCCGTTCCTGCAGGCGGTGTTCCAGATCGTGCTCGGCGGCGTTATTGTGCTTGGTGTCGGCATTCTGATCGGCGGGGCCTAGTGCGGGATGATCGAGCCTCGACCCAGAAGGCTAGCACGGCTCGGTCTCCCCTGGGCATTGGGCGCTGTGCTTTCGGCCGCCTCGGCTGGGCTTGCGAACGCGGCCGATGAAATCCAGGTCTACAATGCATCGATCGCCGAGGTCGGGCAGTTCACCTTCCAGCAGCATCTCAACACTATCCCGCTCGGAATAAAAGATCCGCCGTTCCCCGGTGGGCTGATCTCCAACAACAGCCTCAACGGCACGCCGGAATTCGCTTACGGCCTCACCGACTGGTGGGAGGTCGGGTTCTATCTGCCGTTTTCAATCAGGGACGAGAAATTCTACTCCAACGCGTTCAAGCTCAGAACGCTATTTGTTTCCCCACACGCCGATCAGCGCACATTCTTCTATGGCGTCAATTTCGAGTTCAGCAACGAGACGCCGCCTTTCGCGCAGACCCGCTTTGCGCTGGAAATCCGCCCCATTATCGGCGGCCGCAATTCCGAGTATGAGTTCATCGTCAATCCGATCGTCGACGTAGGCTTCGGTAGATTTGGCGAGACGCATTTCGCGCCCGCAGCCCGCTTGGCGCGAAAAATCGACCAGGACCTGGATTTTGGATTCGAGTACTACTCCGATTGGGGCAGGTTCGGAGATTTCAAGGCGTTCGGCGATCAGGAGCACACGCTGTTTGCGGTGACCGATTTCAAGCTGGGCGTGCTCGACGTGAATTTCGGCGTAGGCTACGGGCTCTCTGCGGCCTCCGACCGCTGGGTCATCAAAACCATTCTCGGATACGCCTTCCCGGTTCCTGGGGGCAATGCGGGCAGCGGCGACCGGGCGACGACGGGGCCGGTCAATCCGATGTCACGCGCGACCCAGCGTACCTGGTAGCCGCGGCTAGTGCCCGCTTTCCGAAGTTCGCGGTACATTGCGGCAGACTCTTATACGAACTTCGGAAAGCCGTGGGCACTAGCAAACTTATTGATTCTAGTGCCGCTTTTCTATTTGAGTTTCCTGTGCCGAATTCGCCGCTTGTGGTGCAGGAACTTCAAATAGGCGGCACTAGCGCGATAACCTTTTTGTGCAGCGATTGCCGTCAAGACGTATCTTGCCGGCCAAGGCTAGATTGATGATCATTCGCTGCCGTCAAAAAATCGACGAAAGGGGTGTGCCTTGGCCAAATCACAATGGAGTTTCGCGACCGCTGTCGAAATGTCGGCAGCACTGGCGGCAAAGAAGGTCTCCGCCGTCGAACTCGCGCAGGACGCAATCGGCCGTATCGAGCGACACGATAGCAAGATCAATGCGGTATGCGTGCGCGACTTTTCCCGTGCGCTCGATGCCGCCCGCGCCGCCGACGCAGCACTCGCGCGAGGGGAGAAGAGGCCGTTGCTCGGCCTGCCGCTGACGGTGAAGGAATCCTATAACATCGCCGGCCTTCCCACGACCTGGGGCTATCCCGCGCAAAAGGATTTTGTGCCAAGGGAAGACGCGCTGTCGATCACGCGCGTCAAGGAGGCCGGCGGCGTGATCCTCGGCAAGACCAACGTGCCGCTCGGCCTGGGCGACTGGCAGAGCTACAACGAAATTTACGGCACCACCAACAACCCCTACGATCTCTCGCGCACGCCCGGCGGCTCCTCGGGCGGATCATCGGCCGCGCTTGCCGCAGGCTTCGGTGCGCTGTCGCTCGGTTCCGACATCGGAGGATCCCTGCGCGTGCCGGCGTTCCATTGCGGCATCTACGCCCACAAGCCGACCTTTGCGCTCGTGCCTTCGCGTGGCCACACACTGCCGCCGTTTCGGCCATTGCCAGTCGATCGCGACCTCGCGGTGATCGGGCCGATGGCGCGATGTGCTGCCGACCTGTCGCTTCTGCTCGACGTCATTGCAGGGCCGGACCCGATCGAGGCCGGCAAGGCCTACCGGCTCGAACTGCCGCCGCCGCGCCATTCGAAACTTGCTGATTTCCGCGTGCTGCTGATCGATTCCGATCCGTTGCTGCCGACCGACAATGACGTGCGCTCCGGCATTGAGAGGTTCGCCGATCATCTCGGCAAGGCAGGCGCATCGGTTGCGCGAACAAGCCCGCTCTGGCCCGACTTCGCGGACGCCTCGCGGCTCTACATGCGTATGCTGCTGTCGCTTCTCGGCGCCAACTTCCAAACGGAGGCTTATACCAACGCGCAGACCGGCGCCGCCCAACTGCCAGGCGACAACATGAGCCTGCGGGCCGAGCGGCTGCGCGGGGCCGTGCTAAGCCATCGCGACTGGGTTACCGCGGACAACGGACGCGTGCGGCTGAAGGCGCAATGGCGCGAGCTGTTCAACAGTTTCGACGCGGTGATCTGCCCGATCATGCCGACGCCCGCCTACGTCCAGGACCACTCGCCGGAACAGGAGAAACGCCGCATCAAGATCGACGGCATCGACTATCCCTACGTCGATCAACTCGCCTGGCCCGGCGTCGCTACGCTACCCGGCCTGCCGGCGACCGCAATCCCGACCGGCTTTTCGCCGCAGGGCCTGCCGATCGGCGTGCAGATCGTCGGCCCCTGGCTGGAAGACCGCACGCCGCTCAAGCTGGCGGAATTGATCGAGCGCGAGTTCGGCGGCTTTGTGCCGCCGCCGATGTTCAATGATTGAGGCTTATCCCTCCCGCCGTTGCGCGCGGAGGAAATGCTTCACGCGTCGAACACGATGACACTGCGCAAGGTCTTGCCGGCCTTCATGCTGGCAAAGCCTTCATTGATTTCGGACAGCTTCAGCTTCGCCGAAATCCAGTCTTCCAGATGCAGCCGGCCACGCATGTAGAACTCGATGAGCCGCGGCATGTCGACGCGGAAATGGTTCGAGCCCATCGAGGAGCCCTGCAGCTTGCGCTCGCGCAGGAAGTCGAAGCCATGCAGCTCGATTTTTTGCCCGAACGGGATCATGCCGACAATGGTGGCGGTTCCCCCAGGCGCCAGCATCCCAAAGGCCTGCTCGGCGGTCTCCTTGCGGCCCAGCACCTCGAAGGAATGATTCACGCCGCCCTTGGTCAGCTCGCGCACCTGCTGCACCACGTCGCCGTTGCGGGGATCGACCACGTCGGTGGCGCCGAGTTTCGTCGCGAGCTGCAGCTTCGCCGGATTGGTGTCGACCGCAATGATGCGCCCGGCGCCGGCGATTTCAGCTCCGTTGATCGCGGCCATACCGACACCGCCGCAACCGATCACCACCACGCTTTCGCCGGGTTGAACCTTCGCGGTATTCACCACCGCGCCATAGCCGGTGACGACGCCGCAGCCGATCAGGGCCGCAAGATCGAGCGGCATGTCCTTGCGGATTTTGACGATGGCGTTTTCGTGCACCAGCATCTGCTCGGCGAAGGAGGAGAGGTTCAGGAACTGATTGAGCTTCTCCGGCCGCGACCATTGCATGCGGTTGGAGACGCCCGGGAGCATCTTGACCGTGGTGTCGGTACACAGCACCGGCCGCCCGGTAGTGCAATTGTCACAGGTGCCGCAGAACACCGACAGGCAGGTGACGACATGGTCACCCGGCTTTACATAGGTGACCTCGGAGCCGACCTTCTCGACGACGCCTGCCGACTCGTGACCGAGCACGGCCGGCAGCGGGTGCGGGTAGAGCCCTTCCATGAAATGCAGGTCGGAATGGCAGAGACCGGCTACGCTGGTGCGGATCAGAACCTCCCGCGGGCCTGGGTTCGTCAGGCTGACGTCCTCGATCACCAGCGGCTTGTTGACTTCGTGCAGGACGGCGGCCTTCATCGGTTTCTCCCTCGGTCTGGTTTCTTTGTCGAATGAAACGACGCGTAATACGGCCACCCTACGCCGTGCAAACCAATTCGCCAACCTCAGCCATGCCGGAAGCATGCTCGCCCAGCAACAGGCTTGCGATCGCGCCTTGCGTCTTATTTTCCGCGAGCCGGAACGGATCGCCCGAGGTGAAGCGGTGATCGACGACAAGCCGCGACAACAAGAGCCGTCGCGCGTCGCCGCGCAGCGCTTCAATGCGCCCGGCCTCCCAGGCAAGCTGCACCGCACTTGCGACATGATAGAGCAGGCTGGTGGCACGCCGCGCTTCGGCCTCATTGTCGGCACGGCCGGCGACTTCCCGCGCGAAGCCGACCGCGGAATCGGTCAAGCCGCGCAGGCGATCGCGCCATGCAACCGGCACGCTGCCGCTGTCGTCGAGGCGTGCGTGCAGATCCGCCGCCAGCGCCGATTCGGCTCCGTGCCGGCCGATCGCGCGCTTTAAGGCATCGAGCGCGACGATGTTGCCGGTCCCCTCCCAGATCGAACCGAGATGCGCGTCGCGCAGCAGGCGGGCGGTCGCAAATTCCTCGACGTAGCCGATGCCGCCGCGCATCTCCAGGGCATCACCGCAGACCTTGCGCGCATCGCGCGTGGCGCGGAATTTCAGCGTCGGTGTCAGAATGCGCAGAAGCGCCGCCGCGTCCTGGCTGCCGGCCTCGGCGCGGTCGAGCGCATCCGCGGTCAAAAAACTCATCGACAGTGCCTGCTCGGTTGCCAGCATGATCTTCATCAATTGCCGCCGCCCCAGCGGCAGATCGACAATTCGGCTGCCGAACACGACGCGATTGCTGGCAACCGTCATGGCGTCGTGGTGCGCGCGGCGCATCAGAGCGGTGGATTTCACGCCGTTGGAAAGTCGCGACGAGTTGACCATCTCCGCCATCTGGACGAAGCCGCGATCGAGCCGCCCGACCGCATAGGCAATCGCGCCTTCCAGCTTGATCTCGCCCGAGGCCATCGAGCGGGTACCGAGCTTGTCCTTGAGCCGCACGATCCGGTAATGGTTCTGCGAGCCGTCATCGAGATGGCGTGGCATCAGGAACAACCCCACGCCACGCGTGCCGGAAGGTGCTCCTTCCGGCCGCGCCAGCAACATCACGACCTTGGCGTCGGCGTTGGAGCAGAACCATTTCTCGCCCGTGAGCCGCCAGTGGTCGCCTTCCTGCACGGCCACTGTCGTGAGCGTGCCGACATCGGAGCCGCCTTCCTTCTCGGTCATGAACTGGCCGCCCTGGGTGAGCTTTTCCATATCGGTCTGGGTCAAGCCATCGAGATATTTTGCCTTCAACGCCTCGCTGCCGAAATTCTGAAGCAGCTTGGCGCAGCCGTCGGTCACGTTGATCGGGCAGCCCAGCCCGAATTCGGCTTGATTGAACAAGAAGGTGAAGGCGTGCTTGGCGACGACGGGATATTTTTCCGGCCAGCCGAGAATACCCTTGCGGATCGACATGGCGTGGATGCCGAACTCGCCGAAGGCGGCGCGCTCAAGCTCCCGATAGGCCGGATGATACTCGATCCACTGCACGTCGCGGCCGAAGCGGTCGCGTTGATGGAGGACCGGGGTATGGCGGTCGGCGAGCCGCGCGCATTCGTCGAGATGGCCGCCGGCGAGTTCGCCTAGCTGATCGAGATGCGGCTCGATATGGCGAAACAGCGCGCCCGACAGATGAATGCGCAAGAGATCGGCGAGCGCCGGATCGGCGCGGTAGAAGTTCATTCCGGTGGTGTCGGGCGCAAGCAACCCGTTCTGTCGGGGCCCGGCCGCGACATCGTCATGCTTGGGGAGCTGGTGCATTATTTTTTGCCTCCCGTCCGTTCCGCCCTGTCGTGACGGCTTTGAATGATGTAGATCATGTACCAAACGGAGCGGCCGATGAATCCGCCCGAAATTCAGGGAGACATCAGAGCATGGCGGACCTCTATCGCATCTTCGGCGCCGAGATGTCGCCTTATTCGGTCAAGGTACGCTCCTATTTTCGCTATAAAGGCATTCCGCATCAATGGATTTTGCGCAATGCGGCGAGCCAGGCTGATTATGAAAAATATGCCAAGCTGCCGATCGTTCCGCTGGTGGTAACGCCGCAGGGCGCTGGCATCCAGGATTCCACTCCAATCATCGATCAGATGGAAAAGCTGTTCCCCGAGCCGTCCATCCATCCCGGCGACGGTGTGGCGCGTTTTGTCTCCGCCCTGATCGAGGAGTTCGGCGACGAGTGGGGCAACAAATGGATGTTTCACTATCGCTGGACGCGCGACGTCGACCAGATCAGCTCGGCGGGGCGAATCGCCCGCATGCGCGCGTCGGGAGGGAGCGAACAGCAACAGGCCGACCTCGCCGGAACGATCCGCGCCCGCATGGCCGATCGGCTCTGGTTTGTCGGCTCCAATGCGCAGACTGCGCCCCAGATCGAGGCCGGTTTTCGCGATATGCTCAAGCTGCTCGAAAACCATCTGTCGGAGCGCCCCTTTCTGTTCGGCGGACGACCGGCTTACGGTGACTTCGGACTCTGGGGTCAATTCTACGAGATGTGGACCGATCCGACCGCGGGCGCGTTGATCGAAGGCGGCGCGCCGCGTGTGCTGGATTGGGTGCACCGCATGCTGTGGCCACGTGCCGAAGGCGATTTCGAGAGCTGGGCCGCGCTCAAGCCGACGCTCGAACCTATCCTCAGCCGACAGGTCGGCGGAAAATTCATGCCATGGACGCTCGCCAACGAGAAATGTCTTGCCGAAGGCAGGGAGGAGTTCAGCGTCAGGCTTGGCGATGACGCCTGGACGCAAAAGCCGCAAAAATATCATGCGCGTTCGCTTTCCATGCTGCGCGCCAAATATGCCGAGGCGGCCGACAAGGCCGCGCTCGATCCGGTTCTGTCCACCGCTGGTTGCCTACAGGGATTGCGTACCTAGATTTTTCTTTGAGCTGCTGATCAAGGAGCCTAAGGAAATGGAACTTCCGAAATACGAGACTGCCCTCATTGTCGGTGCCGGCGAAGGGTTGAGCGCATCGCTGGCGCGGCTGTTTGCCCGCGAGAACATCGCCGTTGCGCTGGCCGCGCGCAAAACCGAAAAATTGGGGGCCCTCTGCCGTGAGACCGGCGCCTACGCCTATGCCTGCGATGCCGCGAGCGCGGACGACGTGGAGCGCCTGTTCGGCATGGTCGAACGCGAGGTCGGCGTGCCCGATCTGGTGGTCTATAACGCCAGCGCGCGGGCGCGCGGCGCGTTTGTCGATCTGGTGCCGGCCGAGGTCGCGCAGGCGATCCTGGTCAGCGCGTTCGGCGGCTTTCTGGTGGCGCAGCAGGCGGCAAGGCGAATGCTGCCCAACAAGCGCGGCGCGATCCTGTTCACCGGGGCGTCGGCCAGCGTCAAGGGCTATCCGCAATCGGCGCCCTTTGCGATGGGCAAGTTCGCCCTCCGTGGGCTGGCGCAAAGCATGGCGCGCGAACTGTCGCCGCAAGGCATCCATGTCGCGCATTTCGTCATCGACGGCGGCATTGGCAGCGCCACGCGGACCAATCCCCCCGACCGGCCGGATTCGTGGCTTGATCCCGATGCCATCGCGTTGAGTTACTGGAACGTATTGCAACAGCCTCGCAGTGCCTGGAGCTGGGAAATCGAATTGCGTCCCTGGGTGGAGAAGTTCTGATGAGCCAAACAGAAGCGATCAAGACGGCTGCGGAGATCAAGATCGACACCGGGACCGATGAATTGCTGTGCGTGATCCGCGACCGCGTCGCGATCATCACCCTCAACAGGCCCGAGGTGCGCAACGCCATGTCGGACAGCCTGACGCCGGCGCTGCGAACCATGATCAGGACCTGCGGCGAAGATCCGCAAGTCGGCGTACTCCTGATCACCGGTGCGGGCCAGGCGTTCTGCGCCGGTGGCAACGTCAAGGGCATGGGCGCCCACCGTGACCGGAAGAGACAGGAAATGTCCTATGACGAAAAGGTCGCCGACCTGCAGGAACGGCAGCGCCTTCTGACCGGCGCGCTGGTCGCCGTCCGCAAGCCGACCATTGCCGCGCTGCCCGGGCCCGCGGTCGGCGCAGGGCTTGCTCTTGCAATGGCCTGCGACATCCGCATCGCTGCGCAATCGGCGTTCGTTTCCACCGGCTATCTGCGGGTGGCACTCAGCGGCGACTACGGCATTGCCTGGCTATTGACGCGCCTTGTCGGAACGGCGCGGGCGCGGGAGCTGATGTTCACGTCCGAAAAGGTCGACGCCGAACGGTGCGAAAAACTTGGCCTGGTCAATCGCGTGGTGCCCGACGAGCACCTGCAGGACGAGGCCTTTGCCCTTGCCAGGTCACTGGCCGAAGGGCCCACGCTTGCGCTGCGCTACATGAAGGACAATCTCGACGAAGCACTGCTGTTCGATTTCGCCACCGCGCGCGATCACGAGGCGATGCGGCTGATCCGCCTGACTGCGACCGCCGACCATCGCGAGGCGGTGCAGGCCTTCATCGACAAGCGCAAGCCGGTGTTCAGGGGAAACTAAAGGCCCGCGAACTTGCGCGGGCCGGAATTGTCAGGTCGCAAGAGCAGCGGACTCGTGCGAGGCCGCAGCAATTCGCCAGCTCGCGCACGGAATGTCCTTCGGCTCGATGGCTATCTCTTTCTCGAAGCGCACGACCTTCCAGTCGTTCGGGTGGTGGGTGAAGGCAAAGCCGGACTTTCGGGCAAGGGCGAGCATGCCCTCGTTGGAGCGCAGCGTGTCGCCGAACACCCGCACGGCACCGAACGCCGCCGCCCGGCATTCCAGATTTTTCATCAACGCCGCGCCAATGCCGTGACCCTGCCAGCGATCCTCGATCGACAGGCCGAATTCCAAATCGCCGGTTTCGTCGTGGAGGATGTAGCGAGCTTCGCCCACGATCGTCTCAAAGCCGTCGACCTGCATGGTCGCAACCACGGTAAAGCCGTCACGCTCGTTCACGTGCGTGAAATGCTCAAGCAGGGATTTGGGCAATTCGCTCATCGCGCTGAAGAAGCGGTTGTAACGGGAGCGGGCCGAAAGCGAACGAAAATAATTTTGCAGTTCGTCCGCATCGCGCGGTTCGACAAAGCGCACGGTGATGGCTTCGCCCCGGCGCGAACGCAACACGTCGGAATACTGCCTGAGATCGTCGAACCGAAGCCTCGACATGCCGAACTCCCATCGCCCGAGAGAGAAGTGGCTCAAAAGAACTTGCCAGCGCCCCTCGATGGAGGCAGCGCCGGCGCTCGGCTGCCTGATTAAGCCCGCCAGAAAGGTTTATCGACTTCGTTGGCGATGTCGCTCCATGAGAGGCCGACGTCGTGCAGGTCCCGTTCGGTCCATCGGGCGAGTTCTTGGCGCTCCTGGTAGCGCTGCCGCCAGATGTGCAGGGTCTCGCCTATTTGGGTCCAAATTCCCGGAACATGATGATTTGTCATCATTTCGTGTGAGTAGATGGACATTTTTAGCTCCTAAAGCTAAGGTTTCCCCGCTAATATGAGCCTTCTCTAGGTTTCTACAAACGACATTTCATACCGGATAGGATGAGATAAACTCATGGATCGGAGCCCCTGAAATGGCCGCGAGGCTCCCCTCTCTCAATGGCTTGCGAGCATTCGAGGCCGCGGCGCGCCATTTGAGCTTTACCCAGGCCGCCTTCGAGCTGAACGTCACGCAAACCGCGATCAGCCATCAGATCCGCCGCCTGGAGGAGGAACTCGGCATCCGCCTGTTCATCCGGAAGAACCGGGCGCTGGCGCTGACGCCGAAGGCTCGCGACTATCTTCCCGGCGTGCGCGCCGCCTTCAACGATCTCCGCCTTGCGACCGATCGGCTCTTGCGGCGAGACGACGACAACGTGCTGACCGTGTCCACGCTTGCTTCGCTTGCGGCAAAATGGCTGCTGCCGCGCCTTTCGCAGTTTCAGGAGGCCCATCCCCGAATCGACGTTCGCATCACCACTTCGACCGGCCTGGTCGACTTCAGGGGTGGCGGCGTCGATGCCGCGATCCGTTACGGTCGCGGACACTGGGCTGGCCTGCGCGCCGACTGGCTGATGGCCGACGAATTGTTTCCGGTATGCAGTCCCAAGCTTCTGGAAGGCGACAAGCCGCTGCGTCGGCCGGAGGACCTCGCGCATCACACGCTGTTGCATTCGAGCGGCGGGTATGATGATGACTGGCGGCTGTGGCTGACGGCCGCGGGCCTGCCGACCAATATCTCCAGGCAACCAGGGCTCACCTTCGACCTCATCCTCATGACAGTGCAGGCCGCCATCGACGGAATTGGCGTCGCGATGGGCCGCACCTCCTACGTGCAGGACGACATTGCCAAGGGCCGGCTCGTGGTTCCCTTCCACATTGCGCTGCCGGCGGACGCCGGCTTCTACCTGGTTTCGCCGGAGGCAGTCGCCGATCCGCCGAAGCTTGCCGCCTTCCGGCAATGGCTGCTTGCTTCGACCAAGAACAAACCCTGAAAGACTGTGCATGTCGGCGGCGCCTTAGCCCAATTGACCGGCGATTTCCGGTTGGTCGGGGAAAGCAGGCATGGCAGATTGCCCAAAGACTGCGAATTGTAGGGCCTGCGAGCTTGTCCTCGACCGGCCACGTCGCAACGGGGAGACGCTCGCGATGTCCGCAACCACAAGCACACCGACCATCCACTCGCGTATCGGCGCGATGCTGCGCGCAACCAGCGGCAATTTCCTCGAACAGTTCGATTTCTTCCTGTTCGGCTTTTATGCGAGCGCGATCGCCAAGGCCTTTTTCCCCTCCAGCAACGAAACCGCCTCGCTGCTCAATACCTTCGGCGTGTTCTGGCTCGGCGCGTTGATGCGGCCGGTCGGCGCGATCTTTCTCGGAGCCTATATCGACAGGATCGGACGACGCCAGGGCCTGATCGTGACGCTTGCCATCATGGCTGCCGGCACCGTGGTGATCGCATTCTGCCCGAGCTATGCCACGATCGGCATCGCCGCCCCCATCATCGTGCTGCTCGGCCGCCTGCTGCAGGGCTTTTCCGCCGGCGTCGAACTCGGCGGCGTCTCGGTCTATCTGTCCGAGATCGCAACTCCCGGCAACCGCGGCTTCTACACCTCGTTCCAGTCGTCGAGCCAGCAGGTTGCGATCTTCGTCGCCGCGATCATCGGCTATGTCCTGAACGAGTCGATGCCGGCGGAAACGATTGCCGCGTGGGGCTGGCGCATTCCATTCTTCATCGGCTGCCTGATCATTCCCCTGATCTTCTTTCTGCGCCGCACGCTGGAGGAAACGCCGGAATTTCTGGCGATGAAGAAGCATCCGACCGGGCGCGAGGTTTTTGCTTCGGCAGTGGCGAACTGGCGCATCGTCGTGCTCGGCATGATGATCGCGGTCCTGACCACCACGACCTTCTATTTCATCACCGTCTACACACCAACCTTCGGCAAGAACGTGCTGAAGCTTTCGGCGCAGGACGCCCTGCTGGTGACGCTTCTGGTCGCCGTTACCAACTTCTTCTGGAATCCGGTCGGCGGCGCCGTATCCGACCGGATTGGCCGCAAGCCGGTGCTTCTCACGATCGCCTGCCTGTCGTTCGCCACCGCCTATCCGGCGCTGCACTGGCTGGTGTCCGCTCCGACCTTCGGCAAGTTGCTCGCCGTGCAGATGATGTTCTCCTTCTATTTCGGCGTCTATAGCGGCACGATGCTGGGTTGCCTGGTCGAGATCGTGCCGAAGCATGTCCGCACCACCTGCTTCTCGCTCGCCTTCGCGCTCGCCGCGGCCCTGTTCGGCACCTTCACGCCGTTCGCCGCGACCTGGCTGATCGATCATACCGGCGACAAGGCCTCGCCCTGCTACTGGCTGATGTTCGGTGCGAGCCTGGGCATCATCGCGGCCCTCACCGTTTATCGCGGCGGCAGGACCATCGAAACGCGGGAAGCCGTCGCCGCCTGAGTAGTTAGACACGCCGGCATGGCCGACCTCGACCGCAAATACGACGTGCTTGTCATCGGCGGCGGCAATGCCGCGCTGTGCGCGGCCATCAGCGCGCGGCGGGCCGGCGCCAGCGTGCTGGCGCTGGAAGGCGCGCCGAAATTCTACCGCGGCGGCAATACCCGCCACACCCGCAACATGCGCTGCGCCCATGACGTAGCCACCGATATCTTGACCGGGCCATATACCGAACAGGAGTTCTTCGAAGATCTTCTGCGCGTCACCGGCGGTGAGACCGACGAGGAACTGGCGCGCCTGATGATTGCCGAGTCCAAGGACATCCTGAACTGGATCGTCGAGCAAGGCGTGCGCTGGCAACCCTCGCTCGGCGGCACGCTCAGCCTCGGGCGCACCAACTCGTTCTTTCTCGGCGGCGGCAGGGCGATGCTGAACGCGCTCTATCGCACCGCCGAGGGGCTTGGCGTCGACATCCTCTACGAGGCCGAGGTGATCGACCTCGAGATTGACCACGGCATGTTCCTCTCGGCAACCTTCAAGCAGGGCGACCGCCGCCTCTCCGCGCGGGCCGCGACGCTGGTCGCCGCCGCCGGCGGTTTCGAGGCCAACATCGAATGGATGAAGCAATATTGGGGCGAGGCGGCGGACAACTTCCTGATCCGCGGCACGCCCTTTAACCGCGGCTCGATCCTGAAGATGCTGCTCGAAAAAGGCGTCGAGGCGGTGGGCGACCCGACGCAGTGCCACGCGGTCGCAATCGACGCACGCGCGCCCAAATTCGACGGCGGCATCATCACGCGGCTCGACTGCGTGGTGTTCGGTATTGTCGTCAACAAGCACGCCTTGCGCTTCTACGACGAGGGCGAAGACATCTGGCCGAAGCGCTACGCGATCTGGGGACGCCTGGTCGCGGGCCAGCCCGACCAGATCGCCTATATCATCTTTGACAGCAGCGTGCTCAACAGCTTCATGCCGTCGCTGTTCCCGCCGATTGCGGCCGACACGATTGCCGGGCTTGCCGTCGAACTCGGGCTTGATCCCGAAACGCTTGAAAAAACGGTTGCAGACTTCAACACGGCCGTGCGCCCCGGCACCTTCGATCACACCATCCTCGACGATTGCCGTACCGAGGGCCTGAACCCGCCGAAGAGCCATTGGGCGCGCAGGATCGAGACGGCGCCCTACTACGCCTATCCGGTGCGGCCCGGCATCACCTTTACCTATCTCGGCACCCGCGTGAACAAACAAGCCCGCATGCTGATGAAGGACGGCGGGCCCGCCGCCAACATGTTCGCAGCCGGCGAGATCATGGCCGGCAACGTGTTGGGCAAGGGTTACGCGGCCGGCATCGGCATGACCATCGGCAGCGTGTTCGGGCGTATTGCGGGACGGGAGGCGGCGAAGATTGCAAAGAATTAGCGATTGACGATGAACCACATCGGAAAGTCTTGAGGCGACATGCACGCAAGTAAAATCCTCGACGAGGCCGACCGCTTGATGACGGTCTGCAATTCCTGTCGCTATTGCGAGGGGCTTTGTGCGGTGTTTCCGGCAATGGAGATGCGCCGCGTCTTTTCCGACGGCGATCTCAACTATCTCGCCAATCTCTGCCACGCCTGCGGTGCCTGCTACACCGATTGTCAGTTCTCGCCGCCGCACGAGTTTGACGTCAACGTGCCCCGGACGCTTGCGATCGCGCGCGCCGAATCCTGGGCGGCCTATGCCTGGCCCACCGCGTTGTCCGGCCTGTTTCGGCGCAACGGGGTTGCGATCGGCGTCATCGCGGCGCTCGGCGTCGCAGCCTTCGTACTTGGCTTTGTCGCGTTGAAGGACCCGCGGGTGCTTCTTGGCATCCACACCGGCCCCGGTGCGTTCTACGCGCTGATGCCGCACGGCGCGATGGCTGCGCTGTTCGGCGCCGCCTTTCTCTACGCAATCCTGGCGCTGGTGATGAGCGTGCGCGCTTTCTGGCGCGACATCGGTGAACCCGTGGGTATGCGCACTGATTTCGCCTCGCTCTGGCGGGCGATGCGGGATGCCTGCAGTCTGCGTTATCTCGACGGCGGCGGGGTCGGCTGTTTCAACGAAGACGACCAGCCGACCGATCGCCGCAAGATCTTTCATCACCTGACGTTCTACGGTTTTCTGCTCTGTTTCGCGGCTACCTGTGTCGCCACCCTCTATCACTATCTGCTGGCGCGCGAGGCGCCCTATGCCTGGTGGGACCTGCCCGTCATCCTCGGCACGCTTGGCGGCATCGGGCTTATGATCGGGCCTTTGGGATTGTTGTTTGCGCGGCAACGGCGCGATCCGGCGTTGGCCGATCAGTCGAGCAGTGGCATGGATGTGGCGTTCATATTGATGCTGTTCCTGACCGCGCTGACCGGCATTGCCCTGCTGCTGCTGCGCGGCACGCCCGCAATGGGGCTCCTGCTCGCGGCCCATCTCGGCGTGGTCTTTGCGCTGTTCATCACCCTTCCTTACGGCAAGTTCGTGCATGGCGCCTTTCGCTTCGCGGCGCTGGTGCGCTACGCGCGGGAGCGGCAGGCGATGGCGCAGGGAACGATGACGGAGTAGTGCTATCCCTCCACCGCCCTCGCGCCCCGGACGCGGCGCAGCACGAGAGTGGTGCGCTGCTGAGCCGGGGCCCATCAGTCTGTTTCATGCCTTTGTGGGTCCCGGCTCTGCGGCGCACCGCCAAAGACGCGCTGCGCCGCGTCCGGGACACGAGGGCGTATTCTCGCGGCGCGATTCGCCCGAGTCTTGCAAAAAACAACGTCCCTCGAAACCAACAGAGGGCGCGGGGAATGCCGGGTGCGCTGCTCGCACCCATAGCCTTGCGTGCAAACAGAAAAGACACGCAAGCAGAAGTCACCACAGGTAAAGCCGCCTCACACGACATTCCCCGCGCGATGGTTTTACGGTTTCCTTCGCGCTCTCCCCGGAGACCGGGCTTTGTTGCCTCCGTCATCGGCGCGATGCAAAGCATCGTCGCCAACTTGACACCTGCCTTGGTGTGCCAGGACCACACGACTTCGCCGTCCGCGCGCAACATCACTCGTCAGTCGATGTGCCGCGTCCATCGCATCCCGCGCCCTACACTCGTGACGATCGCGAAGCGCCCCTCTTATCGAGCGCGGGATGGCGCGAGCTTGTAGAGATGATTTGCCCGACGGGCATAGCGAAATATTTTTGCGAACAGGACTGGACCACCCAAATCAGCCTGAAATCGCTCGCGATTTTAGTCTTTAGGCGCACTCCCGATTCGATACTTGGATAGCCAGAACCACGGAGATCGTCATGGCCGGGCATGACGGTGAGAGTTGGACGCGATGACGTGGCTACTTCGTCGGCAACGCCTTGACTGGATAGGGTGGTGTGGCCGGCGACGTTGACGATGGCGCCGACAACGCGTTCAGCGGCACCGTGAAGCCGACCTTCACCACATCGTCGCTGCGAGCGAAGGTGTAGTTGAAGAACGGCGAGGCCGCCGGCGCATTGAAGTTCGCATCCTGCCACCAGGTGTGGTGATATTCGATGAACAGCGACACCGGGCGCGCAAGGTTCGGCGGGGTGTAGGCGAAGCCGGCGCCGACGGTGGCTCCCGCCACGGTCGCCGAGGTCGAGCTTGCGACCGGGATGAAGTTCACGTTCAGCGTCTCGTTCAGCACGCTGACACCGGCGATGCCGTAGAGCCAGACGTTCTGGAACTGCGGGCCAGCCTTGACGCCGAAGGTCGCGGAAAAATTGCTCCGGGTGCCGAGGAAGCTGGCATTGGGAAGGTTTGCCTGACGGAGATGTTCGGCCAGTCGGCCGACACGAATGGCATCACCGCGACGCTGTTGCCGAGGTCGAACTTGTAGCCGAGGCTTGCACCGAAGCCGACCGGGTCCTTGCTTGGATCGAACACGTTCGTGATCCGGTCGGTTGATGCAAACCGTTCCACGAAATGACCATCGCCGGTCGTCTTGATAAGGTAGATTCCCAGAAGCACTCCGGCGCTGGAAAAGACCGGGACGACACCTGGGCATGGCGGCAAATTGCTCTCACGTATGATCGCTTGCCGCAGTCCAATCCAGCTGACACTTCCAACGGCATCATCGTGACCGATGCTGGCTCCAGGATTGATGAGGGGTGGCTCTTGTCGCTCCAATCGAGACGCCTCTTCGAGCCAGGCGTCGACCCGCGCTGTCCTGCAGTTGTCACCAGGTGCTTTTTTCGCCAGAGAATATGCTTCGTTTGCGATTTCTCTCAAGTAATGACGATGATCGCTACGGGTAAGCTCATCACCGCCAGGAGAATCCTGGGCCATCGCGCCCGTCGTGGATGAGACGACAGCGATAGCGGCCAGCGTGCCCAGGCCGAACGCGCGCGTTCGGCTTCTCCTTTGACCGCCCAGCTTGGGTACAAACTTCAACATCGAAAGAGCCCCCATGTCGTTTTTTGGACCGGACGCGCGTCCTCGCTTCGACTCGAGAGGCGGCTCCGCCGATCACCCTACCTGTTCCATGTATCGAGCCGTTCAGCCACACAGCACTGGTGACGGCCGAACGAATAGCGATGATCGCGGTCATCCGGCGACACGTCCCTTGCAATCACTCCCCCCAGCGGCGTCATTGCGAGCGAAGCGAAGCAATCCAGAACCACACGCAAAACTCTGGATTGCTTCGTCGATTCGCTCCTCGCAATGACGGCAAGAGAGTGCAGGGGTGGGCAAAGCGACTTGTCCGACGAAGCTCGAAGAGCGAAGGCGGCAGCGTGCCCACCCTACACTGTCGACTGCCGCTCGTCCCCTACCCCGGCGCTGCGCGCCGACCTTCCCCGCAGGGGGGGAGGGATTGCACCGCAGCCGCTTACGGAATTGCGCGCCCTACAGCTCCACCACCACGTAGTTGCTCTCGACCCTGACCGGAATGGTTTCCGCCACATAGGGTCCTTTCACCAAGGTAGTGCCGGCTTCGACGCTGACGTCATAGGCGCGGGTGCGAAACCGCTTCGGCTCGCACCAGGACTGGCCGGTGCGGATGTCGAACTCCCAGCCATGCCAGGGACAGCGGATGATCTCGCCCGGCCTGGTATATTCGATCTCGCCGGGATTTCTGGATTGCGCCAGCCCAATCAACGGGCCTTCGCAGAGCGCCGCGCCCTGATGCGGGCAGCGGTTCAGAAGGCCGAAGTACTCGCCCTTGATGTTGAAGATCGCGATCGGCCGGTCGTCGATAGTAACGAATTTGCGCGTGCCCGGCGGCAGCTCATCCACCGGACCAATGACGTGCCTGGCCATCAGGAAACGCCGTAAAGCTTCCGTGCGTTGCCGAGGTAGAACGCCTCGCGATTGGCATCGCTGACGCCGGGTGGCAGCACGCGCGAGGGGTCGTCAAAATCCCAATGCGGATAGTCGGTGGCAAACAGCAGCTTGTCCCAGCCGACCCA
>Ga0306923_10001623_pt1 | contig 20046 bp, 18 predicted proteins | sample sta12Can44000108_FD_203841 | JGI IMG/M metagenome (GOLD analysis project Ga0306923, IMG submission 203841) | Lab enrichment of tropical soil microbial communities from Luquillo Experimental Forest, Puerto Rico - statanox.12C.anox.44.000.108 (v2)... | ecosystem: Environmental > Terrestrial >... | reverse complement strand
GCGATCATGGCCGGCGATATTGCGGGCTACAGCCGGCTGATGGGCGCCGACGAGGAAGGCACGCTACGTCAGCTCAAGGGGCACCGCAAGGAATTGGTCGATCCCAAAATCACTGAGCACCGCGGCCGCATCGTCAAGACCACTGGTGACGGCATGCTGGTGGAATTCGTCAGCGTCGTCGATGCTGTGCGTTGCGCTGTCGACATCCAGCGTGGCATGGTCGCACGCAACGCCGACGTCCCGACAGACCGCCGCATCCAGTTCCGCTTTGGCATCAACGTCGGTGACATCATCATCGACGGTGACGATATCTTCGGTGATGGCGTCAACATCGCGGCGCGGCTGGAGGCACTCGCTGACCCGGGCGGCATCATGGTTTCGGGCATCGTACACGACCAGGTCCGGGACAAACTCAGCTTCGATTTCGACGATATGGGACAGCAGACCGTCAAGAACATCACGCGGCCGGTCGGTGTTCATCGCGTTCAATTGGCTGAACATTCTCCGCGTAGGCAATCCAGCGCGACCGTCGGCAAGCTCGATTCGGCAGTCTCCGATCGGCCCTCCATCGCCGTGCTACCGTTCGCCAACACGAGTGGGGACCCGGAGCAGGAATATTTCGCTGACGGCATCTCCGAAGACATCATTACCGGCCTATCAAAACTGCGCTGGTTTTTCGTGATCGCGCGCAATTCTTCGTTCGCGTACAAGGGCAAAGCGGTCGATGTGAAGCGCGCGGCGCGGGAGCTCGGTGTGCGCTACGTGTTGGAGGGCAGTGTGCGCAAGGGTGGCAACCGCGTACGCATCACGGCGCAGCTAATCGACGCCGCGACCGGCAACCACATCTGGGCCGATCGCTACGACGCCGATCTCACGGATGTCTTCGCTTTGCAGGACGAAATTACCACGAAGGTCGTCTCCGCGATAGAGCCCAAGTTGTTGGAGGCCGAAGGCATACGCTCGCAAAAGCGGTCGCCGGAAGATCTCGGCGCCTGGGACATGGTGATTCAAGCCAATTCGCTGTTCTGGCGTCTGACTAAGGCAGAAGGCGATGCCGCGATCGCTACGCTCCAGCGGGCGGTTCAGCGCTACCCGGACTATGGGCCTGCGCACAGCATGCTTGCTTTCATGCTATTGGTGTCGGGCCGCCTCGCCTATACCTTGGATGAGTTGGAACAAGACGTCCGGGAGGCGAAAGCTCTGGCCACGCGAGCGATATCGCTCGACAACAGCGATCCGTGGGCACACCTTGCGCTCGGCTTCGTTGCTTACACAATGCGGTCCACCGATGAAGCGATCGATGAGTTCCGACGCGCGCTCGACCTCAATCCGAATTTCGCTGCCGCCCACGGCTATCTAGGATTGGCGGCCGCCCTCGCCGGGCGATCCGAAGAGGCGATCACACATGCCGAGCAAGCCATCCGCATGAGCCCGCACGATCCGCAGAACGCGGTATTCAATGTGGCAATAGCTGCTGCTCACTATCTCGCAGGACATTTTAGCGAAGCGGTTGCCTTCGGTCGCAAGGCCATCCAACAACGTCCGGGATTGAGCGGCGCTCACCGCATTTACGTCGCGAGCCTTGCCCAGGCCGGTCAGACCGATGAGGCGCGTGAGGCTCTGCGACGGCTTAAGGAATTGCAGCCGAACATTTCTGTCGCATGGATTGAGCAGTACGTTCCCTATACCGTCGGGCCAATGGCCAAATTCCTCGAGGGCATGCGCAAGGCCGGGCTGGAATAGGCTATTTTTCGAAACTGGAGGCGACGATGCGATATGCATCTTCGATTGGTCTGTTCTGTGTCGGTCTATTCCTCAATGGCCCCGCGGATGCACAAAGCACCGCCGTAGTCCGCGTCGGGATTCTCAACGATCAATCCGGCCCCTATGCAGATTTCGGCGGCAAGACCTCGGTCGATGCAGCGCGCATGGCCGTCGAGGACGTTGGCGGCAAGGTCCTCGGAAAACCGATCGAGATCATCGTCGGCGATCATCAGAACAAGCCGGACGTGGCCTCTGCTATCGCGCGGCGCTGGTTTGACGTCGAAGGGGTGAGTGCGATCGCCGAGCTGACGAATTCGGCTGTTGCGCTGGCGGTTCAGCAAATCGCCAGGGAGCAGAGGAAGATCACGTTGTTCACCGGACCAGCGACAACGCGACTCACAAATGAGGATTGCTCGCCAACCGGATTTCATTGGGCGTTCGACACGTATTCGCAGGCGGTCGGCACAGCCCGTGCCGTCGTCGCCGAAGGCGGCAAGAGCTGGTTCCTGCTGGTTGCTGACTACGCCTTCGGTCATCAGATGGCCAACGATCTCAGCAAGATCGTCAAGACGAGCGGCGGCACCGTGGTCGGCCAAGTCCGGCATCCGCTCAACACGAGCGACTTCTCATCATTTCTGTTACAGGCGCAGAGCTCGAAAGCTCAAATAATCGGCCTCGCGAGTGCCGGCGCCGATACCATCAACTCAGTGAAGCAGGCGGCCGAATACCGCGTTGCAGCAGGCGGTCAGAAGTTGGCGGGCCTTGTAGTTGTAATCAGCGACATCCATGCGCTCGGCCTGAGGACGGCCAACGGGCTGGTCTTCACCACCGCTTTCTATTGGGATCGGGATGAGGCATCTCGGGCTTGGTCGAAACGGTTCTTCGAGAGGACTAGCCGGATGCCCGGGATGGTTCAGGCCGGGACCTATTCAGCCGTGCTGCACTATCTCAAAGCGATGGAGGCGGCGGGCACGGCGGATGGGAGGGTGGTCGCAGACAAGATACGGGAGTTGCCGGTAGACGATTTCTTTGCCAAAGGGCGAGTGCGCGAGGATGGCCGCATGATGCACGATATGTATCTCGTCGAGGTTAAGACGCCGAGCGAATCCAAGGCAGCATGGGACTACTACAAAGTTCTCCGCCGCATCCCAGCCGAAGAGGCGGCCCAGCCGCTGAGTGAAAGCAAGTGCTCGCTCGTCAAGAAATAAAATAAGGCCTTCATCGGAAGCCAACTGACGGGACCCTGTCGCTCCCAAAGTCTCAAAACCGCCAGGGCGCTTGGCCTTGAACTGGCTAGAACGCTAATTGGCGCGCCGACGAGCTGGTCGAATGGACCTGGCCCATGCCGCCTGTGGCACATAGCATCGATTCGGTGCATCGCAGGCGAGTTGCATAGAGCACCAGGCCGTCGAATCCAGGCAGTCGGGCCAACTTGCTCACTCCCGCAAGAAGTCGAGCACCGCGGTCTCCGCCAGCACCGCTTCGGGGATGCTGTGGCGCTGCGAACGGGCGCGCTCCTCGGCGGTCTGCGTGGCCTGAAGATAGGCGCCGAGGTGCCGCGCGCGCTCGATGATGCGCTGCCCGACCGGCAGCCGCGCCGCCTCGAAGCGTCGCAGCGCCGCCGCGACCTCGCCCACCTCGAGCGCCGCCACCAATGCCGCTGCGTCGTCCGCCGCCTTGGCGACGCCGGCCGCGACATGCGGTCGCGCGACGAAGGCCGCGTCGCCGATGATCGCGACCCGGCCGAACGCCATGCGCGGCGATTCGAGATCGTAGATCGGCTGCAGGATCGGCTCGTCGATCATTCGCACCACCTCGCGGAACTGCGGCGCGAGCAGCCGCTCGGCCGCCGCCCGCATCTCCGCGATCGCCTCGCGCCGGATCAGCGGCGGCGGAATCGATATGGTGTGGGTGGTGCCGCCCGCATCGGTGAGGAGGTGCTGCAGCTCGCCACGCTCATCCGCCGGCCGGTACCACACCACGTTGTAGCGGCGGTGGCCGGGGCGCAGGTCATTGTCGGGGCCGGCGACCGGATAGCCCAAGCACTGCTCGCCCGGCGGCAGGCAGAACGTCATGTAGTTGAACAGCTCGCGATGGATCACCGGTGGAAACGCCGCCTCGGGAATGAGCGCGCGCCACGCCACGTAGCCGACGTAAAGCGGCGCCAGCTCCGGCAGGCATTGCTGGCGGATGGTCGAGCGAAGGCCGTCCGCCCCCACCAGGAGCTCAGCCTCCGCGGCATCGCCATCGCCGAAATGCGCGACCACGGAGTTTTCGGTCTGCACGAAACCGCTGACGCCGCGGCCACGGTGGTAGCGCTCGCGCGGGAACGCGTCCCGCAGCACCCGGTAGACGCGCTCCCAGGCGGTGAGGACCTGGGGACATGCGAACTCGCCGGCGAGGCGACCGGACGCCTCCAGGATCTTTCGGGTCGTGATCTCCACCCCAAGCGCGGTCGGATCGATTCCGAGCCGGCGCAGCGTCTCGATCAGATCCGGCTGCGCGACGATGCCGGCGCCGCGGCCGGCGAGCTCGCTTTCGACCCGCTCGAAGACATCGACGTCCCATCCGGCGCGGCGCAGCAGCAACGCGGCCAACAGGCCGCTCATGGAGCCGCCGACGATCAGCGCGCGCCGCTTGCTCGCCTTTTCGCTCGATGCCGCCATTTCCTGCCGCGCAAAAGTTGCTATATATCGTGCCAAACCTGGAGGAATGCCATGGCCCTGACGATGTTGGACAAGCAGGCGGAGACCTCGGTGAAATCGCCGTGGCCGCCGGAGATCGCCGCGGAATTCGAGCGCGAGAAGAACAATCCCAACCCGTGCGTCGGGAACGCGCTGGTGTCGGAGAGCGATCGCGTCCGGGTGTGGACGATCCGCCTCAAGCCCGGCGAGCGGATCGGCTTTCACCGCCACGTGCTCGACTATTTCTGGACCTCGGTGACGGGCGGCCGCGGACGCCAGCACGTGCATGACGGCACCACCGTCGAATACACCTACGCACCCGGGGAAACACGCCACGAGACCTACGGGCCCGGCCAATTCAAGGTGCACGATCTCGAAAATCTCGGCGACAAGGAGATGGTCTTCATGACCATCGAATTCCTGCAAAGCGCCAACAAGCCGATGTCGCTCCCCGAAGGCGTGCGGCAGCAGGCCGCAGCGTAAGCGGCGGCAAAGCTCGACTAGCTGGCGGGCGTAACCGGCAATCGCCCGTCGCTATCTCGCCGCGCGGTCAAACGGACTAGCCAAGGCGGCACCCTTCCTGCACACTGGCATGCAAACAAAATAGGCTCGCCCGCGTATGAGCATGTCTTGGCGGGACAGGGCTTGGGGGGAATAGGTGGGCCTGAGCTTCGACTTGCTGATCAACGCCGTGATCGCCGGCATTCTGCTCGGCGGGTTCTATGCCGCCGTGACGATCGGCGTGTCGATCTCGTTCGGCATCCTCGACATCGTCAACATCGCGCATCCCGCCTTCATCATCCTCGGCTCGTACATCGCCTATATCGTCAACACCCGGGTCGGCATCGATCCGATCGTGATCAGTATCCTCATGCTGCCGGTGTTCTATTTCCTCGGCGCCGGCATCTATCAAGTCTATTACGAGTCGTTCGAGCGGCGCGGGCAGGAAGCGCTGCGCGGCCTGTCGTTCTTCTTCGGCCTGCTGTTCGTCACCGAAGTGATGCTCATTCTCGTTTTCGGCGTCGACTACCGCTACGTCGAAGCGCCCTATATCGGGCCGAGCTGGCGCCTCGGCGTGATGGATTTCCCGCTGCGCATGCTGGTCCCCTGCGTGGCCGCGCTCGCCCTGTTCGGCGCGCTCGAGCTCTTCCTGTCGTACACGTTCGTCGGACGCGCGATCTCCGCCGTGGCGCAGGACCAGCTTGCCTTGCGGCTCATGGGCGCCTCGCCGATCCGCATCAAGCGCATCGCCTTCGGCATCTCCATTGCGACCGCGGCGGTCGCCGGTGCGCTGCTGATCATCATCCAGCCGGTCGAGCCTTCGGTCGGACGCGAATATATCGGCCGGGTGTTCGCGATCTGCGTGCTCGGGGGGCTTGGCAGTCTTCCCGGCACGGTGATCGCCGCGATGCTGCTGGGCATCATCGAGAGCTTCACCGCCACCTTCTACGGGCCATCGTGGGCGCCGGCGGTGGCATTCGGCGTCCTCCTCCTTACCCTCGCGTTTCGGCCGGCGGGTCTTCTCGGACGATAGGATTATCGATCGTGCGGACTCGAGTCTTCCTGCTGATCTCGATTGCCGTGGCGGTTGTCGTGTTCTTCGGCGCACGCATGGTGAACAACGATTACGTGTTCTTCGCCGGCTATACTGTGCTGCAATTCATCGTGCTGGCGACCGCGTGGAACATCCTCGGCGGCTACACCGGCTACGTCAATTTCGGCTCCGCCGCATTCTTCGCGCTCGGCGCCTATGCAACGGTGTTCCTGCACAAGTTCTACCCCTTGCCGATCCCGCTCCTGATCGTGATCGGCGGCGTCGTGTCGGGCATCGTCGGGTTCGGCATGGGCTATCTCACGCTGCGGCTGCGCGGCGCCTTCTTCGCCATCGCGACGCTCGCGCTCGCCGTCGTGCTGCAAACGCTGGTCGTCAACTGGGACTATGTCGGCGGGTCGCGCGGCGCCTACATCATTCGTCCGAACGAAATCGCCGTGATCGGCCCCTACGTCCAATATCTGTTCCTGCTGATGCTCGCCCTCGTGGTCATCGCGCTGACCGTCGCGCGCGGCATCGAGCGCTCGCAGCTCGGCTACGGCTTCGCCACCATCCGCGACGACGAGTTGGCGGCGGAAGCCTCGGGCGTGCCGACGCTGCGCCTCAAGCTCGTCGCCACGACGATCTCCGGCGCGCTCATGGGCATGGCCGGAGCGCCGTTTCCCTATTACATCGGCTATCTCCAGCCATCGTCCGCCTTCGGGCTCGAATATGCGGTCAACTCCATCGCCATGCCGATGATCGGCGGCACCACCAGCTGGGTCGGACCGCTGATCGGCGCTGTCCTGCTCGGATCGTTGCAGCAGATCGCGACCGTCACCATTTCTTCGGCAGTCAACCTTCTCATCGTCGGCCTCTTGCTGGTCGCTTTCGTCATCATCGCGCCGAACGGTATCATCGGGTTGGTGCAGGGCTGGACGCGCGGGAGGGCGAAGTGATGGCTCCGCCGCTGCTCGAGGTCACGGGGCTGAGCAAGCGTTTCGGCGGCTTCGTCGCGCTCGACGGCATCGATCTCACCGTCGCCGAAGGCGAGCGCGTCGGCCTGATCGGTCCCAACGGCTCGGGCAAGTCGACCCTGGTCAACTGCATCTGCGGCACGCTCGTGAACGAGACCGGCACCGTGCGCTTCGACGGCGAGGCGGTCGACGGCCTCCTCACCCATGAGCGCACGCGCCGCGGGATGGCGCGCAGCTTCCAGCTCCCGCGTCCGTTTGCGACGCTGACGGTCGCCGACAACCTGCGGGTGCCACTCCTTTACACCGTCAATGCGCGGCCGGGGCGCGCGCTCTCGGCGGCCGCGCTCGACGCACGCTGTGTGGAGCTATTGCAGCTCGTCGCGCTTGCGGACAAGGCGACGCAGTTGCCGCGCGATCTGACCCAAGTGGAGATGCGCAAGCTCGAGCTCGCGCGCGCCATGGCCGCCGAGCCGAAGCTCTTGATCGCCGACGAGTCCATGGCCGGACTGTCGCAATCGGAGGTCGACGACATCGTCGCCCTGCTCATCCGGCTCAACGAGCGCGGCATCACCATCGTCCTGATCGAGCACATCATGCGCGCGGTGATGAAATTCTCGCAGCGGTTGATCGTGCTGGTCTCGGGCAAGAAAATCGCGGACGGCAGGCCCGAGGCGGTGATTCGCGATCCCGAGGTGGAGAGGGCTTACCTTGGCCAATAGTCTCACCATCGAGAAGATCGACGCGGCCTACGGCGCCGTGCGCGTGCTCGAAGACGTGTCGCTCCAGGTCAATTCGGGCGAGACGGTGGTGCTGCTCGGCACCAACGGCAACGGCAAGTCGACGCTGATGAAATGCGTCATGGGTATCGTGCGCCCGCGCGCCGGAGCTATCGTGGTCGAGATCGACGGCGAACGATTCGACCTCATCGGTCGCAGCACCGAGCAAATCGTCGATCTTGGCATCGCGCTGGTGCCGGAAGGCCGCCGCCTGTTTCCGCGCCTGACCGTCGAGGAAAATCTCCTGCTCGGCGCGTTCCGCCGCAAGGCGCGCAGCGCGCTCAAGTCAAACCTCGACTTCTGCTTCGAATGCTTCCCGCGCCTGGCCGAGCGCCGCGCCCAGCTCGCCGGCTCGCTCAGCGGCGGCGAACAACAGATGCTCGCGCTCGCGCGCGCGTTGATGCTGGCGCCACGCATCCTCTTGATCGACGAGCCGTCGGTGGGGCTGGCGCCGGTGCTGGTCAGCCGCACCATCGACAAGATCAAGGAGCTCAAGGACCAGTACAAGCTCACCGTGCTGATGGCGGAGCAGAACTTCCCGCAGGCGCTGCGCATCGCCGACCGCGGTTACGTCATCGTGCACGGCCAGATCGCCTTCGAAGGCCGCTCCGCCGACGAACTCAACAACAACGAGCTGATCCGGAAATTTTATCTCGGGTTGTAGTCGAGGCGCGCAAGTCGGTTGAGGCCGACTTGCGCACTCACGTGCCCGCCGTCGGGCATACCCGACAGCGGTGGGCGCCCTGAGGACGAGGGGCGAACGACGGCTCGGATCTACTTCGCCTTCTCGTAGGGATAGATCACGTTGCCCGAGGCATATTCGGACGGCGTCAGCACGACCTGGGTCGAGATGTCCTTGAACTGGGCGACGTCGTTGCCCTTGACGTTCTGGAACTGGACTTGCAGCACGCGCGACTGCGCCCATTCGCCGTCCTTGCCGAACTTCACGTCGCCGACCACGGTCTTGAACGTGTTGGCACGGATGTAGTCGGCAAGCTTGTCATCGTTGAGGCTCTTGGTTCCGACAATTGCCTGCGCCAGGACCTCCATCTGCGCATAGCCCCAGGGCCCGATGTAGTAACCGAGTGGGTCGACGCCTTCCGACCCTGCCCTGGCCTGATACTTCTTTAGGAAGTCGGTAACGCCGGGGAAATCCATCTTGGGGACTGGCAGCCAGAAGTCGTAGTTGACTAAGCCGTTGAGCAACGGCCCCAGCTGCGTCTTGATGGCGGTCGCCTGCAGGCCGACCAAGCCGCCGCCCATCATCTTCGGCTTGAAGCCGATTTCGTTGATCGCCTTCACCATACCGACCGAATCCGGCGGGTACGAGCAGATCACCACGATGTCCGGATTTGTCGCCTGGATGGCGCGAACGATCGGCGCGAAGTCGGTGGTTGATGGCGGATAGCGCTTGTCGTACACGACCTTGAGCCCAGCCACCTTGGCGTTGTCGCGGGCACCCTCGGAGGCGTTGACGGAGAACTCCGCGTCGGCGGCGACGATCGCCACTGTCTGCGGCTTCGGATTCTGCGCCATGGCGGTGTCAAAGAAGCCCTTGGTGAAGGCCGTCTTCGGGGCCGGCCCGGACGGAATCATCGCGAAGTAGTTGGGATAGTGAAACTCGCTGTTGACCGCGAGCCCGAACAGCCCGATCAGCATCTTCTTCTTCTGCACGACGACCGGCATCGCCGGCGCCAGCATGTTGGTGCCGTAACCGCCGATGATCAGATCGACCTTGTCGACGTCGAGCAGCTTGGTGTAGATGCCCGGCACCGTCGCCGGATTGGTCTGGTCGTCGTAATAGATGAGCTTGACCGGACGGCCGAGGAGCCCGCCCTTGGCGTTGATGTCTTCTTCCCAAATCTTCTGGGCGAGCAGCGCCGACTTGCCGTTGGGCGCGAGCCCGCCGGTTTGAGATATGCCATAGCCGATCTTGATCGGCTCGCCGGATTGCGCCCAGGCCGCGCCTGCGAACAACAGCGCGCACGCCGCGAACGCGCACACGAGGCATCTCACCGCGCGATGTGTTGCATCATGCAGCATCGTCATCCTCCCATTTGCAATCGTTTGTGGGTCCATCTTATGGGCAACGGGACCGCCACACTAGTGTCCCGATTCCGAAGTTCGCATCATTGTGCCGCAGCCTCGATCGCGAACTTCGGAATCGAAGGACACTAGCAACTTATTGATCTAGTGTGGCTTTGGTTCAGAAGTCCGCATCTCGGACTCGCTGCAAAAATGATGCGGACTTCACCGCTGCCTCCGATGATGTTGTCAGCATCCGTCCCCAGCAATGTCAACCGCTTACGCGTCTCGCTCGCGGCACGGAGAGTGAACAGATCGGCGAATTGCCACCCGATTGCCACCATTTGGTGTCGCCGATTTGCCGCCCGAGAGCGCCGCGCGCAGCAGGTACTCTCCGGGAGTTGCTCACCTCTTTGTTGCAAGCTCTTTCATGACCTCTGTCATAACGATGCCGAGGTTTGCTCTCGCAGCCACAAACTTCGCGGTGGTCTCTTTGATGCGGTCAACCGTAAAGACGTGAGGCGCATCAAAATCTTGTTCGATCGCCTCATTCATGAATTCTCCGGCTTTCGTCATTCCGATCCTGTAAGGCTGTGGCGGTGTGCCGTCCTTTCCCATTTGATACGTTGTCCCATGTACGATGAGATTTTGCTTTGGCAACAAGCGATCAAGCTCTCCCTCCACATCATCGAGGATTTTCCGATGCGCGTCAGTGAAGTTGCGGGTCCGGCACCTTGCCTTGAAGGTATCAATCTTCTGCCCGAACGTTTTACCCATAAACTCAACGAACACCTTATCCATGGGGCGATCACCTCGACAGACCGTGACAAGCGCCAACATCATGTTCTCGACCTGAGAGCTTTCCGTCAGGAACTCACCCATCGCGAGATGTAAGTCGTTCAGCGTTGGCATCTCGAAAAACCCTTTTTCGTCGTCGTTGCTTTGAACATTCGCGTCATCTCAGCCCCCCAACGTCGCATTGATCGCAGCAGCAGCCTTGCCATCGTCCTTGCGAAACAGGTGCGCGTAGATGCGCAGCGTCGTGTCGGGCTTGGCGTGGCCGAGTCGCTTGCTGATGGTGACGATGTCCACGTGCGCGTCGATCAGCTGCGAAGCATGGGTGTGGCGCAACGCGTGGAAGGTCACCGCAGGCTGGCCAATGCTGTCGGCGAAGTGTGCCCACGCCGCCGACACCGCATTGGGTGACAGCGGCCCGCCATCGGCACCCGCGAACAGCAAGGCGTCGTCGGCAAGCCTGCCGATGCCGAGTTGCAGCGCCTGCTCCAGCACGGCCTTCCGGTGCTCGCGCAGCACGCTCACCAGCATCGTCGGCAGGGTGATGTTGCGGCGCCCGGCTTTGGTCTTCGGCCGCTTGCAGCGCAGCCCGTGCGCTTTGGTCTGTTCCACCGCCTCGCGCACCTGAATGAGCTTGCGATCGAGATCGACCCGGTTCCAGCGCAGCGCCAGCACCTCGCCCAGCCGCATGCCGGTGAACAGCGCCACCAACGCCACCATCCGGTAGCGCCAGCCGCTGAGCTGGCGGATGAGCGCCGGCACGTCATGCACGATGATCACTTCTTCGTCGTCGGCGAGCTTGGGCGCGCTCTGCCCGCTGGCGACGTTGCGCGCGACCAGCTCGTTACGTGCGGCATCCCGCAATGCTTTGCCCAGCACCCGGTGCGCGTGCCGTATGGTGCGGGTCGCCAGCCCGCCCGATCCGCGCACCCGCCCGCTTTTGCGCAGCGTGCTGTGCCAGTCCTCGACGTCGAGCGGCCGCAGCTTCTGCAACGGCACGCCGCCGATATGCGGCGCGATCTGATGCTCGACCAGCTGGCGATAGCGCTGCGCGGTGCGTGCCGAGATGTCGCCAGCCGTCTCCCACTGGTCGACCCGCGCCCGCACGAAGGCGGCCACGGTCAGCTTGCTCGGCTCGATAAAGCTGCCATTGCCGAAGGCGGCCAGCAGCTCGGCCAGCTTCGCCTGCGCTTGTCGCTTCGTACCCTTGATGCTGACGTACCGGATGTTGCGCCGCCCGGCATCGTCGCGCCCGGCATCGAATTTCAGTTCCCAGGAAGCGCGACCGCGGCGCCGGATGTGACCCTTCATGACGCGCCTCCCACGCCACGTCGCTCGGCGGCACGATGATCAACGATTGCCTGCGCCAGCATGCGGCTGCGCGCCAGGTCGCTGCCATCCAGCACGCTGTCGGCCAGCTGGTCGCCCAAGTCCATGCGTAGGAAGCGCGCCGAAAAGCGCGCCCAGTTGGTGTGGATGTCCGTGGCGATGGTTTCAAGGTGATGGCGCGTGTCGCCATGCTGCAAAGCGTCTTCTAGTTTGAGACGGATTTCGGTGTTGAGCGAGCGAGCGTGATAATCCGCCAGCTGCACCAGTCGATTTCGCATGTTCCAGGGCAGGCGCAGCTTGATCTGAAAGACCGCAGGCGTTTTGAGCGCACGCGTTTTGGGCATAGTGCTTCCCTCCGCTGATGGCTGTGATGGGGACAAAAAGGGACCAATAGGCACGAAATAGCACGTCTGTAAGCGGTCTGGCAACTCTATTGACACCAAAAACGGACCAGCCTTAGCGTGCCTGGTAGGTTTCCTTCGAGCCACAGGAGGCAATCATGGCGAGGCGTAACCCCAACGCGGACCGCGAGCGGCAGCTGCGGCGGGAGCGCAAGGCGGGGCAGCGGGACAGCCGGAAGGCAGCGCAGCAGCTGCCGGCGCGGCGCGCGAGTAGCGCTTGGACGCTGTCGGTTCCGGAAGCCGGACGCAAATATTATGGCCTCGGCCGCAACGCCTCCTACGAGGCTGCGGCAACCGGACAAATCCCGACCATCAAGGTCAATAAGCTCCTGCGCGTCCCGGTCCCCGTGATCGAGCGCATGCTCGGCGGGCCGGCGTCAGCCGAATAAGAACAGCCCTGTCGCGACGGGGCTCCGTCCCGCTGGCCCGTTTCGACAGATGAAATGATCGCAAGGTAGTCGGACAGCAAGCGGCCGGTCGCCCCCTTTCCGCGCTCAACGAAGGAGAGGGAAACCGGCCGAAACCGAGCCCAAGGAGGGCTCCGACGCATGGCCCTATATAATCCCAACAACCCTCCCGCAACAAGGCAGCAAGTCCGCGCCGAGATCGTCGCCCGCTTCGTGACCGGGCGGTGGCGGCTTGTGGGGCCAACCCCGGCTGAGGCCGCGCGCCGCCGTTCCACGTCACCGGTCGCGCCGACCGCCCGCAGTGGAAGCGCGCCCTGGCCGTGTTCACTCGCGCCCCGTGCGCCGCGCAGTTGGCCTTCCGGTCCGGACGCCAAGCGACCGCGTCATCGACCGCCTCGTCGCAAAGTATCCCGAGCGCGTAATGGCGGCCCTAGATCGGCTGATCCGACCGGCGGCGATGCAAGCCGCCGATCCTTAGGAGCGGGTCGAATTCGCTCGCGGGGTCGGACCCGAAACCATCCTCGACGTAATTGCTCGGGCCGAATGAAGGGGGACGACATGAACACCTTCAATGACCCCGGCACCGTTGAGCAGCCGCGGCTGTGGACGATCGCCAATGCCGTGGAATTCCTAACGGATCGGCTGACCTCCCCACCTGATCGAGGAGATCGTTCGCAGCGGTTACTTCGACTGCGCGCAGGCGGAATGCCTGATCATCGACCTCGAGCGGATCATGACCTGGCTCGACGGGCGCGAGCAGAGGGCGGCGCAATAGCCGCCAATACCGGAGGTATCCAACGCAAGGCCACCCCCCGAAAACCCCGCCGGCGGGCTTTCCATTAACCGGATAACGCGACGCGAGTGCGTGCCATGAAGAACACTCCCCATCTCACAGCCGGCTATGGACCCGAATTGGCAATGCAGATTCGGCGCAGTCGCGAAGGTCAGGCGCACTTCGCCAGCACCGGCCCATTCGGCGCGACATGCGGAGAGTGCGTCTTTCTCGGGTACTGGAAACAGATCCGCAATGCCAGCGGTGACACCGTCAAGTCTCAACGCGTAAGCGGCTGCGAGAAGTTCCATCAGTTGACAGGCAAGCACGGTCCCGTCGTTCCGCCGGGCAGTGAGGCCTGCCGGTACTTTCAGCGCCGGGAGTCGTGACGAGCCCGTGCGATGCTTGCTCCGCCTAACCAGGATGTTCTTGCGGGACTGACTCGCGGACACTTCGGCGCCATCCTGGCCGATCCGCCGTGGAAGTACGTCACCTATTCAGAGCGGTCTGCCTCGCGGCATTACAAGGTCATGACGTTCGAGGAGATCGCGACACTGCCGGTGCGCGACGTGGCCGCCCCCGATGCCTGGCTGTTTCTGTGGGTACCCGGCCCGCACCTTCCGTTCGGACTCCAGCTCATGGAGCGCTGGGGCTTCCGGTACTCGGGCAAGGCCTTTGCCTGGGCCAAGCAGAATCCCTCCGGTGTCGGCTGGCACATGGGCACCGGGTTCACGACCAGAAAAAACACCGAGGATTGTCTGCTCGGGCGGCGCGGCAGGCCCCCGATCAAGGCCCACGACGTGCGCGAGCTGATCGTCGCGCCGCGGCGGAAGCATTCCCAAAAGCCCGACGAGCAGTATGCGCTAATCGAGCGCCTGGTCGACGGCCCCTATGTCGAGCTGTTCGCGCGTCAGCACCGTCCCGGCTGGCATTGCCGGGGTAACGAGACCGACAAGTTCGAACCCAAATACGACGCCCAAGACGACTTCGCCAAATCGCTGGAGGAAGGCTACCGCGCCGTTCGCGAGCGCGTTGCTGCCGGCGGACCGGGGTGGGTACCGAAATGACCGCCCCGATCACGCTCATCGTCAACGGCACGCCCGTGCCCAAGGCCCAGCTCTCAGACGACACCGCACAGAGGATAGTCCCGCGATCCGACGTAAAGACCCGAGACGCCGGACTGTTTTCCGGCGCGCGCAAAGCTACGGCCTCTCCAGCAACAAGTCAGATTGAAGTCCGACCGCAATGCTTAATCGACTGAGCGAAGCAGACGTTGATGCTGTCCTGCGCGAAGGCTCTGCGCATGTACTTCATCGCGATTATGAAACACGCAGCACATGTGGGCTGAAATCGGCGGGTACGTATCGTTACGCCGCTGATCCGCGCGCCGAGGTTCTGTGCTGTGGCTATGCCGTTGACGACAGCCCAGTGCAGCTGTGGACCCCAGGCGATCCGGTACCGCCGGAATTCATCGAAGCCGCGCGCAACCCCACCTGGACTGTAGTCGCCCACAACGATCAATTCGAAGCCGCAATCGAGCAGTTCCTCCTGGCGCCCCGCTTCGGCTGGCCGTTGATCCCGCTCGAGCGCCACCGCTGCACCATGGCATTGTCCTTGGCGCACGGATTGCCTGCACGACTTGATGCCGCGGCTGATGCACTGGAGCTTGCCAACCGCAAGGACGCCGCCGGCCAGCGGCTGATGCACCAGACGGCGAAGCCGCGTCGACCACATAAGGACGAGGACCCCGCAGGAACATACTGGTTTGATGACGCGGAACGGCTCAAGCGGCTTTACAGCTATTGCCAGCAGGACGTGGAGGTCGAACGCGAGCTCTACCAGCGACTGCCGGCGCTGTCGTTCTCGGAGCAGCGGCTGTGGGAGTTGAGCTACAGGATCAACGAGCGCGGGTTCTGTGTCGATCGGAAATTTGCCAAAGCTGCACGTCGCATTGCCCAAGCCGCAGCACCTGAGATCGACCAGCAGCTCGCCGAGGTCACTGGCGGCGTCGTCACCGGTATCAACCAGGTTGCTCGCCTGACAGCCTGGCTGCGGCAGCAGAGCTGCGCGGTTGAGAAGCTCGACAAGAAGGCGATCGAGAAGCTGCTGCTCGATCCCGGATTACCACCGCAAGTGCAGCGGGCATTGGAGCTGCGCCTCGGCGGTGCTCAGGCAGCAGTCAAGAAGATCGATGCCCTGCTCGCGCGGGCCGGTGATGACGGCCGCGTTCGCGGTGCGTTTCGCTACCACGGCGCAGCCACCGGCCGCTGGGCGGGTGAAGGTTTCCAGCCGCAGAACCTGAAGCGCCCGGCCGTCGACGATCTCGAGGCGGCAGTCGCTGCCGTTGCCACCGGCGACTATGCGCACGTGCGCAGCCTCTATCCGCGGCCGCTTAGCGTGGTTGGCGACTGTTCCCGCTCAATGATCTATGCAGCGCCTGGTTACATGCTGATCGGTGCAGACTTCGGCAGCATCGAAAGCCGGGTGCTGGCCTGGATTGCCGGCGAAGAGTGGAAGCTCGATGCCTACCGGCGCTTCGACGCTACTCACGATTCCCGGGACGAACCCTACTGCGTCACCGCCTGCAAGATATTCCGCAAACCATTGGGCACCTACACGAAGGAATCGCCGGAGCGCGGTGTCGGCAAAGTCTGCGATCTAGCATTCGGCTACATGGGCGGACTCGGCGCCTGGCGGAAGTTCGAACCCGAGAAATTCACCGATGATGAAGTGCAGCAGTTCAAAAAGGAATGGCGCGCTTCTCATCCGAACATTAAGCGGTTCTGGTACGACCTTGATCGGGCCGCATGGACTGCGGTGCGCGAGCGCGGCCGTGTAGTCTCCTGTGGCCGTGTCGCCTTCAAATGCAGCGGCGCATTTCTGTTCCTGAAGCTGCCGAGCGGCCGCAAACTCGCTTACCCGCAGCCCCACATTGAGATCGAAGACGCTCGGAATCAGGTTGTTGTCTTCGCGGACAACGCTGCCGGGCAATTCAAGGACTGCCGTCACGGCAACGGCGCGTACGGCGGCGTTTGGACTGAAAATGTTGTCTCCGGAATTGCCCGTGATCTGCTGGCTGAAGCAATGCTGCGGATTGAAGCAGCCGGCTACCCGATCGTGTTGCACGTGCACGACGAGCTCGTGTGCGAAGTGCCGGACGGCTTCGGCAGCACCGACGAATTTACCCACTTGATGACGCGCAAACCGGCCTGGGCATTGGAGCTGCCGATCGCAGCCCAAGCCTGGACCGGTCAGCGCTATTGCAAATGAGGAAATGCAGTCCTGCACCGGCTGACGACCGAGCTTCCGACGCAACCGCAAACGCAATCAGGAGAAGCATCATGGTTCTACTCGCATCAGCATACGATCAATCCCGCTACTTCAAGGCGGCTGATCTTCAAGAGGAAAAGAAATTACGCATTAAGGAGGCCACGGAGGAACAGATTGGGGCCGGCGCCGAGAAAGAGAAGAAATTGGTGGTGTGGTTCACCAACGACGAACGCGGCCTCGTGCTCAACAAAACCAATAACCGGACCATCCGCGGCGCCTATGGTGACGCCGTCGATGGCTGGGGCGGCAAAATCATCACCATTTTTCCGACAATGGTGTACATGCGGGGCAAGATGACGCCGGCGCTGCGGGTACGCATCCCGCCGCCGAAGGGAAACGGCCAAGGCCAAGCGGCAGCAGCTCCTGCTGGGCCACCGCCGCCGCCACCGTCGGCAACGACAAGTGTTGCCGACGATCTGGATGACGCGATCCCGTTTTGAGAAAGCGGCGGCGGCGGACTGCAGTACATCCGTGCAGTTCGCCGTCGCCTCCGTCAGGAGAAAGTGCCGTGATCAATGACACTGGGGCGAAGCCTATCACGCGTCAAGCTAACATTGCAAAATTGCCGCGGGCGTTGGCGCCGCTGATCGAGCGGCCGCAGTGGGTCGTGTGGAAATGGACACAGCAAGGTGACGGCTGGCAGAAGCCGCCGTTCATGGCGACGCAACCGCAACGCCACGCCAGCACCAAGGATCCCAGCACCTGGGCCGATTACGCTACCGCGCTGGATGCCGTGGAGATGGGAGAGGCCGACGGTATCTCATACATCCTCACCGAGGACGATCCATTTGCGGCGATCGATCTTGATCACTGCCGCCACGTCGACACGCATTCCATTGATCCGTGGGCGCAGCTGTTCCTCGAATTTGGCCGTCATACCTATTCGGAGGTGACGCCAAGCGGTGCCGGCTGCCGGATCTGGGGGCTGGCCAATGGTGCCGCCCTGCATCGCAAGTTCACGCTCGAGAACGATGGCAAGGAAATCGCGGTCGAGTTGTTTCGCCGCACCCGCAAAGCTCTCACGATCACCGGCTATCGGCTTGATACAATCCGTGAGCTCACCGGCATCGACAAGGTGCTCGACTGGGGCGTGATCTGGGGCGAGCGCCGCAAGGCAGCTGCTGCGGCCGCGGCACCGGTCAACGGCCATACCTTCAACGGCAATGGCAGCGGCTATAGCGTCGATCAGATCGAGCAGATCGTGCGCGCGGGAGCCCCGGAGGGTGCCAATCGCAGCGACGTATTTCACACCGTCGTTGGCCACTATCTCGGCTGCGGCTGGAGCATCGAGCAGATCCTGGCGCACCTGCAGCAATTCCCGCAGGGCATCAGCGAGCGTTACTTGCGCGAGGACCGGCTGCACAGAGAGATCGCCCGGAGCGCTAGCAAATATGCGGCTGCCGAGCTGCCGCTGTCTGCCGGATGGGTCGACGGCTGGGAGGCCAAGGCACCGCTGCAGCCGGAGCCCGAAGTGCAGCCGGGTGACGATCCCGAGCTTGAGCAGCCGTTAGAGCCGGAGCTCCAGGACGAGCTCGACGACGAGGAGCCACCGGAACAGCAGCCGGACTTGCCGCCGATGTATGCGCACGGCGACCCGGACCCGCGCCCGCTCAAGAGCTGGCTGGTGAAGCACCTGATCGCGGAATGCGGGCACGGGCTTCTCTCCGGCCAGTGGGGCGCCGGCAAGACGTTTGTGGTGTTCGACCTGGCGGCCGCGCTGGGGACCGGCCAGCCGTTCCTGGGCTACGCCGTCAAGCGCCAGTGTGGTGTGTTGCTGATCGCAGCCGAGGGCGGCGACGAAGTACGCCTTCGCCTCAACGCGGTGGTCCGAGCCAAGTGTGGCGGCGGCGGTCTCGCTCGAACTCCGTTCCGCTGGTACGAGACCGCGCCGATGCTGCTGCAGAAGGGTGCGACTGAGAAGCTGATCGCCATGGCCCGTCAAGCCGAGGCATCCCTGCTCCAGGAATTTGGGCTGCCGCTGGGGCTGATCGCCATCGACACGATCGCCGCCTGTGCCGGCTACAGCCAGCCCGGGGCCGAGAACGATAATGCCGTCGGCCAGGCGATCATGAACGTCCTAAAAGTGGTTGCCCGGGAGATCGGCTGCTTCGTGCTGGGCGTCGACCACTTCGGCAAGGATCTGCAGGCCGGCACCCGCGGCGCCTATTCCAAGGAGAGCTCGGGCGACCTGGTGCTGGCCTGCCTCGGCAACAAGGAGCTGTCCGGCAGCGTCACCAATACCCGGCTGGCGGTCCGCAAACACCGCGGAGGCCGCCAGGGCCAGGAATACCCGTTCGTGCTGCGGGAGGTGGCGGCGCCGGAGCCCGACGAGGATGGCGAGCCGATCACCACGATGGTGGTGGATTGGACCGGACCGGTTCCAGAAACACGGTCCGTGCCGGATGATCCGTGGGCTAAACCCAAGCGCCAGGATCAGCGCACGGCCGCACTGCGGTTGAAACGAGTGCTGATGACGATCCTGGCCGAGCAGGGGGTTGATCTGCCGATCGCACCGGACGGGCCGGTTGTCCGGATGGTCGATCAGAAGCTGGTCCGGAAGGCCTTTTATGCCTGCACACCGGCGGAGGGCTCCCCGGAGCAGAAAGGACGGCTCCGGCGCCAGCGGTTCCTTGCGGCACTCGATTGGGCCGAGCAGGAGCAGCTGATTGGCGCCGGGGAGATCGAAGGCCTCACCTACCTCTGGCTGGCCCGACCCAGATCCGAAGAGGAAGAGCTGGATTAGAGGGCGTCGAACTTGGGCGTCGAACTTCATCCCCCTATAGGGAGCCAAGTTCGACGGGGAAGTTCGACGGTCTGGGGCGCGGTGAGGCGGCCCGGTTTGGGGCACCGTCGGTGCTTGTCCCGCGGCCCGCCGCTCGCTACTACGCCCCCGCGTCATGCGTACCCTCGGCTTCATCCAGCCCTGCCAGCCCGTTCCCGCCGACCAGCCCCTGCCGGCGCCGACTGGATTCACGAGATAAAGCACGACGGCTATCGCACCGCTTAATGCGTCCTGGGGCTTCCTACGGGCTCGGCAGGCTGGCCTCCCTAGTAATCTCGTTTATCTGTCCCGCTCCAGCTTCTTGCATAGCGGTGCATCCACGTGCGTCTGACACCACTCAGCGACTGCTTGCTCCACCTCGGAGCGGGTGATGCCGCGCGGGTTGGGCTCGATCTCGTCCATCACATTGCCGGAAGGCGGGGGCGGTGAACTGCGAGTGGGGAATAGCCGGCAGGCAATGAAGCCCCGGCGCA
>Ga0306923_10001619_pt1 | contig 20107 bp, 11 predicted proteins | sample sta12Can44000108_FD_203841 | JGI IMG/M metagenome (GOLD analysis project Ga0306923, IMG submission 203841) | Lab enrichment of tropical soil microbial communities from Luquillo Experimental Forest, Puerto Rico - statanox.12C.anox.44.000.108 (v2)... | ecosystem: Environmental > Terrestrial >... | reverse complement strand
CGAGCGGCTGAAACCGCCCCCACCTCAGCCCATAGTGGTACGACGCCGCTCATACAGCGCTCGCGGCGGCTTCTGCGGTCGTATTTTTCCCAACGTGCGGCCTGCCCGAGGGCGCGGCCCATCATGGCGCCTGTGACGGAGATGATACCTGGCACCATCATCGTTTCACCGCTGGTGTTTTTTGCTTTAACGGTGGCGATGCGCTGGATTTTATGGTCGCGCTGATAGAACGGGACACATGCCGCGACCAGCGCTGCAATTCCCTGATCGGCGGCGACATGTCGCTCCCCAGCTACGATTTCTATACACGGCGGCGGCGGTGGTGGTGGCGGTTCGGCCGCGTCGAGGAGCTGGCGGAAGGCTTTGACGAAGTTCTCGGGATTGAGCAGATAAAGGGCGGAAGGATCTTTGATTTCAGACCGCATGCGCACAATACGCAAGCGGTCTCGGATAGCGGAGGCGGCGAGCTTGTCAAGCAGGTTTGCCGCGGCCTGGTCCGGCTCGATAACGGCGTAGATATTGGAAATCCCGTCGAGCAAACCCGCGTCGCGCTCTTCGTTCCAGCCACCGGCTCCGGGCAGGCCGAGGGTGGGGAAATCGGGCAACCAGCAGGTGTGCGTATCCGACTCGCCCTCGACGAGAATGACCTCGTTGCGCTTTTTGAACTCGGGTAAGCGCCAGAGCCCATAGAGGCGGGCTTTGTGACCATATCTCCACCTCGTTTTTTTCATGCCGCCGATATCGGCGAGCGCGACGCGAAGCTTGACCACGTAGGTTTCGGCGCCGGGCTCCCCGTAATACGGCATCTCGACAGCGGGCGCCCCCCTGTAGGTTACGTCGCGCAGACCGAACTTGGACTGCAGGAAATCGATGGGCAGTCGCTTTGCCTCGGCATACTGTGCGAGGGTGAGCCCTGGCCAGCCGAGCTTTCCTGGCATGATCTCAAGCTTGTCGCACAGCCAGAAAGCTGCAGCAGTCGGATCGGGAGCCGCCCCCAGCTTCATTACCAAGCCGATCGCAGTGAGCGGCTTCTCTTCTCCAAAATCCCGAATCCCGTCAGGGTGGACTAAGATGTCCCCCTCAAGGTCGTGGTCGAGGTCCTTTGAACTCAGGCGCCAGCCGCTGTCGCCGCGATCCTGAAAGTTGGGATGCAGCGCCTGCACCCAGGCGGCGATGTTGTTGAGCGCGGCGTTGTTGACGTTGCGGAAGAAGGTGTTGCCGTTGCTGTTCCGGCCGGGCGGCGGCGGGGGCGGCAGATCGTCCGGCGGGGGCGTCATACCCGGCGGTTCGAACACCTCCGACACCCCGGTGGTGAGGTTCATGCGGTAGGAGCGGCCGGGAGAGTGGACTTCGTCTGTAGTGGTGGGTCGCCAAAAACCGGTGGTCGCTCCGTTGCTGGCTTCCTTGCGCTCGCGTTCTTGCTCTTCCTCTTTCTCGTATCTGTCGCGCACCCACGCGATCCACTCTTCCTTGGACATCCCCTCCGGCGGCTTCATGGCTGGCCTCCCTGCAGCCCGCTCTCGACGGTTTTGCGCGCCTCGATCAGCGGCAGCCCGGCCGCCAAAGCTGTTCGTATGAGTTCCGCGGCGGCGGCTTGGCGATCGATGTCGCGTTGCTCGGCCACTCGGCAAGCTGCCCAATAGAGTGCGCAATTCCGGTTGCCGCGGGCGGCAGTGGCGACGGTGCGGATAAGGCCGGAAATGTCGCCGCCGCGAGCGCTGTATGAGCGGCGTCGTACCACTATGGGCTGAGGTGGGGGCGGTTTCAGCCGCTCGGCCGGGGGTACGGGCACCTCCGGGTGTCCGGGGATGACGTCGATCCGCGCCGGCAACGGATCGAACGCTCCCCAACAGAACACCGGGTTTGCTGTAAAGATGGGCTGATTGACGCCAAAGAGCGCGTGATCGACGGGTGAGTTGCGGAACCAGTATTTAAGCTCGGCGCTGCTGACCGGTCGATCGAGCCAGCACCACAAGCGCGCCCGGATGCCCGGCTTCAGGCCATGGCTGGCGGTTGCCTGCATGACAAAAGCGGCTTTCTGGAATTCGCTCGGCAGCTTGCGGATGGCGACGGCGCCGCAGGCTACAAGGTCCTCCGGGTCGATCCACTGGGGTCGGGCAATATGATCGACGTCGATGGCCAGCCAGCGGCGCGGGACTTCGCGCAAAGTCGGCGCTTCGCCGTCTTCGCGATCACGGAGCAGCCGCCGCACCCCGGTGACGTGCGCGGGATCGGCTGGCGCTCCGCGCACAACAGCGCGGCCGCGCTGCTCAGCGAGTTCTCGGAGTACAAGCTCAAGCGCCGCGAGGTCAGCGATCGGATTGACGAAGATGTCAAAGGTCTTGGCGTCATCCCATTGCTCAATCGTGCCGTCGGCGCTGATGGCTTTGGCGAGACGGCGGCGGCGCGCCTGAAGAATCGTAATTTCGTCCGCCGCCCCCGGGGGACGCGCCCGCCCGCTTGCCGGGCTTTCCGTTGCGTCTTGATCCACGCTGCCGTTCAATTCGGCCGCGGCGCGGCTCTTGGTGGCTGGTTTTGGCTTGTCCGGGTGGATAGGGACGCCGCCGGCGGCCTCAAGGATAGCGGCAGCCTCGCCGATCAGATCGCGCGCCTGCTCCGCGGTGATCTGCGGCAACTCGGCGAGCGGCATGTCTTCCGGTGAGCGGTCGCGCCAGCGGTAGGGCTGCCAGGTGACGGGATGAGTGCCAAAGGCGACGACCTGCTGGCCGGTGCCAAGGATCTCGAAATGCGCTTTAGAGCCGTCCGGCATCGTGTAGTGCTGGGTCGAGATCGTCCCGAACGGGTCGACGGCGCGATAGCACATCAAGATCTGTGGCGGGATGCCGATGCTGCTGAGCGGTGTGGGGCCGAGGACCTCTTCGATCCGGCTGACGATCTGATCGACCACGTCCTCGGTCATCGCGCCGATATCGAGCCCGCTCAGCTCGCCGGTTAAGAGCCCTGTATTGAGCGCCAGGGGCGACACACGTTGCGGAGCACCGACGACCCAAGGGGGGTCCTGCATGGCTTGTTTTAGCCAGTCGGTGGTGACCGGCCTCTTGCCCGCCCCTTTAACCAGCTCGCCTCGGAACTTCGCGCCGGGGGAGTAGACGGCGAGCGGCCGATAGCCGTTCTGCCAGCACACGCAGCGCAGCGCAAAGACCTCGGCGCAGCGTTCGCGATCGGTATCCACCGCGATCATGGCCGCCTCCCTCGCCGCAGCCGGGCGAGTTCCGCGTTGACGAGGCTCGCGATCCACACAGTGGCCTCCCAATCGTCGACGTGTCCGACGAGGATGAGGGCGCCGTCGTCATCGACCAGCAGCAGGTGGTAGCCGCCGCCGACATTCTCGTAGACGTAGCAACGCCGCTCCCGCGGGTCGGCGACCGAAGAGCCTGAAATCAAATAAAAAAATGACATCGGCGCTCGGTCGACCGTTTTCGAAAAGCGTCGCCCTTCGCCTGGGCGGCGTCTTTCATTTAAGCCGCAACCGTCCCTCCCGGCCGCTGCAGCGGGCCGGATCCAGATTGCCCTGACATCGCCACACCATCACTCGGCCGATCCGGAGACGTTGTTAGCGGCCTCGGTCCGCCGCCGACGCCGGCCGCGCCGCGGCGGCAAGACCGGCGGGCACCGAGCGGGCGACAGCGTGGTTACCCACCAGCGCAGAAATGGATCGCGCAGCACCAGCACGCGCGATCCACTGCGCACGAAACATTCGTCCGGGATCTCGCGTCGCGACCGCTTGTTCTGCACGGTCCCCCAGGCGATCGCGCCACCTGTCAGCTCGTCGGTTTTCGAACCGGGGAAAACCGGCCGCAGCCCGCTGAACTGGTCAATAATTGCCTGCGCCTGCTCATCCGTAATTACTGGCACCCACACCACACTCCGTGACGGCAACTCAAACCATGCGTCACAGTGTAAAAGTGTTTATTGGGCTAGTCGAAGGTAACAATCTCGGCCGAATTGGAGGCCTGATTTTTACCCTCGAGGCCAGTTTATTATGAACGGCAGCAGATTGACCGGGCCGGAGTGGCGGCGCCCCAACGCCGCTTTTAGGCGCAGACGAAAATTGTCGCCCATCGGCACTGTGATCGCCCATCCAAGGTATTTCACCGCGGCCGCGACAAACCGCTGCAGTTTCGCGTCCGCGCCATGGCCGTTCAGCATGACAAACAGGTCGTGCAAGGCGCAGAAACACCAAGTCTCGGCCTCTTCCCGCCGACGCGGCGGCGGGGCCTGCTCGATCATTAGGTAGATATCGCGAGCTGCGCTCGGAACGCGCCGCAGCCAGTCCCGCACCGCCGTCGTCACTTCGGCGCCAGCGCCAGCGAGCAATGTGTCAAGATATGATCCTCTCTCAAAATCGTCGTCCAAGATCCGCACGATCGTACCGACCGCTACAACGAGATCGTCCAGACTGACTTTGTGCTCGACCATTGCAGGCGCGTTGAGGGAAAGCGCCACAATGGGGTAGAGCGCGCGCAACCGATCAAGCCCGGCCCCTAGCGTCGCGATATTTTTGTCATCGTTCGGCAGCCCGCCCGCCCGCAGGATGTGAGCAAGCTCGGATGCGGGCGGCAACTCGTCTGTAACATCAGCCACGTTGCACCTCCGTGGCGCTTCCGTAAGGGGGCTGCGGCGGAGGCTGCTTTGCCGCCGCGACCTTCGCCATATCGGTGACGTTCGAGCTGGAGTTGGCCAGTCCCTCAGCGAGCGTCGCCAATTGATTAGCCAGCGCCCGGGCCTGCTCCCTGTCGCCGTGGACGTAATTCATGTAGGCCGCGTGCGACTTGTGCCCGGTGAGCGCCATGCCGACACGCGCATTGCTGACACTGTTTGCAGTCATTGTCGCAAACCAATGCCTGAGGGTGTGCAGCGTGCAACGCTCGACCTCGGCCCTGGCGGCAATACGGCTAAATGCCCTCTCGACCGTGGTGTAAGGCAGCGGTGCTGTTGGTATGGTGATAGCGCGGAATACGAAGTCGACCCCCGGCATGCGCTCCACACTGTCCAGCACCGCTAGGGCCGCGGCCGATATCGGTCTCCGCGAGAAGCCGGTCTTCGTGTCGGGCAGATGCAGTTCCATCTCGTCGCGACGGATCTCCTGCCAGCGCAGCCGCAGCAATTCGGAGATCCTGCATCCGGTGAGAATTGCGGCACGGATGGCGGCAAGGGCGTGAGAATGCTCGGTCAAGCCGCTCTCGGCCGCGTCGAGCGTCTTTATCAACGCACCGATCTCGCTCCCGGTCAGCAGCCGCTCGCGGCGGTTCACCTTAGGCGCGGCCACGCTTTCGAGCGGGTTGCCGAGTTCCCTCGGCCGCATGTTCCACTGCAAGGCTTTGCGGAACATGTGATGCAAGAGGCGGTAGAGATTGGCGGCCTCGGCCTTGCCGCCAATGACTTGGCCGGCCTCATCAAGCCGCAATGGTGCGCGAACAACCGCTCCCGCGTCGCGCTCGGTTACATCGTCAATCTTCAGACCCCCGATTGCCGGTTCGATCCGTCGCTTCCACAGTCGCGTTTTCTGGGCGATGGTGCGCGCCTTGTTTTCGATCGTCACGACTTCCTTGCTATAACGGTCCCATAGTTCCGCCACCGTCTGCCGCCGCCGTGCAAATGCAGCCGCGTCCTCGACCCGCTGCCGCTCGGCCCGTTCATTGGCTGCGCGCTCTTCCTGCAACGTCCTTGGGCCTATGCCGGTGCGCTTGGCTTCTTGCAATCGGCTCAACTCCCCCTGTACGCGAGCGACGGTCCAGCCGTCCGAGGCTAGTCCGATGGGTTCGTCGATCTGCTTGCCATAGGGAGAGTGGCGGATGTAAAACCGGCGATCATGTCGAACGCCGTGTTTACGCTTGGTGACCGTCCGGTAGTAGACGCCTGGCGCCGCTCTTTTCATGGCCGCTCCAAATTTTGTCCCTAGTCGATCCCTAGATTCATGATGAAACCTAGTAGGGGCGCGTGACAGCTAGTGAGACACGATAGGCGCGGATTTCCTTGCTTGCAACAGGTATTGTGATGCGGCGTGAGGGCGCGTGAGCCTCTTGTAAACTAATATGTTATTAAATCTCCGTGCTCTGTGTGTACTCTGTGGTGAACTATGACCCGAACCGTCGCCCGCCTGCTCGCGGAAAGCTTCGAAGCGCATGATGTCGACCAAATCTATTGCGTGCCTGGCGAGAGTTATGTCGGACTTACCAGCGCGCTCATTGAACGCAATTCGATCCGCGTAATCGTCTGCCGCCACGAAGGCGGCGCCGGCTACATGGCAGTGGCGGATGGCAGGTTGCGCGACCGCGCAGGGGTGGTGATGGTGTCGCGCGGCCCTGGGCTATCGAACGCGATGGTCTCACTGCATTCGGCCTATCACGACGCGACGCCGGTAGTGATGCTGATCGGACAGGTCGAGCGCAGCGATTTTGGCCGGCTCGCATTGCAGGAACAAAACTACTCACGGCTGTTGTCGGACGTCACGAAGCTGGTCATCGAGGTCAACGCCCCGGAACAGGCCTCCGAGGCGATCGCCCGCGCCTTTCACGTTGCCGAGAGCGGCACCCCCGGGCCGGTGGCGGTGGTCGTGCCCGAGGACATCTTCGATGAGGAGACCGACGCGGAGCTTAATCCGCTTCGGCCGCGCGTTGCCTCGGCACCGCGCACCGAGGATCTCGATCGGCTCGTCACGATGCTGGCGAAGGCCGAACGACCGTTGGTGCTGGTCGGAGGCGCGCTGCTGGCCGACGCCGTCCACGACAACACAGTGTTCGCCGCTCTCAACCGGCTTGCCGAGGAATGGGTATTGCCGATCAACCCGACCCATCGCCGGCCACAGTTGTTCGATGCGACGCACCCGAATTACGGCGGCTATATGGGCATCCGCGTGCCGCCAGAGCTCATCGGCGAGATGAAGCGCGCCGATCTGATCGTGGCGCTGGGCGAGCGGCTGAGCGACTCGGTGAGCCAGTCCTACCGCTTCCCAGCGGCGCCGCAACCGCAGCTACCGTTGGTACACATCTGGCCGGATGCCAATGAGGTCGGCCGCGTCTGGCGCCCCGACCTTGGCATGCCGTGCAGCCCCTACGAGGTGATCAAGGCGCTGTTGCAGGACGGCGCGCCAGCCGATGCCGGCAAGCGCCGCGGCTGGGTCGAAGGTCTGCACGCCATCCACCGCAAATTGCTCGCCAAGGAATGGGAGCCGACCACAGACGGGGTCAATTTCGCCGCAATCGTCTGCGAAGTCGACAAGCACCTGGCGCCCGATGCTACGGTGACAACGGATGCCGGCAATTTCGCCAGCTTCGTGCACCGCTATATCGGCTTCCGGCAGAGCCAGATTTTTCTCGCCTCGGTGGTCGGTGCGATGGGCTCAGGCATGCCGATGGCGGTTGCAGCGGCATTGCGCCGGCCAGGCACTCAGGTCGTTGCGTTTCTCGGCGATGGCGGCGCATTGATGATGGGCAACGAGATCGCGACTGCCCGCCAGTATGGCGCCAACCCGGTCATGATCATCTCCGACAACGGCATGTACGGCACGATCGGCATGCATTCTTATGTACGCTATCCGGAGCGGGCGTTCATGGAAGGCACTCGGCTGACCAATCCGGATTTCGCCCAATGGGGCCGCTCGTTCGGCGCCGAGGGAATCACGATCCGCAACGAGGCCGAACTCGGCGACGGCATTGCGAGAGCCTTCGCGGTGAAGACCAAGCCCGTCGTCGTCCATTGCCTCACTTCGGCGGTCCAGATGAGTGCGTGGCGCCGCTACACTCGTTCAGAAGTATTGCCATAACAATGAAGGCAGGTCGGTTGATCGCATCGGTGGCCGACCTCCGGCGGAAGCTCCGAGCGGTGGCCGCATTGGCCGAGAATGCCGGTGCGACCGAGCATGAGCGGGCCAATGCCGAGGCGTTGCGGGCCCGCCTCGCACGGCGGCTCAGAGAAGCCGGCGAACCTGCAGGCGACTGGACGGACACCGCCTTTCGCCTTGGCCGGCGCGTGAAGGAGCTGAAGAAGTCGGTATCTCCCGAGGAACCGAAGGATAACTGGACGGATAATGCCTTTCGCCTCGGCAAGGCGCTGCGCCGCGGCTACAAGCGATGGCTATAACAAACAAGGTTTGGACGGTTGCCGTGGTCGGGTGCGGCATCGGCCGCGCTCATATCGAAGGTTATAGGAGCCACCCCGACAAGTTCCGAGTAGCGGCACTGTGCGATGTCGATGAACGGCGGCTCGAGGCGGTCGGAGATGAATTCCGCATCATGCGCCGTACGCAGTCATTCGACGAATTACTGCGTATGGACGATGTCGAGATCATCGATATCTGCACCCCGCCGGCGCTTCACGTCTCCCAGATCATTGCCGCATTGGCGACCGGAAAGGATGTCGTCTGCGAAAAGCCTCTGTCCGGGTCGCTGGCAGATGCCGACCGCGTAGTTGCTGCCGAGCAAGAGGCGGCGGGCCGTGTCATGCCGATTTTCCAGTACCGCTTCGGCGCTGGAGTCCAGAAGGCCAAACGGATTGTCGATATGGGCGTGGCTGGAAAACCTTATGTCGCCAACGTCGAGACCGCCTGGAAGCGCACGCCCTCATACTACCGGACCCCATGGCGCGGGCGGCTGGCAAGCGAATTGGGCGGTGTGTTGCTGACCCATGCGATCCACTCGCACGACCTCCTCACGTGGCTTATGGGACCAGTCGCGTCGGTGTTCGCGCATACCGCGACGCGGGTCAATCCGGTCGAGGTCGAGGATTGTGCGGTGGCGAGCCTCGTCATGTGCAGCGGCGCGCTCACCTCGCTCGCCGCCACCCTCGGGTCGCACAAGGAGATCAGCCGGCTACGCCTGTGCTTCGAACATGTCACCTTCGAGAGCTCACAAGCTCCTTACGCTCCCGGCGAAAAGCCATGGCAGATCATCCCCGCTTCGCCCGAGGTTGCCGACGATATCGCCGTCGCATTGGCGGACGACCGCTTCGTGCCATCCGGGTTCACCGGGCTTATGGCGGCGTACCACGAAGCTCTCGCGACTGGCGCCACGTTGCCGATGACCCTTGCCGATGCCCGCCGTTCGATTGAGCTCGTCACTGCATTCTACCACTCGGCTGCAACCGGCACGGCCGTGAGCTTACCGATCGCATCGGATCATCCCAGCTACGGCGGCTGGCGTCGCTAGCGGCAGTTGTCTCGGCAGAGCTGCCTCTCTATCATCGGTCGGCAAGCGAGGAGGAGGTCTCAATGGTTCAGATTGCCGAACTCGACACCTTCCCGGAAACGATCGAAGCGACGCTCAATTATTTTGTGGACACCGGCGAGACGCCGGTCTCGTTGGTCGGTGCGCCGGGCGGCACCGATACGCGGACCGGCGGCGGTCAATCCGATCCGTGTCGCGTCGTGTTGCGCAACGGCCGCCTCTACGCTGACAGCTTCGCGCTCGAGCGTAACGGGTTCCGATTTGTGCATCACGACACCAAGGTCCGCGACTTTTATGACGAGGACGAGATCCGGCGGGTCTATTACCCGGAGACGGAGGCGCTCATAAAAGCCGAGAGCGGCGCCAAGCGCGTCGTTGTGTTCGACCACACCTTGCGCACGCCGGATCAGGAGCGGCGCGAGGCCGCGAAGATCCGCGAGGTCGTGCGCCGCGTCCACAACGACTATACCGAATGGTCGGCGCCGAAGCGGGTCCGAGACCTGTTGCCCGACGAAGCCGACGAGCTGTTGCAGCGCCGCTTTGCGATCGTGCAGGTGTGGCGGCCGATCCGCCATCCGGTCGAGAATTGGCCGTTGGCGATCGCTGATGCTCAGAGTCTCTCGCTGGGCGATATGGTGGTGACAGAGCGCCGCTACCCCGACCGCATCGGCCAGACCTCCGCCATTACCCACAATCCGGCCCACCGTTGGTATTGGTTCCCACGAATGCGGCCGGACGAGGCGCTGGTCTTCAAGGTTTACGACTCTGTAAAGGACGGCCGCGCCCGGTTCACCGCCCACACCGCTTTCGAGGATCCGACGCCGCCGCCCCATCCACGGCCGCGCGAGAGCATCGAAATTCGCACCCTCGCCCTATTCTAGGGACGCTCCGTGTACGTCGGTACGCAGATCCGGCCGCGGGACGATTCCGATTACAAGATCTGGGCGCAGCTCGGGGTTCGCCATGTCTGCGTCGACCCGCCGGGCAACCCACACCATTGGAGCCTCGATGACCTGAACCGCCATCGCGAGCACGTCGAGTCCTTTGGGCTAACGCTCGACATGGTGCAATTGCCGATGGCGTCCCGGCCGATCGAGGAACAGGACAGCCCGCACATCCTGCTGGGCAAAGACCCCGAGCGGCAGCGCGAGATCGACAGCATCTGCCGCCTCATTGAGCGGCTCGCCGCCGCCGGCATCCCCGCCGTCAAATACAACCTGACGATCATCGGCATCCCACGCACTGAGCGGGAACCAGGGCGCGGCGGCTCGCGCAATGCCGCGTTTCGCTGGAGCCGCGCCGACCAGGCCGCGCCGCCGACCCTGGCAGGTACCGTGTCAGAGGACGAGTATTGGGAGCGGATCGACCATTTCCTCGCCGCCATCGTGCCGGTCGCGACCTCAGCCAAGGTGCGGCTGGCCTGCCACCCGCAGGACCCTCACACGCCGCCCGGCTATCGCGGCGTGACGAGCGTGTTGGGCACGGTCGAGGGGCTGAAACGGTTCGTGCAGATGCACGAGAGCCCTTATCACGGCCTCAATTTCTGCCAGGGCACGATCGCCGAGATGCTCGACGACCCGGGCCGCGAAATCTTCGACGTGATCCGCTGGTTCGGTGAGCGTGGCAAGATCTTCAATGTGCATTTCCGCAACATCAAAGGGAAGAAGCTCGACTTCATGGAAGCATTCCCGGACGAGGGCGACATGGACATGCCGCGCTCGCTCGCTGCCTATCGCGATGTCGGCTACCCCTACATGCTGATGCCCGACCACGTGCCGCAGATCGACGGCCGCGACCCCTCCGGTGTCGCCTTCGCCTATTGCTACGGCTACATCCAGGCCCTGATCGACGCTCTGGTGCCGCCCGACAGTCGCGCAGTGGCTGATCAGGAGTGCTAGGTTTCCCAATCCTCGAGCCGCAGACCCGGTACGCGTCCAAATTCCTGCCTATTGTGCGTGACGAGGATCAAACGCCGGGCCACCGCTTGGCCCGCAATCAATACATCATAAGGACCGATCGGTGTCCCCTGGGAGGCCAACAGCCACGGATCGCCCCCATTTGGCGGGCGTCTTCCTTGTCGAACCCGACCACCGCAAGCTGGAGCGCATCGATCAAGGCCAAGTTTCGAGCTGCGTGCCGGTTCCTGCAACATCCCAGCTCTAGCGCTTCAAGGTGGGGGTGGATCGGATGCGCGTCTTCACGATGCTGCCGCTGCGTCACTGGCGCGAGGCGGGACCCGCCGCGGCCGCGGCGGAAGCCGCCGGGTTCGATGCGGTGATGACGGTCGAACTCGGGCACGACGTGTTCGCGCCGCTTGCCTTTGCCGCGCTTGCGACCCATCGGATCGAGCTGACGCCATCGATCGCCGTCGCCTTTCCCCGCAGCCCGACGATCACGGCGAGCCAGGCATGGGATCTGCAGGCGAATTCCCACGGCCGGTTCGTGCTCGGGCTGGGCAGCCAGGTCAAAGGCCACAACGAGCGCCGTTTCGGCATCGCGTGGAGCCCGCCGGCGCCGCGGCTCAAGGATTATGTGCGGGCGCTGCGCGCGATCTGGCGTTGCTGGGAGACGGGCGAAAAGCTCGATTATCAGGGAGCGCACTACAAACTGACCTTGATGACCCCGGACTTCTCGCCGGAGCCGACCGGGCTGCCGATGGTGCCGGTGACAATCGCCGCCGTGGGCGAGGCGATGCTCAGGGTTGCCGGCGAGGTCTGCGACGGCGTGCGCCTGCACCCGCTCTGCTCCTGCCGTTATGTCGAGGAGGTCGCGCTGCCGCGCATCGAAGAGGGAATGCGGCGCAGCGGTCGCTGCCGCGCCAATTTCGATGTCTTCGGCGGCGAGTTTGTCGTCACCGGACCCGATGCGAAGACCGTCGCCGAGGGCTTGGACGAGGCGCGCAAGCGGATCGCGTTTTATGCCTCGACCCGCAGCTACGCCCCGATCCTGGCGCTGCACGGACTCGAAGAGCTCGGCGCCAAGCTGCACGCGATGTCGGTGAGGGGCCGATGGCACGAGATGCCGCCCGAGGTCTCGGACGACGTCGTGCTCATTTTCGCCGCCTGCGGTACCTATGGCGCGATCGCGCCGGCGATCGAGGCGCGCTACGGCGGGCTCGCCGACGCGATCGAGCTGAATTTCCCGGCCGGCAGCCCCGCCGGGCTTCAGCGCGAACTGCTGACCGATATCCACCGCATCCCGCACCGGTTCGAGGGCTTCGACACTCGCTGGTGATCCGGCCAGGATCCCTTCCCTTGGCCGGCATGACCGGAGATCCCGTGCTTGTGGCTCCCCATTCCGCCGCGCCCCCGCTGCATCCCTGCCTCCAACCCACAATCATAAATCGATTTGCATATTACCCTTTGTGCTATCTGCAGCGAATCAGCAGCAAATTCACGTTGAAGTTGTAGTAATCTTCCCTCTGGCCGGCGTTCCGCGTTCCATTCATGAGCGCCAGTATGCCATGCCAATGAGGCAATTCTATGGTGATCGTGTTCGCAACGAAGGGCGATGCCGATTTCCCCGGAGCCATCGGCTTGCCGATGCAAGCTGGATGAGGCAAGAGTTGACCGAGGCTTGGCGGCCGGAACGGCGTCAGGAGGAAGGATGGACACGATGGCCAAAGAGACGCGCTTGCCCGCAGATGTCGACACGCAACTGCTGGTGCAGGCGGCGGCCGCGCTGCAGCCGGTGCTGCGAAAGTATCATGACGAGATCGAGCGCGGGCAGCGCATGCCGCCCGCCCTGTTCGGGCAATTGCGCGAAGCCGGCTTCTACAAGATGGTGATCCCGCGCTCGCTGGGCGGTCTCCAGGTCGATCCGCTGACCTATCTGCGCGTCATCGAGCGGCTGGCCGAGGGCGCCGGCTCGGTCGGCTGGAACCTCGGCAATGGCGGCGTCGGCCAACTGGTCACGCTCGGGCTGCCGGATGACGGTGTCGACGAGATCTACGGAAAGCGGGCCGACACGGTGATCGCCGGCACCGCGGTGCCGGGCGGCGGACAGGCGGTGCCGGTGGCGGGCGGCTACCGGGTCAGCGGCCGCTGGCAGTTCGGCAGCGGCTGCCAGGAGGCCAGCTGGATGTTGGGGAGCTTCCAGGTGCTCGGCGACAACGGCCAGCCGCGCCCGCACCCGGACGGCGGCTCGCTCTACTGGCGCGGGGTTTTCGCGCGCGCGGAGGCGGAGGTCGTCCCGGGGAGCTGGGACGTCACCGGTTTGCGAGGCACCGGCAGTTTCGACTGGACGGTCGAGGACGTCTTCCTGCCGGAACGGCGGACGATGCCGCAGGTCGGCATCCCGCTCGAGAACCAGTGGTCGCGCTGGCCCGGTCTGACTTATCAGCTGCCGGTTCAGTGCTGGGTCGGGCCGCACCACAGCGCCGTCATCACCGGCATCGCGCGGGCCGGCATTGATGCGCTGATCGAGCTGGCCGGGGGCAAGCAGCCGCGCGGCCGCCCCGTCGGGTTGCTCTGTGACAGCCCGCAAGTGCAAGACGCCGTCGGGCGGGCCGATGCGATCCTCAACGCCGGCCGCGCCTACCGCACCGCGATGATCACCGAGTTGTGGAATACTCTCGCTTGCGGAAAGGAGACGACGCTCGAGCAGCGGGCCCGCTGCCGGTTGGCCTCGACCTACACCGCCGATAGCGCGCGCGAGGCGATGGACCTGATGTACCGGGCAGGCGGCAGCACGTCGTTCAAGCGCGAGAGCCGCCTCGCCGAATGCTGGCGGGACCTGCACACCGTTGGCCAGACCGTCACGCTCGCGCCCGAATGGTACCCGATCGGCGGCCGCGTCTATCTCGGCCTCGACCCCGGCTCGCGCCTACGTTAGTACCTCGTTGCGTAAATTACCGTATGCCTAATCCACATTGAATAGCCGGTGTCGTCGCCCCCGCGAAAGAGGGTGTCAGGAAATCGTCGATAGCCTGGATCAGCGTTGTGCGTCCTTCGAGACGGCCGCGGAACCTGTCCTCGGACCGCGCGCAGTGCGGACCTGTGGGCGGCCTCCTGAGGATGAGCGCTTTTTCTTAATGCCTCAAGAATAGACGACCTCATGCTGAGAGTTTGTGAAAGTATTCCTGCGCCGACCTGCTCTGACGGTCCCGATCGACAACCGTGGTGGCTGGCGCCGAGTACGATATGATCGCGTAGGGGAGACGGTCCCCGAGAAGGTCCGCAAATGAGCGCGACGCCCGACAGCACATTAGCCGATTCCGAGCAGCTCGTAGCCGATCTGCAGCGTCAGCTTGCCGAATGCCGAGCCGAGCGCGACGAGGCGCGAGCCCAATCGGCCGCGATTTCCCCGGTGCCGGGCGTAATCGATTCCTCGCCCGTGCGAGCAGGCAGCCGGTCACGCCCTCCCCCTCGATGGGGGAGGGCCGGGTGGGGGTGAGGCCGAGGAACGATCCATGGTGAAGAAAGCGCCAAGCGCCGGTGCGGGCGAGCGCGCCCGGAACCTCCGCCGTGACATGACCGAAGCCGAAAAGCAGCTCTGGCAGATGCTGCGGTCGCGGCAAACCGAAGGCTATCGGTTTCGCCGACAGGTGCCGATCGGCGGGTTCATTGCCGACTTCGTCTGCCATGAGGCAAGACTGATCGTCGAGATCGATGGCGGGCAGCATGATCCCTCGTCCGAAGCGGAAGCAAGCCCACCCGGTTTCTGGAAGCCGAGGGGTACCGCGTGTTGCGGTTCTGGAACAACGAGGTGCTGGAGAACGCCGAGGGTGTGCGCTCAGCGGTCGCCGAAAATCTCCACCCGGTCACCCCCACCCCTATTCGATCTGTCACCCCCACCCATACCCTCCCCCATCGAGGGGGAGGGCGGAAAGCAACAACGACGAAAGATCTTGCCGCTTCCGAACAGCTGATCGCCGATCTGCAGCGTCAGCTTGCCGAATCCCGAGCCGAGCGCGACGAAGCGCGAGCCCAATCGGCCGCGATTTCCCCGGCGCTGGGCGTAATCGATTCCTCGCCCGTGCGAGCAGGCAGCCGGTCACGCCCTCCCCGTCGATGGGGGAGGGCCGGGGTAGGGGTGATGCCGAGGACCGATCCATGGTGAAGAAAGCGCCGAGCGCCGGTGCGGGCGAGCGCACCCGTTCCCTCCATCGAGGGGGAGGGCGGAAAGCAACAACGACGAAAGATCCTACCGCGTCCGAACAGCTGATCGCCGATCTACAGCGTCAGCTTGGGGAATGTAGAGCCGAGCGTGACGAGGCGCTCGAATACCAGACCGCGACCAGCGACGTGCTCAACGTCATCAGCCGCTCGACCACCGATGTCCAACCGGTGCTGGACACAGTAACCGAAACCGCCGCGCGGCTTTGCGGCGCCGATGCCGCATCGATCGCGATACGCGAGGGCGAGGTTTACCGCTATGTGTCGAGCACCTATGCGCCGACCTCTGCAGCGGAGGCCGGGTATTGGACGATTGTGCGCCAGCGAACAGTTGTCCCGGGTCGCGGCAGCGTCGCCGGGCAGGTGGCGCTCGAAGGCAGGATCGTGCATGTCGCGGACGTCCGCGCTATCCCGGACTACACGCTGCCCGAGACCGCGGCGGCCGGGCGACGCACCATGCTCGGGGTGCCGCTCCTGCGCGACAGCGAGCCAATCGGCATCATCATACTTTCTCGGAAACGGGTCGCGCCGTTCAGCGAGCGGCAGGTCGAACTGGTGCGCACCTTTGCCGACCAGGCGGTCATCGCGATGGAGAACGCGCGGCTGCTTGGCGAATTGCAGGCCCGCACGCGCGAGCTCGAGGAATCGCTCGAATATCAGACCGCAACCAGCGACGTGCTCAAGGTCATCAGCCGCTCGACTTTCGATCTGCAGCCGGTGCTCGACACTTTAGTCGAGACCGCCGCGCGGCTGTGCAATGCCGACATGTCGCTGATGTTCCGACGCGAGGGCGACCGCTATCGCGGGGTTGCCTTTTTCGGCCTGCCGCCCGCATGGCAGGAATTCATCGCGAACGCGCGACGACAGGATCTGAACTACATGGCGTCCGGCCCAGGCCGGGGCTCCATTGTCAGTCGCATCTTTCAACAGGGCGGCGGTGTTGTCCACGTCCACGATGTCGCCGCCGATCCGGAATATGAGCGGGCCGAAGCGGTTAGCCTCGGCGGCTTGCGGACAGTCGCCGGCGTCCCGCTCTTGCGCGAGGGCCAGCTGGTCGGAGCCTTTACGGTGGGGCGCCAGCGCGTCGAACCGTTTTCGGAGCCCCAGATCGAGCTGGTTTCGACCTTTGCCGACCAGGCGGTCATTGCGATGGAGAACGCGCGGCTATTGACCGAGACGCGCGAGGCACTGGAGCAGCAGACCGCAACTGCCGAGGTATTGCAGGTCATCAACTCCTCACCCGGCGACCTAACCCCCGTATTCGATGCAATGCTCGACAAAGCGATACGGTTATGCGGCGCGGCGTTCGGTCTTCTCTCGACATACGATGGCGAACGCTTCCACCAAGTCGCGTTGCGACAAGCCGATGACGCCGGGGGCGAACCTGCTCGTTTCGCGGAATACCTGGCCGTGACTTCGAATCAACCTGGCCCCGGTAGCGCGAGCCACCGCCTTCTATCTGGCGAGCGTCTTGTGCACATCTCCGATCTCTCAGATGAGGAAATTTACCGATCCGGCGATCCCTACCGACGAGCGTTAGTCGACCTCGGCGGGGCGCGCACGTTGCTCGCGGTGCCCTTGCGCAAGGACAATGCCTTCCTGGGCGTCGTCAATATCTACCGCCAGGAGGTGCGCCCGTTTTCAGACAAGCAGATCGCGCTGCTGCAGAATTTCGCCGCGCAGGCGGTGATCGCAATGGAGAATGCGCGGCTCATTACCGAGACGCGGGAGGCGTTGGAACAGCAGACTGCGACCGCCGAGATCCTGCGCGTCATCTCCGGGTCTCCGACCGATCTGCAGCCAACGTTCGATGCGATCGCTGCCAATGCCACGATCCTATCGGGCGCTGAGGCAGGCGGCATTTTCCGGTTCGATGCTTCTCTGATCCATTTTGTCGCGCATTACGGGTGGCCGCCCGATGTCCTCGAGGCCGTCCAGCGTGACTTTCCGATCCCGCCCGGCCGGCAAAGCACGACGGCGCGCGCCATTTTGACTCGGGAAGTCGCGCACATTCCCGATGCTACCGCGGACCCCGAATATGCGCTGCGGGCCGTCCTGCAGACGGGGGTGCGCACCATGCTCTCGGTGCCGATCCTGCAGGACGGCAATCCGGTCGGCGCAATCACCGTAACGCGCCGCGAGGTCGAGCCGTTTTCGCAACGGCAAATCGACCTGCTTAAGACCTTCGCCGACCAGGCCGTCATCGCGATCGAGAATGTCCGCCTGTTCAACGAACTGAACGCCCGCACGCGCGATCTCGAGGAATCGCTCGAGTACCAGACCGCGACCAGCGACGTGCTGAAGGTTATCAGCCGCTCGACCTCTGATGTCCAACCGGTGCTGGACACAGTAATCGAAACGGCCGCCCGGCTTTGCGGCGCCGATGACGCATCGATCGCAATACGCGAGGGCGAGGTCTACCGCTTTGTGGCGAGTTCGTACAGTGCAGCGGAGCCCGAGGCTTGGGCGATCTTGCGCCAGCAAACCATTGTCCCCGGTCGCGACAGCATTGCCGGGCGGACGGCGTTCGAAGGCAGGGTTGTGCATATCGAGGACGTCGCCGCCGACCCAGACTACGCGCTGCCCGAGGCTGTGGCGGCTGGGCTACGAACCGGACTTGGGGTGCCGCTGTTGCGCGAGGGGGAGGTGCTCGGCGCGATCAGTCTCGGGCGGAACCGAATGCAGCCGTTCGCCGAGCGGCAGATCGAACTGGTGCGCACCTTTGCCGATCAGGCGGTCATCGCGATGGAGAATGCGCGGCTGCTCGGCGAATTGCAGGCTCGCACCCGCGACCTCGAAGAATCGCTCGAATACCAGACTGCGACCAGCGACGTGCTGAACGTCATCAGCCGCTCGACCGCCGATGTGCAACCGGTGCTGGACACAGTGGCCGAAACCGCCGCGCGGCTTTGCGGCGCCGATACCGCATCGATCACGATACGCGAGGGCGAGGTATATCGCTTTGCGGCGAGCTCGTTCAGTGCGGCGGAGCCCGAGTTTTGGGCGGCCTTGCGCCAGCGAAGGTTTGTCCCCGGTCGCGAAACCCTCGCCGGGCGGGTCGCGCTCGAAGGCAGGGTCGTGCATGTCGAGGACCTCGCCACCGACCCGGACTACGCGGTGCCCGAGAATGTGGCGGCCGGGCGACGCACCGGACTTGGGGTGCCCCTCCTGCGCGAGGGGGCCGTGCTCGGCACGATTGGTCTTGGGCGGAATCGAGTGGAACCGTTCTCCGATCGGCAGATCGAGCTGGTGCGCACCTTTGCCGACCAGGCGGTCATCGCGATCGAGAATGCGCGGCTGCTCGGCGAATTGCAGGCCCGCACGCGCGACCTCGAAGAATCCCTCGAATACCAGACCGCGACCAGTGACGTCTTGAACGTCATCAGCCGCTCGACCGCCGATGTGCAACCGGTGCTGGACACATTAATCGAAACGGCCACCCGGCTTTGCAGCGCCGACGGCGGAGGGATCACAATACGCGAGGGTGAAGTCTACCGCTATGTGGCGGCCACCCCGGCGGTTGCAGCGGACGCCGAGTTTTGGGAGACCTTGCGCCAACGCGCCATTGTCCCCGGCCGCGACAGCGTCGCCGGGCGGGTGGCGCTCGAAGGCCGGGTCGTGCATGTCGCGGACGTCAGCGCTGACCCGGACTACGCGTTGCCCGAGGCTGTGGCGGCCGGGCAACGCACCATCCTTGGAGTGCCGCTGCTGCGCGAGGGGGCCGTGCTCGGCACGATTAATCTCCCCCGGAGGCGGGTCGAGCCGTTTACCGAGCGGCAGATCGAGCTGGTGCGCACCTTTGCCGACCAGGCGGTCATCGCGATCGAGAACGCGCGGCTGTTGAGCGAATTGCGCCAGCGCACGCGCGACCTCGAAGAATCGCTCGAATACCAGACCGCGACCAGCGACGTCTTAAACGTCATCAGCCGCTCGACCGCCGATGTGCAACCGGTGCTCGACACGGTGGCCGAAACGGCGTGCCGGCTTTGCGGCGCCGATGTCGGAGCGATCTCCATACGCGAGGGCGAGGTCTACCGCTACGTGTCGGCCTTTGCATTGGACGCCGAGTATTGGCCGATCCGGCGCCAGCGAACAGTTGTCCCCGGTCGCGAAACCCTCGCCGGGCGGGTGTTGCTCGAAGGCAGAGTCGTGCATGTCGCGGACATCCTGGCCGACCCGGACTACTCCTGGCCCGAGAATGTGGCGTCCGGGCGACGTACCATTCTCGGGGTGCCGCTGCTGCGCGAGGCGACCGTGATCGGCACGATTGGTCTTGCGCGGAAACGGGTCGAGCCGTTCACCGAGCGGCAGATCGAGCTGGTGCGAACCTTTGCCGACCAGGCGGTCATCGCGATCGAGAACGCGCGGCTGCTCGGCGAGATCCGCCAGCGGCAGGCCGAGTTGCGCGTCACCTTCGACAACATGGGCGATGGGGTCGCAATGTTCGACGCCGAGCAGCGGCTCGCGGCGTGGAACCGCAATTTCCAGCAGCTTCTCGATTTGCCAGATGCTTTGCTGGCCGCGCGGCCGAGCATTGCCGATTACATTCGCCACCTCGCAACGCACGGCGAGTACGGCGAGGTCGATGTCGACGCCGAAGTGCGCCGGCTCCTTGAAGTGGCCGGCACACAATATTCGACCGAGCGCACGCGCCCCGACGGCCGCGTCGTCGAGGTGCGGGCGAACCCGGTGCCGGGCGGCGGGGTCGTCATCAACTACAGCGACATCACCGAGCGCAAGCGCGCCGAGGCCGAGATCCGCGCCGCCCGCGACGCGGCTGAGACGGCACTCGCTGACCTGCGCCGC
>Ga0306923_10001616_pt1 | contig 20116 bp, 15 predicted proteins | sample sta12Can44000108_FD_203841 | JGI IMG/M metagenome (GOLD analysis project Ga0306923, IMG submission 203841) | Lab enrichment of tropical soil microbial communities from Luquillo Experimental Forest, Puerto Rico - statanox.12C.anox.44.000.108 (v2)... | ecosystem: Environmental > Terrestrial >... | reverse complement strand
AAAAAGACGAGCAAGGACCTGCTCCCGGGTGGCCTTCGGGGCTCGAGGTTTTTCTGGCGTGGCCGTTGGCGGCGGCGTCGCACATCGCGCAGACCAACATTCGGCTGTTTGAAACTCTTCTGCCGCCAGCAAACCCAAGGCCGTCGCGGCAGCTATCCTTTCCCTGGGCATCGCAGAATAAGATCAGTCTCGAACTCGGTACGATGTGCTTAAGGGATTTCTCGACCCGGAATGAGGGACGTGCCACGCTGATCTGTGCGCCCTACGCGCTGCACGGTGCGACGATTGCGGATTTCGCGACCGGCCACAGCGTGGTCGAGAGGCTCGCGCAATGCGGCCTGTCGCGCCTGTTCGTCACCGAGTGGCAATCGGCGACGCCGGACATGCGCTACTTCACCATCGACAATTATCTCGCCGACCTCAACGTCGCGGTCGATGAGCTCGGACCGCCGGTCGATCTCATTGGGCTGTGTCAGGGCGGCTGGCTGGCGCTGGTCTATGCGGCGCGATTTCCGAACAAGGTGCGTCGGCTGGTTCTGGTCGGCGCGCCCGTCGATATCGCCGCGGCCAAGTCGTCCCTGTCCAATTTCGCAGCCGACGTGCCGCTCACCTCGTTTCATGAATTGGTGCGGCTCGGCGAGGGTATCGTGCACGGCCAGCAGATGCTCGGCCTATGGGGGATGTCGCATGGCCCCAATGAAGCCGACGCCACGCTGCAAGCAGGCGAAGCTGTCGGGCATTCGGAGCGCGAGGCGCTGGTCGAGCGCTTTCAGCAATGGCATGCCGAGACCGTCGATCTGCCGGGCAGTTTCTTTCTTCAGGTGGTCGAGTGGCTGTTCAAGGAAAATCAGATCGCGGAAGGGCGCTTCGTCGCTCTTGGGCAGAAGATCGATCTGTCGAGGTTGACGGCGCCGATTTATCTACTCGCGGGCAGCCGCGACGAGGTCGTTGCCGTCGATCAACTGTTCGCGGCGATGCGATTGGTCGGCACCCGCGCCGAACACGTGGTGAAGATGACGCAGGATTGCGGTCACTTAAGTCTGTTTCTGGGCGCCGAAGTGCTCGGCCGCGCCTGGCCCGACATCGCCGGCTTTCTGCTTTCCGATTTGAACGAGCCGCAGGCAAGTCCGGAAAGGGAGGATGCTCCCGCGGTGGGCGGCAGGAGCATCCGAACGTCGACTGGATGATTCTGGGGAGCGAACACCCGCACCATCAAGAACATCAGATTTTCGGGCGAGGGATTGCGGTAAATCGAATCCGGCCACCTTTTGTCGGCCCAAGCCGGCCGGGCGCGTTGCCTTTGCGATGATTACGGCGGCACCGCAGATGCCAATGGTCCCGATCCGCTTTTCTGGAGCTTTTCGGGATCCATCGTTCCGGCCGGCGTGTCGTCATCGAGGAATTTATCGATGATCGACCGGATCGTTGTCTTGACGTGGTCCGGGCCGCGATCGCTCAATTCGTTGTGCTGATAGGGCGTCTTCACTACGGTGATCCCCGCCTTCACGCACATTGCGTCGTCCGGGACCACGCCGGGATCGGCCTTGAAGACGGGATCCTTTGAGCGGAATGAAAGAATCCTGAAATTGCCGTCGGTGGAGAATGGGACGCGCAGATTGTCGAGGGTCACGACCTTCTTGATCAGCTCGGGATGGCGCTTGGCGAAATACATCGTGATATCGCCGCCGTTGGAATGCCCCACCACGGTCAAATGATGGTAGTCGGCATTCGGCTGGTACTTCTTCATTTCGTCAATCACGAACCAGATGTTGGCGATGCCGCGATTATAGTGCGGCCGACGGCCGACATATTCCTCCCCGGCCTGCGTGATCATCGGTCCGTCGGTTTCAAGATCGTGCTGGATGCTCACGACCATATAGCCGCGCATGGCGAGAAGGTTGGCCAGGAACGAATACTCGGTGAATTTCACCGTATTGCCGTGGTTGAGGATCGCGACCGGCAACGTAATCATTTCCGCGGTCGCCTCCATCTCCCGGTCGCGCCGCACCGCGACTTCGACTTCGACCGGACGATCGGTGCGCAGGGGATCGTAGAATGTCAGCGTCTTGTGGCGGATCGCCCATTTGCTTGCGGTGAAATAGGCAACCAGCGCCACCACACAAATCGAAAGCAGAATGGTTATTCCGCGCTTCATCGCTCGTTCTCATCTCGTGGAAATGTTGATGGGCATTTTCCCGGCTTTTTGTTTCAGCGGCGTGACATCGAGCCGGGTAATGCGGATCAAGCGCCTGATTTTTGTGTGGAACGTATGCGCGTGACTGCACATCGATCGGCAGGCCGGCTATGGTAAGGGAGTGTGGGTGGGCCTCAGCCCTCGTTCTTCCTTCATGGAGCCATCGATGTCCTTTGATCGCCTCAGCAAATATTGGCCGGAAATCCTGAGCATCGCCCGGATCGTCATCGGTCTTTTGTTTCTCGAGCACGGCACCGCAAAATTGTTCGGATTTCCGCACTCGCCAATGGCGCAGCCTGCGATGGGCACGCTGTTGTGGTTTCAGGGCATCATTGAACTTGTCGGCGGCGCGCTGTTTGCGGTCGGCTTCCTGACGCGGCCTGTCGCCTTCATCCTGTCTGGCAACATGGCTGTCGCCTACTTCATGTCGCACGCGCCGAAGAACTTCTTTCCGATGCTCAACGGCGGGGACGCCGCGATCCTCTACTGCTTCGTCTTCTTCCTGTATTTTTTCGCCGGGCCGGGCCGCTGGGCGGTGGACGCGCGGGCGAAGTAGGGTGGCGCTGTCATTCTGTGCCAACGGGTCGCGCGAATGCCCGGTCGATGACAGGCTCCGCGGAGCAATCCAGCTATCTCACTGCGAATAGTCTGGATTGCTTCCGGAACTCTCTCTCGCGCGCAAATGCTTCGCCTTTGTCGAAGGCAACGACGCCGATGGCACGGAGTGCGATTTGCTCGCCGCGTACCAGTCGATGTCGGCGCTTGCTGGTTTTAGATCCCGTCCAGGATCACCAGATTTCCGCTCGAACTCTTGTGGCGGAGGCCTATTATTTTTTGGTACTCGGCCGACTTGTACCAGCCTTCGGCCGCCTCTCGTGTCGGAAATTCGATGATCACGGTGCGGGAGTGCGGCCACTGACCTTCGAGCACCGTAAATTTGCCCCCGCGGGCGATGAACTGACCTCCGAATGCCGCGACCGTGCCGGCGACGTGCTTTCGATATTCTGCAAACATCGCCTCGTCGTGGACCGTCTCCAAGGCTATCACGTAGGCTTTCATCTGCTACTCCTCCGATCCGCCCGATGGGGTTTCGGTTTTAGCATGCAGGATTGTGCGATGCGGTAGTCAAAGTTTCGTGACAAGAGCCTGCGCTACCGCGCAGTGCTCACCTTGCGCCAGTCCGATTTCGCCTCAGCCGCGCTGTCGAAAATATGCGGCGCGACGCCGCGGTTTTGCAGTGCTTCCCCGAGCTTGATGCGCAGGAAGCCAGAGGTGGTATAGCGCGAGACGCCCGAGTAGAACTTGTCGGTCAGCGAACGCACCATCGCCGAATATTCGTCGAGCAATTCCGGTGAAATCGAAAAGTTGTCGTAGTTGACGATCGCGTAAACGCGATGGTCGAGCGGCGCGAGCTTGGACTCCGCGGCCTTTTCGATCGCCTTGATGTCGGCGCTCGTGCGCACGGCGAAGCGCTCGAAGTTGACGAAGAACAGATCCTGCTGCTTGTCGTAGGTAAAGCGCTGGTCAATCGGAATGCCGACCAGATCCTTGCGCAGGTCCATCACGCCCTCGCGGAAGATGCGCGCGTCCATCAGCGCGGGATCGCGCGGTATCAGTGGTTTAAAATGCATCTGCGCAAGGATTTCGCGCTCGATATCGATGCCGGGCGCGACCTCGATCAGTTCGAGCCCATCGGGCCGAAGCGCGAACACGCAGCGTTCGGTGACATAGAGCACGTGCTGGCCGCGCTTGGTGGCGTAAGAACCGCTGAAGGTCACGTGCTCCACGTTCTCGACGAACTTCCGCGACCTGGCTTCTTCGACGATCCTGAGCTTGCCGTCGGCGACCGCGATCCGCAGCTTGCCTGCGCCGAACGTTCCGACGAACACCACTTCCTTGGCGTTCTGGCTGATGTTGATGAAGCCACCGGCTCCGGCAAGCTTGGGTCCGAATTTGCTGACGTTGAGATTGCCGGCGTGGTCGACCTGGGCGAGCCCGAGGAACGCGGCATCGAGGCCGCCGCCATCGTAAAAGTCGAACTGGTAGGGTTGGTCGATCACGGCCTGGGTGTTGATCGCGGCGCCAAAATCGATGCCGCTGGCGGGAATGCCGCCGATCACGCCAGGCTCTGCGGTGAGCGTGATCAGGTCGATGATCTTTTCCTCATTGGCGATAGCGGCGATGCCCTCGGGCATGCCGATGCCGAGATTGACGACGCTGTTGGCTTTCAGCTCGAACGCGGCGCGGCGTGCGATGATCTTGCGCTCGCTCATCGGAAGCGGCGGCAGCGAGCCGGCGCGTACCCGGATCTCGCTGGCGAAGGCGGGATTATATTGCGTGCCGAACGTCTGCCAGTGATTTTCTGGTTTCGACACCACCACGGCGTCGACCAGAACGCCGGGGACCTTGACCTGGCGCGGGTTGAGCGAGTCGCTTTCGGCCACGCGTTCGACCTGTGCAATGACGAGCCCGCCCGAATTATGCGCAGCCATCGCGATCGCAAGAGCTTCCAGCGTCAGCGCTTCCTTCTCCATGGTCAGGTTGCCGTCGGCATCGCCGGTGGTGGCGCGGATGATGCCGATATTGATCGGAAAGGTCTTGTACAGCAGGCACTCCTGCCCGCCGAGCTTGATCAGCTCGACCAGATCTTCCTTGGTGCGGGAATTCAGCTTGCCGCCGCCGTGGCGCGGATCGACGAAGGTGCCGATGCCGACGCGGGTGATGTGGGCGGGGCGTTGGGCTGCGATATCGCGAAACAGATGCGTGATCACGCCCTGCGGAAGGTTGTAGGCCTCGATCTGATTTTCGATGGCCATTTTCTGCAGTTTCGGCGCAAGACCCCAATGGCCGCCGACCACGCGCTTGACGAGGCCTTCATGGGCCAGATGATTGAGGCCGCGATGCTTGCCGTCGCCCTGGCCGGCTGCATAGACCAGCGTGAGGTTGCGCGCCTTGCCTTGCGGATGGGGAGCATCTCCCTCGCGCTCGAGATAATAGGCTTCGAGCGCGATCGCGATCTCCTCAGCAAATCCGATGCCGACAAAGCCGCCGGTCGCCACCGTGTCGCCATCGCGAATGAGGCGCACGGCTTCCGCCGCGGTGACCACCTTGCCCTTTTCCGATAGCCGCAGATAGGGCAGCGCGGGGTGTTGGTTCATGGACGTCTCCCTGATGAAACGCGTCTAGACAAGCCCGGTGAGGTAATAGACGGCGATCACGAAGAACACCGCGCTCGTCTTCAACACCGTGATGGCGAAAATATCCTTGTAAGACTGCCGGTGGGTCAGGCCGGTCACCGCGAGCAGGGTGATGACGGCGCCGTTATGCGGCAGCGTGTCCATGCCGCCGCTCGCCATCGATGCCACGCGGTGCAGCACCTCGAGCGGAATGTTGGCGGCCTGGGCCGCGGCGATGAAATCGTCGGCCATGGCTGCGAGCGCGATCGACATGCCTCCGGATGCCGAACCGGTGATGCCGGCAAGTACCGTCACGGTGATCGCTTCGTTGATCAGCGGGTTGGGAATGGCCGAGAGCGCGTTCTTGATGACGGTGAAGCCGGGCAGTGCCGCGATCACGCCGCCAAAACCATATTCGGCGGCCGTGTTCATGGACGCAAGCAGCGCGCCGGCGACCGCAGCCTTGCTGCCCTCGGCAAAGGTTGATTTGAGCTTCGGAAAGGCAAAGATGAAGACGGTGACGATGCCCGCGATCAGTCCCCCCATGACCGCCCAGATCGCCTTGATGCTGGCGACCTTGGTGGTGATCGGCTTGGCCATGGAAAGCGTCAGATCGTAGGTCTCTCCGTAGAAGCGATCGATCAGGCCGTGGAACAGGCCGGGAAAGCCTCCGAGAACCAGGTTGACCACGAACACGACGATCAGCGGCAGGAAGGCGATGAAGGCGGGTGCAAGTTCCTTGGTATCGACGGCTTCCGGTTCGTTGCTGTGCCCCTCGCCATAGCCTTCGCCGGCCGCCCGCGCGGTGCGGCGGCGCCATTCGAGATACATCATGCCAATCACGAAGATGAAGATCGATCCGATCACGCCGAGAATCGGCGCTGCGCCGTTGGTGGTGTTGAAATAGGTGGTCGGAATGATGTTCTGGATTTGCGGGCTGAAAGGAAGCGAGTCCATCGTGAAGGTGAAGGCGCCGAGTGCGATCGTGCCCGGGATCAGGCGCTTGGGGATGTTGCCGGCGCGGAACATTTCGGCGGCGAAAGGATAGGCGGCGAACACGACGACGAACAGCGATACGCCGCCATAGGTGAGAACGGCGCAAACCAGCACGATTGCGAGCATCGCGCGCTCGGCGCCGACGACGTTGATCACGGCGGCCACGATCGACTTCGAGAATCCGGACAGTTCGATCACCTTGCCGAACACCGCGCCCAGAAGGAAGACCGGGAAATACGACTTCGCGAAGCCCACCATCTTGTCCATGAAGAGGCTGGTGAAGGCCGCGGGTACGGCGCCGGGGTCGGTCAGCAACACCGCGCCGAGGGCCGCGATGGGCGCAAAGAGGATCACGCTGAAGCCGCGATAGGCCACGAACATGAGAAAGGCGAGTGATGCCAGCGCGATCAGAAAGCTCATCTGTTCCTCCCCTGATCTTGCGCATTTTTTCCGCGCGTCGCCCTAGAACAAATCAGGTCCCTTCCGCGTGCTTTGCGGTATCGCAAAGGTTCGCAAAAAATTGTCGGCGGCTCTTTTTGGGGAAGGAGGGCGCGGCAGTCGTTTCCGGCCCAATACGGGCCACGAGGATCGCGGCCCGTACTAAACCGTACTAAACCGTACTAAAGGTGTTCAGGCACCAAAGCGCGGCAATAGTTTCAGGGCGTTGCCGCGCTCGATATCCGTGATCTGGGCCTCGGTGAAAACGCCGGCATTGCGCAGGCCGATCACGTGGTCGACACCCGTCCGATACGGGAAATCGGTGCCGAACAGGATCTGCGACGTCGGGACGATCGCCGCCAGCGCCGACATCGCCGCCTTGTTCGAGGTCTGCGCCGTGTCGTACCAGAAGCGCGTGAGCTCGGCGAGCGTGCCGTCCGGCACCGTCGGCTTGGCCTTGGCATCGAGGGCCGGGTGGCGGACGAGGCGCTCGATCAGGAACGGCATGGAGCCGCCGGCATGCGAGAAGATCCAGCGGATGTCGCGGAATTTCTGCGCATTGCCGGAGAAGATGATGTCGGCAATGGTGCGGGTGGTGTCGGTGCCGAATTCGATCATCACCGGCGGCTGGGTGCGGACCAGGTTGACGCAGCAATCGGCCGCGGTCGGATGGGTGTAGACGATGACCTTACGAGCGTTGAGTTCTTCCATGACCGGCAGGAAGGCGGGATCGCCAAGCCATTTGTCGTGATAGCTGGTCAACAGGCCAATGCCGTCGAGCTTGAGGGTGTCGAGCGCGTAGGTGATCTCCTTCAGACTGCCATCGACGTCGGTGAGCGGAAGCATCGCAAAGCCGCCGAAGCGGCCGGGATAGTCGGCGATCAGCTTTGCGGCGTATTCGTTGCATTCGCGCGCGAGCTTGCGCGCCGTCTCTCCGGAAGTGAAGTTGACGCCCGGCGTGGTCACCGAGAGCATCGCCACCGCGATGCCGGCCTTGTCCATGTCGGCGAGCGAGCTTTCGGGAGTCCATTTTCGCATTGGACCATCGCCGAAATTTGCTGCAACCGAGGCTGTGACATAGCTCGGCGGCGACAAATGGTGGTGGACGTCGATTCGATGGGGCTTTGTCACGGCACCCTGCGCGAAAATTGCTGTCGGCCGACTTAGACCAGCCGCGGCCACGGCGGTGCCCGCCAATCCTGCCACGAACTGGCGCCGGTTGAGCGCTGCACCTGTAAGCGACACCATTTCTTCGCAGCCGCACACACAACCTTTGAGCGACCAGCGTTGTTTGCGTTCGTCTTTTTCCATGCGACATCCTCCGTTGCGGTCCCTTCTCGGACTTCTTGTCTTGATGGCCTCACCAAAAATCTCGACAAACTATCTACCTCAGACGGTGCGGCGGACAAAAGAGCCCACCTTCTGGTCATGCCTACTGGATAACGAGATTTTGTATGCCAGGAACCGAGTCGCGACGCTTCAAGCATGTTGCATTGCGATGTCCACAGGAGAAGAAAAGTCGTCTATCGAGGCGCGACAAAACGCAACGGACTCTCGTCCTGCTCTCTGCTATGGTCGAAATGTGAATTGGCTTCACGAAGGAGTGGAGTTCATGAACAGGCTCGTTGAAATCCGCCGCCAAGAGTATTTCTGCCGTGAGCGTGCGTTGCATGATTCCGAGCGTAAGTTGTTCTGGCTCGCGGAAGCCGAGGAGTGGGAGCAGCGGGCGCTCGACGAAATTGCATTTCACTTCAGGGAATGCAACCTCGAAGCTCCCGATTATTTCCTGAAAACGCATTAAAGCGCGAGTATCCGCGCGAGTTATCAAGCCCGGACGAGTTCAATGTCCCGCATCATCTGCGAGCGGGGACATATGAACGCGTGCGGCTATTGCGCAGGGATCGCGAAATGCATGTAGAACTTGCCGGGCTCGTTGGCCCGGCGGCAAGCCACTCGACAACGAATTCGTCTCGGCCGACGTAAGACGGGTTTTGGACTTGCACGCCATGGTAGGCGCTGACCCCGGCAGTGCCGTGCCTGGCGCGTGGCGTTGAGCCCACCGCGACGCGCGGTAGCGTGCGTCTCGCCTCGACCTAACGACATTGCACGTCTCTGCAGGGTTTGAGCTGCCGGAATTCGTCGATCGCCGATGCGTATTCGCTTCTGTATGCGGACCGAGTTTTTGCCCGGCGAAAGGCCAGGTCGGGATCGCGCGCAAAGGCAGAAGGATCGACCCAGAGAGAGGATGTCGCAGGCGAAAGGCCCGCTTTCAGCGCCTTTGGGCCGCTTGCTCTTGAGCCGCAACAAGGCCATCATCGCCATTGGCAGAACGTCCTTTTGATCGTCTGCCCGAATAGATCCAAGGCAAACCGGGAGAGTTCGCCCTGAACGCCGTCTGGCCGTTGCGGCTGTGTATTGCGCTAGCGTTTCTGGTTTCGGCCGCCTGCCAGAACGCGGGTGCGGAAACCTTGCGCATCGGCGTGCAGAAGACCGGCACCTTCGCCTGGCAGCTTGACGTGATCGCGCGGCACGGGCTTGCGCGCGGGAATGGGCTCGATCTCGACATCCAGGAATTCGCTTCACCCGAAGCCAGCAAGCTTGCTCTCAACAGCGGAACGGTCGACATCGCTGTCGTCGACTGGCTCTGGGTTGCGCGCGAGCGCGCGCTCGGCCGGGCGCTCAAATTCTATCCGTATTCCACCGCAGTCGGCGCGATCATGGTGAAGGCGAATTCGCCGATTCACGAGCTCGCGGACATCAAGGGGCGCTCGCTCGCGGTTGCGGGCGGCGCGCTCGACAAGAGCTGGCTGATCGTGCGCGCGGCAGCGCGGCGGCGTGGCATCGATCTTGCGCGACAGGCGCGTCTGATGTTCGGTGCCCCACCGCTTCTCTACGAGAAGCTGCGGCAGGGTGAAGCGGAGGCCGGCCTGAATTTCTGGAATTTCTGTGCGAGGCTGGAGAGCCAGGGTTATCGCAGGCTCTACGATGTGCGCGACGCAGAGGCCGAACTCGGCCTGACCCAGCCGATCGCCGCGATCGGCTATGTCTTTTCCGAGCGCTTTGTTACCGCGCATCCCGAAACCATCGATCGTTTTCTGGGTGCGGCGCGAAGGGCCGACCAGATTCTCCTGCAGTCCGATGCCGAGTGGGAAGCTTTGCGTCCCCTGATGGCCGCAGAGGATCAGGCAACGTTCGAAGCTTATCGAAAAATCGGCCGCAGCACGGTGCCACGCCGGTCAATCGATGATGAAGAGGCCGATGCCCGAAAGCTGTTCCGCACCCTCGCCGAAATCGGCGGGGCGGAGCTCGTCGGCCCTTCGCAGGAACTGGACGAGCATCTTTATTATCGTCCTTCAGTGCCCGAGAATTGACCTTGGCGAGGATCCTGTCGCTCGCCGCCGTGATCGTTCTCTGGACCGTGCTGGCCGCCGCCGTGCATTCGCCGTTGCTTCCGGGTCCCGTGGCGGTGGCGGAAACGCTGGCGCGCGATGCCCGTTCGCTGGCGCTTCCCTATCATCTGGCGTGTACCCTATTGCGTGTGGTCGCGGCTTTCGCGATCGCCTTTTCGCTGGGGATGGCGGCCGGATTTGCGATGGGCAAGTGGGGTATCGTCGACCGGATCGGCGATCCATGGCTCGTTATTTTATTGAATCTCCCGGCGCTTGTGACGATCATCCTGGCCTATGTCTGGATCGGTTTGAACGAGACGGCCGCCGTGATCGCGGTTGCGCTGAACAAGTTTCCCAATGTCGTCGTTCTCACCCGGGAAGGCACGCGGGCGCTGAGCCCGGAACTGGAAGACGTGGCCCAGGTGTTTTGCCTGTCCGGTCCGGCGCGGATTCGTCACATCGTCCTGCCACAGCTAGCACCCTACCTCGCCGCGGCGTTTCGCTCCGGCATTTCGATCATCTGGAAGATCGTGCTCGTCGTCGAGTTGATCGGCCGCCCCAACGGCGTGGGCTTCGTGCTCGGATCGGCGTTCTCGCTGTTCGACATGGTGACGATCTTCGCCTATTCGATCGCCTTCATCGCCATCATGCTGGCGGTGGAGAGCCTGATCGTGCAACCCCTGGAACGCAATGCAAGCCGTTGGCGCCGAAAAGCTGCTTGAGTTGCGGGTCGATTCGAAGACCTATCGCTCAGCCAGGAATACCCCTATCGAGGTATTGCGCGATTTCGTGTTCGAGCTTGCGGCCGGCTCGTTCGCTTCGCTCGTCGGTCCTTCCGGCTGCGGCAAGACCACGATCCTGCGTATCGCAGCCGGTCTCGACCGCGACTTCCAGGGAGAACGGCGCATGTCGCCGTCCACGCGCGTCGCCATGGTGTTTCAGGAGCCACGCCTGCTGCCCTGGCGCACGGTCGAAGACAACGTCCGCGTCGCGATGGACGCAGCGTCGGTCACGGGCGAAGTCGGCGAATGGCTGGAACGCTTCGATCTGGTCGAGCAGCGGCGTCAATACGCGGCCGAACTTTCGCTGGGCCAGGCGAGGCGGGTGGCGATGGCCCGCGCCATGTCGGTCGGCCCGGACCTGCTGCTTCTCGACGAGCCGCTGGTTTCGCTGGACGAGACCGTGGCGGAGCGGCTGCGCGGTGAACTCCGCGCCATAGCCGAGACCCGCAAGCTCGGCATCCTGCTGGTCACTCACGACCTCGGCGAGGCGATCGAATTGTCGGACCGTCTGCTTTTCCTCGGCGGCAAGCCGGCGAGCGTCGTGCTGGAAAGAGAGCTGTCGATGCCCCGCAGTCGTCGCGACCGCAGGACGGTGGCGGCGCTGGCCGAGGAAATCGCCGCGCAGACGAGAACGCCGCACAATGACGCGAAGTTGAGGAATCGGGATACTAGAATTTGAACGAATAGATCCGATCGTCGGCCCCGACATAAAGACGGTCTTCTGCTGCGATCAGCGTCTGCAAGTGCCGAATGCCGCTCATGGGATCGCTGGTGAAGATCGGCTCGCCTGTATCGCCGCGGAAGGCATGCAGCCGGTTGTCGCTCTCGGCGCCAAGCGCCCATACGATCGGATCGGAATGACCGTCGGTAGTGGTGGCGATAACGAAGCCGCGGCCGCGGAGCGTGCCGCACCAGGCAGTTGTCATGCTCGGCGGCGAACCCGGCGAGATCTTTAAGACCGTCAGCCCCTGGCTGTAGCCGGCTTTCGGGCAATGGGCCCCTCGCGCGGCAAAGGCGACGAAGACGTCCTCGCCGACGGGATAGGTGGCCGGCGAGGTGACGATCGCCGTCGCGGATACGGTTTCCGCTACCAGTTGGCCGCCGATGCCGCCAAAATCCTTCTGGTCGAGGAGGTAGGCCTTGCGATCCTTGCCGAGCGCCAGCATCAAGGCCCGGCCGCCGTCCGCGCCGGGAAGGTTGAGGGGAAGCGGATTGCTTCCTCCGAGGTCGGCATCTTGATCGTCCAGCGTTTTCCAATCCGACGGCGCAAAATAGTCCTTCTTGTTTTCGCTGCGGCGCAAGTCGGCGCCGAGGCGAAACACGGCTTCGCCATCGCTCCAGCTCTGAGCGCCCATTGTATTGCCGGTGGCGAAAAACAGGTCGCCTCCGACGACGCTCAAGCCGCCCGGCGACCAAATGCCGCCGCCGCGCGCACGTGTTTCGAAGCCGAGAATTTTATTGGCGTCGTGCAGCGAAATTCCGACCACCCAGCCGTGATAATTTCCGCAATCTCCGTAATGACCGCCGAAGGCGACGAAGAGGGTATCATCGAGGATCGCAAGCGCTGCGCGCTGGTTCTGGACGGCTGGATCGAAATAGCGTCCAGATTTTTGCAGGGCCTCGGCAACGTCGATCGGCCAGCCGGCAAGGACGGTGCCATCCTTCAACGAAAGCCCAAACACCTGATGGTGGATACTGCCCGACAGTTCGACGGCAGCGTCAAAATAAATCGCTTGTGTCGATGGATCGATGACCGGCGTGCCGGTAATGCCGAGCGGATCAATGTTGCCGCATGGCAATGAGCCGCGGAAAACCGCAGGACCGACCTTGCGCCTCCATAATTCCTTGCCGGTTGTCGCGTCGAGGGCCTGGATGAAATTATTCTCCGTCGCCACAAGGAGCATTCCGCTGTCCGAGCCCGATGGACGCCAAAGCAGCGGTTGGGCGTAAAGCGGTCCGGTAACCTTTGCATCAAAGCTGCGATCGAGAACCAATGAGCGTGCCTTTTCGAAGGACAGCGCCGGAACGACGAAATGGCCGCTTCGGCTCTCGTTACCGTGAAAAGTCAAAACCGATTTGTCCTGCGCGATCGCGGATGGCGGCGGATTCGGGATAGCCAACATTCCTGCGATCAAGACAGCCCATGCTCTCATTTTGGAAAAGCCCCTTCGTGGCTCGTGATGCCGACCGCCCGCCGCTACTGCCCATCAGGGGGCAGGGATCACTCCTCCGACCTTCGACGGCCAAGGTCGGAAGACCGGCGGGCCGACAGATCCAAGAGAGCCAATCCGCGAGCGTGTTTCCGGTTCCAGCCCGTCCGCGAACGGTCGAACTCGCCTGGTCGTCACCGACGGCTTGGCCAACCCGCCTTGGCTCCGGCTCACGACGGCAACCCGGCCTGTGCCAGCCCACCGGTAAGCCTTGTCCAGTCCTGCTCTTTCAGAAAGGGCCAGCGCCGCAGGTCGCGAATGCGAAAATCGGGGCAGGCTTGCATGAGGCGGTCGACTTCCCGCTTCGCTTCGGCAACAGCTCCGGCCTGAGTGCAACAGGTAATCAGCAGCAACAGACATCGCGGAATTTCGCCATGGATGTGATCGGAACGCCGGGCCCATTCGATCGCGGTTGCGTAGTCTTGGCGAAGAAAATTCCCGATCGACAGATTGTCCATGAACCAGTTGTTTGCCGGGAACCGGGGATTTGCGTCCAACGCGCGCTTGCTCTCGCGCAGGCCCGCCTCGGCATCGCCGGAATACATCATCGCCATGCCCTGGAGATCGATCGCCAGTGCGTAGTTTGGGTTCAGTTCCAGGCTGCGCCTTGCCTGGCGAAGCGCCGCGTCAAGATCGCGCCTGAGGTAAAGAAGGATCAGGCCATAGACCATATGCGCAAAATCGCTGCGTCCGTTGAGCTCGATTGCCTTGCGGGCGAACTCCAGCGCGATCTTCGAATCGGCTGGCGACACCTCCCGATAGCCGCAAACTACCTCGACCATCGCTCCCCACGCCCTGATTGCCAGCGCCATGAAATTGTTCGGATCTCTTTTCACCACGAGGTCGATGAGCATGACAGACCGCTCGTAGTCGGACCGTCGCGAATTCAACAGGATATGACCCGCCTGACCCATCAGTTCCTCGTTGGTCTGCTCCTCCAGGGAGCGCAGGCGCGACCGCTCCGTCTCTCGTTCGTAAATCTCGTAGCGCAACGCCGAGCAGATGCGAAAAGCGAGATTGTCGAGCGCATCAAAGGTGGTTGCTATGTCTCCGTCAAAACGCTCCGACCAGAATTGCTTTTTCGAACGCTGGTCGAGAAGCTTCATGGTAATCCGAAAGCGAGGTCCGGAGGTCTGAACACTGCCGAGAACGTGATAGCTGGCCTCGCCGGGCGCGGTAACCAGCGATATGCCGGTGAGATTGGCGAGCGATGACGCCACGGCCTCGTTCACTCCTGCCGCGACTGAATCGGCCTGGGGATCGCCTGCCAGCACTTCAAGAGGGGAAAGGGCCAGCGTGGGTTTCGCTCCGCCGCTTGCCGTTATCCCGTCCCGGATACCTTCGGAACGGGCATGAGCCGTCACCGGGGGCGTCACTCCCTCCGGCTGCCAGTGGAAGATCCGGGTCGGTTGCGCGATGTTCTTCAGCCGCTGTTCCCCGCCATTCTCGAACTCGATGTCGACCTTGCCCTGAACCTCGATTCTCACCTTGTCGGAAACGCAGACGCCGCTCGCCCGAGCGAGCTGCTGGAGCCGCGCAGTCAGATTGATGGTATCGCCGTGACGATCCTCGTCCTCGAGGATCACATCGCCGAGATTGATACCGATGCGCACGTCGATGCGCTGCTCGCCTGAAATTCCGTTGTTGCGCTGGAGCATGGAGCGCTGCAGCGCCACTGCGCAGTTGACGGCATCGACGACGCTGCCGAATTCGGCCAGCAGTCCATCGCCCATCAGTTTGAAAATGCGACCGCGGTGTCTTGCGATCTCCGGCTCGAACAGCTCCTTGCGATGCGCGCGAATCCTTTCGAATGTGCCGAGCTCATCCGCGCCCATCAGCCGGCTGTAGCCCACGACATCGGCCGCCAGAATGGCCGCCAGGCGCCGCTCGATGCGTGGTTCGGCCATCAGACACCCGAATATGGAGCTTCAATGGAGAGAATTTTAAGCGCGTGGGTTCAAAAGTCTAGAACGTGGCTTCGCCCGGCGCTCGGGTGCGACAGCATTGCACATGGCGAAGACTATGCCGCATCCTGCTTTCGGCCCTCGGGCAGCAACCTTGCCGCGCATGTCTCTTGGAATGCCAATGAGAGAGAGCGGTGAGGGTGGTCTACGCCCAGCCGGCCCGGTCAAATCGGCAGCGGACTTTCGCGGAATTCGGAATTGGAATGCGTCAATGCGGAGCCTGCGGCGGCGGGGTGCAGGCAAGGCCGTTCTGCAGGCGGAAGTAGGTTGAAAACGGGGCGCTTCGCCTTTGTTGATCTATGTCAACGCAGGCGGCGTCGCGGCGAACAAAACCTGCATCAGGCTATTGATTGAAGTTGCCAAGCGCGGAAAAATGGCCGGCGGGCAGGTTCGAAGTCGCGGACAACAGCGGCAGACAAGCAAAACGCTTCTCGGAGGTTCAGATGGATCGCCCCTCATCGGAAACCGGCATATCCGAATATTATGAAAGCTTGATGAGTGCCGGCCAGCAAGCGGCCAAGCAATTTGACGATGCGCTCACCAGTGCCATGGGCATCGGGACAGGACCGGGCAAGGGCGGGGACATCTCGCCGATGGCCTTCGCGGCAGATCTGCAGAGGCAGTACTGGTCGCAGCTGCTGGGCTTCTGGAAGGGGAGTTTTCTCAAGTCCTCCGCTGCAGGCACTCAGCCGCCTCGCGATCGGCGTTTTCAGGATGAGGCCTGGCAGCATTCGCCTTACTACGATCTCATCAAACATTCCTACCTGCTGGCCTCGAAGCAAATGAGCGATATCGTCGATCAGGCCCAGGTCGACGACAAGTCAAAGCTGCAGCTTCGCTTCTACGCGCGGCAATTTATCGATGCGATGAGTCCCGCGAATTTCCCTGCAACCAATCCGGAGGTCATTCGGACCGCAATCCGGACCCGCTCGGCGAGCCTGATAACCGGAATGCAGAATCTGATCGAGGATTTGCAGAAGGGGCGGATCACCCGCGTCGACGAGTCTGCCTTCGAAGTCGGTCGCAATCTTGCCGCAACGCCCGGAACGGTCGTGTTCGAGAACGAATTGATCCAGCTGATCCAATATACCCCGCAAACGGCCGAGGTCGAGAAAACGCCGCTCGTGATCGTGCCGCCCTGCATCAACAAATATTATCTGCTCGATCTCGGCGCGGGAAACTCCTTTGTCGAATATGCCGTCGAAAGGGGCTTCCAGACCTTCCTGATTTCGTGGCGCAGCGCCGTCCCCGAGATCCAGCGCCTGAGCTGGGACGACTACCTCGAGCTCGGGCCGCTCAAGGCCATCGATGTCGCACGCGATATTGCGAAAGTCGACAAGGCGCATGCGCTCGGCTTCTGCGTCGGCGGCACGATTCTGAGCTGCGCGGCCGGGGTTCTCGCCGCGAAAGGAGAGGACAAGCTCGCCACGATCACGCTTCTCACCACGATGCTCGATTTCGAGGATACCGGCGAGATCGGCCTTTTGATCGACCAGACTTCCGTTGCGCTGCGCGAGGCGACGATCGGAAGTAGCGGCATTCTGCCCGGCAAGGAACTGGCGTTCACCTTCGGAACCCTGCGCGCCAACGACCTGATCTGGCGCTATGTCGTCGACAGTTACCTGAAAGGGGAGGCGCGCGACGCTTTCGACCTCCTGTACTGGGATTCCGACAGCGTCAGCCTGCCTGGACCGATGTACTGCTGGTATGCGCGCAACACCTATCTTGAGAACAAGATCAAGGACCCCGGTGCGACAACGCAATGTGGCCAACGGATCGACCTGTCGAAGGTGAAGGTACCGATCTACATACTGGCCTCTCGCGAGGACCATATCGTGCCCTGGCAAAGCGCGTTCCGCTCCAAGGACATCATGGGACAAGAGCCACGGTTTGTCTTGGCGGCGAGCGGCCACATCGCGGGCGTCATCAATCCGCCGGCGCGCAACAAGCGCAGTCATTGGCTCAATGACAATCTCGATCGCGAGGCGAAGGATTGGCTCGATGGCGCGGAAGAAAAGCCGGGAAGCTGGTGGCCCGATTGGGACCGCTGGATGAAACGTCATTCCAGCGGCACTATCCCGGCGCCATCGCAGCCGGGCAACGCTAGCTATCAAATGATCGAGCCCGCGCCCGGCCGCTACGTCAAGCAAAAATCCAATTGACCCATTCTATCTCGTGGCAAAGTCGCGGCGCGAGGCGGGCGAAGCTTATTCGATCACCTCATCGGCGCGGGCGAGAAGCGTGGGCGGCACGACGATACCAAGCGCTTTGGCCGTTCTCAAATTGATCGCCAACTCGAATTTCGTCGGTTGCATCACCGGCAGATCGGCAGCGGCAACGCGGCCGCCATCCCCAACCCCGCAATGAACTCGCGCCGTTTCATCTCGCTCCGCGGCTTTATTCGCACGCGGCAACGTAGCTGTTCAGGTGAGTTTCGTTAAGTGGCGATGCGGCGTCTTAGTGCCACTGCGCGGACTTGGTCACGGTCTGCCGGACTTCGGCGCCGCAGTCCGAGCATTCGAAGATGAAGTCAATCCTCGCCATGTTCCAATGCGGCTCGACATCTCTGACATACATCGGAAGCAATCCCATGCAGCCAGGGCAGATGACCGGCGCCGTCTCGACCAAGTGATGATGTTGAACGTAGGCTGGCATATCGGCTCTCCCCACAAGCAGAAGTGCTAGACCCAACCCCCGGCGACACTCTACCGCGGAGCACAAAAAATCGTCATTAACTCTGTCGAACGTTTGAGGAACGGTCGAACAATGTTGGGGGCTTGTGACATATCAGTAACATTTCCACGGCCGGTACCGGTATCGTGCTATAGGCCGAACAGGGTTCGGACGACAAAAGCCATCACGGGGAAGGAAATCGAGGGATGACACTCCTGCAGCAGAGCGTCTCCGGCGATGTCGATGTCGCAGCAAAGGCTGCAGTTGATTCGCTGCTGCAAGGTGCCATTCAAAAGGCCGCGCTCAGATTCGTCCCGCTTCTCACCATCGCGTACCTCTTCAACTATCTCGATCGCACGAGCCTCGGCTTTGCGGCGCTGACCATGAACCAGCAACTGGGGCTGACGGCGAGCCAGTTCGGATTGGCCGCGGGCATTTTCTTCGTCGGCTATTCGCTGTTCGAGATACCGAGCAACCTGTTGCTCTATCGTTTCGGCGCCCGGCGATGGCTCGCCCGCATCATGATCAGTTGGGGCCTTGTGTCGGCGGCGACCGCGTTCGTGGTCGGCCCGCACAGCTTTTACGGCTTGCGTCTTTTGCTCGGGATCACAGAAGCCGGCTTCTTTCCCGGCGTGACGTTCTTCCTTGCCGCCTGGTTTCCCGCCCAGTACCGCACGCGCATGCTGGCCTGGTTCCTGATCGGCATTCCGCTGTCTTCGCTGATCGGCGGACCGCTGTGCGGCATGCTGCTCCAGATGGATGGAATCTGGGGACTGAAGGGATGGCAATGGCTGTTTCTCATGGTGAGCCTGCCTTGCATTCCGCTTGGCTTTGCGACGCTGAAATTGCTTTCCGATTCTCCGCAAGCCGCGCTCTGGCTGACGGGGGAGGAGCGCGACGCGCTCGTCGGCGTACTTGCGTCGGAAGTGCGGGAGCGCCCTCACACTTCTCTGTGGCCTGCGCTGAAGGATGCGCGCGTATTGATCTGCACCGCGATCCAGTTCGGCTTTACGTTGGGATCCTACGGCATCGGCATTTGGCTGCCGCTAATGCTGAAGGAATATCATCTGTCGAATCTTGCGATCGGCTGGATCACGGCGATCCCTTACCTGTTTGCATCGATCGGCATGATCCTGTGGGCGCGCTATGTCGACGAGAGGGGCCGACGCATCGTCAATCTGGCGCTTGCGTGTTTGCTTGGCGGGCTGGGGCTTCTGGCACCGATCGTCTCCGGCTCGGCAACGGTGGCCGTGATCGGATTCAGCCTCGCGCTGATCGGCGTGACCGCGGCGCGCGCGATCTTCTGGACAATTCCGACGCGCTTCCTCACCGGCGTTGCCGCTGCCGGCGGGCTCGCTTTCATCAACAGCATCGCAACCGTCGGCGGCTTTGTCGGACCATCCATGATGGGCTGGCTGAAGGAGTTTTCAGGCTCCTATGTCGTCGGCCTTCTGGCGGTTGCCGCGATCATGGTGGTGGCGACATTGGCCGCGCTGTCGTTAAAACTCTTCATCACGCGGGAATGAAGCGAAATAGCTGGCGGCTTCGTCATCACAATCATCGTCACCGTGATTTACCGCTGTCCAATGACGCCACAGCGGAGGCTTGCCGTTCCTTTGCTTCGTAATATTCGGCCGAGAACTTGATTGACCAGCGCGAGAAGAATGAACGGAATTGCCGGGTAGGCCTTTCGACGCCGAGATGCTCGGCGACATGCGCCATGCGCAGCCATTTCACCGCCAATGCAAGGCCGGCGATTCGCTCGAGCCGCTCAACCGCCGCGGCGCCGGCGGTCTCCGCCTGGAAATAGCGAAATCCGACCTTCTTGATCACGTACACGGACTTGATGGCTTCATAGTTCCTGGTAAGCCACTGAACGAGCGGATGTTTCCTGGCCTGTGGCCAGGCTGCGGGGTACACCGGGAGCACCAGAAGCTTGCTCTTGGCGATGATCGTTGCCAGCGGATGCAGGAGCTGCACCCACGCCGGCCAGGATGTGACCTTGGCGAACAATATTGCGTGCATCGCGGTAGCGGCCGTAAAGGAGATCGGGAGCCAAAGCACCGCACCGAGGATGACGAGCAATGCGGCGTTCGGCGTGAGATGCCGACATTTTCGAAAAACCCACGTCATGGCGCTTTCGAACGCACGATGTACCGCCTGTTCGAAGGCGCGATAGCTGATCTTCCGCCGCAACCAGGACCAGTTTCTGCGGATCGATACCCGCCACTGCCGACGTTTGGTTTCGGATAGGGGAAGGAAGCGCAATGCTCCGCTCATGATCATGACGGTGA
>Ga0306923_10001615_pt1 | contig 20128 bp, 17 predicted proteins | sample sta12Can44000108_FD_203841 | JGI IMG/M metagenome (GOLD analysis project Ga0306923, IMG submission 203841) | Lab enrichment of tropical soil microbial communities from Luquillo Experimental Forest, Puerto Rico - statanox.12C.anox.44.000.108 (v2)... | ecosystem: Environmental > Terrestrial >... | reverse complement strand
TGAATATCGCGGCAGGCCTCGGGCTCGGCGGCAACGAGAGCTATCCGGACCTGTTCCAGCCCTATGGCGGTTTCCCCGACGGCGTCCGCGTCGAGAACGGTCACATCGTCATGCCCGATCTGCCGGGCATCGGCTTTGAAGGAAAATCCGATCTCTACAAGGAAATGAAGGCGCTGGCGGAGTAGGGCAGCGCGGCGTCATCCTTCCCCCTTGCGGGGAGGGTCGGCGTGCAGCGCCCGGGTGGGGGGTATAGCAACCACCGAACGCCCCCAAGGCGGGACGGCAACAGATTCGATCGGACCTTACGCGGTCACGGGCTCCATTATATACCTCCGTCATATACCCAGGTGTTTTGCGGCAGCAGGAATTTTGAACCGTCCCACGAACGGCATCGGGTGGGGAATGAATACTGGCATTGCAATCATAGCAGCGGTCGTCCTTCTTGCCGCTGTCTCGCAAGCAAGCGCGGTGTTTGCTCCGCTTGCGCTCGCGTTATTCATCATTGCGCTGGTCTGGCCCTTGCAATCGCGGTTGCAGGCTTTCCTCCCGAAACTGCCGGCACTGGCGATCACGCTAGTGATTACGCTCGCGGTAGCTCTTGGCTTTGCCTCCCTGGCGGCATGGGGTTTCGGCCGTGTCGGCCATTCCGTCCTGGCCGATGTCGCCCGCTACGAGGCAATCTATGCATATGCAATGGCGTGGCTCGACAGCCATGGGATCGATATCGCAGGGTTATGGGCAGAGCACTTCAACGTCGGTTGGATCGTGAGCACGGCGCAATACCTGACGGGCCGCGTCAACACCACGCTGACCTTCTGGCTGATCGCGATGGTTTACCTCATGCTTGGGTTGCTCGAAGTCGATGACATCAGGCGGAAAATCGCTTCGCTTGAAAACCGGCAAATGGCACGGGTTCTGCTGGACGGAAGCGCCCTGACGGCTGCGAGATTTCGAAAGTACATGCTGGTGCGAACGCAGATGAGTCTGCTCACCGGGCTCTTTGTCGGGGCTTTCGCCTGGGCGACGGGCCTTCAGTTTGCCATCGAATGGGGCGTGATCGCCTTCTCGCTCAACTACATTCCGTTTATCGGCCCCTTCGTCGCAACTCTTTTTCCGACATTGCTGGCAATGGCGCAATTCGACAGCTGGCAGGAGGTTGTGACGCTGTTCGTCTGCCTCAACATCATACAGTTTGCGATAGGCAGCTATATTGAGCCTCGCATCTCCGGCAACATTCTCTCGATATCTCCCACGGTCGTGCTGTTCGCGATTCTGTTCTGGACATTTCTCTGGGGGCTCTTCGGCACCTTCATCGGAGTTCCGATCACTCTGGCGATGCTCAGTTTCTGCAGGCAGCATCCCTCGAGCCGATGGATCGCCGATCTGCTTGAGGGACCAAAAAAGCTGAACCCGGCCAAATCCTCAAACTGAGGGCGTCGGTGATGGAGGGATTATCTCGACGCGCTCGGGCGGAAGGAGACCGATCCCTTCGGGGCCGGCGAGAAGCGTATGAATGTGAAAATGCGTGGACGCGTCGTCCGTCGAGCCCATCACGGGAGACGGTGCCGAGACGATTTTCAGGGGGCCGCAGCAGCCGATCCAGTCGATGTGACGGTGGCCGTGCATCACAACCGTACGCGCTGCGACGGGTTTCAGCTTGCGGACAAACCAACTGCCATTGATAAGCGCGGTGCCGACTCGTTCCGAGAAACCGACAGGCATGGGATATTCCATCAGGTGATGATGGAGCGCGATAATCCAGCTCGCCCTGGGGAATTTGGCAAAGGCCTTGAAGAGGCGGCCCGCCTGTTCGACCGGTATGAATCCCAGCGCGTTGGTGAAGGAGAAATGACTTTCGGCGTTGGAGTTGAGAATCGCTACGCCGAGACCGTCGGGCTCCCTGGGGGCGACGATCATCGGAAACTGGTCGTGAAAGACGCGCTCAAGATCGATCGACAACCGCAGCCCGCCTCGCCTTGCGAATTCAGCGCTTCGTTGAGGGTCAGCCACGGTTTTCCCTGGCCTTGGGGCACGCGGACGCGGTCGCCCTGCACCGCAGCCATCGCGGATAATGTTCTCATCTGCCGCAAGCGCTTGCCGGGGCTGAACGGCAGATCAAGGCGTGCCGGATTTTTCCGGTCTACGATGTTCACATCGTGATTGCCGGGCAACACGATCATGCGCGCGACCAGCGCCGGATAGTTCGCGATCGCATCAAGAAATTCGGCCCACTCGGTCGCGAGGCCGGCGTCGGTCATGTCCCCGCTGACGAGGACGAGGTCTAACGGATCGGTCGCGTGGATGCTGGCAAGGCGCGCCAAAACACGAAGCAGGCGGTCGTTGCCGCGCGGCCCCCCGCGGCCGCTTTCGATCCGAAAGCCGTATCGTTCGCCGACCACGTGAAGATCGGAAAGATGCGCAATCCTCCAGCTGCGGCGAGGGGAGGCCGCAACATCGAAGACGGCGAGATCGAGCGGTTGACTCATGGTGGCGTCTGCAAAGCCCCAGAGCAGTGCGGTGATCGCCAGATAAGCCGAGACCAGAACGGCGGCGTTGGCCAGCGTCGGCACGATTACGCGATGCAGGATGGCCACGTCGCTCACCGTGCCTATCCATCGCGAGCTTGGCCAAACCAGAACGGCAATCGCTATGCCGCCTGCGCACATGATCATGCCGGCCGCGGCTGAGCTCATCGCACGCAGCCGCGCGCGTTCGATGTTCGTCCAGCGTTTTGCGAATGTTTGCTCGGCAAAGTGTCGCAGCAGCTCGGAGCCGAACACGTATCCAGGCTGAATGACCAGCGCATTCAAGGACCAGAAATTGTCCTCTGCCATCCGCCACAATGGCCGCCACCCCAGCCATCCCAGTGCAACAATTGCAACGAGCAGCAGGACCGCGCCGAATTCCGTCAGCGCCATAATGTGAGCCGACGCCTTGGCAAACCAGGCCGTTACGATCAAAGGTGCAAGGCCGAGCAGCACGGCAGGCAGCAGCAGGGACACGACCCACGAGAACAGGAGCTTGGGCAGGCTGATTTCTGCAAGCAGCCTCCCGGCGATCGCCAGAAGGGACTTCTGCTCAGGGCTCGCGAAATCGTCCTCGATGTCACCGTAACGTGGATCTACAAGCGGGGGGCCGAGTCGGCCGGTGTCGCCAGATGGACCAGGTTCCGCACTCATGGTCCAAACCCTCCACGCGCGTTTTGCGTAGATTACACCGTCAATCTCGCGCTGGAACGCAGAGCCGTAAGGATCCGCGCCTCCTAGTGGAGTGGATTTGACATTCGCACCCGCCTGGCCGCGAGTTCGTCAGCGAATGTCAAATCCCTAACTCCACTAGAAACCTATATTTTCTAGTGGTCCTTTGATTCTAACATTCGCAAAAGTGCCTGCCGAGAAGGGATGCGAATGTTAGAATCGGACCACTAGCCGAGCCGCATGTCGAGTAGCCGCCGGCCTTCGTTCTTGAGCAGTTTCTTCACCGTGCTCGAGGCCGCAACCGTGCCCTGGTTGGCGTAGGCTTCATGGTTTTTCTCGATATCCTCGAGACGATAGAGATAGTTGACCATGATGCCGGCAGATTCACGCAAGCCTTTCGGCGAAACGTCGCCGAGCCAGTTGATCCGCTCGAGCCTTGCGCCGTTGCCGAGATGGAAGCGCGCCACCGAATCGATCAGGCGGCCTCTGGGCGTGCGGGCTTTGAGGAAATAATAGGCGGCGAGATGCTCCATCACCGGATGCAGTTCATCCACCAGCTCGGCATTCTCCACCCAGTCCGGCTTTTCAAGATTTTCCAAGAGCGCGCGTTCTTCTTCAGAGAGGGGAAGATAGTGCGAGTGCCTCACCCATTGCATGAAGCCCGGTGCCGGCGATAGCGTCACGAAATTTTCCAGCTTCGGCAGTTCACGGCGCAGTTCTTCCACCACCTGCTTGATCAGGAAATTGCCGAACGAGATTCCGCCCAGGCCGCGCTGGGTGTTGGAGATCGAATAGAACACGGCGGTGCGGGCGCGATCGGTGGGCACCAGCTCGCGATCGGCGGCAAGCAGCGGCGCGATCGCGCCCGGAATGGATTCGGTCAGCGCGACTTCGACGAAGATCAGTGGCTCATCGACCAGCGCGGGGTGAAAGAACGCGTAGCAGCGGCGGTCGACGGGATCGATGCGGCGGCGCAGATCGTTCCAGTCGCGGATCTCATGCACGGCTTCATAGCGGATGATCTTCTCCAGAATGTTCGCTGGCGTCGACCAGTCTATCCTGCGCAGCACGAGAAACCCCCTGTTGAACCATGAGGCCAAAAGATGCACGACGTCGCGATCGAGCGCGGCAAGCTCCTTGTCTCCGTCCAAAAGATCGAGCAGATCGGCTCGCATCGCCACCAGATCGCTGGTGCCGCCGGGTGCGCGATTGAGCCGGCGGATCAGTTCTTGCCGCCGCGGCTCGGAGGCGAAATGCAGGTCGCTGGCATCGGTATCATTCGGCTGCGTGCGCCAGCTCTCGATGGCCTGCGAAAGTCTGTCGCGGTCGGGGCCGAAATTGCGGGCGAGACTTTCGAAGAACGCGTGTTGCCCGGCCTTGTCGAGGTCGTGATAGCGATCGAGCACCTCCCGCGCCATTGCCGTTCCGGAAGCCTCGCCACGACCCGACAGCAAGGCCTCGCACAACTCGACCAGGCCGGACGCATCGTGCTTGGCGTCCAGGGAGCCCGCGCGACGAAGCAGGGTGCGGCCGCGCTCGGAGATCGAGGCGAGAAGATCGGAGAAAAATGCGTTGTTTCGGTTGGCCATGTCGAATCCGGACCGGGCAGGATTGTGACATGGATTTAAGCCAAAGCCGATCACAATCAAGCGCGCCTAAAGTAGAGCCAAAAAAAGTGGCACCTCTTGGCGACTTAAGCCACGCACGAGTAACGTTAATACCGATGCGCTTCGATCCGGGGTTCGCAAGGCTTTCCGCAGAAACCTCCACCCCAACGCTGCACTGCAAGCGGGAGGAGGACGACGCGCCGCCGGCGCGCCCGAGCGCAGTGGGTGGGGGAGCGATGCAGGTGCGTGCATGGCTGGCGGGTACAAGGCATCGTATATAGTCCATCGCAAAAGGTCAGGAGGGAATCGGCTCATGAACAGCCCGGCCAGGGTGATCGGCTTCGTCAACGCTGCCCATTTCATCGACCATTATTCGATGCTGATCTTTGCCGCCGCAGTCATCATCATGGGGCCGGCGCTCGGCATGGCCTATTCGGAGCTGTTGCCTTATGCCACGCCGGGCTTTGTCGCGTTCGGCGCCGGGTCGCTCCTGACCGGCTGGCTCGGCGACCGCTGGAGCCGCCGCCACATGATGGTGATTTTCTTCGTCGGCATAGGCGCTTCGATGATCGCCGTCGGTCTGGCGGACACCCCGTTCGGGCTTGGCGCGGCGCTGTTGTCGATCGGCCTGTTCGCCTCGATCTACCATCCTGTCGGCACCGCGATGATCGTTTCCTATGCCGACAAGCTCGGCCGCGAAATGGGTCTCAACGGCGTCTGGGGCAATCTCGGGGTCGCATCCTCAGCGCTGGTTACCGGCATCGTCGGCCAGTATCTGGGCTGGCGTTGGGCGTTCATCCTCCCGGGCGTCGTCACGATCGGAATCGGGATCGCCTTCATGTGGACAGTGGTCCACGAGGATCGTTCCGGCGTCAGGCAGGCGGCGGCGCAGGCGCGCGTCGCCAAAGCGGATATGTGGCGGGTGATTTTGGCGCTCCTGATCGTGGTGGTCGCCATCTCCACCACCTTCAACGCGGTGACGGTGGCGTTGCCCAAATTGTTTGCGGAGCGACTGAGTGGCCTCACGCAAAGTCCGGCGCTGCTGGGGTTGATCGCCGCCGGCGTCTATGTGTTCGGCGCGATGACGCAATATACCATCGGCAAGCTGCTCGACCGCCATTCGCTGAAAGCAGTTTCGCTGCCGCTCTCCTTCGTGCTGGCGCCGTTCCTTTACCTGGCGGCGGAGCTGTCAAACCTGCCCTTGATCATCGCCGCGATCGGCATCGTCATGGGCGCGTTCGGCCAGGTCACGGTCAACGACGCCATGGTCGGCAAATACACCAGCGAGGAGTGGCGCTCGCGCGCCTATGCCGTGCGCTATTTCATCGGCTTCACCGCGGCCGGCGCATCCGTCGGCCTCGTGGCGTGGCTCTATCAGCACGGCGGTTTCGTCACCATGCTGCATGCTTTTGCTGGCCTGTGTCTTCTGGTGATCGCCGCCGCACTCATCCTGCCGGCCGAGATCAGGGTCACGGCCGCTCGAGCGGGTTGAGCTATTTCATAGCTGCTACGACCGCCTTCCTGCTTGTCGTTTCCTTCAGGATTTGAGTCGCGGGCGCGCGCGATAAGTCGAATCGTCATCGCGCTTTAGGTTATTGTTTGCGCATGATCTCCGCGCAAACGCATCCGCGTTTGTCGCGAGGGAAAACCGCTTCACACTTTTCCGGATCATGCGCTAGGGCTTTGCTTCGAGATTTTGATGCCGCCGGTGAATGACCGGTTCATTCTTCAGCGCGGTACAGGAAGTCTTTGCGGCGTCTTCTCTGGTCGACTCGGAGCTCGTCCACACCTGCTGGACGCCGGTGAAAAACAGATAGCGGCAGTGTTTCTTGTAGAATGGCACAGGATACTGGTCGCTTAGCTTGGCACTTTCGATCGTGGATCCAACCAGAATGCCGCGATTAAGGCCGTATGCCAGTAAAAGGACGGCGAAGCCGAGTAAGGCCCAACGAACTGAATGTAATCGCATGGCGTTTGCCCTTATTGGTCGCGATCATTTTTCCATGCATCGCAGAATGAACTCGGTTCGGTCTCTGGGCAAAACACCCTGAAGATCGGCCATTTGCCGGCACTTGAGCTGTTCGACATGTGCCGCGAGTACCTTGGCGCGGCGTTCTTCCGCCTCCGGATCGACCGCGGCGATCATCTTCACCTTGATCGGCGAGCCATCGGAATCGAACCGAAGTTCGTATTTTCTTCCCTGCGCATCGGTGGCACTGCAAGAGACGCTCGACACCTGTTGTCTCGCGAAATTGCCGACCTGTTTGCATGCTCCGGTCGAGGGCTCGACGGACGGGACTGGCAATCCCTCCGCTCTTGGGCCGTTTTTGGACCTTAACAAGATCCGGTCGATCGGCAGTACGTAGAGATCGTCCTGCTCTCTCTTACCATTTTCACCTGAAAAAGTGATGATGTGCGTATCGTCGTCCGGGTCGTTGAGAGGGACGGTGAAGCCGGATCGGCCTCCGGGGCTGTGCGAGAACGCCACGGAGTTGCACGTAAAATTGCGCTCCGCGATCCTGAGCGTGCTGCACGTGCCCGTCATTGACGCGAACAAGTCGCTTTCGATCTGTTGCGCAACGAGTACGGATGGGGCCAATTGAAAGAAGACAAACGCAACAGCGATCACTCGCAAGCAGATGCTCATGAAATGTACCTTGGCAGATAAATCCTGGCCGGAGTGAAACGTGAATTTTGTGGGATATCGGGCTTAAGCGGGCTGCTTGTGTTCGTCAGCGAGGCTGCGCGAATTCGCTGCAAGGCCGTGCCTCGGCGAAATGATGCGGCAGACGGCGATCCGGCCGTTGTGCCAGCCAGCAAAACCTCGAATCCGCTTCGCTGCACCGCAATCCTCCAGCCCGATTCGGATCGTATACGATCCCCCCGGGAAGAGAAAGCAGGCTTGCCTCGCAGCCGCTCTCCTCAGGCCGACACGTTGCCCGAAAATCCTCTCTTTGTTACGAATGACGCAAGAGCCGCCGCCTTCTCCGCCGATCGGCCAGGCGGGCGTGGCGCGATTGCTTCGGGCTCATTTGAAACGCGTCGGATGCTGGTTCGGCGAGGCGGCCGGCCTGATCGGTGGATCGAGCCGGCCTCTCTTATCGTCGGGCAGATGACGGCCGACGCAGCGAGCCTGCTTGCCGGCGAGGCGAACGTGACGCTGAGCCAGGTTGGCTCCGTGGTGAGAAGACAGGCGGCTCGGACGCCGCCTGTCTCCCGAAAAGGCGATCAGACGAGAGCAATCGGCCGGCCCGGCGATCCCGTCGCTCCTTTGATCATAAGCGGCAGCATGATGTAGCAGAAACTCCAGACACCGTTTGCCGCGAGCTCGGAGGTGACAAGGTTTTCGTGGATGTGTATGCCGTTTTTGGCGAGCAACTCCTGATGCACCGGAAACGCCAGCTTGGCGTCGGGGTTGGGGACCACCTCGATCGCCCAGGTATCCGCGCCGATCAGAACGACGTCCTTGCTGATCAGCCATTTGGCCGCATCAAGGCCTATTCCCGGTTCGCCCTTGACAAACTGCGCGTTGTCCTTGTTCCACAGTGAACCCCAGCCGGTGTTGAGGAATACGCAATCGCCGGATTTGATCGCGTCGGCCGCCACCTTCTGTCTGGTCAGGCAGCCCTCGAGGTCGGCCACCGTGATCTCCTCGCCAAGATTCAGGTTTCGTCCCTTGAGCCCGGCAACGTCGAACAGATGCCCGGTGGTGACGATGGGTTTCACGTTCTCCACGCCGAGTTTCTTCAAGCCGTAGGCACCATTGATCTCCGCGGCCGTAAAGCCGTTGTAAAACCGCATTTCACTGCGGTCTTCGCCCTTGAACGCCATTCCGATGTGGCCAAGCCCATCCATTTGGGTGCCGACCTGCCCAATCTCTGTTGCCACGAACTCGTCGTTGTAGATGACGTTGTTGGCGCCGAGCGGTCCGCCCGTCGGGCCTCCCGGGATGCGCAGCAAGAAGGCGCGCTCGCCGAATTTCGGCATGCTCGACTCATATGGATGACTCATCTCATAGACCTTGCCGGTCTTCACCAGTTTGAGCGCGTCGACAATCTTTGCCGGCGTGATCAGGTTGGTGGCGCCTATTTGATCGTCCTTGCCATATTTCGAAGGCCACCATGGCGTGGGGCTGGGGCTGGCGCCGCCGGTTTGCGCTTGTGCGCTGCCTACAAGCCCAATGCCGGAAGTTGCCTGAGCCGAGGTCGTCGTCATCCCGAGCAGGGCGCTTACTAGTCCGCCCGCCGTGACGCCCATCATGGTCCGTCGATCGGTGCTGACGGAATCAATTGAAGTCTTGAGGTCCGACGCAACGACTGGCGGTTCGGCACCTACATCGTGATTGCGCATCATGTTTTCTCCCTGGATGTTTTGTTGTGAACGCTGACTCGATTTGTCGTTTCCGACAGCTCCCATACTTTACGGCAATGATGACGAAATGATTGCGGAGATGGGTTGACACTCGCGGCGGTTGATAGCCAAAAAAGCCGGGCCGGAGCCGCAGACACGTTGAGGTGACAATGCCCAGGCAAAGATCCATGTTGCGTTGAGGGAAGAGCTATCCTCTCACAGGTTTTTCAATCAGATACGTATTGTCCGAGCTTGCGCCGATCGATCATAATGGCGGCGAAGGTCCACGCATTTGATCAGAGCCGAAGGAGCAGGAATTCATGCCTGATTTGCCGTTGCCGTTATTCGCCGGCATTATTCTCAGTATCTCGATCATGACGACCGGCCTTGCCCGCGCCGATGCCTTGAAGGATGAAATCGCGCCGACCGGCAAGCTGCGGGTGGCGATTGGCATCAGCCCGGCCGGCGGCGCCTACTGGTCCACCAAGACCGAACATGGTTATGCCGGGGTGCCGGTCGATCTCGGCAAGGCGCTGGCCGATCAGCTCGGCGTGCCCGTCGAATATGTTGCCTATCCTAACTCTGGACAGATCACCGACGCCGCGTCGAAAGGAGCGTGGGACGTCTCTTTCCTGCCGAAAGATCCGGAGCGGGAAACCAAAATGCTGTTCGGTCCTATCTATGAGGTCGCGGATGCGACCTACATCGTCAAGCCGGGGTCGGCGATCAAGGATTTCGCAAGCCTCGACCAGCCCGGCATCACAGTCGCGGCCGTCAACAACACCACGACCATGCGAGGCGCCGTGGCCCATCTGAAGAACGCCAAGGTCACCGGCTATCAGACCTATGACGAAATCTTCAATCTGCTTAAAGACGGCGAGATCGACGCTTTCGCGCTCTCGCGCGACCAGCTCAACGCGTTGGCGAAGAAAATTCCGGGCACGCGGGTGCTCGACGAGACCTTCAGGCAGACCGTGACTGCGATCGCGGTGCCGCTCGGCCACAATCTGTCGCTTGAGTACGCAACCAAATTCATGACTGAAGCCAAGACCAATGGCTTGCTGCGCAAGGCCTTCGACAATAACGGGCTGAAGGACACGCCATTGCGGGCGAAGTGACCGTCGCCTAGTTCGTCGCGCCGGTCGCGATCGGCTCGAGACCGCTGTTGACGATCGTGTCTCTTGCAGCGGGCGAGGCGAGGAATTTGATCAGCGCCCTTCCGGCATCGGGCTCTTTTGCCACGCTGGCGATCCCTGCGGAAAACACCGTGATTTTCTGCAACTCATCCGGCAGCGGGCCGACGATGTCGATGCCGGCCACCGGCTTTAGTTCGCTGATTTGCTGAAAGCCGATTTCGGCCTCGCCCTTGGCGACGATTTCGGCGACCGGTGTGGCGGGAATTTTCCTCGCCTTGTCCTTCATCTCATCCGCAATTCTGAGTTTTGCGAACATCTCGGTCGAGATATAGACGCCGCTGGCGCTGTCGGAATAGGCGACCGATCTTGCCGCGAGCAGCGTACGCCTGAGCGCGTCCACTGAGGAGATGTCCGGTTTCGGCGCGCCCGCCTTCACCGCAACGCCGATCTTCGATCGCACGAGGTCGACGCGGCTGTCGGGCACGACCTTGCCTTGTTTGATCAACTCGCCGAGCGCGTAACCCACGAGAATCAGCACGTCGGCAGGCTCGCCGCGCTCCAAGCGCACAGGAATCGCATTTTGCGTGGTGCCCATCGAAGGCCCGTAAGCCGTGATCACCTTGTGCCCGGTCGCGCGCTCGAACTCCGGAACCAGCGCGTTATAGGCGGCCGACAGACCGCCTGAGATCATTACCCGGATTTCGGCTGCGCTCGCTGTGCCCGCGAGCCAAAGGACGACGGCGATGCCAAGCGCGAACGCACGGAAACTCGTTGAAAGCGATTTCATGAAAATTCCTCCCGGGACGGCTCTTGCTTGGCCGAGCACGATGAAGCGGATGATCGTAGCGTGCAATGGCGAAGCTGCCCAGCGGGGCGTCAAGTTCCCCGCATTCCGGACAGTCTCGCGGACCGATCCGGAATCTCGAGGGAAGTCGTGCCTGCAAGATCTGGCTCGTGCCTGACGCGCGCCTCGGAATGCCGAAGGGTCACGAATTGACGTGCAGAAAATCGCGCAGGATCGGGTAGATGTCGCTGTTCCAGCGCTTGCCGCTGAACACGCCGTAATGTCCGACGCCGGCCTGCATGTGATGCACCCTGCGATAGGCGCGCACGCCGGTGCAGAGCTCTTGGGCGGCAAGCGTCTGGCCGACCGAGCAGATGTCGTCCTTCTCGCCCTCGATCGTCATCAGGCCCATGCGCTTGATCGCGGCCGGATTCACTGGGCGGCCGCGATAGGTCATCTTGCCCAAGGGCAACAGATGCTGCTGGAACACGCTGCGGACGGTTTCGAGATAAAACTCGGCCGGCAGGTCCATGACCGCGAAGTATTCATCGTAAAAGGTCTTGATGGTATCGGCCTTCTCCTTCTCGCCCTTCGCCAGATGGTTGGCGAGATCGATGTGCTGCCTGATGTGACGCTCGAGGTTCATCGACACGAAGGCGGTGAGCTGCACGAAGCCGGGATAGACCTTGCGGAACGCGCCCTTGCATTGCACCGGCACGTAATGGATCAGGTTGTTCTCGAACCATTTGAGCGGCTTGCTCATCGCGAAGGTGTTGACCTTCGTCGGCTGGATGCGCGTATCGATCGGGCCCGCCATCAGCGTCAGCGTCGCCGGCCGCGCAGGATGATTGTCCTCCGACATGATCGCAGCCGCCACCAGCGCCGATACCGACGGCTGGCAGATCGCCACCAGGTGCGCGCGGGGGCCGAGCTTCTCAAGAAAGGTGATGAGATGTCCGGTGTAGTCGTCGAGGCCGAACCCGCCTTGGCTCAAGGGGATATCGCGCGGGTTATGCCAGTCGGTGATGTAGACGTCGTGGTCCTGCAGCAGCGTCTGCACGGTGCCGCGCAACAGCGTTGCGAAGTGACCGGACATCGGCGCCACCAGCAACAGCCGGGGCTGTTCGGGAGCGTTCTCCTTCTTGAAATGAAGCAGCGAACCGAACGGCGTGGCGAAGGTGACTTCCTCGGTCACCTCCACCTCCCGGTTGCCCATCAGCACCTTGTCGATGCCATAGGCCGGGCGCGTGTAGGTCAGCGAGGTGCGCGAGATCAGCTCCAGCGTCGCGGCGAGCCGCGTGAACAGCCGGTCGGATGCGCCCTGCGGCACAAGGTTGAGACATTTCAGCACCTGCGCGGCGCCTGCCCGCCACGGCGACGTCAGATCCACCTGGTTCTGATACGCCTGATACCACAACATCGACATCATTCGGCCGCCCCCGCCCGAATTGCCATGCAATATCGAAGCCAGAGCGAAGTCAAACAGCGCAAGAAACTGGCACGTTGCTTGCTGTTGAAAACAGAGAAAACCGAGAAAATTGGGAAGGGCTGCGAAACGGGAAATGAACAGGCTATGGCGAGGGCTGGAAGCCCAGAAATTGGGCAGTTCGCCGCGTGTGTCTCGCGAGCCCGGCCAAAGTCGACGTTGGTGCGTTCAGGGGAAGGCAAATGGCGAAGACGACACTGACCATCAGCAGCAAGAACTATTCCTCCTGGTCGTTGCGCGGCTGGCTGCTGGCGAGGTTTTCGGGTCTTGAGTTCGAGGAGATCGTTACCGCGCCGGACGATCCCTCGGCGCGGGCCGAGATCCTGCTGCTGTCGCCGACCATCCTTGTGCCGTGCCTGCGCCACGAGGGCGCGACCGTGTGGGATACGCTGGCGATAGCGGAATACCTCAACGAGGTGAGGCCGGACGCGGGTCTCTTGCCCGGAAATCGCATCCAGCGGGCGCATTGCCGCTCGATCTGCGGCGAGATTCATTCCGGCTTCACGACGTTGCGCGCGTCGCTTCCGGTGAACCTGAAGGGGCATTTCCCGGGCTTCAAGATCTGGTCGCGCGCGCAAGCCGACATCGATCGGGTCTGCACGATCTGGCGCGGGTGCCTGGAAAAGTCCGGCGGGCCGTTTCTGTTCGGCGAACTCACCATGGCGGATGCGATGTATGCGCCGGTGGTGGCCCGCTTTATGACCTATGACGTGAAACTGGAACCGCGCCTGAAGCAATATGCCGATCTGATCATGCGCCTGCCGGAGATGCGGGAGTGGATCGACGCCGCGAAGGCCGAGCCTGCCGACATCGAGGAACTCGAGGTCGAATATTAGTCAGCGCGGGATTGCAATTGCTTGCAGGCCCCCATCCAGTCTGCGCGGGCTCGATCAGGTGAGAATTAACGCTTTGCCCGATGTTGCCGGCCGCGCGAGCGCGCGACCGGACTCGATCTGGTACGCCGGGCAACGACCAAGGACGATACCTAGCCGTGAACATCGGCGTACGCGGTGTGTCGGCTGATTCGGGCGCGATTTGTTCCGCGCGCGTTCCGAATCTTAACGCTGCGGCAGGTCCTCGTCATATTTTGGTACAAGGACGAACGCGATAGCTCCTAAATCAGGGGCGTTGCAGGCGCCAGCCGACGACGATCGCCTCCACCTTGCTGCCGGACTCATAGTTGTGCCAGGCGCCGTCGATGAAGCGACACGCGAACGGCAATTGATATGTGCCGCTACGGTCCTCGCACAGAACCTGAACCGGCAGGTCCGCCGGTGGCTCGCCCTCGCCATCGAATTGAGCCAGCCGCTTTTCACGCGTCGTCATCTTCGCTGTTCCCGCCTGCGCCCTTCGCTTTGGGCGCGTCCAGAATCGAACCCGGAATGTTCTCGAAAGAGCTCTCCGCGCGAATAAGGTTTCAATGTGGTATGCTGGATTTCCGGCAACCGGCTCGCAACAATTTGACCGCGGCCACGCATCGGGAGAGGATTTATCATGATCGGCCGGCTCGTTCTCGCGCCGGGAGTCGCGGTGCCCCGGGTGTTGGCGCCGCTCCTTGTAGTGGCGCAGTGCGTTTTGACGGCCTCGATCTTGATCCCGGCCGTCTGCCTGGCTCAGGACGTTCCCGGAATCGAAATCTGCACCGCCGAGAAAGCAATGGAGCGGCGCACGAGTTGCCTGCAGAGCAACATCGATTTCCTTCAGAGGACGATCAACAAGCTTTCCGCCGACCATCAGCAGAAGATCGATGCGGCGAAGGCCCAGATCGAGGCTTTGAAAACCACCGTGATTTCGCTGCAGAAGATCGTCAACGATCTGCAGGCCTCGCAAAAAAAGCCGGCGGAGGATGTGAACAAGGCCCCGCCCGCGGCCAAGGAAACGCCGCAGGCCAGAGACGCGCTGCAGACAAAGGATGCGCCGGCCTCGAAAGAAGGGACGAAGTAGCGTTTAGCTGTTCTTCTCGCCGCTCATGACGGGTCCGAACAATTCCCAGCTCTCGCCCTTGAACCGCATCATCTGAAGTTGCTCGATCGGGGCAAAGTCGGTCGGGCCGGTCTTGATCCTGGTGCCAGGCAGGTAGACCCCGATCTCGAAATCGAGGCTCGCCGCCTGTTTCATGATGTTCTCGCGCGTGAGATTGTCGCCGCACTGGCGCAGCACCTGTTCGAGCCCTTTCGCCACGCCATAGCCGAACACGGTCGCCGCGTCCTCCTGGTCGCCGTCCGGGTACCATTTGGTCATGAAGGCGCGCCACTCGTTCATGGCCGGATCGTTCTTCCACTGTGGATCCTTGGGATCCTTCAGATAAGCCGCGCTGAGGATTCCCTGGTCGTTCTCATAACCGGCCGGCTTCATGACGCTGCCGACCGATACCGATACGTTGGAGATGAAATGCACCGGATGCCAGGAGAGTTCGGCGATCTTTCTGATCGCTTGTGCGGCGAATTTCGGCGTTGAAACATTGATGAAGATGTCGGGGTTCGCACCCTTGATCTGCACGATCTGAGAATCCACCGTCGGCGCCGTCGTCTCGTAGGATGCCTCGATCAGGATCAGCTTTTCGGCCTGTGGGCCGAGGGCTTCGTGCAGGCCGGTCACATAGTCCTTTCCGAAATCGTCGTTCTGATAGAGGACGCCGATCGTCTTGCCGGGGTAATTCTTGAGGATATAGGCGCCATAGATGCGCGCTTCGACCTGATAGCTGGGCTGCCAGCCCATGGTCCATGGAAAGTGCGAGGGATCGTTCCACTTGGAGGCGCCGCTGGCGACGAAGAGCTGCGGCACCTTCTTGCCATTCATGTATTTTTGAATCGCGCTGTTGCTCGGCGTGCCCAGCGAATTGAAGATCAAAAGCACCTCATCGGACTCCACAAGTTTGCGCGCCTGCTCCACCGCCTTCGGCGGGCTGTAGCCGTCGTCGTAGGAGATGAAGTCGATCTTGCGCCCGTTGATTCCGCCTCCCGCATTGAGCTTGTTGAAATAGGCCGCTTCCGTCTTGCCGATCGTGGCATAGGCCGACGCCGGGCCCGAATAGGGCATGATATTGCCGATCTTGATTTCGCTGTCGGTAGCACCGGGATCGTATCTCTTCTGCGCGGTCGCGGAACTTGCGAGGGTAAGGCAAAGAAATGCAGCAAGCGCTGTCGATCGGCCGACATTAAGGAGCGAAATCGGCATCTTCGTTCTCCCTGATATTTTTCAGTCCATCGGGCATTCGCCCCTGGTTTTGCGAGTATGCACCAATGCGAGGCTGGTGCCATGATGCCTTCGTTTGATTTTCGTTTGCCGGATATTTCCGCAATGCGGAACGCAAGGCTCGGTTCCAACCGGGCCGCGGCGCAAGGACTGTCAAGCGCCTCGCGCGCCGAACGGCTACGATGCGGCCGCTTCCATGATGAGGCTTGAACGATCCATGAATCCTGCCGAGAAGGCGCTCTGGTTCATCGAAAGCCATTTGGCGCGCGAATTGACCCTCGACGAGATCGCTGAAATCGCCGGGATCTCGCGCTTTCACATGGTCCGCTCGTTCGCTGCCGCGACCGGATTGTCGGTGATGCGCTATGTACGTGCCCGACGGCTCAGCGAGGCAGCGCGTGCGCTGGCGGGCGGAGCACCGGATATTCTCAGCCTGGCGCTGGATGCGGATTACGGCTCGCATGAAGCATTCACCCGCGCGTTCCGCGATCATTTCGGCGTCACGCCCGAAACGGTCCGCAGCCTCGCGTGCACCGATTCCCTCCCACTTCAGGGGCCGATCCAGATGGATTCAACATGCATGGACAATCTTCGCCCGCCGCGGTTTGAAACAACAAAGCCGCTGCTCATCGCTGGAATTGGAGAGCGCTACAACCACGAGAACGGTGCCGGCATTCCCAGCCAGTGGCAGCGCTTCCACCAAAAGGTCGCGGATATTCCCAACCGGATCGGGAACGTGGCCTATGGCGTCTGCACCAATGGCGACGACGCCGGCAATTTCGACTACATCGCCGGCGTGGAGGTCTCCGACTTCTCCGATCTGCCGCGCGAATTCTCCTCGGTGCGGATAGGCGAACAGCGCTACGCGGTGTTCACCCACGCCGACCACGTCTCGACCATTCGCCGCACCATCAACACGATCTGGAACAAGTGGTTGCCCGCGTCACGCTTCAAGGCTGCGGACGCGCCAAGCTTCGAGCGTTATGACGAGAATTTCGATTCCATCACCGGCCATGGCGGGTTCGAGATCTGGGTGCCGGTGAAGGAGTAGATGCGCGTGGGAGCAGGCCACACCTGCGCCGTCACCCCTTGAGGATTGCTTGCAAGCGAGTGCGACTTTGCCATAACCTCGCGTGAGCGAAAGTGCTGGCGTCTTGCGAAAAATCGCGCAGCGACCAAGAAAATCCGGGGGGATTCATGCCTGATGTTCGTGTGCTTGCTACCGGCCTGGAATTTCCGGAAGGCCCGGTGGCGATGCCGGACGGCTCGGTGGTGCTGGTCGAAATCCGCGGACGACGTCTGACGCGGGTATGGCCGGACGGGCGCAAGGAGGTGGTCGCGAAAATCGAGGGCGGCCCCAACGGCGCGGCGATCGGCCCCGACGGCAAATGCTACATCTGCAACAATGGCGGCTTTTCCTGGATTCCCACGCGCGGCATGCTCATGCCCGGAGCGCCGGCGCCGCACGAATATATCGGCGGATCGATCCAGCGCGTCGATCTTTCGACCGGCAAGGTCGAAACCCTGGTTGAAAAATGCGGCGAGCATCCGCTGAAGGGGCCGAACGACCTCGTGTTCGACCGGCACGGGGGCTTATGGTTTTCCGATCTCGGCAAGCGGCGGGCCCGCGACATGGATGTCGGCGCCTTCTATTACATCAAGCCCGGCATGAAGGAGATTGTCGAAGGCTCGTTCGGCATGCTGCCGGCGAACGGCATTGGCTTATCGCCGGACGAAGGCACCGTCTACATCGCCGAGACGCCGACCGCGCGACTATGGGCTTACGATCTTGCTGCGCCCGGCGAGGTCAGGCCGCGCGACGTGATCTATCGCGGCGAACGCGGCAAGCCGATCGCGGGGCTCGGCGGCTACCAGATGTTCGATTCGCTTGCCGCGGAGGCTTGCGGCAATATCTGCGTCGCGACGCTGATCTCCGGCTGCATCACCGTGATCGCCCCCGACGGTGCCGTCGTCGAGCAGGTGCCGACCGGCGATCGCGTCACCACCAATATCGCCTTCGGTGGGAGCGATCTGAAGACCGCCTACATCACGTTGTCCGGCAAGGGCGAACTCGTCGCGATGGAGTGGCCACGACCCGGTCTGCCGCTGAATTTTTTGAACAAGTGAGAAAAGCGCCTTACGATGCCTCTTGCGGTGAGGAGCGTCGCGCTTGCGACGCGTCTCGAACCATGAGGCTGTCACATTAGCTCATCCTTCGAGACGCGCTTCTGGCGAAGCGCTCCTCAGGATGAGGGGAGGGAGTATCTGATGCCCTGGCTTGAACCGGTGACGCTGAGCGGGCCGCATGCGCGGCTCGAGCCGTTGTCGCACCAGCACCTCGAGGGCCTCACCGAGGCCGTCAAGGACGGCGAGCTGTGGATGCTCTGGTACACCTTCATTCCGCCGCCCGAAGACATGGGCAAGGAGATCGAGCGGAGGCTCTCGCTGCAGAGAGCGGGCTCGATGCTGCCGTTCACCGTGTTCGACCCCGCCGGCGATATCGCGGGGATGACGACCTATATGAACGTCGACGCCGCCAACCGGCGCGTCGAGATCGGCTCGACCTGGTATGCCAGGCGCGTGCAGCGCAGCGCGCTCAATACCCAGTGCAAATTGCTGCTGCTCGCGCACGCTTTCGACGATCTTGATTGTATTGCGGTCGAGTTCCGCACGCATTTTTTCAATCAGCAGAGCCGGCGCGGCATCGAGCGCCTTGGTGCCAAGCTCGATGGTATTTTGCGCAACCACCAGCTCGCAACCAACGGCACGTTGCGCGACACCGTGGTCTACAGCATCATTGCTTCCGAATGGCCGACGGTCCGGGCCCATTTGACGTATCAGTTGAACGAGAAGCCGCGGTAGCAGCATGATCCGGAAAAATGGAAACCGATTTTCCGAGAAGATCATGCTCAAATAATGAGAAGAGATCATGATCCGGTTCAACCGGATCATGATTGGCGTTTTCAAGCGAAGTGGGAACCGGTTCGCGTGAAGAAAACGCGTCAAAGCAACAAAGAGCCGCTCGAAAGCTGGATGATGGAAACGTTCGATTATGTGATCGTGGGTGCGGGTTCTGCGGGCTGCGTCTTGGCCAACCGGCTCGGCGAAGATCCTTCCATCAGCATCTGCGTGCTGGAAGCGGGCCCGCGCGACTGGCATCCCTACATTCATCTGCCCGCCGGCTTCATCAAGACCTTCCATATGCGCAGCATCAACTGGGCCTATCAACAGGAGGTGGGGCCCTGGACCGGTGGCCGCAGCATCTACGCGCCGCGCGGCAAGACGCTCGGCGGCTCGTCCTCGATCAACGGCCACATCTATAATCGCGGCCAACGTCAGGATTTCGACACCTGGGCGCAGATGGGTAATCGCGGCTGGAGCTATTCGGACGTGCTTCCCCATTTCAAGCGGCTCGAGCGGCGGATCGGGGAGGGCGACGACGAATATCGCGGGCGCGAGGGCAGTCTCACGGTCACCACCATGGACTGGAAGGATCCGCTGTGCGAGGCCTTCATGGCGGGCGCTATCAGCCTCGGCATCCCGCGCAATCCCGATTACAACGGCGCGATCCAGGAAGGCGTCTCTTACGCCCAGCGCACGATCCGGAATGGCTTGCGCGTCAGCGCGGCAAAGGCCTTTCTGCATCCTGCGAGCAAGCGCGGCAATGTCCATGTGCGAACGCACGCGCATGCCACCCAAATCATCTTCGAAGGCAAGCGCGCGGTCGGCGTGCGCTACATCAAGGGCGGCAGGAACGGTGCGCCAATGGAAGTGCGCGCGGGCAGGGAAGTGATCCTCTCGGGCGGCAGCTACAACTCGCCGCAACTCTTGCAACTCTCCGGCGTCGGTTCGACGGAGTTGCTGCGCTCGCACGGCATCGAAGTGCGCCACGTGCTGCCGGGTGTCGGCGAGGGCTTGCAGGATCATTACGCGCCGCGCACGGTGGCGCGGGTCAAGAACATCAAGACCATCAACCAGCTGAGGCAAGGCTGGCATCTCTGGGTGGAGGCCTTGAAATGGGCGACGACCCGGCGCGGCCTGCTCTCGCTGTCGCCGACCATGGTCTATTGCTTCTGGCATTCCGGGGAGACCACCGAGAGCTCCGACCTGCAACTGACCTTCACGCCCGCGAGCTACAAGGAAGGCGTGCAGGGCCAGCTCGAGAACGAACCCGGCATGACGGTCGCGTCCTGGCAGCAGCGCCCCGAAAGCCGCGGCTATGTCCGGATCCGCTCGGCCGACCCGTTCCAGGCGCCGATCATCCAGACCAACTACCTCGTCGCCGAACTCGACCGCCGCGTCGTGGTCGCGGGCATGAAGCTGGCGCGGCGGCTTTTGAAATCAGAACCGCTCACGCCGTACTACGACTATGA
>Ga0306923_10001614_pt1 | contig 20138 bp, 15 predicted proteins | sample sta12Can44000108_FD_203841 | JGI IMG/M metagenome (GOLD analysis project Ga0306923, IMG submission 203841) | Lab enrichment of tropical soil microbial communities from Luquillo Experimental Forest, Puerto Rico - statanox.12C.anox.44.000.108 (v2)... | ecosystem: Environmental > Terrestrial >... | reverse complement strand
CTCGCCACCATGAGCCACGAAATCCGCACGCCCATGAACGGCGTGCTGACCATGGCGCAACTGCTGGAAGAGATGAACCTGCCGCCCGAGCAGAAGGAGATGGCCCGGGTTATCCGCGATTCGGCCTCGTCGCTGCTGACCATCATCAACGATATCCTGGACTTCTCGAAAATCGAATCCGGCCGCTTGCAGCTGGAGACGGTCGAGATGAACGCGGTGGAACTGGTGGAAGGGGTGGCCGAGCTGCTGTCGCCCCGGGCCCTGGAAAAAGGCGTCGGCCTGATCACTTTCGTCGATCCCGGCCTGCCGGAACGACTGCGCGGCGATCCGGTACGACTGCGCCAGATTGTCACCAATCTCGCCGGCAACGCCATCAAGTTTACCGAGAAGGGCTGCGTGCGCATCGCCGTCGAGGCGGTGGACGTCAAGTCGCGCCCGCTGTGTCTGCGCTTCTCGGTCTCGGACACCGGCATCGGCCTGGACGACGACCAGCAGGCGCGCCTGTTCGAGCCGTTCACCCAGGCGGACGCCACTATTGCCCGGCGCTATGGCGGCACCGGTCTGGGCCTGTCCATCTGTCGTCGGCTGGTGGCCCTGATGGGCGGCGATATCGGCGTGCGGAGCCGGGTGGGCGAGGGCTCGACGTTTTGGTTTACCGTGCCGCTGGACGTGGCGTCGGAATGGCCCGAACAGGGCCCCGACTTGGCCGGCGTCGCCGTGTTGGTGCTGGCCGAGGGCCCGGTGGCGGCCGAGGCCACGCGGCAATATCTCGGCCATCTCGGCGCCCAGGTGGCGGTGGTCGCCTCCACCGATGGAGCGCTCGCCGCCGTACGGGCCGCCGCCTTGGCCGGGTGGTACTACGATGTTGTGCTGATGGACGGCGCCCAGGACTTCAAGCTGCGGGTTTCGGTGGCGCGGGCGTTGCTGGCCGCAGCCGGCTCGGCGGCGCCCACCCGCATCGTCATGGTGGCGCCCCACGCGGTCTATTCGGCGGCGGCCAGCGACGCCCGCGAAGCCGGCCTGTTCGCCACTTTGTCCAAGCCGGTGCGACGCGGTGCCCTGTGGCGCACCGTGGCGGCGGCGGCCAATCGCGGCTTCCTGGACGAGGTGGACGAAGACCAGTTGGGAGCGGACGAAACCTACATCCCACCCAGCATCGAGGAAGCTGCGGCAGCCAGTGCCCTGTTCCTGGTGGCCGAGGATAATCCGACCAACCAGGTGGTGATCCGCCGCCTGATGGAGCGCCTGGGCTATGCCATCGAGATCGTCGCCAACGGCGTCGAGGCGTGGGAGCGCATGCAGATTCGCGATTACGGCCTGCTGCTGACCGACTGCCACATGCCCGAGATGGATGGTTACGAGCTGACCATGCGGGTGCGTGCGTGGGAAGAGCAGACGCTCAACCGCATGCCCATCGTGGCATTGACCGCCGACGCGCTGGCCGGGACCGCCAAGAAGTGCCAGGACTGCGGCATGGACGCCTTCCTGGCCAAGCCCATCGATCTGGCCCAGCTGGACGCCACCATGCGCAAGCTGCTGCCGCGCGCGGTGGCGCTGCGTCGCCGCCGGGGCGCCGAAGCTCCGGCGACCGATTTTCGTCCTGAAATTCCCCCGGCCGAATCGAGTGGCCCGCCGGTGCTCGATCTTACGCCCATGCGCGAGATTTTCGGCAGCGTTACCGACGACGCCAAGGAACTGCTGGCTCTGTTCGTGGACAGCACCCGCCCGCTGGTGGTGGAAACCCGGACGGCCCTGGAGGCCGGCAACGTGGAGGATGCCCGCGAGGCGTCCCACGGCGCCAAAGGGGCCGGAAACTCCGCCGGCTGCTTCCGCTTTGGCCGCATCGCCGCCGAGATCGAGGCAGCCTGCGCCCGGCACGACGGCGAATTCGCCGAATCCCGGCTAGGCGCCTTCGAGACCGCCTTCGAGGAGGCTGCCCTCGCGATCAGGGAACTTTAGAAGACTGCGGAAGAACTCCGCTGTTCCCCACCTCGTCACCCCCGCGAAAGCGGGGGGCCATGTTGGGGGGGAATTCGTAGAGCCGGTCGGGTGGGCCGCTCGTGGACCTTTAGGCTCCGACGGTGGAGCGGACCAGCACGCGGATAATCTTTTCCTTCAGCGCCGGGGGCAGCACCGGCTTGGCCAGGAAGGCGCCGATGTCCAGTTCCTTGGCGCGGGCCACGGTGGACGCGTCCGTATGGGCGGTCAGCATGATGACGGGGGTGCGGGCAATCGCCGGGATGGCGCGCAGTTGGCGGACGAAGCCGAAGCCATCGACGGGGCGCATCTGGATGTCGCAGATGACCAGATCGGGCGCTTCCGCCTGCACCGCCTCCAGGCCGGAATGGCCGTCATGGGCCTCGATGACCGCACCGACGCCCAGCTGGGTCAGCATCTTCTTCACGATGGTGCGGACGAATTCCTGGTCGTCGATGACCAGCACCTTCAGCGACGCGAGATTGACCCCGTCGGACATCGCCATTTCCCCCCGGACAACAGTTCGCCAAATGCTACCAGAAGTATCCGCAAAAGCAAAAGGGGAGGCGTACAGCCTCCCCTGACAAAGGTATGCTCGGGTCTCGGCCTTATTGGTTGGCGGCCAGCTTCCGGGTGCCCTCGGCGCGGTCGCGGGCAGCCTCGCGGCCAAGCGCGAAGGCCTTGCGGTTGACTTCGACCATGGCCGGCTTGCGGGCGCGGAAGCGGCCGACAATCTGCTCTTCCAAATCCTCGGCGGGGAAGGGCAGGTAGTCGGCGATACCGCCCAGCATGACGGTGTTGATCAGGCGCAGGTCACCCAGGTCGCGGGCAATGGCGCCGGCGTCGAAATCGTACACGGTGACGCCGGCGGCGCGCATGGTGGCCACCGGGTCCTCGGGGTACTGGAACAGGCCGGACGACACCACCGGCGGAACCAGGCGGATGGTATTGACCATGGCGACGCCGCCCGGGCGCAGCATATCGGCCCAACGGGACCCCTCGGCCACCTCGAAGGCGACCAGAACGTCGGCAGTGCCCGGCGTGATCACCGGCGACCACACCTTGCGGCCGAAGCGGACATGGCTGGTGACCACGCCGCCGCGCTGGGCCATGCCGGCCACTTCCGACTTCTTGACGTCGTAGCCCCTGGCGATGGCGGCCTGGGCCAGGATTTCGGCGGCGGTCATGACACCCTGGCCGCCGGTGCCGCAGACCAGGATGTTGGTGATGATGTCGCTCATTGCCTTCACTCCGCGGCGGCCGGCAGGATGGCCTTGGGGCCGCACGACTCGACGCACATGTGGCAGCCGGTGCACATGGCGGTGTCGATGGTGGTGAACTTCTTGACGATGTCCGGAGCGCTGTCGCGCTTCTTCACCTCGGTGCGCGACACCGAGATGGCCGGGCAGCCCACGTTGATGCAGTTGCCACAGCCGGTGCACTTGTCGTCGATCACCTCGTAGGGGGTGAGCTTGGGATAGAACTCGGACAGCACGCAGGGGCGGTCGGTGATGATCACCGAGGGCTCGTTGATGGCGATTTCCTCGCGGATCGCCCGGTTCACCACCGGCAGCTGGTAGGGGTCGATCTTGCGGATGCGCTCTGGCTTGACGCCCAGCGCCTCGACCAGCCTGACGAAGTCGATGCGGGGCGCCTCGTCACCGTTCAGATCCTTGCCGGTACCGGCATGGTGCTGGCCGCCGGTCATGCCGGTGGTGCGGTTGTCCAGGATCAGGCAGGTGACGTTGCCGCGGTTGTAAACGATGTCCAGCAGGCCCTGCATGCCCATGTGCAGGAAGGTGGAATCGCCGATGACGGCGACCACGGCCTTGTCCTTGGTCTCTTCCGAGCGGGCCTTGTCCATGCCCAGCGCGATGCCCATGGAGGCGCCCATGGAGATGGTGGTGTCCAGCGCGTTCCAGGGATGGCCGGCGCCCAGGGTGTAGCAACCGATGTCGCCCGAGATCTGCACCTGCTTGCGCATGCGCGCCAGGGTGTAATAGACGCCCATGTGCGGGCAGGCCGGGCACATGGTCGGCGGGCGCGGGAACGGCTCGTACTTCGGGTAGGTGCTGGTGGCCGGCGGCTCCTCGCCGCGCAGGCGATAGATGGCCGGGATCAGCACGTTGGGGGTCAGCTCGCCCAGGCGCGGCAGGATGTCCTTGCCGTGGATGTCCTGAAGATCGGCGGCCCGAAGCTCGGTCTCGATCAGCGGCTCGGTTTCCTCGACCACAACCAGCTTGTCGACGGTGGTGCGGAACGACTTGATGGCCTCGACCGGCACCGGATAGCTGAAGCCCAGCTTGAGCACCGGAGCGTCGGGGAAGCTCTCGCGCACGTGCATGAAGGCGGGGCCCGAGGTGACGAAGCCGACGCGCTTGTCGGAACCGGGCTCCACCAGATTGAAGGCGGACACCTCGGCGGCCTTGCGCAGCTCGCCCTCGCGGGTGATCTGCCTGGGCAGCATGCCCTTGGCGTTGGCCGGGGTCATCACCCAGCGCTTCTGGGTGGTGTCGAAGCCCTTGACCGGGAAGTTGCCCTTCTCGCCCACCGTGACCATGGCCTTCACGTGGCAGACGCGGGTGGTCAGGCGCAGGATGACCGGGGTGTTGTACTGCTCGGACACATCGAAGGCGGCCTTGACCATGTCATAGGCTTCCTGGCTGTCCGCCGGCTCGAACACCGGGACGTGGGCGAAGCGGCCCCAGAAGCGGGAATCCTGCTCGTTCTGCGACGACGACAGGCCGACATCGTCGGCGATGGCGATCACCAGACCGCCGACCACACCGGCCAGCGTCTGGGTCATGAAGGCGTCCGAGGCCACGTTCATGCCCACGTGCTTCATGGCGCAGAAGGCGCGCGCGCCCGACATGGAGGCGCCGATGGCCACTTCCAGCGACACCTTCTCGTTCACCGACCATTCCGCATAGAGGTCGGGATAGAGGGCGATCTGTTCGAGCATCTCGGTGGACGGCGTGCCCGGATAGGCGGCGGCGACCTTGACGCCGGCCTCCCACACCCCGCGCGCGATGGCTTCGTTGCCCGAGAGCAGCAGGCGGCTGGCGGCCTTGGCCTGGACGGCAGCGGACATGGAAATCCTCACCTCTCTATAGATTTTGTCTTTCGGCGGGTTAGCCCCCCGCGAAGGGGCTAGACCCTATCACCATTAGGGTCGCCGCCGGAAGGGGGTAGGGCCTTGATGTTGGGCAAGGGTACGGTTACGCCGCCGCCACGCGCGCCAGGGCAAGGTTGGCCATGCGCGCCAGCCGATGCAGGACGGTCGATTCCTCGTCGGTGGGGTCGTGGTATTCGGCCCAATAGGCGCCGATGGCGGCGCCGGTCTCGCCCACCGGAACCATGTGCAGGCTTTTGACGAAGGTGGCGCGGTAGACGTCGTGGGGAACGCGGTGGTCCTGGAAGACGTCGGGGATGGTGACCGCCTGGCGGTGGCTCATGACCCAGCCGGAAATGCAGGTGGCGGCGGGGAAGCGCATGCCCTTCCACAGCGGACTGATGCCGTCGGCGTCCAGATAATGGCAATAGCCGTCGTCGGCGATCACGAAGGTGACGCCGTCGGCGCCGATGAGGGTGCGGCCGTAGGCGGTGATCTCGGCGGCCACCTGCCCGATTGTGGCGGCGTTCGCCAGCCCGCTTTCCAGTGATCTCCACAGGTTCGAGGACAATTTCGACCCCCTCCTACGCAGTGGTATGTCCACTGAGGATAGCCTGCCAGAGGTCAGGGAGCCTACTCAATTAAGACTGGCTTGCTTCCGCAAATCCCTGACCCGCATGGCCTTGCCCTCGCTGCGCGGCAGCTCGCCGGGCAGGCGGATGATGACCTCGGCGGTGACGCCGATCATGGTCTTCAGGTGGTGGCGGACCTGATGGGCCAGCAGCTGGCGGGCGTCCTCGCCGCGCTGCTCGGCGCATTCTGCCTCGACGGTCAGATGGTCCAGGCTGCCCTGGCGCGACACCACCAGCTGGTAATGGGGGGCGATGCCGGGGAAGTTGACCAGCACCGCTTCCACCTGGCTGGGATACAGGTTGACGCCGCGGATGATCAGCATGTCGTCGTTGCGCCCGGTCACCCGCAGGATGCGCAGATGGGTGCGCCCGCACGGGCAGCGCTCGTCGGTCAGACGGGTGATGTCGCGGGTGCGGTAGCGGATCATGGGCAGGCCGATTTTGGTCAAGGTGGTGATGACCAGCTCGCCCGCCTCGCCCATGGGCAGCGGTTCCTGGGTTTCGGGATCGACGATCTCGAACAGGAAGTGGTCCTCCCAGCCGTGCAGACCCAGGCGGTACTCGCATTCCATGGCCACGCCCGGCCCCATCACCTCGGACAGGCCATAGGAGTCGATGGATTTGATGCCGAGGCGGCGGTCAAGTTCCGCCCGCATGGTCTCGGACCACGGCTCGGCGCCGAACACGCCGACGCGCAGAGTGCCGTTGGCCAGATCCACGCCCATGCGCTCGGCGGCTTCCGCCAGGTTGAGGGCGTAGGAGGGGGTGGCGTTCAGCACGGTGGCGCCGAAATCCTGGATCAGGGCGATCTGGCGCTCGGTCTGGCCGCCGGATATGGGGGTGACGGTGCAGCCCAACCGCTCGGCGCCGTAGTGGAAGCCGAGGCCGCCGGTGAACAGGCCGTAGCCCAGGGAATTGTGCATGACATCGCCGGGCCTTGCGCCGGCACACGCCAGGGACCGCGCGATCAGCTCGGCCCAGGTGTCGATGTCTTCCTTGGTGTAGCCGACCACGGTGGGCTTGCCGGTGGTGCCCGAGCTGGCGTGCAGGCGAACCAGCTTCTCACGCGGGACCGCGAACAGGCCGAAGGGGTAGTTGTCGCGCAGGTCGGTTTTCACCGTGAAGGGGAAGCGGCGCAGATCCTCCAGCGCGTGCAGGTCGTCCGGCGTCACCCCGGCGGCGTCGAAGGCGCGACGGGTGTGGGGGACGTTGGCGTAGGCATGCGCCAGGGTGCGTTTCAGCCGCTCCAATTGCAGCCGCTTCAGGGCGGCGCGGTCCAGGCGCTCCATTTCGGGCGCGTACATGTACGCGACGGCCGCGGCTGCGGTCATGGCTTTTTTCCCCCTCTCCGGCACGGTTCCGCTCTTGCGGCGGATAAAGGGGTGTACCGCTAAAGATGGCGGGAAAGCAATGGTCGCGCGTAAGCCATCCCTGACCAACGGCCAAGAATTGATGGCAAATATGCCTAAAATTATTTGTTGTAAGTCGCCTATTTATATAGGGGGTGGAGGCTGGCAAAAAAGGGGCGATTGGCACAATTCATGCGCTTAATTAATGCATTGCTGCCCTGCGTATGTTTTATGGCCGGTCTCATGTTGCGACGCAGCATAATGACGGTGGCCGAATGTTCGCCGGCAATCTGTCATTGGTGAGATCATATACAATGGGTATGCAGGCAGCACGCATGGTTCAAGCGCGGGACGACCGCGACTACCAAAAGCCGTTGGCCGTCGCCCTGCAGGGTGGCGGCACCTATGGCGCTTTCGCCTGGGGGGTGCTCGACCGTCTGCTGGAGGAGGCGGATTTCGATCCGGTCGCCTTCAGCGGCTCCAGCGCCGGCGCGGTAAACGCCACCCTGACCGCCTGGGGCCTGCTCATCGGCGGGCGGGACGAGGCCCGTCGGGTGCTTCGCCGGTTCTGGGAAGCGGTGGGGCAGATGTCCCGCCTCAGCCCCATGAGGCTGCCCGGGGCCCATCTGCAATTCGACCTGCTGACCAGGGTGGCCTCGCCCTACCAGCTCAATCCGCTCAACATCAACCCCATGCGCGACCTGCTGGCCGAGACCATCGACTTCGAGCGTCTGCAGCAGGAATGCCCGCGCGCCTTGTTCATCGCCGCCACCGACGTGGAAAGCGGCGACCTGCGCATCTTCCGCGAGAGCGAGGTGTCGGTGGACGTGCTGATGGCGTCGACCTGCATTCCCTATCTGCATCACGCGGTGGAGATGGAAGGGCGGCAGCATTGGGATGGCGGCTTCTCGGCCAATCCCCCCGTTCTGCCCATGGTGCTGGAGACCAACTGCCGCTCTGTGCTGGTGGTCAAGTTGACCCCCGACGCCGAGGTCGAGCATCCCACCACCGCGCCGGCCATCTTCAGCCGGCTGAAGCGCATCCTGTTCAACACGCCGCTGATGCGCGAGCTCGATGCCCTGGAGCAGATGCAGGGCCTGCTGCGGCGTACGGCCCTGTCGTCGCCCGACCTGCGGCGCATCCGCGATCTCGGCCTGTTGCGCGCGACCATCGGTGCCGATTTCTTCAACGACAAGGAAGGCGGCGCACTGCATCCACGGCCGGATTTCCTGGAGCAGCTCTATGCCGCCGGGCGCGCCGAGGCGGAACACCTGGTTCCCGTCAGGGCGCAATCAATCCCTGGGTAATGGCCTTGGCGATGGCCTGGGTGGTGGTGGCGGCGCCCAGTTTCTCGCGGGCCGAGCGCAGCGCGCCGGTCACGTCGGGCTCGGGGCGGTGGACACGGCCCGAGATTTCCCACAGGGAATGACCGTGGGCCATGGCGGTCAGGCACTGGCGCTCCATCAGCGACAGCCCGTCCTCCGGGATGTCCATGTCCAGCAGACGTTCCACCGCCGTGTGGTAATAGACGCCCAGCAGTTTGAGGTGGGCCTGAGCCTCCGCATCCATCACCAGCTTGAATTCCTCGGGCGATGAAAAGGCGTAGGACAGCATCCCCGCCGAGCCCTCGGCGTTATGGAAGGGGATGGTGAAGCCGTCGCGGATGCCGTAATCGGCCGCTTCCTCGAACAGCTTGCGCTGGGCCGCGGTCAGGCCGTTGGGGCGGTTGGTCAGGAAGCGCCAGGCAAAGGGCAGGTGGCTGCGCTGGCATTCCTGCACCACCGGGTCGATGAACTGGTAGCGGTTGGCGAAATAATGGGCCATCCACGCTTCAGGATAGGTGCTGTCGATATAGGGACGTTCCATCCCGGAGCGGATGTTGCCGTAGGCGTAGAAATCCACCCCTAGCTTCCGCGCGAACCTGCCGAACGCGGCCTGTGCCGAGGGGATGTCCTCGGCCCACAGCACGTCGGAGGTCAATTCCCCCACCCACTTATTCACGGCTGCCCCTCCCCTTGCCGCACGTAAGTAAGGAGCTTACTCGCCTTTCACGCGATCATCCAGCCGTCTATAAGTCTTAGGAGGGAATGCTGGAGGTTGCAAAATCCGCCAGAACGCCGCGGTTACCGCAATCGTTAAGGGAATTTCTCAGCCAAGCCCGCCCATGCATACATATTTGACCTCGAGGAATTCCTCGATGCCGTACTTGGAGCCTTCGCGGCCGATACCCGATTCCTTGACGCCGCCGAAGGGGGCGACCTCGGTGGAGATGATGCCCTCGTTGACGCCGACGATGCCGTATTCCAGTGCCGCCGACACCCGCCAGCAGCGGCCCACGTCGCGTGAGTAGAAATACGAGGCCAAGCCGAATTCGGTGTCGTTGGCCAGGCGAACGGCCTCTGCCTCGGTCTTGAACCGCATCAGCGGCGCCACCGGGCCGAAGGTTTCTTCCCGCGTGCACAGCATGTCGGCGGTGACGCCGGTCAGGATGGTGGGTTCGAAGAAGGTGCCGCCCAGGGCATGGCGCTTGCCGCCCAGCATCACCTTGGCACCCTTCGAGACGGCGTCGGCAATGTGACGTTCCACCTTTTCCACCGCCTGGGCGTTGATCAGCGGACCCTGCTGGGTGTCGCCCTTGAGGCCGGGGCCCACCACCATCTTCTTCACCGCCTCGGCCAGCTTGGCGGCGAAGGCGTCGTAGATGCCGTCCTGCACCAGCAGGCGGTTGGCGCAGACGCAGGTCTGCCCGGTATTACGGTACTTCGAGGCCAGTGCGCCGGCCACCGCCGCATCCAGGTCGGCGTCGTCGAAGACGATGAAGGGGGCGTTGCCGCCCAGCTCGAAGCTGACCTTCTTCATGGTGTCGGCGCACTGCTTCATCAGCAGCTTGCCCACCTCGGTGGAACCGGTGAAGGACAGCTTGCGCACGATGGGGTTGGCGGTCAGCTCGCCGCCCACGGCCACGTAATCGGCGGTGGGCAGCACATTGAACACGCCGGCCGGGATGCCGGCCCGCTCGGCCAGTACCGCCAGCGCCAGCGCCGACAGCGGGGTGTCCTCGCCGGGCTTGATCACCACGGTGCAGCCGGCCGCCAGGGCAGGGGCGCATTTGCGGGTGATCATGGCGTTGGGGAAGTTCCACGGCGTGATGGCGGCGACCACGCCGATGGGCTCCTTGGTCGCCAGGATGCGGCGGTTGGGCGCGTTCTCGGGAATGATGTCGCCGTATGCCCGCTTGGCTTCCTCGGCGTACCACTCGATGAAGGCGGCGCCGTAGATCACCTCGCCCTTGGCCTCGGCCAGCGGCTTGCCCTGCTCGGCGGTCATCAGCACGGCCAGGTCGTCGCCGGCGGCCAGGATCAGCTCGTACCATTTGCGAAGGACCGAAGCGCGCTCCTTGGCGGTCTTGGCGCGCCAAGCCGGCAGCGCCCGGTTGGCCGCCTCGATGGCGCGCCGGGTCTCGGACGCCCCCACCGAGGCCACCCGCGCGACCACCGAATTATCCGCCGGATTGGTGACGGCGAAGCGTTCGCCCGATTCGGCATTGATCCATTGGCCATCCACATAGGCCTGATCGCGCAACAGCTGGGGGTCCTTAAGGTCGAGCATGGCGTCCTTCCCGTAGGCGAAAGCGTTCATGCAGATATACTAAGCCGATCCGATCCGGGAAAGGGCCTCGCCGTCATGACTATCGCCATCGAGCCGCGCTCGCGCTACCTGTCCGTCGCCGGGCACGAGATTCACGTGACGGAATGGGGCGACCGGGCCGCGCCGCCGGTTGTCATGTGGCACGGGCTGGCTCGGGTGGGGCGCGATTTCGATGTGCTGGCTAGGGCACTGGCGCCCATGTACCGCATCATCTGCCCGGATACCATCGGCCGCGGCCTGTCCAGTTGGTCGGCGAAGCCGGACGAGGACTACACCATCCACACCTATTGCGCCCATGCCATCGAGATTATGGACCAACTGGGCATCGGCAAGGCGCGCTGGGTGGGCACCTCCATGGGCGGCATCATCGGCATGGCGCTGGCTGGAAGCGAGGCGGGGGCGGCGCGCATCGAGCGGCTGGTCATCAATGATGTGGGGCCGGAACTGGTCGCCGAGGCGGTGGACCGCATCAAGGCCTATGTGACCATGGTGCCGGAATTCCCCACCATCGAGCGGTTCGAGGCGTTCCTGCGCGTTGCCTACGCGCCCTTCGGCAAGCTGACTGATTCCGAGTGGCGCAACCTGGCCGAGACCTCGGTGCGCCGGCGCGACAGCGGCACCTTCTCCGCCCATTACGACCCGGCGGTGATGCGGGTGTTCGCCGAGACCGCCGGCGCGATGGACATGTGGGAGCTCTACGATAACATTCGCTGCCCCACCCTGGTGCTGCGCGGCGAAACTTCGGACCTGCTGGCACCCCTGGTGGCGGAAGCCATGACCAAGCGCGGCCCCAAGGCCCTGCTGATCTCGGTGGACGGCTGCGGCCATGCGCCCATGCTGAACACCGCGGACCAGATCGCCGTGCTCAAGGGCTTCCTGGCTTGACAACCAGGCCGGGAAGGGGCGTTCATCGGTTGTGTTGAACCGCCCCTGTGAGGCCCTTATGCCGCTCTCCGTCCCGGCGCCGCGCGCGTCCATCCATCGCCGTTCCATCCAACTGGATGGTTATCGCCGCGCCGACGGCCTGTGGGACATCGAGGGCGTGCTGATCGACACCAAGGCCAAGCCCATCGAGGGCAAGGTGCGCGGCACCATACCGCCGGGCGAGCCCATCCACCTGATGGAGGTGCGGTTGACGCTGGACGACCAGTTCATCGTCAAGGGCATCGAGGTGGTGATGGATTCCACCCCTTATCCGGCAGCCTGCCCGGGCATCACGCCGGATTTCCAGAAGCTGGTGGGCCTCAGCGTGCAAAAGGGGTTCGTCAAGGAAGTGCGCGCCCAATTCGGCGGCGTCCAGGGCTGCATGCATCTGGTCGAACTGTTGGCCGCCATGGCTTCCACCGCCTTCCAGACCATGTATCCCGAGATGGCCGCCGAACGGGGCGATTGGGACCAGAGGCCGCCCATGCTCGATTCCTGCCACGCGTTGGCGGCGGACGGCGAGCTGGTGGCCGGCCTCTGGCCCAATCATTCGACCCGGGCTCAGGCCTCGAACACATAGGTCCCGGGAGCGGCCGCCAGCGCGTCAGCGGGTGCGGCGGGAGCCGGCACGCGCGGCGCCGAGCGCAGTTCGAGCCACTTGGTCCAGTGCGCCCACCACGAGCCCTCGTGGGCGGTGGCCTTTTCCTTCCATTCCTCGGGCGTGCGGTTGCCCACGGCGCCGGTCAGATAGCTCGACTTCCTCGAACCGGGCGGGTTGACGATGGCCTGGACGTGGCCCGAGGAGTGCAGCACGAACTCGGACGGGCCGCCCAGCAGGCGGGCCGAGTCGTAGACGCCCTGCCACAGGCTGATGTGGTCGGTGGCGCCGGCGACGAAATAGGAGTCGCATTCTACCTGGGCCAGGGTAACGGGGGTGCCCAGTGCCACCAGACCGCCCGGCCTGCGCATGGGGTCCTCGGAGAAGAAGTGCAGCAGATCGGCATGCATGGCGGCGGTGACCCGGATGGGGTCGTTGTTCCAGTGCAGCAGGTCCATGGTGGCGGGCGCCTCGCCCATCAGCCAGCCCGACGCCATGTAGTTCCACACCAGGTCGTCGGGCCGCATCCAGGTGAAGATGCGCCCCATTTCACGGCCGCACAGCACGCCTTCGGCGGCCGAGCGGCGCTTGGCCGTCTCGATGGTATCAGGGTTGGCGAACAGGCCGAGCGAGGCGCCTTTGTTGCTGTCGAGCACCGACACCACCATGGTGGCCGAGGCCACCTTGGCGCCCTTGCCGGTGGCGGCGAGATGACCCAGCGCCGCCGAGGCGGGGGCTGCGCCGGTGCAGATGGCGGCCATGTGGGCCGAGGGCGAGCCTGACATGCGGCAGGCGGCATCCAGGGCCTCGACGATGGCGCCGGCATAGGCATCCAGGCCCCAGTCGCGATGGGCGGCGGTGGGGTTGCGCCACGAGATGGCGAACACCCGCACGCCCGACTGCACCAGGTTCTCGATCATGCTGCGGCCCGGCGCCAAGTCCAGAAGGTAGTACTTGTTGACCACCGGCGGCACCAGCAGCATGGGGGTGCCCAGGACCTCCTCGGTCTGCGGGGCGTATTCGATCAGCTCCAGCATGGGGGTGCGCAGCACCACCGCACCCGGCGTCGCCGCCAAATCCTTGCCCACCGCGAAGGCGTCGGGCTCGGTCTGGGACGGCATGCCGCCGTTGTTCACCACGTCGTGGGCCATGCGGGCGGCGGCGCGCATCAGGCTGGCGCCGGCGGTCTCCACCGCCTTGGCCTTGGCCTGCGGGTTGGTCAGCAGCGAGTTGCTGGGCGACAGGGCGCCGGTCACCAGTTGCGCGGCGAAACGGGCCCGCAGTCGCTCGCGATCATCCTCGCCCACCGCGACACTGACCCGCTCGATGGTGCTGGCCCACGACAGATAGGCCTGCGCCAACGCGCTGTGAATGGGGCACTCCTTCCACGCCGGGTGCGAGAAGCGGCGGTCGCCCTTGGCCGGCGACAGCTCGGACTTGCCGAGTGCGATTTTCCACATCTCACCCGTCAGGCGGGTGGTTTCAGTTGCAAGTAAATGCGGGCTGCTTGCCGCCTTGGTGAAAGTGCTGGTGAGGATGCCGAGAATCGATGCCGGCTCGATCCCGCCGACGAACGGTGAACTGACCTTAACGCGATCAGTATCTCCGAGGCTTATGCCGATGTGCGTTGCCGATGATTTAGAATCATTCTTAGAGTTGGCGCGATATTCGGCCAGGCTTGTTGCGTCGAGCATAGGGTATTCTCCGTATATAGAAGTAAAAGCGGCGCACCATACCCCTGTGCGCACGGAGAAACGCACAGGGGAAATCTCATGGGTAGGTTGCAAAAGTGCAGGACTTAGGTATGTGAAAAAGCGAGAGCGCGGCCAAAGCGCGCGCCCATATCGGGGCGTTTTGCCCGCATTAGCGGGTTAGGGCGTAGGTATGGGGGCGGGTTTGACCCAGCCGCCAAGGCGGGTCATTCGGAAGGCCCAGAGGGCCGTCCGCCAGCAAACGGGCAAAGGTAGGAGTGTGGGCGATCAGGTCCCTGGCCAGAACGGCTCGTCGCCGTCGATGACCACGGGGGTGTCCTTGGCCTTCTTCTTGCGGCCCTTGCGGCTGGTGGTCTCGCCCGATTCGGCGCGTGCCATCAGCTTGGCCACGGTGGCCAGCACGGATTCCACCCCCGGAGCGGGCCGTTCGATGATGCCGTCATCGCCAGTGGCAGCCGGCTCCGGCTCGTCCGCCACCACTTCCGGCTCAGGCTCAGGCACGGGCACCTCGGCCTCCTCGGTGATGTCTGCCGGGGGCGTTTCCGCCGTTGGCTGGATGACGTGTTCCATGCGGCGGCGCAGGTGATAGACGGTCTGCTTGCCGAAATCCTTGGCCAGCGACAGCACGCCCACGTATTCGCTGACGTACTTCTCGACAAATTCCTCGCCGTTGCTCACCGCCACGGACCGCAACGCCGATTGCTCGGCGGTCAATACGGCGACGAATTGCTGGGTGGCGTAGACGTGGCCGATGACGGTGACCGGCTCCAGGCGGGCGGCGCGGTTGATATGGCTGCCGTAGAAGTTCTTGCGGCCGCAGATGGGATCGACGGCCTCGAATACCGGGCCGGCATGCAGCGAGATGCGCAGGTTCAGCGGGTTGGGCAGCACGTCCAGCATCTCGGTGCCCAGGCGCGTGACCACCTCCTGCATGGTCAGGGCGTACTCGGCCAGCGGCGAGGCCTTGTCCATCACCACGAAGATGGCATCGCCCCAGGTGTTGATGCTGATGGGCTCGGCCCCGGCGGCGGCCATGCCTTCCTTCAACCGTCCCATGAATTCCAGGAAGGCGGGGGTGTGCTCTTCCTTCAGCCTGGAATAGCCGGCGATGTCGCAGAACAGCATGGAGCGGATGACGCGGCCCTCGCCCTCTTCCTCGTCGCCGCCGAAATCCAGGTTGGGCAGCGCCGGGCCATCGGGACCGATCAGGTCGGGGCGTTGCTGCAGCAGGCCGTCCAGGTCGACGATGCGCAGGCGCGTGATGTCTTCCCACTGGTCGATGAAGTCGCCGGCGCCGCCAACCAGCGAGCCGGGCATCATGTCCCACACCGCCAACAGGTAGGGTGAGGTGAGCAGGAAGCCCGAACGCAGCGTCGCCAGGCCATGCAGGCATTGGTTGGCGAAGCGGTACAGCATGTCATGGCCGAGGTAGCGTTCCTCGGTGGCGTAGGTGACCGACGCCGCCAGCTTCAGGGCGTTGCGGAAGCGCATTTCCCAGCGCGGCCCGCCGTAGCGCACCTCGTTGGCGCTGAAGTCGTCCATGGCGAAGGGCATCACCACGTTGACCTCGGCGCCGCGCTCCAGCATGGCCTCGATGAACAACAGGTCCGAGCCGCAGGCCGCCATGGAATAGCCCACCTGGGCGTTCAGTTCTTCCAGCTGGGCGGCGATTTCGGCGCGCACGGCGGCTTCCAGCCCGGGCGGGAAATGCGGGCCCTCGCCGGGGCGGTCCAGCGCATGGCCGGTGAACACCACCACGGTGGGCGGCTTGACCAGGTCGGAGATTTCGTCGGGAACCTCGACGCCGCCCTGGCGCAGCAGGTCCAACTGCTTCAGCGCCGCCACCACGCGGCCGTAATGGACGCCCTCCAGCGCGTGGGCCTGCTGGAAGGTGGCGATGGCCTCTTCGGTCTCGCCGAGCAGCAGGTGGGCCTGGCCGAGGGTGGCCATGATGCGGTAGCGCACATCGGTCGAAATGTCGGCGGCCTCGTCGGCCGCCATGATCTGCTTTACTTCGGCGGCCAGAAGGTGCGCTTCGCCGGGATCGCCCAGCAGACGGCTCATCACCGCGGCCTCGACGCCATCGCGGGGGTGATGGTTGGTGCGGAAGGCGCGCAGGAACAGGTCGCGGCAATGTTCAAGGTCGCGCCGCTCGCCCGAGGACAGCCACGCCTCGCGGAAGACGCGCGCCAGGGCGTCGTAGGTTTCGGCATCGGCGGTGGCGACCAGGCGCTTGCCGCGCACCAGGTCGATGGCCTCGGCGAGGTCGGCCATGGCGGCCAGCGAGGTCACGGTGTCGGCGCTGTCCAGCGAGTGGATGGCGCCCTTCAGGCAGGTCTGCAGGCGGCGGAACGGGCCTTCGTCGATCAGCAGCTCATCCAGCACCGGCGCCAGCAGGCGCCGCGCTTCGTCCAGCGCGCCGGTCTGCGACAGGGCGATGGCGCCGAAGGTGATCAGCTTGAAGTTGCCCGGATAGGCCTTGAGGCCCTCGCGGCACACGTCATGGGCAAGGAAGTTCTGGCCGTCGTCCAGCAGGGTGCGGGCGGCTTTCTCCCAGTCCTCCTGCGTCCGTGTGGCGCCCCCAACGCCAAGGGATGTGGTTTCGGCCACGGCCTATCGTCCTCGTTCTGGTCCCCATGGCCTCATTTCTATCACGGTCCTGGACGTACCGCTAATGCGCAACGACCTTGGCCATATTTGCTTGCGCAAGCAACAACGTTACGGTATGCCGAGGAGCCCGCGAAACAAAACAATTTAGAACGGGCATAAAACGAAATCAGGGAACGCTCACGGCGAAGGGCATAACCCAACGCCTCCCAAGAACGGAGGCAACTTAGGGAGAAACGCATGTCCCAGATCGCCCCCATTTCCGTCGATACCGGCTTGGCCGCGGCCAAGCCCAAGCTGGGCAACCCCGCCGCGGTTGGCCTGGCCGGTTTCGGCCTCACCACCTTGATGCTGCAGTTCCACAACCTGGGCTGGGCGGGCATCGGCCCGGTGGTCTATCTCGGCATTTTCTTCGGCGGTCTGGCGCAGATGTTCGCCGGCCTGCAGGAGCAGAAGTGCGGCAACAACTTCGGCTATTGCGCCTTCACCTCGTACGGCTGCTTCTGGATCGCGCTCTGCGGCATCCTGTTGGGCAACAAGTACGACGTCTTCAAGTCCTCCGAGACCGATGTGGGCTGGTTCCTGGTGGCCTGGACCCTGTTCAGCACCATCCTGTGGGTGGGCTCCATGAAGGTGCACAAGGCCATGTTCCTGACCTTCACCACCCTGATCATCGGCTTCGTGCTGCTGGACATCGCCCATTTCGAGGCGCTGCGCCTGGGCCTCGACAAGAACACCTGGACCTTCCTGGCCGGTGTGGACCTGGTGGCCTGCGCCCTGCTGGCCTGGTACATGATGGCCGGCGTGGTCCTGAACGACCTGTGGGGCCGTGCGCTGCTGCCCATGGGCAAGCCGGTCCTGTAATCGGGGTTGCCGCGTAAGCAAGGCCCGGCCGGAAACGGCCGGGCCTTTTGTTTTAGTTGCGCGTCGGCGACAGGCGGCCGGCCTTAACCGCGCCGCACCGCCCGCAGGTTGGACAGGAAGCCATCGACCGCCTGGTTCAGCGAGCGGGCGCCTTCCGACAGGTGCTCGGCGGTGGCGAGCACGTCGCCCGAGGCCTGGCCGGCGGCAGACACCGCCTTGACGGCGCTTTCCAGCCCGTCGCTCACCTGACGGGTGCCGCTGGACACCCGGTCGATGGAGCGGGCGATGTCGGCGGTGGCGGCGGCCTGCTGCTCCACCGCGGCCGCCACCGTCGCCGAGATCGCGTTCATGCGGCCGATGATGGTGTCCACGTTGCGGATGGCCTCCACCGCCTTGCCGGTCTCGCCCTGCACGCTGGCCACCTGGGCGCCGATCTCCTCGGTGGCCTTGGCCGTCTGGTTGGCCAGATGCTTCACTTCGTTGGCGACTACGGCGAAGCCCTTGCCGGCATCACCGGCACGCGCCGCCTCGATGGTGGCGTTGAGCGCCAGCAGATTGGTCTGCGAGGCGATGGCGCTGATCATGGAGACGATCTCGCCGATGCGTGACGCGCTGGCGGCCAATTCACGCATGATGGCGTCGGTACGCTGCGATTCGCTGGCGGCTTCCGCGGCGATGCGGTTGGACTCGTCGACCTGACGGCCGATCTCACCGATGGAGGCGGACAGCTGGCTGGTGGCACTGGCCACCTGGGTCGCCGAATCGGCGGCCTCGTGGGCAGCCTGGTCCACATGGGCGGCGTCACGGCGCGCCTCCTCGGACAGGGTGCCGAGCGCGCGGGCGGCGTCCTCCATGCGGCTGGCGGCCTCGGCCACCGTGTCCACCACGCCGCGCACCGAGCCGTCGAACTCGCTGGCCATGCGCTCGCGGGCGGCGCGCCGCTCGGTCGCGGCCTGCTCGTCGGCCTCGGCCTGGCTGCGGCGCATCTGTTCTCGCTCGATGGCGGATTCTTTGAACGATGCCAGCGCGCGGGCGATGTCGCCGATCTCGTCCCGGCGGTCGGCACCGTCCACGCTGATGCTGGTGTCGCCCTGGGCCAGCCGGGTCATGGCGGCGATGATGGTCGCGGTGGGGCGGGTGATGGAGCGGGTGATCAGCGTCGAGGTCCCCGTCAGCACCATCAACCCGATCAGGCCGACCGCCAGCCCGATGATTCCGGTGGTGCGGTAGGTCGCCATGGCGGCGTCGAATTCGTCATGGGCCAGGGAGATTTGCAGGTTCATCAGCCCGCGCATGGCCTCGCTGGCGTCGGACAGGGCGTGGGCGGTGGTCTCGTCGAACTGCTCGCGGGCCGAGTAGGCATCGCCTTCGGTGGCGAGATCCAGGGTCTTGTGGGCCGAAGTGAGGAATGCCCGCACCGCCTCGTGCGAGACCTCGGCCAGCGAGCGCTCATCCTCGCCCAAGGGTCCCGAGCTATAGGCCTGCCAAAGCTGAGTCACCTCGGTCTCGGTGGCGGTCAGGTCGGCCTTCATGCGCTCGGCGGAAAGGCGCGATTCGCTCAGCGCGGCGGCCGAGACGTCGGCTCCCATGCGGCTGATGCCATCCTGCACCTGGGCCAGCTGTCCCAGCGGCACCACGCGGCCGCCATAGACCATCTCGATGCCGCGCGACAGCGTGCGGCTGCCCAACAGGCCGGTGGCGCCGATGGCGATGGCCAGCAGGACGCTGACGGTCAGCAGGATCGCCAGGCGGGCACTGAAGGTGAGGTTGTTCAGCATGCAGTTTCCTCCCAGGCCCTTGTGCGTAAAGGGGGGAGGATTGACTACGCCCGTAAGGCGTTGCCTGTATATTGCGGATATCCGAAAGATATAAGCTTAAGGTTGCGATCAGCTTTGTTCGCCGGCCTTGCGGTGCCGGTAGGTGACCAGTTCGTGGACGATGCCGTGCAGGGTCTGCACTTCCTGATTGGTCAGGTTGGCGCGCTGGAACAGGTTACGGATATTGCGCACCATCACCGGGCGCTTGTCCGGGTGGCGCAGGAAGCCGCACTCGTCCAATTCGCGCTCCAGATGGTCGAAAAAGCCCAGCAGCTTGTCCTTGCTGGCCGGCGGCTGGGCGCCCTTGGTCATGTGGCGCTCGGGCAGTTCAGGATCGGCCGCCTGATACCACTCGTAGGACACCAGCAGCACGCATTGCGCCAGGTTGAGCGACGAATAGTCCGGGTTCAGCGGCACGGTGACGACGGTGTCGGCGATGGCGACGTCGTCGTTGTGCAGGCCGGTGCGCTCGGGGCCGAACAGCACGCCGAAACGCTGGCCGTCGGCGGCAATGGCGCGCATGGCCGTCGCGGCGGTCTTGGGGGTGTCCACCGGCTTGACCATGAAGCGGTTGCGCGCCGTGGTGGCCCACACCCGGCTGAGGTCGGCGACGGCCTCCTCGGTGGTCTCGAAAACCTTGGCCCCCAGCACGACGCGATCGGCGCCCGAGGCCGCGGCGATGGCGCGTTCGCTCAGCCAGTCGGGCTTGGGCGCCACCAGGCGCAAATCGGTCAGGCCGTTGTTCAGCATGGCCCGCGCGGCGGTGCCGATGTTTTCCGACAATTGCGGTCGGACCAGGATGATCGCCGGCCCGGTGGGGGAAGTGGTTTCGGTCATTGTCCGTCGAGAGGCTAGTGTGGTGGTTTTTTAAATAGAACCAAATTTGGGAATTAAAAAA
>Ga0306923_10001609_pt1 | contig 20153 bp, 21 predicted proteins | sample sta12Can44000108_FD_203841 | JGI IMG/M metagenome (GOLD analysis project Ga0306923, IMG submission 203841) | Lab enrichment of tropical soil microbial communities from Luquillo Experimental Forest, Puerto Rico - statanox.12C.anox.44.000.108 (v2)... | ecosystem: Environmental > Terrestrial >... | reverse complement strand
GAGCGGGGCTCATTCGCGCGGGGAAGTGATAACACAACGAGCTGCGGGCGTGTAGGGGATTGGCGTTCCCTGCGCCGTCGGGCACTTGTGTTCGATTTGTGGGATTTTGATTCGGCGCTCGGCTGCGGTACCATTGCAGGTCGTGCTTCGATGACAATGGGTTGCTGCCCGTGGAGAAGCCGCTCGGCACAAGGAGTCCATCCGGGGCGCGCGCCGCCGCCCCGGCAGACGCCCCGATATTGCCCAACGCGGTTCGAACCAGCGGCAACCCGGTCCCCGCCCGGTTCCAGAGGGGTCGCTCGCACGGCCCGGATTTCAAGCCGGCGGGTCGGCCGTATGTCGCCGTACACCGCTTCGCGCCGCAATATGCGGCGCTCGACCTCGGCACCAACAATTGCCGGCTCCTGGTCGCGCGGCCGGCAGAGTCGGGTTTTCGCGTCGTCGATGCTTTTTCGCGGATTGTCCGGCTCGGCGAAGGTCTGGCAGCGAACGGGGTTCTCTCCGAAGAAGCGATGTTACGCGCTCTGGACGCCCTCAAAGTTTGCGCCGATAAGATTGCCGCCCGCAGGGTTGCCGGCGGGCGCTATGTCGCGACCGAGGCGTGCCGCCAAGCGGCCAATTGCGAGACCTTTCTTGCCCGGGTGCGAGAGGAAGTCGGGATCGAGATCGAGATCATCTCGAGCACCGAGGAGGCGCGGCTCGTCGTTACCGGTTGCGCGCCGCTGCTCGATCCGCGCGTTCCCTACGCGATCGTGTTCGATATCGGCGGTGGCTCGACCGAGATCGTCTGGCTGCGGCTCTGGGGTGGAGAGGATCGCCGGCGGCCGCATATTCTCGGCTCGATCTCGCTGCCTTTCGGCGTGGTGACGTTGACGGATCGGTTCGGCGGGACCGAAGTCTCACCGGCGACCTACCGCGCGATGGTCGCCGAGACGATCGCCGCGTTGGCGCCGTTCGACCGCGCGAGCGAGATTCAGCGCCACGTAAGAACCGGCCGAGTGCAGATGCTCGGCAGCTCGGGCACGGTGACGACGCTCGCCGGCATCCATCTGGCATTGCCGAAATATACCCGTGCTCTAGTCGACGGCAGCGTGCTGACTTTTGCGCAGATCTGGACCGTATCGGCACATCTCGCCGGCCTCGACCTTGCCGGACGTGCTGCCAACCCGTGTATCGGCCGCGAGCGCGCCGATCTGGTGCTGAGCGGCTGCGCAATTCTCGATGCGATTTGCGCGACTTGGCCGGTCGGCCGCCTGCGCGTCGCCGATCGGGGCGTCAGGGAGGGCATCCTCTTCGACCTGATGCAGACGTGACGTGGCGGACGAGGGCGGCCGGTCCGGAGATCGGGGACGACGCAGCACGAACAAACCCGGCCCGCCTGTCACTCGGAATGCAGCAATACGGCTGCGCCGCTCGCGCCGACGCAAGCCGTCCTCGACCGAGTGGCTGTCGCGTCAGCTGAACGATCCCTATGTCGCGGAGGCGCGACGGCTCGGTTACCGATCGCGCGCCGCCTTCAAGCTCATCGAATTGGACGACCGGTTTCAGCTGTTGCCGCCTGGCCGCCGGGTGGTCGATCTCGGCTGTGCACCGGGTGGCTGGACGCAGGTCGCGGTCGAGCGCGTGGGCGCGCGCGACGGGCGCGGGGCCGTCGTCGGTGTAGATCTCTCGGAGACGGCGCCCATTGCCGGAGCCAGGATATTACGCGCCGACATCTACGAGCCGGCTATCACAACGGCCATCACAGCCAATCTCGGCGGCTTGGCCGATGTCGTGCTGAGCGATATGGCGCCGTCGACGACCGGTCACGCCGCGACCGACCATCTGCGGATCGTCGCGCTTGCCGAGGCGGCAATTTTTGTCGCCGAGCAGGTTCTTAAGCCCGGGGGTACGTTCGTCGCCAAGGTATTTCAAGGCGGCGCCGAGGGCGCGTTGCTCGAGGAGCTCAAACAGGGGTTCAGGGAGGTGCGCCACGCGAAGCCGCCGGCGAGCCGCGCCCAGTCGGCAGAAACCTATGTGGTTGCAAAAGGCTTTCGCGAGCGCGAGTAAGTGCTGCGACCGCTTGCGATAACGAACCTCCGCCGGCTAGCGCTCTCCAATATTCTGTTCCTGCCACAGGCCGTAGTACAGATTAGAGACGCAGCGATCGAAAATAAAATTGCCCGGCGCGATGCCCACATCGGCGCAGGCCAGGCGCGCATGCTCCCAATCGATATTGCCTGCACTTGAAGCCACGCATGACCCGAGCAGTGCAGCAAAGCAGCAAATCAGGACGATTCGCGACATGTTGTATCGCAGTGGATTGCTCTGACGTCCGCCAGCCAAAACTGACCTCAGAAACCAGGCCCGTTTGCCACGCACGCCGCGAAAGACGGGGTGCCAGGCTTGAGCCCAAATCGAGCGCATGCATCTTGCTCTGTCGAGATCAGCTGCGCTCTATCCAGTTCAAATAGCGTATCGTCGAGAATTCTGATGCATGCGTTGTAGAGGGATCCCGACTGCTGAAGCCCCATAACGACAGCGCAGGCATGCTGCTCTCTGACCGTTCGTGACAGGTCTCCCGGCGCAGAGGTCTTGTAGTATCCGACCCCGCACGCGACGTCCCCAAGCCCCTCGACGAAGGATTCCTTGTCAACGGGAACGTCGGAGTTGGGCTTAGGAAACATATAGTCCACGGTGATGAAGCCGCCCTCGTTGACGTTGGCGAACATCTCCTGGCCAAAAGCCTTGCCGCTCGGATCCTTGAACGTTCGAATATCTTTGCCCTTCGTTCTTGGCTGGCCGGCAAGAATGGTGCCGTACCTGCGATCGAAACAAAACACATAAAGGTCGCGATCCTTAAAGCCACCGCGCGGGTCATCGAACCGGGCGAGCGCGCTGGGCTTGTCGCTCTTGACCGCCGCCGCAGCCCTCGCGAGTAGCGCCTTGGCCTCGTCGGCGGTTCCGGACTGCTGAGCGCCGGCAGCACCGCTGAAGCTAAGCGCTCCAACCAACGCCAATACAGGAAGTCGCGATTTCATCGGAATTCTATCGTAACTCCCTGCGTGCTTGATGCAGCAAACCGTGAGAACTCTATACCGGAACCTGGCAAAGGTTGATGAAATAATTCTCGAAACTGTTGCCACACCGCGCACCGCCTTCGGCAGCGACATCGCTGCGTCTGGCAGGCTAAAAACTCGCGCGTCGTTCCGGGACGGCCCGTCAGCGCTGGGCCCAGAACCTATGAACGGAGACCAAGCCATCGTGGGTTCAGTGTCCGGGTAGCCGGGCTCAAAACGAGACCTGGGCCCGGCCCGAAAGGGTCTCGAAGTTTTGGCCGATTTGGGTCGTCCCGGCCGCATTCAGCTTGTCGATACTTGTGTACTGGAATTGCAACTCCAACCGCACCCAGTCGTTCGGGTACCAGCTGAGGGCTGCGCCAAAGATTCTTTGAAAGCCGCCATAGATGCCGCCGGTGACACTTTGCGCAATGCCCGGAGTGACATTGCTGTTGAGATCCATAAGGCTGTAGCGCGCGGCCAATTGCCAAACGCCGATGCCGGGCGACACGCTGTTCTCATTGATTATAAATGGATCGTCTACCTTCGGTCTTGCGAACGCAGCCGAGCCGACATTGTAACGGAAAGGCTCTCCGGTGATGTTCCAGCCCGCCTCGACATAGCCTCCATTGAAGCTAAGACCGGGCGCTGGTTGATTAGGTAATTTCGATTGGGTGTCGCCAATCCGATAGTACCCACCCTGAACCAGAAGATTGCGCCAGTTTATTGCAGCCTCCCCACCATAAACGCTGGCGTTCCTGCTCGACAGATTTCCGGTGCTGATCAGCCGGTTCTGGTCGGCGGCGCGATCCTCGGGGCGATCCTGAAAATTCAGCGTGGTGCGGCTGACCCCAGGCGTGCCACTGGCGTTGATGTTCGGGTGGAAGGCGTACTCGCCGGAGGCATCCAGATGGAAGTTCCAATTCTCGTCATAATAGGGGCGTCCTGCGACTCGCCCGACCACGCCTATCTGTTCGCCGTTGAGTAGGCCGTTGGTTTGCGCTCCATAGGAGGCACCGGTGCCAGCGATGGCGGCGAAATATCGGTCCGTCGACGCTTTGATCGCGCCGGTGGCGCGGGCGTCTCCTGCGGCCACATTCCGCCCGATTTCGATAATACTGGGCCGCTCCATCAGCAGGAAATCGCTCGAGCTCTGTGAGTCGTATAACGTGACCCACGGCTTGAAGTAACCGACGGTGGCAGTTACCGGCTTGAACCCGGTGTAGTTCAGGTTCGCTTCGTACAAAAGTTGGCTGGTGTTATTCCCGTCGGGTGAGCCGCCGAAGTCGGGGGTGATGTTGAACGTCCAATCGTCGAACCTTGCGACAAAGAAGATGCGTCCTCGGCGCAAATCGACGCCGCTATTGAGGTTCGGGAATTGCGTGTTCGGGTCCGGATTCTGGAAATAAGTACCCATGTCAAATTGCGTCTGGGTGCCAATCGCGAAAGACATGCGGCCATCGGAGCTCGAAATCGTCGGCCGCCCGCCCGGGAAACCCACCTCGACGCCCTTAGCCGCGGCGATGGCGGTCGGCGGTGGAGCGGCCGCGGCGGCTTGCGCCTGGGCGGCCGCTTGCGTTGCTTGTGATTCGGCGGTCACGGCCCTGGTCGCGTCTTGCCGCGCTTGGTCTGCCGCCTCGCGCGCCTGGCGAGCCTCCTCCTTCGAGCGCTGCGCCTCGCTTCGCGATTGCTGAAGCTGCTGCTTTGCTGCGCCGAGCTCGTTCTTCAGCTGCTTCAGTTCGCCCGTCAAGCTTTTGATCTGGCGTTCGATCGCCTCGATCCGCGCTGCCGTGGTGTCTTGGGCATGACCGGTGGAAGGCATTATCGCGGCGCACGCGGCAACCAACGCGGTATAGCCGAGACGCAAATTTGAGGATCTGTTCCCCATATCCCCCAACCCCTAGGGGCGGCATGGAGGAAACGCTATCAACCGTCAACGACATTTATGTTACAAAATTGCCGCATTACGCGAAGTCGTGCATCTGTTGCTGCGGCGCAACAAATGTGGCCGGAGAACCGGTTTCGGGTTCCGCCGCGGACCGAGCGATAATGAGCCTCAATTGTCGGCGGTCCATCGCTCTCGACGATGCCGCGGCCGACGAGGTCGATCAGATGCGCATTGACCGAGCGCGCCGCAGCGTGCCGTAGGCCTGGCTGGAGCCCGATATAGAGGCGCTCGACGATCGCATCGATCTGCGAAAAGCCGGCCTGGAGGCATTCGAGAATACCGGACTCGCGCTCGCGCCGATGCGCAACAAAGGCCCGCACGTGGTCCTTCGGCTCAGTGATCGCGGGGCCGTGGGTCGGCCAATAAACTGCATCCGGTCGGGCCAGCAGTTTGTCGAGTGACTCCATATAGGCCGCCATGTCACCGTCGGGTGGCGCGATCACGCTGGTGGACCATCCCATGACGTGGTCACCGCTGAACAGCACCCCTTCGGCGGGCAAGGCAAAGCAGAGATGGTTCGAGGTGTGGCCCGGGGTGTGTACCGCCTCGAAAACCCAGCCTTTGCCGGTGACCCGGTCGCCGTCGCCGAGCGTCCTGTCGGGAATGAAATCCCAATCGCCGCCCTCTTCGACGCCGGCATCGCCGCGCTTGCCGCCGGCATGCGGGCCGAACCCGAAGGTCGGGGCGCCGGTAGCCTGCTGCAGGGGCCGCGCTGCCGGCGAGTGGTCGCGATGCGTATGCGTGATCAGGATATGCGTGACCTGCTCGCCGGCAAGGCCGGTGAGCAGCGCGTCGACATGCTCGACGAGGTCCGGCCCGGGGTCGATCACCGCGACCTCCCCTTGGCCGACCACGTACGTCCCGGTGCCCCGAAAGGTGAAGGGGCTGGGATTGCGGGCGACAATGCGGCGGATCATCGGCGCGACCGGCTCCAGCCGGCCGTACTCGAACGAAAACTCGCGACGAAACGGGATCTCTACGGCCATGGGGAGGAGATTACACGAAGCTTGCGCCTATCGTCATCCTGGCGCCTTGGTTTCGGCCGGAGCTACTTCAGCTGCGCCAGAAAGATCAGCGTCAAGGTGACGGTGATGGCGCCGCCAATGCGGGTTGCGATCTGGGCAAAGGGCATCAGCTCCAACCGGTTCGCGGCAGTCAGGATCGCGATGTCGCCGGTGCCGCCTTGGCCGCTATGGGTTGCATTCACGATCGCCGTCTCGATCGGATACATGCCGAGCAGTCGGCCGACAAAGAAGCCGGTCGCCATCAGCGTTGCAACAGTCAGCACGATCACCGCGATATTCGCCGGGGTCAGGGCGGCAACGAGCGTCTCCCAAGGGGTCAGCGAGACGCCGATCGCAAAGAGCAACGGATAGGTGACCGCAGTCGAGAAAAACTTGTAGACGGTTTGGCCGGCGAGCTGCAATGAGGGCGGGACAGCGCGCGTGAGCTTGACGACGATCGCGAGAAACAGCATTGCAACCGGGCCCGGCAGACCAAACAGCTTGAAACACGCGATACCGAGCAGGTAGAGCGTGATCGCTGTAACCCCGGCGGCTGCAATCGCTCCGGCGTCTAGCGAAGACGCGGCGGCTTTTTCCTCGCCAGGCGTCAGTTCTTCCCCAACGCCCGGTTGCAAGCGTCCTTCCCCCGTCAAATGCGGCAGCCTTTTGCCGACCCAGTTCAAAAAACCGGCAAGAAGGATGGCGGTGAGACTGCCGAGCATGATCGGCGGCAGCACCTGTGCGAACAGGTTTCCCTGTTCCTGATGCAGGATCTCGGCATAGCCGATCGACAGCGGGATCGCGCCCTCGCCAACGCCGCCGGCCATGATCGGGATCACGATGTAAAAGAAGGTGTGGTAGGCGCCGAGCCCGAGCACCACGCCGACCAATGTACCGACAGTGCCGGCGACGATCGAGCCGGCAGCCAGCGGGACGAAGATTTTCAGAAAGCCTTTGATCAGCACCTGCCGGTCCATGCCAAAAATGCTGCCGACAATGATCGCGGCGATGAAGAGGTACAGGAAGTTCGACGCTTTGGTGAACTCGGCGATCGGCTTTAGCACCCCCTCAGGGAGGAGATGCGCGAAGACCAGGTAGGACGGCACAAAGGTGGCGAAGATCGCTGCCGCGCCCAGATTGCGGATCACCGGGAGTCGCCTGCCGATCTCGGCGCAGCCAAAACCACCAAGGGCGAGGACCGCAATCATTGTCGGCAGATCGCTCGCCACCTTCCCGTCCCTCAGAATGAAAAACGCGACGAGGCCGGCGATCAAAACGTAGACCGGCAACGGCACGACGCCGATGCGGAACTCGACGAGTTTCCACCAGCCCTGAGGCCAAAAGCGGGCCGAGGAACGCTCGACTAGGGCTGTGTCCGCCATCTGTGGTTTCCTTTCGGTGACGCGTCAAGCCACGAACCGGCACTGCGAAGCCGGCGTGCGGGTGTCCATGTTGCGGCCGCGGTTCAGGTCGTCGTCGATCTCGGCGGCGCGGTCGAGCATGCGGGCGTAGCGGAATATCGTGAACGCCGCAGTTTCGAGTGCTCCGCGGCACGGCGCCCCGCTGCAATACGGCCGCCACAGCATCTTCAGAAGCAACGCCGAGATCACCGCGTCGATATAGACGCAATAAACATCGCGCGACACGCCCGCCTTGTACAGCGCTTCGAGCAGCGCGTGATAATGTTCGTGAAAGACACTGCACTCACCGGCCTGGGCGAAAAAGGATCGCGGACCCGGGCCGAGGCCGTCAGGAAATCCACAATTGGCTGGAAACAGTGTCGCGTGTCCTTCGAGACGGCCGCTTTCGCGGCCTCCTCAGGATGAGGGGTTTTCCTTATTCCATCGAAGGCTTTACATCATGCTGAGGAGCGCCTGAAGGGCGCGTCTCGAAGCACGCACCGCCTTGCCACCGCTTGCGCGGTGCTGATGCCGAGTTGCGCGGCGACCTGTTCTCGGGCGCCCGCCTCCATCCAGTATCCGCCGCACGGGCATACAGATGCTTCTTTGTGTAAATTGGGTCAAAATCCGCAAAAGCATAAGGAGTAGCCGCGATGAAGTTCAAGGTAGACATCGATTGCACTCCCGATGAGGCGCGGGCCTTTCTCGGGCTGCCGGACGTGAAACCGCTACAGGAAGCACTGCTGCCCGAGGTCGAGGAGCGCCTAAGAGCAACTCTGAAGGCGATGGATCCGGAGGCGATGCTGAAAAACTGGCTGCCGGCGACCCTCAAAGGGTTTGAGCAGCTGCAGCAAATCTTGTTCGCGAATATTCCGGGCGCGGACAGCAAAAAGAAATAGCCGTGTTCAATACCCTGCGCACTTCGCGGTTAGTGCTGCGGCCGTGGCGCGACGACGATGTCGCGGCTTTCGCCGAACTGTCCGCAGATCCTGCCGTTATGGAGCATCTGCTGCCCCTGCCGGGATGGGTGGCTCGGAAACGCGCTCACTGGGACGAATTTGGCTTTGGCCAATGGGTGGTCGAGCTACCTGGCGAAGCGAGCTTTATCGGTGTCGTCGGTCTCGAAACTGTCGGCTACGAGGCGCATTTCACCCCCGCAGTCGAAGTGGCTTGGCGGCTCGCGCGGGTTTATTGGGGCAAGGGCTACGCAACCGAGGCTGCCCGGGCAGCGATTGACGTCGGTTTCGAGCAACTCGGCCTCGAACAGATCGTAGCCATCACCGTCCCTGCCAATTGCCGCTCACGCCGGGTCATGGAACGACTCGGGATGGTGCGTTTTCCCGAAGAGGATTTCGATCACCCGAGATTGCCCGACGGGCCGCTCAAGCGACACGTCCTCTATCGATTGCGCAATCCGAAGAATGGCGCGACATGACCGGCTGCATCCTGTTGGTGCGGCACGGCGAGACTGAGTGGAATCTGCAGCGGCGAAACCAGGGCCGCTTCGACTCGCCGTTGACTGGGCGGGGCGTCGCTCAAGCCGAAGCGATCGGGCGGCTGGTCGGGACGTTGCCGAATGTCGCAGCCGCCCGGATTGTCGCAAGCCCGTTGGGCCGCACGCGGCGAACCGCTGAAATTATCCGCACACATATCGAACCGGCGCCCGAGCTGCTCCTTGATGAGCGGCTCCGCGAGCTGTCGTTAGGCTCCTGGGACGGGCTGACCTATCAAGAGATTGCCGTCTGTTCCCCTGGCATTTTCGACGGAGACAGCGGCGCTGAGTGGTGTTTCCGCTCTCCGGACGGGGAGCCATTTGACGCTTTTGCCGCGCGCATCGGGGAATGGCTGCGCGAAGCGGTCGAGGCGCCTTTTGTCATAGCCGTAACGCATGGTGTTGTGAGCCGCATACTGCGCGGTGTCTATGGAGGCCTCCCTCGCCAGATCGCGCTGACACTTCCCGTTTCTCAGGACAAAATATTCCGCCTGTCCGACGGGACGATCGAAGCGATTGCTATCGCACGCCGTTCGTAGCTAAAAGTGATATTTTATCAAATTGACAAAAAATGGATCGTATGATATCGTCACGGACATGCGGATGCGGTTACCCTCACGAAATGATATGTGCTGGCGCAACAACAGCGGAAAACAGCGAGAGAACGGCGCATGGCTGGCTGTTATTTGGTCCGGGAGCCGGTCAGCGCCCTTGGATTTCTGCCGCGAACAAGATCTCGATGGCTGATAATTCGCTGCAAAAACAGCAAAAACAGCGAGTGGGCTTTCGACTAGGAAGCTAACCAGCCCATTTGTACAGCTGTTACGAATGGGTCATTGGCGCGAATTGTGCTGTGCGCGATGCTTCAGCCCAATTCGTTCTTGTAGATCACGCCGTCTTTCATGATCAGTTTCAGATTGTTGCGAGGATCGAGCATGATCCGCAAGTCGGTAAGCGGATCGCCCTCCACGACCAGCAGGTCAGCATAAGCGCCCGCAGCAATGGTTCCGAGCTTATCTTTTTGCATCAGCAGCGCTGCATTCGTCGCCGTCGCCGACCGAATGACATTGGCGGGCGAATCCAACTCCACCCGCATTTCGAATTCTCTGATTTGTGATTTGCGCGCCTCGGGTCCCCAAAGGTCGGTGCCGAAAGCAATCGGGACCTTATATTTCTTCGCCCATGCATAGACTTGGTGGCCGCTGGCGATCGTGCGCTCGAGGTTGTTCACGATCGATGGGGAAAGCTGGGTCTCGCCGGCACTTTCGATCCGCTGGGCAAGGGAAATGAAGGTGGGGTCGAAAAACGCCCCGGCTTCCGCCATCATCGCAACGGTCTCTTCGCTCGCAAAATTGGCGTGCTCGATGGAGCGCACGCCGGATTTCAGACATCGCCGAATGCCGGCATCCGTATAGACATGCGCCATCACGTAGGTGCTGCGGGACGCCGCCTCCTCGACGACGGCGCTCAGTTCGGCCTCTGAATATTCGTAGAGTGTCGCGTGCGCTTCCGAGGGGAACACGACACCGCCCGATGCGAATATCTTTACTTGGGATGCTCCGCGCCGCAGCTCCTCCCGCGCCGCCTTTCGCACCTCGTCGACGCCATCGGCGATGACCGACATGATCGAAAAAGGACTGACATGGCCGCACGGATCGGTCAGTTCATAAGGGGTGCGAAAATCCGCGCCGCCACCTGTCTGGGTGAGTGCTCTACCGGAATAGAAAAGTCTCGGGCCGACGATTTCGCCCTGAGCCAACAGCCGGGCAATCGAATAATCGGCACCGCCTGCTTCCCGGATCGTCGTGAACCCGTCCATCAGGCTATGCTGCAAATAATCGACGGCAGCTAGCGCTATATTCGATGCCGGATATGAGACGTTCTTCGGGCTCAACGAAAGCCCGGTGATATGCGCGTGTGCATCGATGAGGCCGGGCATAAGCGTTCTGCCGCCTACGTCAATGACGGTTGCACCGCGGCAATCGATTGGATCGGGCGAAACCGACTGTATGTGATTGTCTTTGACGAGCACATTAAAAGCCGGCTGCAGCTCCGCGAACCCGTCGAGGACGAGATTGGCGTTGGTAAGAAGGATATCGGACATCCTCGCGCTTCGCGCCGTCAGCCCCAATTCGAACGGATAAACGCACCTGCCTCGGCCAACGCGCGGCGTCCGGCCGCGACCTGCTGGTAGAAGAGCTGCCAGACGTGGATCATGTCGGGCCACACCTCCAACCGCACCCGGACGTCCGCCGACCCCGCCGCGCCGGCGAGCCGCACCGCATCGTCGAGCAAGGTCTCGGCGGAGCCGACCTGGATGAGCATGGGCGGCAGTCCCTTCAAATCGGCATAGAGCGGCGCTGCCAGAGGTGTGCGAGGGTTGACGCCATCCAGATACGCCTCGGCAAGCTCGATCAGATAGCCTTGTTGCACCATTGGGTCGACCGTCGCCTTCGCGGTCATGCTCGCGCCGGTGCCCTCGAGATCGACCCATGGCGAGATGCACCACGCGCAGGCCGGCAACGGCAAACCGGCGTCTCGCAACGAGACCAGCAACGCAACCGTCAGACCGCCGCCCGCGCTGTCTCCGGCGACAGCGATCCGGTTTGGCGAAAAACCTCGCGACAGCAGGAAGCGGTACCCGGCGACGGCGTCCTCGACCGCTGCCGGGAACGGGTGCTCGGGCGCGAGCCGATATTCGAGCGCCATCGTCCGCGCTTTGGCCTCTCGGCCCGCCTGCGCCACCATATGGCGATGACTCTTTAGAGATCCGGCGGTGTAGCCACCGCCGTGCAGATAGAGGATGACCCTTTCGGATTCAGCCCCGGGTGCAGCAGTCCATTCCGCAGCTACGCCGTCGGCATCTGCCGTCTCGACGCGCACGTCGGTTGGCAGTGGGTATTGTTCGCCCAGAGCGTCCAGGCGCTGTCGCCGCTCGCCCAGTCCTGCCGGTCGAGGATTGGCTTCGCGGATTCTGCGTATAGCGTCGATTTCCGCGTCTGGCATTAGGCCCTTCCCACCCTTACCGTCTGGATCACCTCAAACCCTTCGAACTCGGGATGTCCGAGATAGAGCGGCCGGTTCTGTCCGGCGCTATGGTGGGCAAGGCGAAAGGCTTCGGACCGCGTCCAAGCTTCGAAATCCCCTTTGCTGCGCCAGACCGTGTGAGATGAATAGAGGAGGTGATCCTCGCGCTCCGGCCCACGCAGCAGGTGGAATTCGATAAAGCCCGCCACATCGCGCAAATGCGTGTCGCGCGATGTCCAGACGCGCTCAAACTCCGCCTGCGCATCCGGAATGACTTTGAAGCGGTTCATTGCAATGAACATTTGCCGGTTCCTACTCGGATCGGGTTTGCCCAGCCTCGGGCTTGACGAAAATCACGACGACGCCGGTAGCCGCATCATCCGGGTGATCGAACGGTGTCTTGAAATGGGCCGTGGCCCCTGGAGGCAGACGCGGCTTTGGGGGGTCGATGATTTTGAACTGCACATCCTTTTCCGCGGCGTCGCGCAATGCAACCCGTAGCCGCGGCAGATCCTGCGTCGTTTTCCCGGTATTGGTGATGTCGCCTTCGACAATCAGCCCGTCGGAGGTGCGCGACGGCGCAAGCTTCTCGATTTTGAGGCCGGAGCCCGGCAACTCGCCCGGCCAGCCCGCCAGAGCGTAAATCCGCGCGGCTGGCGGCCACAGGGCTACGACCGCACCGCGGGCGATGACGACGCCGGCAACAATCGCCAACGCGAGAAGCGCAGCTACCAGCAGCCAGCGGAGCGCACCCGAGCGATTGCGAGCCTCTCCCCAGCGCGGCGCCTCAGGAACAGCGCGGGGGCGCCGCGGGACCTCGATCGTCGACTTCGGGCGTGGAGGCGCCTCGAGCGCCGGTTCGATCCGACCCTCGAACTCAGGCGTACTCCTCGTCACGGACAGCTCCGGCGGCGCTGCCTGATGCCAAGCATGACCGCAATTCGCGCAACGGACGGTGCGGCCGGACTGTCCGCGTAGAGCCTCTTCGTCCACGAGATAGCGGGTCCGGCAGACGGGGCAGCTGAGGATCATCTGGCCCAGGCCGACCGAGCCCGGCGCCTCACACCGCGGCAGGCGCCACGCCGCCGCGAGCGAGCTGCCGCAGCTGGTGGTCGGCATCGCCGAACATTGTGTCGATCATCGTGACCCGCTTAAAGTAATGACCGGCCTTGTATTCCATCGTCATGCCGATGCCACCGTGCAGCTGGATTGCCTGCTGGCCGATAAACTTCCCGGAACGGCCGATCTGCACCTTGGCCGCCGACACTGCATTGCGTCGTTCCGAGACATCTTCCTCTGTTGACATCATCGTCGCGAACATGGCCATGCTGCGCGCTTGTTCCAGCGCGATCAGCATATCGACGGCGCGGTGCTGAAGGATTTGAAAGCTGCCAATCTCGCGGCCGAATTGCCGCCGCGTCTTCAGGTAGTCGACGGTCAGCTCGTGCATCGTAGCCATTGCCCCGACGGCTTCGGCGCACATGGCCGCGATCGCCTCGTCCGCGACGCGCTCGATGAGTGCCAATGCAGACCCGGGCTCGCCCAGAACCCCCTCTGGGCCGACCTTTACATTCGCAAGCGAGAGCTCGGCGGCACGCAACCCGTCTTGGGTCGGGTAACCGCGACGCGATACGCCGGCGGCCTTGCAATCGACGAGGAAGACGCCAATTCCGTCACGGTCGCGCCGCCCGCCGCCGATCCGCGCGGTGACGATCAGCCTGTCTGCGGTGTCGCCGTGCAAGACAACCCCTTTTTCCCCATCAATCACCCAGCCGGATCCGTCGCGCGCCGCTCTGGTCTCTACATCGTGCAAGTCGTAACGCGATTGCCGCTCGGTATGCGCGAAGGCAATGGTCAGGCTGCCGTCGGCGATCTTCGGAACGAGATTGGAGCACTGCTCGGCATTGCCGCCATGCCGCAGAAACCCGCCGCCCATCACCACCGTCGCCAAATACGGCTCCAGCGTCAATGCACGGCCAAAGGCTTCCATCACGATCATCGTCTCGACCGGACCGCCCGCCGAGCCGCCGTGTTGCTCCGCGAAGGGCAATCCGAGCAGTCCTAGCTCGGCATATTGCGCCCACAATTTGCGGCTCCACCCCTCCGCGTTCTGCGCGTAGTTCTTTCGTTGCTCGAACGCATAGCGGTCGCTTGTCAGCCGCTCCAGACTTTCCTTCAGCAGTCGCTGCTCTTCATTGAGGTCGAAATCCATGGCTCACAGCCCCAGGATCGCCTTGGCGATAATGTTTTTCTGGATTTCGTTGGTGCCGCCATAAATCGTGGTCTTGCGCCAGTTGAAATAAGTCGGCGCGATCGGACCGGCCCATTCGGGGCCGACCGGCGGCTCGTTCCAGCGCTCGTCATCGGCGTGCTCGGGCTGATAGGGCAGGGCGTAAGGACCAACCACCTCGAGCAGCAATTCGGTTGTCGCCTGCTGGATCTCGGAGCCCTTGATCTTGAGGATCGAGGAAGCCGGGTCGGGCTTGTTGTCGGTGCGACGGCGCTCGGCCGCGACGACGCGCAACTGCGTCATTTCGAGCGCCTTCAATTCAACCTCCACCGCCGCGAGCTTCTCGCGGAACCGCTCGTCCTCGATCAATGGCTTGTCGCCCGCGCGCTCCAACGCTGCCAATTCCTTGATCCGCCGGATGCGCTCCTTGGACAGGCCGACACGCGCGATCCCAGTGCGCTCGCGGCCGAGGAGATATTTGGCGTAATCCCAGCCCTTGTTTTCCTGCCCCACCAGGTTCTCGGCCGGAACTTTGACATCATCAAGGAACACTTCGTTGACTTCGTGCCCGCCCTCGATCGTGACGATTGGACGGACCGTGATCCCCGGCGTCTTCATGTCGATAAGCAGAAAGGAAATCCCTTCCTGCTTTTTGGCCTGCGCATCAGTGCGCACCAGACAAAAGATCCAGTCGGCGTGCTGCGCCAGCGTCGTCCAGGTCTTCTGACCGTTGACGATGTAGTAACCATTCTCGCGCTTGGCCGCCGTCCCTAAAGAGGCAAGATCCGAGCCCGCACCCGGTTCGGAGAAGCCCTGGCACCACCAGACGTCGAGATTGGCAATGGCCGGCAAATGACGTTTCTTCTGCTCTTCGGACCCAAAGGCGATGATGACTGGCCCGACCATCGTGACCCCAAACCCGAGCGGCTGCGGCGCCGGCGCCAGCTGCAATTCCTCTTGAAAAATGTACTGCTGAACCGGGCTCCACCCGGTGCCGCCCCATTCGACCGGCCAGTTGGCAACCGCCCAGCCCTTTTTGTTGAGGGTGCGCTGCCACGTGACGATATCGTCCTTGGCGAGCCTTCTCCCCTCGGCGAGTTTGGTGCGGATGCTCTCAGGCAGATTGGCGCGAAAGAACGCCCGCACCTCGTCGCGGAAAGCGAGCTCTTCGGGGGTGAAGCGCAGATCCATCGGTCGACTCCTCGGGCACTGGGTTAGGGCCGGCGCGTCCTTCGAGACGGCCGCTTCGCGGCCTCCTCAGGATGATGTATTTCCTTCATGCCATCATCAGACCCGCGTCATGCTGAGGAGCGTCCGCCAGGGCGCGTCTCGAAGCACGCGCGACAGCAATGCAACCCGTCACGATGCGAAACCTCGGCCTTCGTCTGCGAGCTTTCGCAGCAGCGGCGCGGGCCGCAAAGTCTCATCGCGCGACCGGTCGGCGTAGAAGGCCAGCCGGTCACGGATGTGAGCAAGGCCCAATCGGTCGGCGAAGTACATCGGGCCGCCGCGCCACACGGGCCAGCCATAGCCATAGACCCAGATCACGTCGATATCGCCCGGGCGGCTGGCGATGCCTTCGTCGAGAATGCGGGCGCCTTCGTTGATCATGGGGAGGATCATGCGCTCGGCAATCTCGTCTTCGGTAATCGGGCGCCGGTTGATGCCGAGCCGCGACGAAGTTTCGAGGATGACCCTTTCGATCTCCGGATCGGGAAGTGGCGCGCGCGACCCGGCCTCATAACGAAAATATCCCTTGCCGGTCTTTTGACCGTAATGCCCGGCTTCGCAGAGTGCGTCCTCGATCAGGGCTTGCTCGCCCCGGCCTTTGCGGATCCGCCAGCCGACATCGAGCCCCGCGAGATCCATCATCGCGCACGGCCCCATCGGAAAGCCGAAAGCGGTGACCGCGGTGTCGACCTGCTGCGGCAACGCCCCTTCGAGCAACAGCCGCTCCGTTTCGACCGACCGGCGTGCCAGCATCCGGTTCCCCACAAACCCGTAGCAGACCCCGACCGTCACCGGCACCTTGCCGAGCCGCCGGCCGAGGGCGATGGCGGTGGCGAGCGCCTCGAACGAAGTCTGCGCACCGCGAACGATCTCCAACAGGCGCATGACGTTGGCCGGGCTGAAAAAATGCAGTCCCGCCACCTCCTGTGGCCGGGCGGTGACGCGCGCGATTTCATTGACGTCGAGGGTCGAGGTGTTCGTGGCGAGCAGCGCACTCGGCTTGGCGATCCTGTCGAGGTCGGCAAAGACGCGCTTTTTGACATCCATTTCCTCGAAGACCGCCTCGACAACGACGTCGGCTCCAGCGATCGCATCGAACTCGGTGACACCGCTGATTAGACCGATGCGGCGCTCCATCTCGCTGGCGTCCAGGCCGCCGCGCGAGACCGAGGTGTGGTAATTCGCAGCCACCCGGTCGAGACCCTTCTGCAAGAGGTCGCGGCCGGTCTCGACGATCGTGACCGGAATGCCGGCATTGGCGAAACACATCGCGATGCCGCCGCCCATCGTGCCGGCGCCAATCACCGCACCCTGTGCGATCGGCCGTGACCTTGTCGCCTCCGGCATATCCGGGATCTTCGCCGCCTCGCGTTCGGCAAAGAAGATGTGCCGCTGCGCCTTCGATTGGTCACCGCCGACGAGCCGGCCAAACAGCTCCGCCTCCCGCTTCAATCCCTCGTCGAAGGGCAGCACTATCGCATTGCGAACGGCCTCGATACAGGCGGCCGGCGCGTCCCGGCCGCGCAGCCGGCGGGTAAGCGCCTCGGCGGCATCGGCAAAGCCCTCGCCGATCAGCTTTTCGTCGCGGTCGCGCACGAGCCGCAGCGGCCGGCCCTCGCGAACGACCCGACGCGCGAAGTCGATCGCGGCGGCGGTCAGGTCGCCTTCGACGATTTCGTCGATGATCCCACCCACTCGCGCTTCGGCCGCCCCGATCGGCTCGCCGGTGACGATCATCTCCAGCGCCTTCTCCGGTCCGACGAGGCGCGGGAGCCGCTGCGTGCCGCCCGCCCCAGGCAAGAGCCCGAGCTTGACCTCGGGCAGGCCGACGCGCGCCGCGGGAACCGCGATGCGAAAATGGCAGGCGAGCGCCAACTCGAAGCCACCGCCCAGCGCCGTGCCGTGCAGCGCCGCAACGACCGGCTTTGGCATCGCCTCGATCGCAGCGATGACGTCGTGGAGGCTTGGCGCCCGCGGCGGCTTGCCGAATTCGGTAATGTCCGCGCCGGCGAAGAAGGTCCGGCCTGCGCAGGCGATTACGACTGCCTTGACCCCGGTGTCCTCGCGGGCGTGTTTCAGTCCCTCGGCCAGCCCGGCCCGCACCTCGTGCTTCAGCGCATTGACCGGCGGGTTGTCGGCGGTGATGACGGCGATCTCGCCGTCGCGACGCAGATCGACGCTGGCGTTGATGCTGCCCATGACACTCCCCGCTCCCGACCTCTTCACGGAAGATTATCCCCGCGGGGCCGTGGAATGAAGGGCGAATCCGGCTTGGCCGCAGCTTGACTTGCCGAGATGGGGCCGGCAGGGTCGGCGCAAAGGCTGACGGGAGGATGGATGCGCGGTGGGACGCTGCTCGAGGTTCGCGATGTCGCGGTGCGGTTCGGCGGCATCGTCGCGCTCGACGGCGTCTCGTTCGTGTTGGAAGAGGGCCAAATTTTGGGGCTGATTGGTCCCAACGGCGCAGGCAAGACCACATTGTTCAATTGCCTGAGCCGCCTTTACACACCCAACCATGGTGAAATTCTGTTCGAAGGCAGCTCCCTGCTCGGCCGACCGCCGCACCGAATTGCCGAAATCGGTATCGCCCGGACCTTTCAAAACCTCGCCCTGTTTCCGCACCAATCGGTGCTCGACAATGTGCGGATCGGCGCCCACACGGCTTGCCGCAGCGACTTTGTCAGCGACTCTCTGCGCCTGCCACGGGTGCGCCGCCAGGAGCGGACGCTGGAGAAGGCCGCTTGGGCACTGCTCGAAGCATTGGATCTGTGCGAAGTGGCGCACGAGCCTCCGGAAGGCTTGCCGCTGGGCACGCGCAAGCGGATCGAGCTGGCCCGGGCGCTCGCCGCACGACCGAAATTGCTGCTCCTCGACGAGCCAGCCGGCGGGCTCAATCACGAGGAGGTCTTCGAACTCGGCGGGCTGATCCGGCGGGTCCGTGATGACCGGCAGGTCAGCGTGCTTCTCGTCGAGCACCACATGGGTCTCGTAATGTCGATCTCGGACAAGGTCGTTGCGCTCGATTTCGGCCGCAAAATCGCCGAGGGCTCGCCGGCATCGGTGCAGCAAGACGAGGAGGTGATCCGCGCCTATTTGGGCAAGCCGCGGGCACAGATGCAATGATGCTCGAGGTGCGTGAGCTGTGCGCATTTTACGGGGAGAACCAGGCCCTTTACGGTCTCGACTTCGCGCTCGATGAAGGCAACATCGTGACCTTGCTCGGCGCCAACGGTGCCGGCAAGACGACGACGTTGCGCGCGCTCTGCGGAATGGTTCGCCTCAGCGGTGAAATCCGGTTCGACGGCAAGTCCCTACTCGGCCGCGCCACTGAAGATATCGTGCGCCTTGGGATCGCCCACGTGCCTGAGGGGCGGGGCACGTTCGTCCGCGTGACCGTCGAAGAAAATCTGCAGCTCGGTGCGATGGTGCGGCGTGACCGCATTGATATTTCCCGCGACATCGAGCAGGTCTACACGCATTTCCCTCGGCTCAAGGAGCGCCGGGCCCAGACCGCCGGAACCTTAAGCGGCGGGGAGCAGCAGATGCTGGCGGTGGGCCGCGCGCTGATGTTGCGGCCGCGCCTGATGCTGCTCGACGAGCCCTCTTTCGGGCTGGCGCCGCTGATCGTCGAGGAACTGTTCGAGATCCTGCGTCGCCTCAACCGCGAGCTGGGCGTCGCAATGCTGATTGTCGAGCAGAACGCCGCTTTGGCGCTCGACCTAGCCGATCACGCCTATCTGCTCGAAACCGGCCATATCGTGATGGCCGGCCCGGCCCGCGAGATCGGCAAGGATGAGGCGGTCCGCCGCTCGTATCTGGGGTATTGAAGGGCGGCGATGGAGCTATTGCTGCAACAGGTGCTGGCCGGGCTTGCGACGGGCGCGATCTATGCCTCGATGGCGCTTGCCGTGGTGATGATTTACCAGGCGATCGATCATCTCAATTTTGCGCAAGGCGAGATGGCGATGTTCTCGACGTTTCTCGCCTGGCAGATGCTCCAATGGGGTTGGCCCTATTGGGCTGCGTTCGTCGGCGCCGTGGTGCTGTCGTTTGTCGGCGGTGTCGCGATCGAGCGGATCCTGTTCAAGCCGATCCAAAACGCGCCGATCCTGAGCCAGCTTGCCGCGTTCATCGCTCTCTATGGCATCCTCAACAGCTCCGCCGGGTGGATCTGGGACTTCAACATCAAGACCTTTCCGAGCCCGTTCGGCTCGGCCCCGCTGTTCGGCGAGCGCTTGGTCAGCACCCATCAAGCCGGGATGATCGGGGTGACATTGCTGATGCTGGCTCTGCTGTATTTCTTCTTCCGCGGCTCGCGCCTCGGTCTGGCCATGCGCGCCGCGGCGACGAACCCGGAATCGGCGCGGCTTGTCGGCATCCGGGTTGGATGGATGATCGCGCTCGGCTGGGGGATGTCGGCCGCGGTCGGCGCAGTCGCCGGAATGCTGATCGCGCCGGTCGTCTTTCTCGAGCCGAACATGATGCTGGGCGTCCTCCTCTATGGTTTCGCGGGTGCTGTCCTCGGCGGGCTGTCGAGCCCCGGTGGCGCGGTGGCTGGCGGTTTTGCGGTCGGCGTCATCGAAAACCTCGCAGGAACCTTCATCCCCTATGTCGGGCGCGAGCTGAAGCTGACGATCGCCCTGGTGCTGATCGTCGCTGTGCTGATGTTCAAGCCGAGCGGGGTCTTTGGCCGCACGGTGGTGAGCCGGGTATGACGAGTCAGTCGCGTGAGACGATTGCGCTCGCGAGCGAGCCGCCGCGCGCTCGCGCGATTGCCAGGCCGA
>Ga0306923_10001608_pt1 | contig 20156 bp, 19 predicted proteins | sample sta12Can44000108_FD_203841 | JGI IMG/M metagenome (GOLD analysis project Ga0306923, IMG submission 203841) | Lab enrichment of tropical soil microbial communities from Luquillo Experimental Forest, Puerto Rico - statanox.12C.anox.44.000.108 (v2)... | ecosystem: Environmental > Terrestrial >... | reverse complement strand
TTGAGAGATGGTGTTTATAGCCCCGCGCCGAGGCTGGAAACGCTTAGCTGTGCCGGGCACGTTTTGCGCCGGCGGGCAAGGGCCTGGCGAAGCTCGATCCGCCCGCTACCCCGTTCCCCGGCCCTCCTGGCGTCACAAGCTCCACTGACTGATCGAGAACCGAGGCGTCCGCGCCGGGGGGCAGCTTTGGGGCATAAGCCGCTGGTTTCGGCGACAGGAGCGAGCGGCTGCTTTGGGTCGGGAGACGACGTCTAGATCGCGATCCGTTCGACCTCATCAAGGCTGACCTCATCGCGCCGGCGATCGTACAGCTGCGTTGTGCGCGTTGAGGCATGGTTCGCCATCGCCGCAGCCTTTTTCAGCGTGCCACCATTTTTGAGGCACGCGGTGATGCCCGTCGCCCGGAAGCTATGATTGCCGAGTTTGGTTTCGATGCCGGCAGCGGCCGCACGCCGGCCGATCATTGTATAAGCATTCGCTTGCGGTAGCACAGTGCGCGCAGCCGCACCCAAAGGGGTCGGTTTTGCGTGTAGACATCCTCGACCGCCATGCCGAGCGCCGCGCCGCGCCGATGCGCGCAAAGGAATAGACCATCAGTCCGATCAGCGCTCGATCCCGCAGACCCGCGTGCGTCGAGACATCGATGCTATCGAGCAGTGCGCGCTCCTCGGCCGGATCGAGCACAGGGGTTTGTCCGGACGTGACGACGTGCCGGGGCCCGCGCACCGTGTGCGCCGGGTTGACAGGCACGACCTGGCCGTAGACCAGCCAATCGCAGCGTGCGGCCAAACTTCTGAATTTCCATAAACCCTGTTATCGGACTTTTGACACCGCGCCCGGTCACTGGCACAACCCCTGCCATGCCTAAGGCACCGAAGAATGTCGAATCACTTGGAGGAGCCAATGATCGTCATCCAGCTGTCCGATCCGCACATCCTCGCACCAGGCGAGTTGCTCTACGGCCGGTTCGATACCGCCGAATTCCTGGCGCGCTCGGTCGCCGAGATCAACCGGCTCGACCCGCTGCCGGATGTCGCGGTCATCACCGGCGACCTCGTCGATCATGGCGAGCCCGCGGAATACGAGCGTCTGCGCGCGCTGCTGTCACCACTGGCGATGCCGGTCTTTGTCATTCCCGGCAATCACGACGCCCGCGAGCCGCTGCGCGCCGCGTTCGCCGCAGACGGTTATCTGCCGGCTGCCGGGTTTCTCCAGTTTACAATCGAGGACTACCCAGTCCGGCTCGTCGCCCTCGACACGCTGATCCCGGGCGAGGCCGGCGGTCTGTTATGCTCGGAGCGGCTTGCCTGGCTCGACCACGCGCTCGCCTCGGCGCCAGCGCGACCGGTCCTGCTGATGATGCACCATCCACCCTTCCCGACCGGCATCGCGCGCATGGACCGGGCCGGTCTGCAAAACAGCAAGGCGCTTGCTGCGGTCGTCGCCCGCCATCCGCAGGTCCAGCGCATCCTGTGTGGCCATCTGCACCGCGCGATCGACCGCCGCTTTGCCGGCAGGGTCGCCGGCACCGCGCCGAGCACGGCCGCCCAGCTCCGGCTCAGCCTCACGCCTGACGCGCCGCTGCGGTTCATGTTCGAACCGCCCGGCTACCAGCTCCATCTGTGGTGCGAGGATAGCGGCCTCGTCACCCACACGGCGGTGTTCGGCGAGTGGCCGGACCCGCATCCGTTACGCGCGGCTTAGTAGCGCCGAGCCGGTCCCTTCCCGCTCGAAAACTCGGGCGAAAGGCATTCAAACCGCTCGATTAATTTGAGGTCGCCGGTCCACTGGCTGATCCGCTTGGGCCTTTCTGATCGCCAGCTTAATGACAGCAATGCTGACCGGGCCCACAATTGGGCGTCGGCTTCGGCTGAGGATGTGAAGGCGCCCTCGTTGATGGTACTGGACGGGAAGGCGTCGCCGCGGTCAATCCCGTGGCGGAGACCCCCGCAGAACGGTGACGCGGGCTCAGCCCACTCGGTGGTGAACCCACAAATTCGGCTCGACATAAACCGCGTGGTCCTGCTCGAGCGAAACGTGGATCGGCGATAAAGCGCCCGGCACGATCGCGGGGCCGCTCTGCGCGAAATCGAGACCGGTCCAGCGCCGCCAATCAACGATCGAGCCGGCGATGACCATGCTGCACGGCGCCACCTTGACGATCCGTGCACCCGCCCGAACGTGGGTGCGCACCCAGGAATCATGGGGCAGACCGTCGCCGCGTTGCCGGGCAACGTAGTCGGCAAACGGTGTCAACGGCTCCAGGTGCTTGTCGGTCGGGCGTAGCGGCGCATAGAGGTCGGCAAAACCGAGACGCCGCGCATTGTCGCGCAGCGCAGCCAGCATCAGCCGCGACACACCGCGTTGCTGCAGACGTGGCGCCACCATGATTTCGAGGGCGCTGACCGCTGTGGCTGGGCGCCCGGCGCGCCGGTCCTCGTCGGCCCAGCGGATCACCGCGTCCCAGCCGCTGTCAGGCAATTCCTCGCGTCCCGGGGTGCCGTCGCGAAACGCGAAGGGGACGCTGAAGGCGCGGGCGACGGGCCGGTCAGGTTCGGCCGGGTCGACGGCGACCAGCCCGAACTCGGAATAATGCTCGATCTGCCCATCGCGGTAATAAAGCGCGCCCACCGGGTCGTGACGCATGAATTCCGGGACCGCGGACTGGATCTCGGGGGCGAACACCTTGCCCAGCAGGTCCGGGCGCTGGGCGAAGGTGGCGACCGCCAACCCGGCAATTTCTGTCATTGGCATCTTCCTATTGCCCAAGCCGACATCTCCGATCCTCATGGTCCGTCACGTTGATCGTCGGGCGCGGTGCGCATAAGTTCGGCGCCGGGCACGTGGTTAAAGGTGCTGCCATGATCAAGCTGTATTACGCCGTAAATACCTGCTCGCTCGCATCGCACATCGCGTTGGAAGAGGCGGGTGCCACATATACAACTGTGCAGGTCAGCTTCGCCAGTAACGAGCAGCGCGGCCCGGAATATCTCGCCATCAACCCCAAAGGCCGCGTGCTGGCAATGGTCACCGACCGGGGCATTCTGACCGAGACCCGCCTATATCGCGCAGAGCTTCCCCGAGGCGCGCCTGGCGCCGCTCGACGACCCCTTCGCCTTTGCCGAGGTGCAGGCGTTCAACAGCTATCTGTGCTCGACGGTGCATGTCGCGCATGCGCACCGGATGCGCGGCCAGCGCTGGGCCGACGACCCGGCCGCCATCGCCGCGATGCAGCGCAAGGTGCCGCAATCGGTCGGCGCGTGCTTCGAGCTGATCGAGCGTGACATGCTGAAGGGACCTTGGGTGATGGGCGAGGCGTACGATCTGTGACCCTTATTTGTTCACCCTGGCGGGGTGGCTCGAGGGTGACGGCGTCGACCTGACAAAATTGCCGCGGGTCATGGATCATCACCGTCGCATGTCGGAGCGGCCGGCGGTGCGGCGGGCGGTAGCAGCGGAGCTCGCCTGACGGCGCCCGTGCTCCGCGACGCAGAGCCGGGTTGCTAAACTTTAGTTTGGCGAAGCGCTCGCTGCGAGCTACGCTCGTTCGATATCTATCGGAAGGGGAATGACGATGGCCAAGGCGTATTGGGTGGCGACCTATCGTTCGATTTCGAACCCGGAGGCGTTAGCGGCCTACGCCAAGCTCGCCGGCCCGGCGATCCAGGCCGCCGGCGGTCGGTTTCTGGCGCGCGGAACGGCGGCCAAGGCTTACGAGGCCGGCGTCCTCCAGCGGACCGTTATCATCAAGTTCGACAGCGTCGAAAAAGCCGCGGCCGCCCATGACAGCGCCGGCTACCAGGAAGCGCTCAAGGCTCTCGGCAAGGGTGCCGATCGCGACATGAGGATCGTCGAGGGCGTCGAGTAATCCGCCACCACCAATTTACGGGAGACCCCCATGCCGCGTTTGAAATTCGGCGCCTTTCTCGCCCCGCATCATCCGGTCGGCGAGCATCCGCTGTTGCAGTTCCGCCGCGATCTCGACCTCGTCGAAGAGCTCGACCGGCTCGGCTATGACGAGTTCTGGTGCGGCGAGCACCATTCGAGCGGCTGGGAAATGATCGGCTCGCCCGAGATGTTCCTGGCCGCGGCAGGCGAGCGGTCGAAGCGCATCAAGCTCGCGACCGGGGTGATCTCATTGCCCTACCACCACCCGTTCAATGTCGCGCAGCGCATGGTGCAGCTCGACTGGATGACCGGCGGCCGGGCGATTTTCGGCTCGGGCCCGGGGGCGCTGGCCTCGGATGCGCACACATTGGGGATCGACCCGATGGTCCAGCGCGACCGCCAGGACGAGGCGATCGCGATCATCCGGCGGCTCTTCAGCGGCGAGCGGGTCACCGCAAAGAGCGACTGGTTCACATTGCAGGACGCGCAGCTGCAGTTGCTGCCGCTGCAGGAGGAAATGCCGTTTGCCGTCGCCTCGCAGATCAGCCCATCCGGCATGACCCTGGCCGGCAAGCACGGGATCGGGGTGATTTCAATCGGGTCGATGTCGAACGAGGGGCTCAACAGCCTCCCGACGCAATGGGGCTTTGCCGAGGCCGCCGCCAAGAAGCACGGCACGACGGTCGACCGCAAGGACTGGCGGGTGCTCTTGAGCTGGCACATCGCCGAGACCCGCGAAAAGGCGCGCGCCGAGGCCCGCGAAGGCCTGATGCGCCACCACAACCAGTATATCGTCGGAACTTTGCAGCGCCCGGACGCCAAGCCGTTCAACGACCCCGACGAGGCGGTCGACAAGGCCGCGTTCTCGGATGGGGCTGCGGCAACGATCGGCACCCCCGATGACCTGGCGAAACGGATCAAATCCGTGCTCGAGGTCAGCGGCGGCTTTGGCACCCTCATTGGTTTTGTGCACGACTGGGCCAACCCGGAAAACACAATGCGCAGCTGGGACATGGTGGCGCGCTATGTGGTGCCGGAGATCAACGGCTATCTCACAGGACTGCACCAATCACAGCAATTCGTCGCCACCAACCGCGGCGTCTTCGACCGCGCCAAGGAAGCGATCATGGCCAAGGTCATGGAAAATGAGGCGGCGGTGGCCGCCCTCGCCGTGACGCGCGGGTCGCGGCTGGGCGACGTCGCTTCGGCCAGCAACGTTCCCGATCTCGACAAGGCTCGCGCGCAAGCCGGACGGCGGTAACAGGTCTTAAGGGCGATCGGGAACTTGCATCGTCATTCCCGCGCAAAGCGGGAATCCAGGGCAACCTCTTCACCACTCGCCCTGGGCCCCCGCCTTCGCGGGGGCGACGGATAGTATGTTTAGGAGCAAATAATGGCGTTGCTGCTCATCGATCTCGACAGGCGCATCGGCAATGCGCAGGCCTGGCGCGACACGTTCGAAGAAAAGATCCCTGATCTGGAAATTCGCATTTGGCCCGATCCAGGAGAGCTGGCGGATATCGAATACCTCGCCTTTATGCATCCCGATTTTGATGCGCTGCCGGTCTTTCCCAATCTGAAAGCGATGTTCAGCCGTTCGGCCGGTGTCGAGGCGTTTGTCAACCATCCCAAATTGCCGAAGGTGCCGCTCGGCAAAATGGAGCCGCCGGGCGGCGATCCGATGATGACCGAATATGTCGTCATGCACGTATTGCGCTTTCATCGCGACATGCCCGGCTATCAGGCGGCTCAGGCCAATCGCGAGTGGCTGCGCAAAAGGATTGTTCGCCCCGAAGAACGGCGCGTCGGGTTTCTCGGCTACGGCATGATGGCGAAAGCGCCGGCGCTGGTGCTGAAGTCACTAGGCTTTCCGGTCTCGGCCTGGGTACGTTCGCCGCGGCAGAACGAAGAGGTGCCGATTTTTTGCGGGCATGATCAGCTCGAGCCATTTCTTAGCCAGACCGACATCGCTGTCTGCCTGCTGCCGCTGACCCGGGAAACCGAGGGCATCCTCTGTGCCCGCACCTTCGCCATGATGCCGCGAGGGGCGATGCTAGTGAATGTCGGACGCGGCAAGCATGTGGTCGAGGCGGATCTGATCAAGGCGCTCGATTCGGGGCAGTTGTCCTATGCCGCGCTGGACGCGCTGTGGCCGGAACCACTGCCGCCCTCAAGCCCCCTTTGGCCGCACCCCAAAGTGACCGTGATGCCGCATGTGGCACGGCGGCCGACCGTTCTTCAACTCGTGACCGAGATCGCAGCAAACATCCGAAGCCTTAGAGCGGGCGGCCGGCTGCTGCAGGAAATCGACAAGACGATGGGTTACTGAGGGCGACGCTGTGGCTACGTGAATGTCACCTCGCGACCGGTATCTGAAGCCTGCTTGATGGCGTCGACCAAGCGGTGCAGCTCGACCGCGGTCTCGAAGGTCGGCAGGCGGTTTTCGCGGTCGCGGATCGACCGGGCGAACAGCGCATACATCTGGCCAACATTGATGGCTTCACCTGAGGGCGTACCCGGTGCGGCCAGCGTGAAGCGCTCCGGCACCCGCATCAGTGCCAGCCTATTGCCGCCCTTCGCCCCGTGCAGAGAAACTTCACTCAACTGGGGCGAATCCTCGCCCGCCGCGACCAAGGTGCCGTCACGGCCGTAGATTTCCATGCGGTAGCCGCTGCCGGCGAACGGAATAGCGCCGATATGGACAGAGACCACAGCGCCATTCGCCAGCCGGCCGCTCAATAGAACGTTGTCGGGCGAGGTGACGTCCAACAATGTGTTGGTGCCGGTGTCGAGCCATTGCTTCGCCTGGGTCGCGACCACAGCTGAGAGCCGGCCGAAGTCTCCGGCGACAAAGCGCATTGCGTCGACTGTGTGGCCGTTGGCGATCGTCAATGTGTTGGCGCCGAGTTCGGCGTCACGCTGCCAGGTGCGGTGCGACGGGCGGGACAACACCCCCTCACGCATTAAAGCAACATGGACAGCCATGACCTCGCCGACAAAGCCGGCCTCGACCTGTTCCTTCATATGCATCAAGACAGGATTGACCCGGGCCTGTAGGCCGACCGCCGTGACGAGCCCGCCCGCCTTGGCCAATGCCGACAGCTCCACGGCCTCCGCCGTCGTCCGCCCGAGCGGCCATTCGCAATAGACGTGCTTGCCCGCCTCCAGCGCCGCCTTGGTCGGCGCGTAGTGTGACGGCACCCGCACGACGACAGCCACCGCGTCGATCTCCGGCGAGGCGATCATCTTGCGGTAGTCGTCGAAGGCCAACCGGGCACCCCAGGCCCGGCGCGCCGCTTCGGCGCTGTCGGCTCTGGTGGTGCAGACCGCCGTCAACTCGACGTCCGAGCTGGCCTGCAGCGCCGGCAGGTGGGAACGAGCCGACCAGGTACCCCTGACGCTGGCGCCAATCAGCCCCAGCCGAATCTTGTCTGCCATCTCGCGCCTCCCCTGTGAAATTTAAACGTCTCGCCGTATCTTGGCTTCCGCTCGCCAGTTGCGAAACACTTTTTCGACTCGTACAGCCTGACAGGCCGCACTCGGCGGCGCTGGGATGGGATACCTTAGCTATGCTCTTCTTGATGACCGAGCACTTCACGAAAACCGACCGCCACGCCAGCTTCTATCTCGCCTGTGGCCCCGAAACCGGTCAGCTGATCATCTTCGTCCACGGCTGGCCTGAGCTCTCCCATAGCTGGCGCCACCAGCTTCGCTGCTTTGCCGCCCTCGGTTTCCGATGCATCGCCCCGGATATGCGCGGCTACGGCCGATCCTCCAGCTACCGCACCCATGCCGATTACGCGCTTGAACACAGCGTTCGCGACATGCTCGACTTGCTCGCCCATCTCGGCCGCGACCGCGCCATTTGGGTCGGCCACGACTGGGGCAGCCCGGTCGTCTGGAGCCTCGCTAGCCACCACCCCGAGCGCTGTCAGGCGATCGCCAATCTCTGCGTCCCTTACATCGCCAGCGGCTTCGCTCCCGCCAGCTTGATCGCCTGATCAACCGCGAGACCTACCCCGAGGCCACTTACCCCGCTGGTCAATGGGAGTACCAACTTTTCTACAAAGAACACTTCGACCGCGCCTGTTCCACTTTCGAGGCCGACATCGAAAATACCGTCCGCGCGCTTTTCCGCAAAGGCAACCCCGCCGGCCGAGGCAAACCCTCCCGCACCGCCGAGGTCCGCCGCGACAACGGCTGGTTCGGCGGCGCGGGCAAGGCGCCCTCCGTTGCCCGCGACCGCGATGTCATCTCCGAGGGAGACCTCTCGATCTACACCGCCGCCCTCGCCCGCACCGGCTTCTTCGGCCCCGACTCCTGGTACATGAATGCCGCCGCGAACACCGGCTATGCCGCCCAGGCAAAGAACGCAGGCAAACTCACTCTCCCCGTGCTCTTCCTGCACGGCGCCTACGACTACACCTGCGAAACAATCGACTCCCGCCTCGCCGAACCGATGCGCCGCGACTGCGCCGACCTCACTGAAGTCGTCGTGCCCTCCGGCCACTGGATGGCCCAGGAGCGACCCACCGAGGTCAACGCGGCATTGGTAAAATGGCTCGCCATCAAAGTACCCGATGCCTGGGCGACTTGAAGTACTCGTGGTCTGACGCATTGCGAGGATTCACCTTTGGCGTCGATGCTCATATTTCCCCGTCGCTTCGATCCCCGCTGAAGCTGAGGTCGCCCTTGCGGTTATTGGCGGCGTCCCTTGCGCCCCTGAGGTATCCCATGCCGTATCCTGTCAGCCAGGCAGATAGAGCGCAGCCCGAGACAAGGAGCCAGTAAAAGGTCATGTGCGTTGCTCACCCCACCGGTGGCCCGCGGCCCGGCATGTCTGCTCTCCTAACGATTCGGCAGCAGCAGCTCACTCCCAACAGCCCTACCGGTTCCACGAGTGGCGCAGGGCCTGCGGGCCTTCAGCGGTAGGGTAGTGATTCGTTAGAGCCTCTCGTGGCTCCCCTCGAAGTCGGCTATCTGACGCTCCGCTTCTCGCGAGCAATTCCGTAGCGCTCCTGAATTCTGCCGACGAGCTGATCGCGCTTTCCTTCGACAATCCGCCAATCGTTGTCAGTCAATTTACCCCATTTCTCTTTCGCCTTGCGACTGACTGCTTCCAGTCTCCCTTCATTTGGTCGGTGTTCATCTTAGAGCCTCCATTCATGAGGGTTATCATGTTTTGGGAACACAGCCCAAAGCTCGGGAGTTCCCCTAGTGGCATTTGCGAGCGCCAAACCCTTGCCTGCTGGGCCTTGCTCGGTACCATTAACTTCCCGCGCTGCCCGGTCCTTACCCAGCAGCAGCCAGGTGATGCCCGCGGCGTCGGGAGAGATTTCGCCGAGATTCGGCGCGGGGTAGGTACCGCTCCCGGATACCGGACGTAGAAGACGCCCTCGGCGTGGAGATCGTGGAAGCTGGAGCGTTCAGTCTCCGCTTGCTGTTCTAGGATGACGGCGATCGGATACCCCCCATCCGCGATCGCCCGCTCGGGACCCCGGCATCCCCCAAACTCGCCGGGGTCCCCTTTTGGGTGCGGAACGGCTCATGCGGCCATCGAGAACCGCCGCCAGATCGGGCCGCGCCGGTTCGCGCCAGATCAAAGACGCCGACGTGTCGTTCGTCAGCGCCGGCACCCCGATCGTGACCGCCACGACCTTCATCTTCGTGGGTGAGCCTTATTGAGGCTCGCCTCAGCCTAATCGAACCGCTCGCTGGGACGACTGCTTAAGCTCCCACGCAGTTTGGCTGCATCGCGGGCGCAAGCTGGCTATAATACGGTTCGCGAGGGCACGAATCCCCGGTGATCCCCATGCTGGCGGTGCGGCCGTGGGTGTTCGGGGCTCGGTGCGTCCGCGCGCACGACGTGTCGGACATGCCCATCTTGGTGAGAGGAGACGTGAATAATGTCAGAACAGCCACAGCCACAGCGGATGCAGCAGACCATGCCCGAGGACGGCGGCGGATGGCACCACATCAATGCCGGGCCGCATCTGCATATAATGTTCCACCCGAACCGGCGATTGCTCGGCCGAGAAGACGACATCGTAAGGAAATCGATCGTGGTCGCCGTCGCGGGTAAGCCGGAGCAAGCGCTTCGCTTCGATCCTTTCAGCGTCGGCAGTCACTATCACATCCGTCCGAGCCAGCGCGGCAGGCAGCTTCCGCTCTGGGTCGAGGAGGGGCAAAAGCCGCTCGACGTGGCGCTGGCGTTCTTCGAAAAGCCGTTGCGCTTCCGCGGGCTGCTTGCACAGGCCGAAGAAGACGATGTGGCGGCGCAGCTGGATGACGCGGACCTCGCCAGTGCCGCGCGGCAGATCCGAGAACTCGACGCCGTCGCACGGATCCACACCGGCTGAAAATCGTCGGCGACAGTGAGCGTAGGGCGGAAAAGCCTTCAGCCCCCGCGACGGCCGGGGGGCAGCGCATTCCGCCAAAGTGGCATCACCGAGTTGGCGCATTACCAAACTATGCGCGCGAATAAGTAATCTGGCAGTGGGCCGAACCATGGGCCCGGGGAGCGCGGAATATGCAGGCGGATTACATCATCATCGGGGCGGGCTCGGCGGGCTGCGTGCTGGCCAATCGGCTGACCGAGAACCCCGGCACCCGGGTGTTGCTGATCGAGGCGGGCGGGCGCGACTGGAACCCGCTGATCCACATTCCGGCCGGGTTCTTCAAGATGCTCGACCACGACACGCTTACGTGGAAGTTTCGATCAGAACCCGATCCCGGCACCAACGGCCGCGCCATCGTCTACACACGCGGCCGGGTGATCGGCGGGTCATCGTCGATCAATGGCCTCATATACATCCGCGGCCAGCCCGAGGATTACGACCACTGGGCGCAGCTCGGCAACCGCGGCTGGTCGTGGGATGATTGCCTGCCCTATTTCCGCAGGGCCGAACGCTGGGAGGGCGAAGGCAGCGCGGTGCGCGGCAAGGACGGGCCATTGTTCACCTCGAAGATGGATCGGCCGGCGATCTGCGCCACGGTGCTCGAGGCTGGCAAAGAGATCGGGCTCGAATACCGCGAGGACGTCAACGACCTGCCGCCGGGCGCCGGCGACAGCATCGGCTGGTGCCAACAGACCCGCGGCGGCCGCCGCCGCGCCAGCGCCGCGCGCACCTATCTGCACCCGGCGCTGAAGCGGTCCAATCTCCAGCTCGTCACGAACGCATTGGTGCACTGCATCCTTTTCGACGGCAAGCGCGCCAGCGGCATCGAATTCTCGCGCGGCGGTCCCGGTGGTGCGGTCGAACGGGCCGAGGCCGGGCATGAGGTGATCCTCTCGGCGGGTGCGGTCGGTTCGCCGCACATATTGCAATTGTCTGGTGTCGGCGACCCCGAGCATCTGTCGAAAATCGGCGTCCCCATTGCGCATGAATTGCGCGGGGTCGGCAAGAACATGCAGGACCACTATGCCGCGCGCGTCTCCTATCCGATCGTCGGCGCCCAGACCGCCAACGAACGCTCGCGCGGCCTGCCGCTCGCCGGCGAGTTCATGCGCTGGCTCCTCACCGGCAAAGGTATCTTGACCTACAGCCCGTCGATCGTCGCCGCCTCGGTCAAGGTGCTGGAGGAGTCGGCGACACCAGACATGCAAGTCACCTTCGCGCCGGGCAGCTTCAAGGGCGGCCAGATCGGCGAGCTCGAGGAGACCCCGGGTCTCAGCGCCGGCGCCTGGCAGATGCGGCCGCTGTCGCGTGGCTATGTCGAGGCCAAGTCGAATCGCCCCGGCGACATGCCGGCGATCAACCCGCGCTATCTGTCGGAGGAAGCCGACCGGCGCGCCGTCATAGGCGGCTTGCGATTTGCCCGGCGGATGTTTGAGGCACCAGCGCTAAAGCAGTTCGTGCGGGAGGAGAGCCTGCCCGGGCCCCAGGTCCAGACCGACGACGAATTGCTCGACTACGCCCGGCGCAATGGCAGCACCTGCTATCACGCGAGCTGCACCTGCATGATGGGGAGCCACGCGATGAGCGTCGTCGACGACGAGCTCAAGGTGCACGGACTCGACGGGCTCAGGGTCATCGACGCCGCGGTGATGCCGGCGGTGACCTCGACCAACACCAACGCGCCGACGATCATGATCGCAGAGAAGGGTGCCGCGATCATCAAAGGTGCCGCGCAGCAACGACTGGCGGCGTAGCCAAGGCGGGCGGCGGGCGCAACCCGTCACGCTTCACCGCCCTACGCTCGCACCGCATCCTCTTCGACGGTAAGCGCGCGACCGGCGTCGAATTCTCGTGCGGCGGTCCTGGGGACTCGGTCGAGCGGGCCGGGGGCCGGGCGTGAAGTGATCCTAGCGGCGGGCGCCATCGGCTCGCCGCATACTGCAGCTTCGGGGGTCGGCGATCCCGAGCATCTCGCGAAGATCGGCGTCCCCGTTGTGCATGAGTTGCGCGGCGTCGGCCGCAAGATGCAGGACCATTATGCCGCGCGTCTCCTATCCGGTGGCCGGCGCTCAGACCGCCAACGAGCGCTCGCGCCGGCTGCCGCTCGCCGGCGAGGCGCAATCGAGTGATCGAATCTGCGGCCGAGGCTGGACGCCCGCTATCGGTTCAGTAAGGAGACCCTCGCGGGGACGCGGGGCAACGGGCGAGATGCGCCGATTCCGGACCTTGCCGGCTTCACTCCCGAACGGGGAGGCTCGACCCTTTACTCCTTTGCAGTCATTCGCACCGCAATTCTGCACCCGCTCACCCATTGAATTCCTTGGATGATGGTCCGCGGTGCGAAATCCTTGACTGCGCACCCTAGCGCGGCTGCGACTATACTTTGTGTGAGCAAACTGACCGGGGGAAAGACTATGCGTGAGCTTTATGCTTATGTTTGGCGGTCGTCAGCGTCGCAACAGATTGTCCTCATTGTCTTGGCGATTATTGCCGCTGTGTTAGCGACGGCGCCACTCGAATTGCAGCGCCATATTATAAATACGCTGGCCGGGCATGAAAAATTAGAACGGCTGGGTTGGCTTTGCGGCGGATACTTGATCGCGGCATTGGTGATCGGTGGCCTGAAATATATCGTGAATATCAAAAGCGCAGGCCTTGGAGAGTTTACGATCCGTTCTCTGCGTGAAGAAGTCCTCCGTAACCCCTCATCAGCGGCCAACCCTGATGCAACCCCGGACGAACCTAGAAAGAATAGATCAGGAGCATTGGTCACCACGATCTCCAGTCAGGCGGAGGCAGTCGGGAAATTCGTCGGGGATTGCATTTCGACCCCAATAGTACAGGCGGGCACGCTGCTCAGCGTATTGAGTTACATGCTATACGCCGAGCCACGCCTCGGAGTGGTCGTCTTGTTCATCGCTGTTCCGCAGCTTCTCGTCGTCCCCATGATCCAGCGCCGCATCAATGTTCACGTTAGGGAACGGTCGCACACATTAGTCCGCGCAGGCGACTTGATGGTTGAGCCCACGCTGAACCACGGATCATCCGCCGCTTCTCTGCGCAGCGAGATAAGCAAAGCATTCGAAGCGATCTATCTTGCTCGGCTCGCGGTCTTTAGGCTGAAATTTCGACTTAAATTTCTGATCAGGCCCTGCAATCGATGTCTGTCTTTGTGCTTCTGTTTGCCGGCGGGATCATGGTGCTCAACGGAAAAACCGAAATTGGGATCGTGGTCGCCTTCATCAGCGGACTTGATCGCGTCCTGGAGCCTTGGCGCGAGATGATCGCGTTCTTGCGATCCACCTCCGCTGCCAGAGTCCAATTCGACCTGATGGAAAGCACCTTGGGTAAGAAACTCTGAAAGTCGCCTCGCCGTGAGAACAGCCCATCCCCAAGCATCATACGCCGGGGAGATTCGCGGCGCGCGCGGCGGGGATGTACCGATAGAGCGTCGTACGGGAGGCCGTCCGCCTAAACTCACCGACAACGACATCGAGGCCGCTAAGGCCCTCGCCGGCCAGGCGACGACGCCCCATCGGGAAGAAAGTCACCCGCCCACCGGCCGATATCGGGATTGGCCAACATCTTCGGAAAGACGCGAACTGCCGGTCACCTCGTGACAGCCTGTTGCTTGACTCCCTCTTCGATAGATAGATGGTACCGACAGACGGATGGGTACCGACAGACGGATGGGTACCGACAGAGGGATGAGTACCGACCATCCGGAAGGGAGCGAGCCGATGAAATACTCTCCTAGCCGAGCCGGCGACCATGACATCTCCGCTTCGACCACACGCCGTGACTTGCTGAAGGCGGGCGCGGGTCTTGCCGCCGCTATGTCCGGCGCCGCACCTGCAGTTGCCGCTCCAGCCGTTGCCCAGACCGCGATCAATCTGCCCAGGACACCCAACCTTATCGTTTTGATGACCGACCAGGAGCGCCATCACATGCATTGGCCGCAAGGCTGGGCGGAGGCCAACCTGCCAGGTTTGCAGCGCATCAAACGGCACGGTCTTTACTTCAACCGCGCTTACACGGCGGTCACACAATGCTCGCCGTCGCGCGCGCTAATGCAGACCGGGCGGTTCGCGCCGGTCAACCGGGTGACCCAGACCTTGCTGTGGCCGGGCTTGGTGCATCAGGACCGTCAGCCGAACATCGCTTCGCTGCTCAAGGAGAAAGCCGGGTACGAGGTCGTCTGGAAAGGCAAGTGGCATTTGAGCTGGGCCGCCAATGCCGCGATCGGCAATGGCGGCGTGGACTTCACACTGGCCGATATCCAGGCGATGGAGACGAACTGGGGCTGGTCGGGATGGAACCCGCCGGACGCCGGCAACGCGCTCCTGGCGTTGATGCCAGCCGAGTTCGGAATGTATGACGGCCTCGCCACATTAGGTGGCGGCGATCCCAACAATGACGGCCGCTATATCGCGGGCGTCACGTCCGGCGCTCACGGTCAGACCCCAGGGTTTGGTGAAAGCCTTGTCGATTTTCTGAAAAATCGCGCTCCCAAGCTCGGCAAACCGTTTTGTTTATTCGTCTCTCTTGTGAATCCACATGATGTCTGGGCCTATCCGCGCGCCTGGCAGACAGCCGGCTACCGACACGAGGACTTTGCAAATCTCGACATCGAACTGCCGCCCAATTACGCCGACAATCTGCTGACTAAACCCGCGGTCCAAAGGGCCGCACGCGATGCCTACGACCTGCTGTCGCCGCTCGCGACCGATGCGGCGCGGCGCGAATATGTGAGGTTCTACGCGTACCTCAACAAGCTGGTCGACGGGCACGTCGTCACAGTGCTGAACACGCTCGAAGAGACCGGCCTGATAGACAATACGATCATCTTGCGGCTGGCCGATCACGGCGAGGGTGGGCTTTCGCATGGGATGCGTGAGAAGGCGTATACGGTCTATGAGGAGATGATCCACATCCCGCTGATCGTCCACAATCCGAAGCTCTTCGCGGAGCCCTCGGAGACGGACGCGTTTTACGACCACCTCGATCTGCTGCCGACGCTGCTCGACCTCGCCGGCGTTGAGAGACCGGAATCCTATGCCCTGGGCAAGAGCCTCGTGCCGGTGATCCGCGACCCGTCAAAATCCGTTCACAGCTTCACCACCTTTTCATACGACGATCTGATGATCCTTCCGGCCAGCTTTCCGGGCGGCCACATCCGCGCGGTCCGCGAGGGCGACTGGACCTACGCGGTGTATTTCGGACTGGACGGCAGCGGGCTCGATTACGAGCTCTACAACATCAAGAGCGATCCCGGCCAACTCAACAATTTGCTCTATCAGCGGCCGGCGCCGCCAGACGTGAGGAAGGAATGGCTGCGTCTGCACCGATTGCTGACGGCCCGCCTGGTCGAGGCTGCCAATCTCCCCAATAGCTTCAGTTGGCCTATAGAGCCGATCGGGGTGTGACGCCGACCGGGTGACCCGGAACGGCTTGCGCTGCAGAGGCCGTCCCTCTCCTTTTCCGCCTGAAGGCGACCGAGAGCTACGACCTCGCGCAGGTTATGCTACAGGAGGGGCGTCCTCGAGGGAGGCCATGTTGAGGAAAAAATTTGTTGCTGTGAGCGCCATCTTGCTGCTCCCGGCATCCGGTGCGATGGCGCAGATGGACCGGACGGTCCTGCCGATTGCGGAACCCGCATACCCGCCGATCACTACCCTCGACGCGCGCAACGCCACCCCGCCGCCGCGCTTCGAAGTAAAGGCGCCGGCCGATGCGCCCAATGTGCTGGTCGTTCTGCTCGATGATATGGGCTTTGGCCAATCGAGCGCCTTTGGCGGCCCGATCCGCATGCCGACAGTCGATGCGCTTGCCCGCGAGGGTCTGCGCTACAACGAGTTCCACACGACAGCCCTGTGCTCGCCGACGCGGGCGGCGCTGCTGACCGGCCGCAACCAGCACCCAAACAATTTGGGCGCCGTCACAGAGCTTTCCACCGCCTTCCCCGGCAATACCGGGGTGCGCCCCAACAGCATTGCGACGATCGCCCAGATCCTGCGGTTGAATGGTTATAGCACCGCGGCATTCGGCAAGTCGCACGAGACGCCGCCCTGGCAGGTCAGCCTCTCGGGGCCGACCGATCTGTGGCCGACCCGCTCGGGCTTCGACAAGTTCTACGGTTTTCTTGGCGGTGAGACCAACCAATACACCCCGTCGCTGTACGAGGACCTGTCGCGGATCGAAGTCCCGCCCGATCCCCACCACCTGATGACCGATATGACCGACAAGGCAATCTGGTGGGTCGAATACCAGAAATCGCTGACCCCGGATAAGCCGTTCTTTGTCTACTTCGCGCCCGGAGCCGTGCATGCGCCGCACCAGGTACCCAAAGAATGGATCGACAAGTACCGCGGCAAGTTCGACCAAGGCTGGGACAGGCTGCGCGAAGAGACGCTGATGCGGCAAAAGCAGCTCGGCGTCGTCCCGCCTGATGCGAAGCTCGCGCCGAAGCCCCAGGCCATCAAGGACTGGGATTCCGTATCCGCCGACGAAAAGCGCCTCTTTGCCCGCGAGATGGAAGTTTTCGCCGGTTTCGGCGAGTACGCCGATCACGAGATCGGCCGGCTGATCGAGGCCATCAAGAATATGGGCCAGCTCGACAACACGCTGGTCTTTTACATCGTCGGCGACAATGGGGCGAGCGCCGAGGGCGGGATGAACGGGGCCTTCAACGAGTACAGCGTTTTCAACGGCGTGCCCGAAACGCTCACGGACATGATGGGGCACATTGACGATCTCGGCGGTCCGCTGGCGTTCAATCATTATGCCGCCGGCTGGGCGGTCGCCGGCGATACTCCCTTCACCTGGACCAAGCAGGTCGCCGGCAGTTATGGCGGCACGCGCAACCCGCTGGTCGTCAGCTGGCCCAAGCGCATTGGAGCGAAGGGCCAGTTGCGTTCGCAATGGCATCATGTGATCGACATCGCCCCAACAATCCTGGAAGCGGCGGGTCTGCCCCAGCCGCGCGTCGTCGACGGCACGGCGCAGATGCCGATCCAGGGCGTCAGCATGGTCTACACTTTCGATGATCCTGCCGCGACGAGCCGTCATGTGACCCAGTATTTCGAGATTCTCGGCAATCGCGGCATCTATCACGACGGCTGGCTGGCCGGCACCGTACATCGGGCACCATGGGAATATGCGCCGCGCACCACCTTGGAAAACGACAAATGGGAGCTCTACGACACGCGCAGCGACTTTAGCCTGACCAGTGATCTGGCAACCGCTAACCCGTCCAAGCTCGGGGAACTGCAGCAGCTCTTCCTCGAGGAGGCGGTCCTCAATCATGTATTGCCGATCGACGACCGCGTGCTGGACCGGATCAATCCGGCGACGGCCGGCCGTCCCGATCTGATGGCCGGCCGCACTTCGTTGACGGTGCATGAGGGCATGGTCGGGATGCCGGAAAACGTCTTCATTAATGTGAAGAACCGGTCGCTGACGATCACCGCCGATGTGGTCGTACCCGATGGCGGCGCCGAAGGCACGATCATCGCGCAGGGCGGGCGGTTCGGCGGCTGGAGCCTTTATCTGAAGGACGACAAGCCCGTCTACACATACAATTTTCTCGGGCAGCAGCGTTCTACGATCGCCGGGGCCCAACCGGTCCCGGCGGGAGGAGTAACGATCCGCTACGACTTCGCCTATGACGGCGGCGGGCCCGGCGCCGGCGGTATCGGAAGGCTGCTCGTCAACGGGGTGCAGGTCGCCCAGGGCCGGATCGAGCGAACGGAGTGCTGCACGTTCTCCGCGGATGAGGGCGCCGATGTCGGCCGCAAGGAAGGGACGCCCGTCCGCGAGGACACCCCAGTGCCGTTCAAGTTCACCGGCCGGATCGACCGGGTGACCATTGAGGTCAAGAACCCGAGCCCGGCGGAGCAGGAGGCTAACGACAAGGCCGATGTCGATGCGAAGTTCGAAAAGGACCTGTCCGACTAGTCGATAGATCGCGTGGAGTTGATATGGATCTGAGGTACACGACATGCCGACTGACGCCCTCATGCGGATTCACGAGCAGAAGGCGCTGATCCCCGGATTACGAGCGGGTTCTAGATGCGCCAGCAACCGGTTCCGTCGCAGTTGCACCGTGCATAAAGTCCCGGCGAATCACAGATCAACAGCTTTGCTGTTCCTCATCTGCTTGGCGGTGCTGTTTGCCCCGAATGGCGGCAGGGCACAGCCGTTCGATGTCCCAGCTACCTGGGGCGGGGACATATTGTCCCGGCCCCGGCTTGCCGGCGATTGGGACGGATTGCGGGATGAACTCGGCAAGAAAGGTGTCGTATTCGACGTGGATCTGGAGCTGACCCCGCAAGTCGTCACGAGCGGCGGCGTAGCACTGGTGGCGATTTCTGGGGCAACCTCTTTTACACGGTCAAACTCGACACGCAAAAGCTGGGGCTGTGGCCGGGCGGCTTCATCAATTTTCAGGCCGAGACCGGCTTTGGCAGCAACGCATTCCGAGATTCCGGCGCAATCGTCCCGATCACACACCGCCGCCCTGCTGCCCGGGAATGACGACCGCACCACCGCGCTGACGAACGCGACGTTCATGCAATTCCTCAGCCCTCAATTCGGGCTGGTCGCGGGCAAGATCAATACAACCGATCTAACCGAGACCGAATTTTACGGTGACTACCACACCCAATTCGAGAACGCCGCTTTCAATTTCCCGATGACCCTCGAACAGGTGCCGCTTTCCACGGTTGGCGGCGGCGTCATTGCCCTCCCGCGCGAGGACATCGTCCTGTCGGCGTCGGCTCTCGGCCCGTTCGGCACGCCGACCAGCAACAGCGTGAGCCAAGCATTCAACGGGAGTGTGTTGGTTCTCGGCAGTGGCAAGCTGACGATCAAACCGTTCGGGCTCGTGGGCCACCAGTCCGTCGGGTTCTCTTGGAACGACGCAGAGCGGTTTTCGCTGAACCAGGATCCCACCAACCTGGCGGTGTTACTGTTGCAGGACAAGTTTCCCCGGCTCGCCAATCCCGGACCGGTCTTGGAGGGCATCCTCGCGCAGTTCTTCCCGGCCCTGCTCGTCCCGACCCAGCCCGCCAACCGCACGAGCGGGAGCTGGGCGATGTACTACACTTTCGATCAGTATTTTTGGCAGCCCGTTGACGACCCAGAGCGCGGGGTTGGCGTGTTTTTCGGCTTCGGCGCCTCAGACGGAAACCCGAACCCAATCCAGTACTCTTTCATCGCGGGGCTTGGGGGGAAGGGCGTGGTGCCGGGCCGCCCTGACGACAATTTCGGCCTAGGCATCGCACGGACCCAGTTTAGCGGAGATTTTGTCCCCTTTTTGCGCCAAGCGCTCAATCTCGGCCTCCAACATGAGGACGCGATCGAGATGTACTACAACGCCGCGATCACGCATTGGCTCAACCTCACTGCCGACCTTCAGATCATCAATCCGGGCCTCACTAAAACCTTGAATGGGTCGGGGGGGCTCACGTCCGTCGACACGGCAGTTGTGGCCGGAGCCCGCCTTCGCGTCCGCTTCTAGTGGCGAGCACAGAGCTCGGGCAAGTTCAGCATGGGCGCCACTGCGGTCGCTCTGATCATGCCGAAATCGTGGGTAATTGGGATGTTGGACGCGCCAGCTGTGGCCGGTGGCGCCAGCGATCGCTCGGATCTGAGCCAGCTCTCTGCAGATTGACATGGCGCTGTTCGGATGACTGCTTTCCGGATCTTCGTCGAGCTGACGGGAAGGTCGGCTTCGGGGCAAGGGACTAAACCGCTCTCGCGGTAATTGGTGGCAAGAGATGAAGTAGCGGGAAGCAGGCGTCCCGTCTTGAGATTGAGGGGCCAAAGAACCTCACCCAAGACAGGAGCCCCTAATGACCGACAAGGCCA
>Ga0306923_10001605_pt1 | contig 20188 bp, 17 predicted proteins | sample sta12Can44000108_FD_203841 | JGI IMG/M metagenome (GOLD analysis project Ga0306923, IMG submission 203841) | Lab enrichment of tropical soil microbial communities from Luquillo Experimental Forest, Puerto Rico - statanox.12C.anox.44.000.108 (v2)... | ecosystem: Environmental > Terrestrial >... | reverse complement strand
GGTGCTCCACCATTGCCAACGCTGCTCCCCAACTACCAATTCAAGAAGCGCGGATTTTTCCTTGCCGAGGCCGATCTCATTGCCCACCGGGACGCCTGGCAAACCCCAAAGCATGTCATCGATGTAGTCAGGGAAGCTTGCGGCGGCACCATAGGGCTCGACCCATGCACCTGCCTTGAAGCCCACCAACGCATCCGCTCGACCTATTGGTACACCGAGCATATGAATGCGCTCGAATCGACCCATGACTGGCTTGCCGACAGCGTCTACATGAATCCACCCTACCGCAGCGAACATGATCAACTTGCGGTGCGGTTCGTGCAAAAAATGCGCGACGAATACAATGCCGGTCACTTCCGCATCGGGATTGCCTGTCTCAATCAGCACAGTATGCCAGCCAAATGGTTTGCTCGCGATGTTGCTCCCTATGCCAGCGCCTTCGCCATATGGAGGACCCGCATCAACTTTCATCGGCCTCTGACCGGCGTTGACGGGCAGACCAACAAACGGGACTCCTCGCAAAACGGTACCGTGTTCGTTTGCTACGGGGACCCGGAGCCTTTCTACAACGCCTTTGCCACGCACGCCTACCTTGGGACCCTCCCCCAATGAAATGGCTTCTGGTGATCCTGCTTGCGGGCGCCGACTGGGCGATGCCGGTCGACCTCACCTACCCAACCAAGGATGCGTGCGAGCGCGAGCGCGAAGTATGGCAGGGCCACGCCCCGGTAGTCACCACAGTCTGCCTGCCGACCATGAGCATCGATCCATTGCCGGCGGTGAAGCCAAGGAGGCGACGATGATGAAGGGTGGGGGCAAGCGCAAAGGCGGCGCCTTCGAGCGGTGGGTATGCAAGCGGCTATCACGCTGGATCACCGGGGGCACCCGCGAGGATGTGTTCTGGCGCTCGGCCATGAGCGGCGGCCGCGCCACGGTGCACGGCACCATTGCCGTGCGTCAGTGCGGCGACATTTGCGCGGTGGCGACGGAAGGCTACGCTTTTGCCGACCAATTCTTCATCGAGTGCAAGCACCTCAAGAACGCCGAGCTTTTATCATTCTTGATCAAGCGGCGGGGCAAGCTCACCAAATACTGGAACAAGACCATGGTGGAAGCCGCCACGCACTCCAAGAAACCGATGCTGATCGTGCGGCAGAACCTGTGGCCGGACCTGGTCATCATGCGCTGCATCGACACTCAAACCATCAACCCGATAATATGGGCGCAACCGGTAACCATCCACTTATTTACGAGGTTATTCGATGAACACGCTGTTGACTTCCGACTGGCATTTGACCGACCGAGTGATCGACTCCTATCGGCTCCGCTTCGTCCGCGAAACACTGCCGGAGCTGATACGGCGCTACTCGGTGGAGTGGCTGCTGATCCTGGGCGACCTCACCGAACAAAAGGACCGCCACTCGGCGGTCCTGGTCAACGCGGTCGTCGGCGCCCTGACCCGGTTAAGCGACCGGGTCAAGGTAACAGTGGTGCAAGGCAATCACGACTACTACCTCGATCCGAGTAGTCCGTTCTTTGGCTTCATCAACAACATGCCGAACATGGGCTGGGTCGGCCATGCGCAAATGATCGACACCGACCGCGGCTGGATGGCGGTGCCCCACCTCAAGACCAATGCCGAACTGCTGCTGGTAGTCTCCGCCCCGGAGTCCGCGGCCTGCAAGGTCATGTTCACCCATGCCACCTTCGCCGGGGCCAAGGACCGCGGCCACGAGCTGCGCGGCCTTGACCGCTCCATCATCCGTCCCGGGATCGACGTCTATTCCGGCGACGTGCACGTGCCGCAGACGGTAGGGCCGGTGACCTATGTCGGGGCGCCGTACCCGATCTATTTCGGCGACACTTTCCCGCCGCGGGTAGTCCTGCTCGACGACGCTGGCGGCAGATCCATCGAAGTGCCAGGACCGCGCAAGCTTATGGTCAACCTTGACGCCAGCGCCGGCGAATACCAAAGCGATGCGCGTGTTGGTGATATCGTGAGCCTGCGCGTGAACCTTACCGCCGACCAGGTGGCGGACTGGCAGCGGCTTCGCGCCCGGGCGATAACCTGGGCCAACCTTGCCGGGCTCATGGTGGCGTCGGTGGCCATGGTACCGCCGCAGGGGCGTCCGGTCGGCGAAGCTACCCGCAGCCAAAGGGTGCCCGACGACGCCATGGTCCGCAGCTATGGCGAGCGGCGGGGGCTCGACGCCGATACCGTCAAAGCCGGCCTCAACCTCATCAAGGACGAATCATGAGCCCAGAAGATCAAGCCATCGTCAAGCGCGTTGCCTGTACTCTTATCGATGCTCACAAGGACGAGCGCCCGGACCTGCTGCTGCCGGCATTGCTTCACGCCGCTGCCGTCTTGCTGGCCTTCCATGCTCGCGACGAAGGGCACCTGCTCGACGGCGTCACCATGGCGCTTGAAGGCTTCCGCACCTGCGCCGCCGATGCCTTCGTCAACAAACAAAGGAAGCTTGCAAGCCGGAGAAAGCGCCGATGAGACTCGCCATCGACACCTTGAAACTGGAAAACTTCCGCAGCTTCCGCCAACCCGCGGTGCTCGACTTGCGCGAGCTTGGTCCCGGCCTCATCTACGTCGACGGCGACAACCAGGTCGACGACCTGCAATCCAACGGCGCCGGCAAGAGCACGCTATGGGCGGCCTTGGAGTGGTGTCTCTACGGGACCACCGGCGACGGCTTGCTGCGCACCGACGTCAAGCCCTGGACCAACGGCGGCGAGCCGAAGGTGACCGCTAGCTTTCGCCGCGACAACGAGGCTTTGGTAGTGGAGCGGGTCGGTACCGCGGTGACGATGAACGGGCGGCCGGCCTCGGCGGCGTCGATCATAAACTTTCTTATGCCCCCAGCGGTGGCGATGAACGCGCTGATTCTCGGCCAGGGAAGACCGCTGTTCCTCGACCTCACCCCGCGCGACAAGCTTGACATTTTCACCATGGCGCTTGACCTCGCCCGCTGGGACCGGCGGTCAGCGGCAGCGTCGGCGCGGGCCAAGACGATGACGCTTACCGCCGCCAGCCTTGCCGGCGAAGTGCGGGCAGCGGAAGCGCGTCTTGCCGCCGACGAGGATGCCCTGGCCCGGGTGCAGGAGGACGCCGAACAATGGCAGCGCAGCGAGCAGCAACGGGTGTCCTATCTCAAGGACGGCATCGACGAAGCGACGACGCGCCTGGCCAAGACTACCGCCATCATCGAGGCGGCGGAACTGTCCGCCGATGAAGCCGGCACCCAGCTCAAGCTGCTGCGTCCCGATCAAACCCTCCTTGCCGGCCATATCGGCCAGCGCCGCGGCATGGACCATATGCTTGGGGTGCAGATTGCCACGCTCAAGGAGGAGCACAAGCAGCTCGCCAACCTGTCGGTGCAGGCGCTGTGCCCGACCTGCGGGCAGCAGATGAACCCTGCCACGCTGCGCGAGCATTTAAAGACTTTGCGGGGCGAAATCAGCAAGCGCGAGGCCGAGATCAAGAAGCTTGGTTTGCCGAAGCTGGAGCGGCAGCTAAGCGACCTGGTCAAGCAAATCGAAACCCGCGAGCACGCCTATGCCCAGGCGCAGGCGGTGCTTGACCTGCAGCGGTCGCAGCAGGCGATGGCCCGCGCCCATATCGAAGCCATGAAGCGCGAAGCGCAGGTGCTCACCAACCCGTATTTAGGGCAGGTCGACACCCTTCACGCCAATATCATCACCGCCACCGAGTTGCTGGACAAGACCAAGGCCAATGCCGGCTTGGCGGAGCGGCGGGCGGTGCGGGCGACATTCTGGGTCAAAGGCTTCCAGGACATTAAGCTCGACCTGGTCGACGACGTGCTCGCGGAAATGCAAATGGCCGGCAACGCCATGCTCCCGGCCATCGGTCTCGACGGGTGGATGGTGGATTACGCTTCTGACAAGGAAACCAAGGCCGGCACCATCACCCGCGGCATCCATGCCACGGTGCGGTCGCCGCATAACCCGGAAGCGGTGAAATGGGCGGCGTGGTCGGGCGGCGAGCGGCAACGATTAAGGCTGGTGGGGGCGCTGGCGTTAAGTGAGGTACTTCTTGCCAATGCCGGGATTGACGCCGGCTTCGAGGTGCTTGACGAGCCCTGCGACCACCTTAGCCCGGGCGGGGTCGACGCCGTGGTCGAGTTCCTCGCCGACCGGGCGGTGCGGCTAGGCCGGCAAATCTTCTTCGCCGACCAAAATTCGCTCCAAAGCGGGCGTTTTAGCGCCGTGGTCCGGGTGCGAAAGGACCAGGCGGGGTCGACCCTGGAGGTCGAGGCGGTATAAGAGGCCCCGCCGCGGGCTGACGTTGGCCGCCCATGCGCAAGCCCGGCGGCAGCCTAGGGCTACCCGGGGGCGGCGGTTTATGCCCACCCTTGGGCACCGTAATGGAGGGAGTGACCCCGGGCGGCGGCGGAATGGTCGGGTCCGGCCGGTACTGGCGAATAAGCCCGGTAGGGACGAACTGCCCGGTCGGGATTTTGGTCTTCTTGCCGGTGGCGGGATCGGTGCTATAGCCAAGCGACCCGGTATTGTCGCCCTGCTTCCAGTGCCCTACCCCATGCAGCAGGATGGCCTGCTCGCCAAGTGCCTTGGCCGCTCTTCCCGGGTTCACCGGCATAAGCGTGAAGTTGCCGTTCTTGTCGGCAACCGGGTGGCCGTTCTTGTCGCGCTTGTAATCAAGGAACAAACGCCGGTTGCTCACCACCGTCGTGTCGATGGATCGGCCGGTCCACATCTGGAACTCGGCCATTTCACACTTGAAGATGGCGTCGACGAAATCCAGGCTTGCGGGGATGCCGATCTTGGTGCAGGGGAGGCTTGTGGTGTTGTCGGTGTATTGCGGGGTGGGACCGACATACTCCCCTGGCGCCCACCACGGCGGCGGGTTGCCGGCGCCGACCATATAGGCCGGGTATGGCGCCGGCTTGTCGTATTGCAACGGAAAGCTATTGAGGACGCCCCCGGCCTCGACAGGAATCGAGGCATTAGAGATGACGCTGCCATCAGCAAGCACAGAATATTGCGGTATGTCGACGTCATCGACGGCCAACCATAGCTTCGAATAGCCGCTAAGCTTGGGCGGAGTCCGCACCGTCGGCCCCGTCCATTGCGGGTTCTGGTCGGGTCCCCAGCCGGTGGCGCTGCACGGATAGATCTCGAAGCCAAGCAGCAGGTGGTGCCATTGGTCCAGGGCCAGTGAGTTACTCGTGTAAGTGCGGGCATACAACGCTGCGGTGAGGGTGTCGGACTGCGCGCTGTAATCGGTATAGACATCCTTGCGGGGGAGATCGGGTCCGGGATCGGGCATCGTGTGCCGGAAGACTTCACGCAAATCGATGGAGTAGGGTAGGGTTGACCAGGCGATTAAAAACGGCGGCAAATACGCCTGGGTATAAATCTCATGAACTTGGTCGATCTCATAGTTGCGGCCAGAGTAGCCTGTCGCCATCTGCGAGATGGCGGTGCGCTGCATATTCACTCCGACGACTGTCGGTATCTCCCCGGTCTCCAGCTTGATCGATAAAACTACGGAGCCGTCATTGTAACAGGCCACACCGATATAGGATGGGTCGGTATCGGCACGCCGGGACTTGAATTGATCCGGCGGTAGGATGCCATCGAGGGTCTTGTTATCAGGTATCCACTGCGGCGGCCCGACATAGTTATAATTCCACCCTTCGTATTGAATATAGAGGGCGTTACCACCATCACGCCACGGGGCGACGTATCGCTGCAGCTCGACGAAGGAGCCGTAAGGGGGATTGCCCACATCGATATAAGCAGCATATCCCTGTGATGCCTGCACATACTGAGTGCCGTTGCCATAGGTAAACCGCGGGGCGCTGCCTATTGGCCCGAAGGTCATCAGCGGCAGAATGCCAAGAAGCGGCGGCGGGTCCTGCGCCCCGTAAGGGTCCTTGTCGTAAGCACGGCCAAGCGGACCATTCTGCCATTTATCATATCGGCTGAACGCCGCTGCCGCCGATTCCGACGGGACCCGAAACCACATCGAGATGATGCCCTTGCTTACGGTGTCGGGCCCACCGGCGAGGTAAAGGTCGCCCATTCATGCCGCTCCGGTAAGGAACTCGACGGCGAGACCGCCGGACCAGTTGATGTTGACGATGTTCTGGAACGGGTCCAAACGCACCGGCGCCGGGTTGCCGTTGGCGTCGGGGGTGGCGCCGTCGGTGTCCTGCGGCATATACTGGTAGGCCGATCCATCGCTTGGCGACCAGTAATTAATGTCGGCCCACCGCGCCGGATAGGGATCGTTGGGGTCGGTGAAGTTCTGGTCGCCGGGATCGTTATCGAAGTTGAGCGTAAACACCTGGCCGCTGTCATCGGCATGGCTGCCGGTATTGCGGTGGCGCTGTTCGAGGAAGCCCTGCAACTTGATCGCGTCGGCCACTTCGATATCGACCCAGGGGGTAGCATCGGGGTCGTTGATGTTGTCCTTGTTGTAGCGCACCACATGGGTGATCCAGTGCCCGCTATCGGCATTGTAACTAGGATCGCTTGGCGGCGGCAGCGGCGCCGGGTCCTGGTCGATGAGCTGTACCCGCTCCAGGTAGTCCGGGTTGTAATCGTCGGTCTCGTCGATGCGCTCGACCATGACCTGGTTGCTGGTGTCGGAACTCACCGAACCGTCACTGTCGAAGCTCTGCCAACCGACCTCCTTGGTATGGACCTGGCGGGTATTGTTCTGCGCCGTGGAGTCGAGAATGCGCTGGTAGACCTGGCCGTCGCCGGGATCTTCAAAATAGATCGAGACGATGCAGGGCACGTCAATGTAGTTGGTGGGGTTGGTCGGGTCCGGGTCGCTTGGGTCAATGAGCCGCTTGAGAAACACCGTGCGCCCGATTTCATAACCTTGTGCCATGTGCTACCCCATGGGGATGCCGCGGGCCAAGCGGACCACGATGTTAAGCAGGGCACTGTTCCAACTGGTCACCGCGCTGATGAATAGCGGTTGCGCCGCCGAGGCCGAGAACGCAAGCCGCAGGATGCCGGCAGCGGGCACCGCGTTGAACGAGCCGCCGGGGACGGCAAATGCCGACACGACGTCGGCGGCGCCAGTGCTAGTGCCGATATTGAGCCCACCGGTGATCGGGTTGCCGGAGGTCTCCTGGAGATAGATGCCGGTGATGGCATAGCCGGCGGGTACCGACATGCCGGTGGCACCAGCCCCGCCAACCTGGAATATAGTCAGCGATGGGACTTCGCCTTCCAGCATGATGGTCATTTAGATGACCTCCCAATAGCCGCTTAGCGACACCACCATCCAATTGATAGCGTCGACCGCCTCGATAACGAGATTGGAGCCGGGTACGTTGCTCAACATGCCGTTGGCACCGTTGGTGGTAATCCAACCGCCGATGGTGATGTACCGACCGCTGCCGGGATCCACCAGCACGATCTGCCCCACCGCTACCGTAAACTCGTAACGCAGGCCCGGGGCCGGGTTGGGCAAGTTGAAGAAGATGTTGCCGCTGGTCTGGCCAATGTTGTCGTAGTGAGTGCCGCCATCGTCATAATAGAAGCCAAGCGGGGCGTAGCCGCTTGGCTGCGACGACCGGGTGTGACTAAGGATGCGCGCGGATTTGTCCCCATCGATGATGAAGGCGTTATAAAGCGCGTTCTGCCCGGTGCCCGACGAGGTATCCGGCGGCGCCGCCTGAAAAACGATGCGGCCGCCGGCGCCCAAGCCAGTACCTTGCGAGCCAGTGAACACCAGGTCGACACCGGCACCGTCGGTGGTGCCGGAGGCCACATTCTGCACCACGAAGCCCTGCCCCACCGGGGTGGCGCTATCGGCAGCGCCAAGGCGCCACACCCCGGCGCTGGCGGACTTGAGGAAACTGCCAACGTCGGTGAAGGCAATGTTGCCGCCGGCAGCAAAGTTGAGGTTGACCAAGCCAGTGATGGTGGTGCTAAGCCCAGGGACAAAGGTCAGGTTGAGCACATTGCTAATGGTAGCGCCGGTGCCGGCAAAGGTGACGGTACTACCGCCAGTGATGGTGCCGCCGGCAGTAAGCCCAAGACCGGAAAGCCCGGCCAAGGCGGTGACCGGCGGGCCGCCCGCGGTGATCGTGGTAGAGCCAATGGTGATAACATTGGCAACGGTGGCCCAATAAGTGTCGAAGTCGGCGCCGCTGTGCTTAAGCAAAGCTTGCCCGGTAGTGCCGCCGGGCGGCGGGATCGCCGGCAACGCCAGTGCAATGCCGTAGTAATACTGGCCCATGCCGTTGTTGGCATTGGCATCGAAGGTGGCGGCGCTCATATGATCGGCAAGGACCAGATAGAGCGTAGCGCCGGTGTTGAAGGCGTCGGCCTTGTAATACTGATGATTAGGCAGCCAGACGCCAGACGTTGGATTCGTCAGATTCCACCCGACCTGCGGGATCTGGAACGGCCCGTAGGTCATCCCATTAGTAAGTTTCTCGTAGAGCGCCGATCCGACCAAAGTGAACGGGGTGGTGGGGTCAAGGCCGACCCAACCATTGGCGACCGTGGTTTCCAAGGCGGCGAGCCGGTCGCTGATGTTCTTGATGTTGCCGTCGGCCTGCGGCACCGTCAGCGGCGATCCGGTGACGTTATCGGCATCAGGGGCGGCGGTTGGTGATGCGCGGAAATACATCTTAGAACCTCCTCACCGGCGCCATGGAACGAGTGGGCCAGAAGCCGCGGCGGGTACGCACGCCGGATGTGGGGATGGCGGCGGCCGGCGCTGGCAGGGAGAACGGCGACGAGATCAGTTGCGATAGTTCCTTTTGGACGCCGTCGGCGTAACACTGCAGGTTGTAGCTGTAGGAGTAGGTGCCGCTTTTCACCATGCCGGCACCGACCACGATGAGCACGGCATTGGGCACCGGCGTCGGCACCGAGATGACGCCCGGCGTCGGTGCGGTGTCGACATTGGCAAACGGCCGCACCAGGGATTCAAACTGGGCCATGGCTTTACTCCGAGACGGCGAACTGGTTGGGTAGTTGCAGCGGCGTAGTATCGAGGTCCCATTCCGCCGCGAAGGGACCGTTCTGCACCGGCTTGAGGGTGAGCACGTACCAGGTCTGGGTGGCGGCGATCTGCGACTGGTAGGCTTGCACTTCGGCGGCGGCGCGCTCGGCGAAGGTGACCGGCGATGAAATGTTGGTGATGAGATCGCCGGCAAGGGCCTGGGTCGGGTTCTCGTATACCGCCAGCACCTCGCTGATGACGGCGCTGTTCTTGCTCAGCGGGAAGGTGAGCCCATCGTCATAGGTCTTCGGATCGGGAACGGAATACTGCACCGCGTCAGCGGGGGCAGCGGCGGTATTGGTGGCGCCATCATGGTAGAACTCGTCGGCCACCGCATAGTCGTCGACCACATAATCGGCGAGCCCGGTGACCGCCGATGGAGGGGGCCCAGCAAGCCCGGCCACCGGCTTGAAGGTGACAGTACCGCGATAGCTGGCCCCGGTCTTGCCATCGCCCTTGATGACGATCTTGGTGATCTTGCCGGTGGCGGCACCGCCGGGCAAGCGCGCATCGGTGAAGCTTGCGCCACGGCGCAGGTTCATGGTCCAGGCCAGGTCGCCAAGCACGTCATAGCTAATCGAGATATTGCGGGCACGGTTCTTGAGCCTGGCGATGCTCTTGCTCAACCCATATTCGATGGACCAGTGGCCGCGGTCGGTCGGGTAGTACAAGGCGGCGCCGACATTGCCAATCGGCGGCGGGTTCAACATCATATCGTACAACAAGGCGCCGGTATCGTCGGGGGCGAAGCGGTTGAAAGTAGCGTCGGTGACATGGCCGATGGCGACGTGATACCAGGTGCCGTCCGGGGCGATCACCATGTCGCCGGCAATAAGCGTCATCCCCGGCGTCCAGTTGCCGCGGAAACCTTGCACGAGTTGGTAAAGCTGGGGACCGCTGTGCGCCGCCGGCGACAAGCCATAGATCGGGATCTGGAAATAGGGGTCGAGGGCGAGCGCCACACTGGGGCTTGGCGCCACACCCCAGGCGCCGGACACCAGCACCTCATAATAGCGGCCGCCGGAGTAGACATTAGTGCCGGCGTCCATCCACTGGCCACCACGGAAAGCTGTCGCCGTGGCGGCCTCGTCGAAGAACGGCAGCGCCACATGATCGCGCACTACCTGGTAGCCATAGACCACGCCGCCAATGGTAGTGGTGATGACGTCGTTCTGCTTGTAGCTTGCGCCCGGCGCCCAGGTGCCGACATAAGGGCCATAGGGACCTTCCTGGCCGACATTGCCGTTGAGCTGGATTAACTCGGAGTCCTGGGCAAAGTCGGCGGCAATACCGCCGGGGTCGGTGAACATCGGCTGCAGGTCGCAGCCCAAGGTGAAGCGCACCTGCTCCTTTCTCTGACGCTTGGCCTCGTAGCCCATGACCAGATAGGCGGTGACGCTCCAACTGAAGAACACCTGGTAGCTAATCGAATACGACGTCGCCGGCGCCTGCCCGGTCTCCTGGTCGCCAATGGTAGTCTGCAAGCTAATCCCGGTCTCGATGGCGGTGATCCCGGGTCCGGATGGCAGGCCGGAGCCACCGGGCGGCACCGGCAGAAAGGAATTGACCCGCGGCAGCCCACCCGGGGCAAACATCGGCCGGCCACCCATCCAGCAGGTAGTGAGATCGGACGACAAGCTCATCACGTCGCCGAAATTATGCGGAATCGGCTGCCCGGTCTCCAGGTCGGTGCCAAGGTTCGGCGGCGCCTTGTACTCGTAATGCCATGACCCGGAGAATACCGGGCCGGACAGGTCTAGGGCTTGGCTATGCTTAACGATCCAGCCGCCGCCGGCACTTCCCCCGGGCTTCGGCCAGGCACCAACAATGCCGCCGCCCAAAGTCGACGACGCCCGGGTGTAACCCATCGGGATGGTGCCGATGGCGTACTGCTCCCACTGCACGGTCTGGTAGACCACCACGTTCTTGAGCGGCGGCTGATCGACCGACGTCTTGAGCGAGGTGTAGAGCGCCTGGGTCTTGAGGAAGGCGACGGTGCCATCCTCCGGGATAATCCAATCCGACACGGTCACCACATGGGTGACCGGGTCGATGTGCCAAGAAGCGGCATAGCCTTCAAGCACCGCGTCGGGGTCAAGCCGCCGGCTCTCCTCGGTGAACACCGGGTCCCAGTACGGGCGCACCATGAGGGTGTTGGCCACTGCCCGCTTCTGATCGATCAAGTCAAGCGGCATAGCCACGAACTCCAGCGTAATCTTCTCCGCCGCCATGTCACTTGGGACACCAATCACGCGGAAGAAACCGCGCGGGGTCGGCACCCCGTCAATCATCTTGGAGAACCAGGCCCAGGCTTTGCGTCCGGGACCTAACAGTGGCACCCGCGGGTTCTTGATCACAAGCTGCAAGTGCGCGGATTGGCCTTCCTCATGGGTGTACTCGAACTCGAAGATCGGCTCGTCCCAGCGGCAATGCAGCGACGGGGTGAAGGTGGTCTCGGTGGCGTCGGCCCAGGCAAAAAACCAAGGGCCGGCACCCTGGTTGCCGAAATGGAACACGGCGCGGTCCGGCGCTTCGCTAGCGGCAAGGCTTCCGTGCACGTTGAGGCTGGTGAAGAATACCGCGCTGTCGGGCGCCTCGCTGACGGCGAAAGTGCCGTAGTAGATGGAGACATCGATGACGGTGGCGTGGGCGGTGTCGTCGGCTTCGGTGGCAACAAGAATGACGCCGGAGACGGTGCCGGTGGCGCCGGTGAAGCGGGCGATGTCGGCGGCCTCGGTAGCATTGATGTCGGCGGTGCGCCCAGGCACCGGCACGGTGCCCTGGAACACCATGTGATCGGCGGCCTCGTGGGCGGCAAGTACGGCGCTGCGGAAGAGGGTATTGACCGCAAAGGCGGCGGCGTCATGGGCTTCGGTGGCCGCCAAGGCGGCTTTGACGCCGGCTAAGGCGGTAAAGGCAGCGGTATCCCGGGCTTCGGTGGCGGCAAGCTGCGCGGTGTTGGAGAAGACGTTGCCATTGAAGCTGGCGGTGTCGACCGGCTCCAAGCCGAACAACATCGCGGCATTGAATATCTTCTCGTTGAAGAAGGCGACATCGGGCTGCTCGGTGGCGGCAAGCGCCATCTGCCCGGCGGCCAGTACCGACCCGGTAAAGTGGGCGGTGTCGGCAGCTTCGCTAAGCGCGAAGCTGGCGCCGTTGGTTGGCAGCGCCTCATCAAGGGTGACGCCGGGGAGCGCCGCATTGTAGGCGGTGCGTTCACCGATGGCGACTGCGCCAATAGCAGTAACGACCGGGGACCATCGGGCAGGCTGGGTCTGCGGGCCGGCGACCGAAACCGGGGGAAAGCTGTCATCGTTGGCAACAAGTGGCGGCGACAAGCCCTGCGGGCCGGGACTGAAAACAGCAATCATCGTTCCCCAGTTGGCGTTGACGCCAGACGGGGCGAACGTCACCACGGCAGCGGACGCGGAAATCAGGTGACCGCCGCCTACGAACGAGTTGGAATCAAACGGAGCCGAAAACCCGTGGACGGTATCCGTGCCGCCATTGCCGCCGGCAACGCCAATACCACCAACGACGAAATCGCCGATAGCAACGGCTCCATTGGTATTTACGGTAGGTGTGGTGCCGGTGCCGGCGTTTGCCGCCGTTAAACTGCTCTTTATGCCTCCGATGCCGGTCACGTAGAACGCCGACATCGAACTGCCGAAACCGCTTCCTCCATTCGGCGTAAAGGTCAAAGTCCCATTGACGATGGCCGCCGAGCTAGGAAAGTAACTCATGCGGCACGAACCGTTCACGGAACTGCCGGCAAGGAATGCAGATGTTATGGTTGTTTTGGCACCATTGACCGAGTCGCTCGGCACCGGCGAGTTGCCGTTGAAGTTGCCGCCAGTGCATTGGACAAATATGGTTGCTCCCGCCGGAACGTTGATGTTCGAGAGCGTCTGGGCGGCCAGTGCACCGCCGGTAACGGTGCCAAGATCGACGACGGTAATAGTCACTTTGCGGTCATGCGTGGGTAATGGTGCCCGAGGTGAGCGTCACCGTTTGCCCGGTGGTGATGCTGGTGCTGTTGAGGATGACGTCGGTGCCGGAAGTGCCGACGGTAAGACCGCTGACCACGATGGTGCCGCTACTATCCTTGATGCGGGCGGCGGCGGCGGTGCCGGTGGCGGAGGCAGTACCCGACAGCGGCACCCCCGCCGCGGTAATGACACCACTAGCTTCGGTGAAGCTCGGCTTCTGCAAGGTGATGGACACAAGCGAGGTGCTAAAGCCGGCGGTGCCAATCTCCAGCACGCCAAATGAGGTCCCGGCGTCGATGGCGGTAACAACCGCATTCATGCGGGTATCCTTGAGCGCGGCATTGTAGGTGACGGTCATGGGTAATCCTTCTGTTAGGTCTCGGAGGCTTTGAGGGTCCAGCCGACGCGGGCGCCCCACTCGTCATAATTGGAGGTGAAGTCGTCAAGCAAACAATCAAGGACGGGAAGGTAGGCAATGCTCTGCCCGTCCATGCTTGGCCAGGTCTGCCCGCTCGATGGCCGCGCTGGGGCGCCTCCAAGCGGGTAGACCATGGGGGCGACGCAGGTGATCTGGATGTGCTGGCCGGGGAAGATGCCGTCCATGCCGATGGGGAACATGGTGTCGTGGCAGACAATCGTGGTGCTGTATTTCATCAGCTCGGGGCGGGCCAGGCTCACGGCATTGCCATTGAGGTCGCGCTCGTTGTTCTTTGCCGCTTCGATGTACTCGTAGGTCTGGTCAATCTGGTAGCTCGACCGCGGCGGGATCGGCACGCCGGTGATCTGCAGCCAGGTTTCATCGGGAGGCGACGGCATTTACCCCTCCGCTGGTGACCGGCGCCCGGCGCTGGCGGTGCGGCGGATCGACGCTTCGCGGGAAATCTGCGCCACGGCACTGGGCTCGCCATGGAAGCCGGACACCGACCGACCACTAGGCAGCACCATGGTCACCGGGTGCAGGCCGCGGCCGCCATTGCCGCTCACTTGCGTAGCCGCCGCCGACAGCGCGCTTGCCCCGCGGTCGACATAGCCGCCGACCTGGAACCGCTTGGCATGGATCGCCTGCATGAACGGCACGCCGTAGTGCTGCACGGTGCCGGTATCCATCACATACTCGCCCTTGCTAAACCAGCCCAAGTTGGCGTCGACGCCGGGCTTGCCGCCAAGCAGGCCGCCGTGCTGGGACGCGGTGGCGCCTTTAGTACCGGAGGCGGTGGATTGAAGCGCCTGCGCAAACTGTGCAAGCGACGCGTCGAGGGAGGTGACCTCCTGGCTGGTCTGGCTAACCGCATTGTCGAACTTGGTGGCGGCGGTGGCGCCCTGCTCCAGCGGCTGCTGCAACTTGTCTATACTTCCCACCAATGGCTCGGTGGTCTCCTGCGGCGGCTGCGGCGGTCCCTGCCATGGCGGCGATTCCTGCTGCTGCGGTCCCTGCCATGGCGGCGGCTGCTCCGGCCGGTAGACGTATGGCTGCACCTCCATTTGCCGTTCTTGCGGCTGCTCCTGCGGCGGCTGCTCTTTTGGCTTCGGTTTCTCGTCCGGGACGACGAAGTTGCCTTCATAATGGTAGCCCTTAGGCAACTGCTGCTGCTGCTGCCCTGGGCTAAGCGGTTGCTGCTGTCCCGGTTGTGGCTGTTGCTCCTTCTTTTTCTCACAAACGCACTTAACAAGATTCTCAAGATGCTTGGCGATGACGTCAAGCTGGACGCTCAGGACCCGCGTCAGGTCCGAGAGCGACAACGGCCCGCCTTTCTCCGGCTCAAACTTGCCTAAAGTGGTGCCAGCGCCGCCCCGAATGGCGCGATTCAGCGGCGCCAGCGAGTCGCCGAGGTCGGTGAGCAATTCGCTGATGGAGAGTTGCCGCTTCCTCTGGTCTTCGGTGAGATCGCGGCCTTGCGCCCGGCGGCTTTCCTCAAGGGTGCGGCTCGTGGGGACTGGCGGCTCTGTCGGCCCAAGGGTGCGCCTTGACTTGAGTATTTCCGCGCCGCCAAGCAGGTAGCGAAGAGTTTCGAGGAGAGAGGTCGGCTGGGTGTCCGGCGGCTGGTATTGCTTGCTAAGCTTGTCGTTAACGCTTCGCAAGCCGCGAATGGAGTCGTCAATAGACTTGACATAAGCCGGCATTTCCTCGCCGGGGTGGCGAATGCCGGGGGCGCCGGCACCCTCCCGCTTCTGCGGCGGGCCGAGGATGGCATCGCGCAAGGATTTGATGGCTTCGGCGACGTCGCCGGTACCCTGACCGCCGAACCCTTTACTCCGCTTTAGCTCCTTGTCGAGGGCGGCAAAGTCATCGCCGACCACCTTGCTGGCGGCGCTCATGGTGGTGAGGTGGCCGCCGGTCTCGGTAAGCTTATCGTTGAACTGCTCGCGCTCGGCGTCGGAGCCGGGCTGCTCGCCGGGCTTGTGCTCGGCGGCGCCGGCCGGGCTTATACCCGCCTTGCTTAGCGCATCGCCGAGGCTCTTGAGCGCGTCGAGAAGTTGGTTCCAGAAGGTTTCGGTAGGCGCCATCGCCCCGAACCGCTGGTCGAAGGTTGCCGGTTTCTGCCCGGTGAACCGTTCATCGAAAGTGGATGGTGCGAACGGTCCCGTCCCAGTGAAACGCTGCACCGCCGACCATTGCCGCCCCATCTCCTTGAAGTCCGGCACCAGCAGCCACTTCAGCGAGTCTTTGATGACGTCGGTAAAGCCCCCTGGCATCGCCATTGGCGCCCCCGGCATCATCCAACGGAAGACGTTGCTGTCCGGTGCTGGCGTCATCGGCTCTGGCGTCGGCGCTGGAGCCGATGGCGGCTGCTTCGGCGCCGCAGTTTGCCCCGCCTTGGTATTAGCCTCAACCGCCTTGGTATTGGCCGCCGTTGCCGCCGTCGCCGCCTTAGCCGCCTCCTGCTGCTTCGCCGCGGTTATCAAATTGGTGCGAACACCGGTGTCCTGCTGCGTATCCCTAAGCGTTCCTTGCAGCGGCCCGAGACCCATTTCCTTGCGCGTCTGCTCCAGCTTCGCCTTATCTTCCGGAGACAGATTCACATTGACCCGAACTGCTGCTGATCGCGGATCGATTCCGGACGGCGGCAATCCACTCTCGCGCCGGCGACGGGCTTCGAACTCCTGTAGCTGCCGCTGGTACGGCGTCGCCTTCTTCACCTCCGCCGCCGTATCCTCCGTCGCCTCGGAACGACGCTTGGTGCGTTCTTCTTCGGTCTTCGCCCATTCCGCACGCTTGGCATTGAGATTGTCTTCAACCTCGGCGGCCTTCTTCACATCGCCGACCCAATTATTGTAAGCGATGCGATAGGTTTGAAGAGCTTCGTAGGCGCTACGATAGCCGTCGATGATGGCGTGAATGGCCGTGGTCGCCACCTCGGCGAACCGCTTCGCCGCCGCAATCGAGATCTCCATCTCGGCTTCAACTTCGGGGGCGAACTCCCGGGCCACCGCCAGCGCCGCCGATTTCCAAGCCCCGGTGACCCGGGTCATGCCGCTGTTGAGTTCGGCAAGCTGCTTGGTCTGCTCGCTGGTAAAGCGGCCCATGCTCTCGTTAATTTCATTAATCGCTTTCGCCGAGAGCTTGAAGGTTTGCGACAGCGGATCCCAGGCATCCTTGATCAGCCGCCCCGCATGTGCGCCGAAGGTCTCGTTGATCGCACGATTGACCTCCTGGATCGGCAGCGACTTCATCGCCACGCCGATTTGATCTAGTACCGATACCCATTGCTGGGCGCTGCTGGCGTCGCGAAGATCTTCAAAGAACGTCGCCAGCCGGCGCAACGCTTCCGGATCATGCAAATCCGATATGCTCACAAACAGGCGGGCAATGCCCTGCTGCTGCACACTGAGATTGCGAATGAACCGTTCGTAGCGCTCGGATGTGCGCTCCAACGCCACCGCTTGCTGGCGCAGCGACAGGTTCTGCCGGTCGATGGCTAACTGCGCCTGCGCTGCGGCGGTATTGATGCCGCGATGGGCCAGGGCGGTGAGTTCGGCTTCGCGGCGGGCGAGGGCGAAGGACTGCGCGGAATCGATCAGCCGGTCCTGCATGATCTGCAGGGTCTCGGCGGCATTGCGCAATCCGATGGCGGTACTGCGGATGCTATCGCGCAACCGGTTGGACGCCTCGGTCATCTCATCGAGGGTCAGCCCGGCAACGCTGGCGGCGGCCTGCAAGCGGCCAAAATCGGCATCGGTGCCTTCGGTCGATTGCCTGAGATCCTCGATCCCGGACGCAACATGGCCCATCACCAGGGCAAAGCCGCTGGTTGCGGCGCTGACCACGGTGATAGCAAGGCCAACTGGTCCCAGGGCTCTGGCCACGGCGCCGCCGGCGCTAGCCAAGCCACCGAGTCCCTCGGCGCCGGCGAATGCGGCAAACGACGCGCCGACGCCCTTGACCGCGGCGTGAAGCTTGAGGAAGCCGGTCGTCGCTTCGGTGACAAACCTGGAGACCGCAGCCCCGCCTTCGCCTACAGCGCCGCCCAAATATTCGAAGGCGTGACCGACCTTCTCGCCCATCTCATTGAGGGCATCGCCGTGGGCTTTGGCGTGTTTTGCCCCTTGGCTATGAACCTGCTGCGACGCCGCTCCAAGCTTGGTGATACTCTGCGCTGCCTTATCAGCGGCATCGGCGACCCGCATCAATGACTGCGCCGCCTGGTCGCCGCCGGTAGCGCCTAGCTGGCTCTGGAACTGGCTGATTTTGTCGCCCAGATCGGTGAAGCTCTGGGTCGCCTTGCTGATCACATCGGTGATCTGGTCCATCTCCGACGAGAAGGTCGACGAGATTTGCTCGACGCCAGAGGTGACGTCATCGACGCCATCCAAGCCTAACTGGAACAACAGGTCGGTCATGGTTGTTTGCTTCCGATCAAGTACGGGTAGCTGGCGTCATCGATGAGTCCGAAATGCTCAAGCCAGCAGATCACTTCCCAGTTGCTGATTTGCCGGGCATAGGCGCGGTCGCCATCGGCGTCGGCGCCAACACCCCAGCGCAGCACCATGGCCTTGCGCGCCATGCGCGCGTGCAGGTAGCGAAGCAGGTCGGGGTTGACCCAGGTGTTAGGATGCTTCGGATCTACCCAGATTTGGATGATCGGCCACACCGGCAGGTCGTCGACCACATAACCGGCGCGGTCGGGACGGTCGCCGGTGGGCTCGCCGCGAAGCCAGCGGCAGCGCCATAGCCGGCACGCCAACGGCTGCGTGCGCTTCTTGTGGATGGCGCAGCCGATGCCGTGGCGCTGGTGCTTGCAGGACTGGTTGGCACCCTTGCCCAGCTCGCGCACCGGAATGAGCGTACAGCACAGCGTGCAGCCGCCACAAGTGCGGTCAGTGGATGCGGTCAGTGGATGAGTCCATGCTAACCTTGGGCTGCCGCGGCAGCCTTCTTCTCCCGGTAGATGCCGGGGACCTTGTTGGCCTCTTCCCGGCAGATTTCGCGGATGGAAAACTTGCGCGGAATGGTGACCTGTTCCTTGCCGAAATACTTCGGCTGCCGGTCGCTGTAAGACAGCAGCAGCGGCGCCTTGCCGGCGCGGGCATTCGGCGTCCTCTTGTTGGGCACCTTGAACAGCGCCCCGTAATCGCGGGCATTGATGCCCATAGCATCGCCGCCGTATTCCGGCGACAGCGGAATCCACAGCAGCGGGTTGCCCTTGATGGTACCGCCGAACTCAAAGATGGAAAAGTAGGGAATCGTCGAGTAGACGCTAATGAGCACCCGCTCCCTATCGGTGCTCACCTCGGCCTTGAAGCTGTCGGTCCAGCGGCTGCCAAAGCGCCCGGCGCCGCTAATGTCGGCGTCGCCCTTCTCCTTGATGGCTTCGGCGGCTTCAGCAGCGGTTTCGTCAGCCGCCTGCTTAACGATGGCGGGGAGGCGGCGGATGCCGTAGAGGAAGGTTTTCCCCACCTGGTCCGCGTTGAAGTTGATGCGAATGCTCATGGCGACGCCCCGGGTGAAGCCAATCATCAACCTGCTTGGCAAAGGCTTCGGAATCGGCGTGCATGGCGGCGCGCACGGCTCCGGCTAGCTCGGCAATCTGGGTGCGGTGCTGCCGCGCCGCCAGCTCGACGAAGCAATCAAGCTGCACCATGCTCATGTCGAGCACGTCGTCGAGACGATGACCGCCGACCTGGACTAGGAACTGTATGTTGGCGGCGAGTTGCCGGGTGAGGCTGATGGGTTTGCGCTGTCGAGGGTCGGGTCGACGCCATTGCCCATTGCCCGGCCCACCACCACCCGGGTCAGCATATCGATCAAAGGGCGGACACCGTCCTTGATGCTCATTTCGGCAATCTTGTCCAAGAACTCGACCTGGGTCTGCACCCCCATCTCCTCGGCGGCGGCAATGGTCTCGTCGTCGTATTGACGAAGCGAGGCGGCAATCAGCGCCGGGACCACTATCGGCATCTTGAGGGCTACCTCGGCCATGGTCGGCTTGGCATTGAGCAGACGGGTGAACTCCGGGTAGCGGTCGAGCAAATCGATGAACTGGCGCAGGCTAATCGGGTGCAGGGTGTAATCCACACCGTCGATGGTGAGGGTGCGGGTCGGCTTGGCCATATGCTTGAGTTGAGCGGTCATGTTCGCGGGCCTCCATTGTCTTGGCGGGTGATGGCGATAGTGACCCACATCGCCACCTCGCGCAGTCGTCGCAAAATGTAATCCTTGTCGGCGCCGTCGTAGAGCGCCCCGTCGAGGTAGTCGGCATAATCCTTGACCATCCGCCGGGCCACTACCATGACTTCCATTTGCTCGGCGGTAGGCTTGAGGTATTCGAACGTCGACGGGTGAAGTTGTGCGGTCATGGTGGCTTCTCCATAGGTGACTTCGCCGTCCGGCTCCATCCCACCGTAAAACATATTGGCCACCCACAGGGAGCGGACCATGGCTTCAAGCGGGTTGATACGGCCGATTCCGGTGCGCCGCAAGGCGGCATTGAGCCGCTTGACACAGCCATCGTAGTCGCGGTTGGGGATTAGTTCCATTTCCTGCGCATCTTGTCGAGAAACTTGAACGGTCCCCAGCCGACCTTGCGCAGCACCGCGTTGGGGACAGTGAAATGCTGGCGCATTCCGTCGTTGCTATCGACCACCCATCGCTTGGGAATGGCGATGGCGCCTTCCGCCCCGACTACAAACATTTGCTTGCCGCACATGACGTAGACCGGATTGCCGTTCT
>Ga0306923_10001603_pt1 | contig 20204 bp, 18 predicted proteins | sample sta12Can44000108_FD_203841 | JGI IMG/M metagenome (GOLD analysis project Ga0306923, IMG submission 203841) | Lab enrichment of tropical soil microbial communities from Luquillo Experimental Forest, Puerto Rico - statanox.12C.anox.44.000.108 (v2)... | ecosystem: Environmental > Terrestrial >... | reverse complement strand
GTAGGAGACCTGGAAGGATGGTCGCGCACGTATGGCGATAAACACGTGTATGTCGAGAAAGTGACCAAGCTGGCGATGTCAGGAACTATAAAGTGGGTTGATTTCTTCTACAGCGCAGGTGATGCGAAGCCCGTGGATGTCAGCAACTGCGACGGCACCAATTGCGGCCAACCCTCACTTTCTCAAGATAATCACCCGCTAGTATTCGTCAAAGCCAGTCGCGAATGCTACCAATTGACAAGCGATTTTGGGAGACCGACCGGAACACAGCCGATGCCTGCCCGTTCTCGCCACAGCAACGGAAGTGGCTTGCGTTCACTTTAAGCAAACTGGCTGGTGCCCGCGGATCGGTGATCTCCTCGAAGCCCGTTTGATCGGCACACGGGACGGCGGGTGACCGCAGACGCTATGCCGATCTAAGAGGCTAACTGGAACTTACCAGCCGCAACCAAAGGCAAAAGGTAAGACCTAAAGGCCAAAAAAGCTAGCTCCTACAACGTCCTCTTAAACAGCGCCGTGGCAATCGTGATCATCACGATAGCCGCGATGCCCAGATATAACAGGTCCGCGCCGATAGCCACGAAGCCGGCGTCCTTCAAAAGAATCGCCTTGAAGCCGTGCACCGCATACGTGAATGGATTGATATAAGCGATTCCACGCAACCACGCCGGAAATGCCTTGATCGGATAAATCGAGCCGCTGGGGAAGAACAGCAGCGTATTGAGGATGCCGAAGATGGCGCGCGGCACCAGCGGGTCTTCCACCCGAACCATGAGCAGGAACATCATGGTGTTGAACGCCAGCGAAGTGACCACGATGAGCAGCAGGATGTAAATGATGTTCTGCGGCTGGAACGGCGTTCCCAGCCCCGATAGCAGCGCACCAAGAAGGGTGATCACGACTCCTGACAGCACGGCCTTCACTGTCCCTGCGAAGTTCAGCCCCGCGACCAACTCGAACTTGGTGATCGGCGTAACCAGATAACCTTCGTGCACGCCGCGCGCCTTGTCATCGATGTACAGCATTCCGCCGCCAATCATCACTGAGACGAACATGGCCAGCACGATCGAACCCGGCAGCAGATACTTCATGTACTCGATGTAGGGATAGAGCTCGACAGTGTCGAGCACGATCGACTGGATGATGCGCGGCTCGATGTCGGGTGTGTTCAGCGCAGTCGTCAGCTCAGTCATCAGCGACTCGAGGGTCGAGCTCATGAAGTTGTCGGTATTGTCAACGATGAGGGCGATGCGCGGATGGTTCTCCTCGTACACGCGACGTGAATACTGCGGCGGAATGATGATGGCGCCGTCCAGCTTGCCCCTACGCACATCTTCCATCGCCTGCTTGTCATTGTCATATGGGACCGAATAGAAAGTACGTGCGTTAGAATGCACCGCCGCCAGCGCTTCGTGAATCTTCACTGCCTGCGTGCCACCGTCGAGATCGACCACGCCGAGGCGGGCGTTCTTGATCTTGCCGCCGAAAGCGTTGCCCAGCACGATCAACTGCACCAGAGGAAATACCATCGACACCAGCATCAGGGTGGGTGAGCGGAAGAACTTGCGCAGCTCACGTTCGACAATGGCCCACATGCGATTCATGTGCCCATCCTTGGACTGGGCGGCATCACAAACTGGTGCGCCTTCACCTGCTCGTCGCGAAGTTGCCGCCCAGTGTAGTGGACGAAGACATCGTCCAGCGTTGTGTTCTGCACCGAGAGGGCTTTGATCTCGAGGTTGGAGCGCACCGCCAGCTCCACTAGCTCGGTCGTCGTCTTCGAGCCATCGCTGGTGAGGATGCGGTAGGTGTCGCCTCCCTGCGCCTGTACCGAGGTTACGTCTTCCAGCTTCTGCAACTGCTCGGTCCAATCGGCAGGAGGATTGGCAAACTGCGCCTCAATGACGTTCGAGCCGGGTACCGTTGCCTTCAATGCGATGGGCGAATCGAGCGCCACCAGTTTGCCGTGATCGACGATGGCGATGCGATCGCATAGACGGTCCGCCTCATCCATGTAGTGCGTAGTGATCAGCATTGTGAGGCCATGTTTGTTCTTTATGGCGGTGAGCATCTCCCACACCGCCACGCGCGACACCGGATCGAGTCCGGTGGTTGGTTCGTCAAGAAAGAAAATGCGCGGGTTGTGTACCAGCCCGCGGGCGATCTCCAGCCGCCGCCGCATACCACCGGAGAGTGTCCTGGTCTGCGCATTACGCCACTTGGTCAGGTCGACGGTTTCGAGCAGCTCGTTGATGCTGCGCTCGCGCTCTGCGGCAGGCACGTTATAGAGCTTGGCATAAATGCTGAGGTTTTCTTCGACCGTAAGATCGATGTCGCTGGTCAGCGCTTGCGGGATGACGCCCATGCATTGCCGCGCATCATCAGGGTCTTTCGCCACGTCGAAGCCATTGATAATGGCCCGCCCCTTGGTGATAGGCAGCAGCGTGGTCATCATGCGGATCAGCGTGGACTTGCCCGCACCGTTTGGCCCTAACAGTCCGAAGATTTCACCCTGCTTTACCGCAAATGACACGTCGTCGACTGCGGTGAAGTCACCATACTTCTTGGCGATGTGGTCGACCACAATAGCCTCTCCGTTGCTGGGCGTCTCGCATCCGTGCTTCGCTGCCGTCTTGGGAGTGAACCAACTCACTGCGTGCCTTTCTGTAGATTGCGCGGCAGACGTACTTCGGCGGTCATGCCGGGAACCAGCGCTCCGTCAGGGTTGTCGACTTTCAGTTTCAAGCTGATGGTCTTGATGTCACGCTTGCGGCGACTGACGTCGCGTTGTGTGGCGTAATCGTTTTCGACAGCCTTGAAGATTACGCTTCCGTCGATGGGTTGTCCGGCTGGCAAACGCACTTTCAGCTTGTCACCAACTGCGATGAAACGGGCATCCGTTTCAGGAGCAGCAACCCGCACCCAGGTGTCATTGAAATCGATGAGCGTGACGATCGGCGTTCCCGGATTCACCACCTCTCCCTGCCGGGCTGCTCGAACCGAGACGGTTCCGCTGACCGGCGCGTAAATCTTGGTGTAACCCAAGCGGGTCTCTGCTTCGGCAAGCTGAGCGCGTGCACTATTAAGCTGAGCTTCATTCATGGCGACATTGCTGGCTGCCGCACGTTGCTGGATCGTACGCGCCGAGGCGCTGTGCCAATCTGCCTTGGCGGCGTCCACATTCGTCTGTGCACTGATCACGAGCGCCTGTTGCGCTTTGAGTTGCTCTTCCGCCCGGACCCTATCTTGTTCCGAAGCCACGCCTGCCTTCGCCAACTCAATCGTGCGTTGCGAATCGCTCTGAATGCGCGCCAGGTCGGCCTGTGCCTGCGCCAGCGCAGCTTGTGCGGCGGCGACCCGCGCCTCGGCGTTGACAACGCCACTGTTGGTTTCGCCCACGGTTTGCTGCTCCGTGGCGCGCGTCGCCGAGACTTGTGATCCGTACGCCGTGATGACCGCCAGTGCGGAATTCCTCTGTGCTTCGAGTTCTGCGGAGTCGATCTCGGCAAGCAGATCGCCGGCTTTCACTTTCGAGCCCTCGTCCACATAGAGTTTCTCGATGCGGCCCATGACCTTGGAGCTGACGATGACCTGATTGGCGTCCACGATACCAATGAGCACAGTGTCGTTGTTGCGATCGGTCGTAAGGAAGTAATAGGCAATCGCCGCGGCGACCAGAACAAGAATGAAGACGAGGATCTTATTAACTTTCATGGGAGCTTCTTTCCTTTGTTCTCTGCGCGGCTACGCGATGATGGGGGAGGGCGACCGGGGAGAGCGAAGTCTCGGGCAGTTCGGCTTTAGCCGCAATTTCTGCCGCGAGGCGCAGGCCGGATTCGCGATCAGCGAACAGCGCCCCGGCGATGAAATCAAGCACCGCTGCACGGCGATTGCGGATCGACTCGGAGGAAAACGGCTCGAAACCACCCAACCGCCGCAACACCGGCGCGCCGACGAAGTAAAACACTACCGTCGCTACCGTTGACGGAATGGCCTGCATGACGTCAATTTGGCGAAACTGACCGCTTTCGACGCCCTGCGTGAATGTCGCCTGAAGGCGCAGGAACAGTGGACGGGCGTAGCGTTCCACGATCTCTGAAAGGTACGGAGACATGTCGCGCCCCGCGCTCATCATCTCGCCCTGGAACAGCCGTGCGTAATGTGGCGCCGCAGCGATGGTGTCGAAATGCATTCGCGCATAAGAGAGAATGCGTTCGCCCGGCGACGCGGGGCGGTCTAAGACCTTCGTCAGACGCTCGAACAGTGGCCGGAAGAACTGATCCAAGACTGCGCCGTAGAGCGCGTCTTTGTCGTGGAAGTAGTAATAGAGCAGCGCCTTGTTGACGCCAGCCGACTGCGCGATGGCGTCCATGCGCGCGCCCGCCAAACCTTCCATAGCAAATTCATAGCTCGCCGCCTTGAGGATGGCATCGCGTGTAACTTTAGGCTGGCGTCTTTTGCCCAGGCGCGTCGGGGAACCGGATTTGTCTTGTGGCTCCATAATTAACTAACCAGTTAGTTAGATCGTACCTCAACCTCGCAGGATGCCGAGAATTTTTCTTTACGTATGAATTTCAGATTCACTGGGCCTGTGGTTGTCAAAACCTAATGCCGCAGTGAGGACCTCAACTCGCAGAGTCCAGACATGAAGGTCCTCGCGGGCCAAGCTGGATTCCGTATGAGGTGTCAATGCCTTAAGCTGCCACGGTGTAGGGGTGATGCAGTCCGCTGAGTCGGGGTATCGACTCCACGGGGCTCCTGGTGGTGGGCGCTTCGTTCGGGTTCGACGGGTGGGAGTATTTTTGGCAAGTCCTAGATGCATTCGGTCGTCGTGGTAATAGCGGATGCTGGCTAGTAGTCATCGCAGATGCCGCTTATTGAGTGGGATCACATTTATCGAGCAGGTCTCGCAGCACGCTGCCTACCCAGTGGCTGCGCCGTTCCGCTACTGGCTCGGAACGCGGTGCGCAGTGGCTGGCGGGCCTTCACGATCAAGACTACGTCAGCCCAGGCCTTCGAATCCTGGTCGAACAGCAGGAAACGCCGCGCTTGCTCGCTGTTTCCGCCTGTTTCGCGGAGCTGCAGTGTTATCCATAGCGTGTTGGGATTGCGAGTCACGTTGCAGCGCAAGATTCGCCGCCGCTAGTGTCCGATCACGAAGAAACAGTAGGATGCCGAACGTTAGGGTCGGTACTGAAAGAAATCCATGGCGGCGGTGGTTGTAGTGCAGCGCGATCCGAACCTAACTGGCGATAGCTAGCCGAATCCTATCCCGAGTCCCTGTGCAAGCTTGTTTTGGTCCTCTTTGACTTCGTGCTCGAAGGTTTTGTTCTTGGGTGCTTCCGGCTCTTGCTCCTGAGCTTCCGTGGCAGTGGGACGTGCGATCTCACGGCTGAGGTTATGGGCGAGCTCGCTCCTGTCGTTTGTATAAATTTGGGCGTCGTATTGAGCGCGTGAGACGGAGACATAGGCAAATCGGTTGTTAACCAACCGCTCGCCCTTGTCAGTGTCCGCATGGATCAGCACTCGATCAGCAGTCTGACCCTGGCTGCTGTGGCTGGTCACAGCGTACCCGTGATCAAGATGGGCATGGTCATGAATATTGAAATGAACCTCGCGCCCCGAGTCCATTCGGATTTCGAGGTCGCCCGCGTCACTGATTGTCTCGATGGTACCCAGCTCGCGGTTCGCAACAAGCAGTCCTTTCGAGGGAGCTGTAAACTGCACTCGGTCCCCTTCCGAGAAACTTCGTTCTACCTCCTTGTAAACCGCCACACCGGACAGCCGCCGAGGATCGTAGGTTTCTCGTTCGACACCTTCACGCGCAATGGTAATCCGGTTTCCTTCCGCGTCCACAGCCTCAACACGGACATATTCGCCTGGATCAATGCCCAGCACTATACTGCCTCTTGTATAGCGCACCACATCGCCGACCTCATATTGGCCTGCCCACTGTCGATCAGCTCCGGTCATCTCCTGCCGCGACTCGAGGACGCGCAATTTGTGCTCCTCGAGACTAACCTCGCCACGCTCCTGCATTTCACGATGTATCAGAGTATTCAGTTCGCGGCGCGATTCATTGTCCGGAGAGATAACGAGTGCACCTTTCGGCTCGCGGGCGTAATCACGAGCGATTTCTATAAGCCGCTGGGCCCGGTCGGCAAACTCATGCACACGACCGTCTTGGTCGAGGTGGCGAATTGCCTCCCACACGTCGCCGCGGGCTAGCTGTTCTACGGCTTCTCTTAGAGCTGGGTCCTTTTGGCGCATGATCTCATCAAGGCGTGCCGTCTGCATCCCGGCTTCTTGCAACTGGCGGTATGGTCTCCCTGCCTCTACGGCCTCATGCTGCCGCTTGTCGCCCACAAGGAGTACTCGGTCGTCATCGCGCAACCGATGCAGAAATTCATTTAGTTGCTTCGTGCTTGCTAGGCTGGATTCGTCCAAGATATAAAACGTCTTTCGTCGGTGATCGGGGGCGTCAACACGGTGGAGGTGCCGCTGCAGTGTACTTGCCTCGATTCCTGATTCTGAAAGTTTTTGTGCAGCGCGAGAGGTGGGCGCAAGGCCGCGCATCTCGAAACCTTCGCTCTCGGCGGCTTCGCGAATGGCAGCAAGAGAAGTCGTCTTGCCGGCACCCGCCGTGCCTTCGAGGCCGGTGATCGTGTCACGACTCGATAGGATCTGCTCGACAGCGGCTCGTTGGCTGGAAGTTAAGTGCACGTGATTTTCTTCGACGTTACGCAGTGTCGTAGAAGAAGCGATTGGGCCATGCTGGTTCTTGCCGCCACGCATTATGGCGATGGTGTCTCGCTCATGCTCGATCATTTGTTCCGTGGTGAACGCACGCGCGGGACCTGAGTTCTGCACTTCTAAGATGCCGCGAGATTCGACGCGCTCTTCAAATCGATCGCGTACCTCTGCAAAGGTAGCGTGCCCCATGGAACGCCTGAGTGAATCCCGCATTAGATCACGTTCGTTCACGACTGATTGGCGCTCCAGGTTCCTCTCTCGGGCATAGCTAAGTGCAGATTCGATATGTTTCTGCTTCTGGTCCGGGCTTTCTGCCTCCACTGGCCGGACGTGCGCCTCACGAATGACGCGCTCCGACTGGTTGCCAAACCGAGCCGCCATATCTCGGTGCTTCTGTTGCATTTCTTCATGGCAAATTAAGGCGGGCTTTTTGTCACGCGTCTGATGCGCCGCGATCTGTGCTGCAGCCGCTCCGTGGAGGCCATGCTGTTCAAGATGATCTTTAATTTGCTGGCTTCGCGGGCTGGAGGCCTCCAGATATTCGCGCGTGTAACCCCGAATTTCCGGCTGGCAGCTTTTACCCTGTTCAATTTCGTAACCCAATTCCCTCAGACGCAATGCCAATTCGGAGCGATAAATCGCCGTCCCGTATTGCTGCGAGCGATACAGCTCCCGCGGCTGCAGCGCGCGAGGCTCACCTTTTGCAGTCTCCGTAAGGTTGAAGAACACAACGTGAGTATGTAGTTGTGGCGCGGCATAACCGTTTACCGGTCTAGCGCTGTCGTGCTCGAATGAAGCTGCAACCCACTTTCCCGTCGTCTCCGCCGGGCGATGCCCACCCATGCGAGCCTGGACGTATTTTTCGAGTTCATCTATAGCTACCCTGACGCTTTCACGATGAGCCCGTCGAAGGTCATCGTCTCCACCCACCAATGCCGTCAGAGATACGCTTTTTGGAGCCGAGAAGGTCGCATCCCAGCCCGCCCGGTGCTCCATTGTTTTAATCGTCTCTCCGCGAGCATCTACGTACTCCCGTGCCGATCTGCGGCGCACCAACTGCTCGCTGGTGGAAGGATGCTGGCCATTGGCCAAGCGCGCGAATTGCTCTTGATCGACCTCGCCGCGGAGACCCCACTGCTCGGCGAGCCTGCCGTGCCACTGTCCCTTTATGCTTTCGCCTTCCGAGTAGTAATTCGCCTGCGCGTTCGCGAACTCCTCCCTGTGATAAATTTCAGCTTGGGACGCGCTTAACGCCTTAGAAATGGTCAGCATGGCCTACTCGAAAAAGGGTTCTTGCCCAGATTCAACGCCAGTTGCTTTGTCGGGTTTGATCTCCTGATCCGCCTGCACAACCGGTTGCGGCACTAGACTTGCCTCAGCCATCCCAGGACTCAGGTACTCATCATTTCGAGCGATAAAGCCGGGTTGTGTCTTTCGCAATTCAACATAGGGGAACGCAAATGGAACGACTAAGTTGTCCACCTTTGCCAGAGCCTGCATGCGTGGCATTCCACCGATTTCAGACGGCAATATGAGCGGCTCCGTGCGTCGTTCGGTGTAATAACTCTTGGATCTCCGCATGTAAGGAAATTGATCTTTGTTTATCGCTTGTTTAAGACGCTCAATTTCGACCTCGCCGATCGTGTCTGAGATCCACTTGGCTGCGCGTGGTTCGCTTGTGTGCAGGAAGATTTTGGTGGCAGGCTGTGAGAGCATGGCTTCCGCCTCGTGCCCATACCGCACCTCAAGCTGGCTGCGCCCTTGGAAGCCAATCACAACTGGGTTGTTGGACTTGCGGTTTTCTGTCAACGCGGTATGCAACTGGGGCAGTCGCTGAAGACTCGCAAGCTCGTCCAGCACGAACCAGGCCTTGCGAGTACTCATGTTGCCCTGGTTCATCAGGCGTAGCACGAGCGTGTCCAGCCACAGACTGATGAGTGGAAGCAGTCTTTCACGAAAGCGAGGGGGCGAGGTCAGAAAAAGCCAGCCAGATTGTTGACGTGACCAGTCCACAGTGGTCCAGCGCTCTCTTGTGTCCTTCTCTTTCGGCAGCATCTTAAGGCTGTCAGCAATCATATTCAGGGCGCCCAGCACTCCGCCGCGCTGGGGGCCTGCACCTCGATAAATGAACGTCGCCAGTTCGGTTCCTTGTACTCGCTTATCGAGCTCGTCCTCCCGGCTCATCCACCAGACCAGTTGCTCGGGTGTTGGTTTCAACGTGAGTAGATACGCGAAGATCTTCCTTGGCCCTTCGACGAAAAATGTGTTCTCGCGCGGTCTCTCGGGGAATAGGGAACTTGCTAACGTCAGTGCCTCCGCCTTGTGCACGACTTCGTCGCTCGGTGACCAGTAGGGACAACGCGCATCAAGGGGATTTAGGATCAAGTCCCCACGTTCTGGCCGGTAAAACTGCGGTGTGTATTCAAGCGCCGCATCGTAAACAATCGCAGTCTCGTTGCGCTCTCCGACTTGCATTAAAACCTGCCGCTGCAGGACGCTTTTGCCCGTGCCAGAGTCACCCATAATCATCATGTGGCTGCTCTCAAGAGAGCGTGGGATGCGTAGCATATTGCCCTTGTCAGTCGTCATGAAACCAATCCCATCGGCCCTGCTCCAGAGATTGAATTCCTTCACGGTCACAAGTTGTGGACCTTTGAGCCGCATCCCGTCCTCTACTGAACCGGGCCGCCCGAGATTCCTGCGAACGGCCCACCCCAATCCGAGGACAAACACACCAAGTGCTCCCCCCCAAGCCGGCCAGGAGAGCTCTGTAGCTGACTGGTCGTTGTAGATCGATTGCGCGAGCTTCCGGTGCATCTGCGCGCTATCAAAATGAACGGTGCCTACCACTAGATCAGCGGCGCCTCCCTGCCGTGCCGAAGTGGATAGGACAAAGGGAATAATCTGCCCGCGTCTTGCGGTGGCCACAACGTCGGACTCTGCAGCGAACTCGTGTTGCCCCTGACGATCGACTTTCTCGAGAACCCGATATTCACCTCGACCGCCTCGGAACATTTCCGTGTTTAGGTATTCGTTCCAGTAGTAGCGTTGTAGGGGCGCCCACTCGGCATACAGGTAGGTCCAAATACCGATGCCCGCCACGGCAGATGAAACCAGCACCCAGAAGAAGGAAAACAACCAGCCCGGACGTTCCTCGGTACCCCAGAGCCTATTCATGACTCACCCCAGAAACGGGAATTTGAGACCCCGTACTGATAAGGAACACCGAAGTGGCACAAAAGCCCTAAGACTCAACCGAGTAACTGGCCGGTTAGGCAGAATCCGAGTTTGCAACCTGGCGCAGTCGTTCAACAGCTTTCTTGAACTTGTCAGCGTCGGCTCGTTCAATCAGCCTCTGCATGTCCTCCACCGTGAGTTTCTCTCCATTCACCTGCTTGTAGAGCACGTTAAGCAAAATTGTCCGCAATGCCACAACCTCGGCCATGAGCGCCTTGGTCTCGGCTTCTCTCGACTTTGCGCCGTCCAGCGATCGTCCGTTAGCGTTTGAGAGCATCACGTGCCGGCACCATTCGCCCAAGGTCCTTGATTCGGCTTGAGCAGCGTGCTCCAGCAACGCGTATTCCTCCTCGCTCACCTTGGTGCCTATCGATTTTGTCCGGAGAGTCGGCTTCACCATACAGGTCGTGTGGCTTAATGCTGCAAATTGATAACGTCAACCCTTCGTACGCACTGCCGGTGCACGCGTCGTGACCAATGTTGTTCTTTTGGTTGGGCTCCTATTTGCAACAAGTTCGCGCACGGTAACCGAAGGTTAGCGTACAACACCTATTCGGGGGTGACGCGTCAATTCTCACCCGCTGCGCACCTCCGCCATATCAAACTGCGGCTCACAGCACATCCCTATTGTCTTAAGTCCGTCCGACCAACCCTATGCCCCAGTTCCGACTGAGCATCGAGGAACGAGCGGAGCTCATGCACGAATTCGGTTGGGGGTGCCCCCTTGTAGTCTTCGGTGCCAGGACTCATCAACAGACCATCCACAAACACTGTGTGATGGTCGGCGCCTTCCGGCTCCATCAGCGCGAAGAAAATCATCGTCTTATCGCGCCTGCAGATGTAAGTCTTCCGATCGCGCAGATCCAACAATAAACAATGAACTGGCGCAAGCCCGGCATCCCTCCGAATAGTCTCCTCAGGTGCTGGACCCTCAACCTTGGGAGGAAAAATGCCGTACAGGGTGGGATATCGGCGTTCTGGCAAGTGTGTCGAAATTACGGGATGGTGCAGAAACCACAACCACAAGTTCTCGTCAGAAGCGATATGATCCCCGCCATCACAGTAGCCAAACTGCCGAAATCTGGGGCAGTATCCAAGCTCTAGGAATCGCAAGTTTCCGCGATACCCGAACGCACGCGCAAGGTTCTGAGGCACCGGGAATCGCAGCAACTGGGCGCCGACGATGTAAGGCGATAGGAGCGCAGAATCTGGGATTTCCCAACCCAATTTTTGGACAGCCTTCTTGGTCTCGGTCACGAAACGCCGATGTGCCTTTGATGCGGCCAGGCGAGAGGAATGAACCCCGGTCGGGACATTTTTTCCAAGAAGCCTTTGTCTGTGCCGATACACTCTCGTCTCCTGGTCAAAAACGGACATCCTCGGTGGCAAGCGGCTGCTCAGCGGATTCCAGCAAACACACTTCGTAACTTCTCCGGCTCTCCAGCTGCGACATAAGCCTGATAAGCATCATCCATCACGGATAGCGCCTCTCCTTTCCTGCCAGCAGAACGGAGGGCAAATCCATAAAGGAGCCAGAGTTTTGGGTCTGATCTGTCGGCCTCTAAAGCGCGTAAACAACACCCCACCTCCTCTTCGTATAAACCGAGAGCGTGATAAGCAAAAGACTGTCCGGTCCACACGCGAATGTTCTTGCCCGCGTTGTCAGGATCCAGTTGAAGGGAGCGGTCAAGTGCCTCTAACGCGAGGAGTAAGCGCCGTCGATTAAGGTATTCAGGGTCCTGAGTTCGGTAGAGAGCCATTCGGCGCAGAGCAAGACCCAAGTTGAGCCATGCGCCCGCGCTTTTGGGGCTCGTTACGTGATGGAGTAACACGAGCGCAAAGGTCCGCGGAGCGGATTCTTCGGGGGTCTCAGGAAAGAGCGCCCCATCGTCGTGCATTGCTACCAAGAATCTGCCTGCAAAATCCCTCAGTTCATCAAAAGGAACTCCACGCCCCTGCTCGACGGTAAACCAGTTAAGCACGTCCCTGATTTCCGTCGGCACGGCGCTGAGGAATCTGCTTTCCAAATCCGTCGTAGTAGTCAAAGCGGTTCCTCTCAGAATTACACTGCTGCAGTGTCAGATTCGATCTGCACCAACCGAGCGGATACATTTCTGGCCGAATCCAAATCTACTCGCTTTCCGTGGAAATAGATTTGATGCCGGGGATGCGTCCGGTGCCATTCTGTCAGCATGGCAGTTTGATGCACGTGCTCAACGACCCTTCGCCAGCCGGCACTGTTGTAAGCGGAGAAGCCGATCTCGCCTTCCTGTGTTGCCACGGGAGTGGCTGAGTCTGCCACCGTTGCAAGGTCATAAATGTGCGCGTCCTGAAACTGCATTGCGTTCGCCATAACGATCTTCCAACGACCGTTGTACGAATCGGCCCGTTCTGACCAATTCTCGCCTGAGCCAGAGACACGATAGAAGCAATCCTCAAGCAACGCCGGAATGTGGTACAGCTCAAAACCCGAAGGAGCGCGTTTGTGATCGAAATTACGGAACACTGACAGCAACACCAGGGCCTTAGTGATCGCTGGCCCCCTTCCCGCGTCCGTTATGGCCTCAATATCGCGCATGAATTGCTGTAGGCCAAAGAAAGCGCCGACTGGAATCATCTGTTTTGAATGGGTATCGACTAGCAAAGGGCTGAAGATTCCGTGATTGGGATGGATATCGTTAAAAAGGCTACCGATTTTCGATTCCGGCCAAAGAACATCGCACAAATGGGCGAAGATCCCGTATGCCGATACCGGGAACCAGTCTCGCATTGGCTGCCAATCAACCGACGTTTGCTCTTGCAGGTCGTAAGCGATCTGCGAAACGGGATATCGTAGGGCATATCGCTCCTCGTCGGCGATGTGCTCGTCTCTTCCCGAGAACATCACAGGTTGAAATATGATCCCGTGGATTTTGTCCACATTCTCGATTACAAAACGCACGATGTCGCCGAGCCCATCATTGTTGCGCCCATTAACGATGCTCACTTGCAGCGTCGTCCGCATGCCCGCGGTAGCGATATTCTCAAGAGCCCGATGCTTAACCTCCATGTAATTTCCAATACCGCGATGCCTGTTCTTTGCTTCAACAACGCCATCAAACTGCAGATACACCCCATGCAGCCCGGCGCTTTTTGCTTCGTGCGCAAAGGCTGGGTCTTGCGCGAATCTGATTCCATTCGTCGCGATATGCACCCGATGGAATCCGACGCTGTTGGAGTAGCGAATCGCGTCAAGCAGAATCGGCGAAAGCGTGGCCTCGCCACCCGAGAACAGGACATTGATTTCTCTCTGTGGCTTGAAAGACACCGCTCTTTCGAACACGTTTTTGATGTCTTCCATGCCCAATTCGTGGACGTAGGTCGTTGCGTTTGCGTCCATGTAGCAAGGTGAGCAGACCATATTGCATCTGTTTGTCATGTCAATGATCAGGTACGTGCCGCGACCCGACCTGATGCCGTTAGGTCCGTGGTCGTGCACGTCTCGGTCATCGAGACATTCGAAATCTCTACCGAAAGCAAGGCTCTCCATCCTCCTAAAAAAGGCTGGGTGATTGGAAAGCACATCTTCAAATGGGCCGTGTTTCGGGCAGGCCTTGCGCATCAGAATCCGCCCGGCTTCCTCCACTATCTCAGCTTCAATCACTCCGGGCCTGTCTCTGAAATCGCTGATAGTGGCTTGCCCTCGGATCACCGCTTCTGTCGACTCAATGTTGCAACCCGGGCATAGTGAGTGGGTCCTCCTCGGAACACCCGTGATCATTTGCATTCTCTCACTGCTTTTGAGCAGCCGGCCCGGCGCCCAAGAGGGACTCGGCAATTCTCCTTGGGGAAGGATTGCGTTTAAGCTTGCAGAAAGGTTCCATGCTGCATTTGAGACAGCACTGAAAAGGCGAGCGGGTAATGGGGACATGGGTCGTCGACCTCCGGAGTCGGATTAATGACGGGTGGCGGGATCACCTGGAACCGCGGCGAGATTGGGCCCTGTAGGTTTGGGTATTTTACACTGCCTGTCAATCTCGTCGCTGGAGTGAAGAGTTTCAAAAGCAGTAGTGAGACATTCATGTCGGAACTCATGACCACGCCAAGGGCTGCCAACCGTGCCCCGTCGCGGCTGTCCATTTGCTCGACGTCGGACTTACGCCAGGGAACACACTTTAGTGGGCTCCCAAGTTCTCGTTCAATCGCCGTCTCAAGTTTGTCAAACTCGGTGAGTTTGTCCTTGAACGGTGATTCGAAGCGCGCTCGTGTGACGTTGTTGGCCTCGATCGAGGCAGTCGATTTTGGAAGATCGACACCGCCTCCGCTAAGTTATTGACTTGGTCAGTACTGGGTCCGAATTGGAAAGCCAGTTTTGGAACGGGAAAACGTGTAGTTGTGCATTCGTGCATTTCGATTATGAGATCAGTAGGTTTGCGTTAATCCATGATTTTTTTCATTGCGTAACCAGAACCAAACCAGGCGCTATCGAGTCTGTCTCCTGGGCCCGAACGCACGTGGTCTACGGAGTAGGTCACCGATGGAGCGACATGGCCGTCGTGGGTTCAGCCTGAGTCACGGGCCTACCGGACGGCAAAGGAACCTCTTGTCAGTTTCTGGTTGGCCGACGATCCAACAACGACAGGAACATTCTTGGTTTAGCATGGAGCATCCGAACTCCAATGTGGGATCCTCGTGTCAGATTCCTCCGAAGAGATAGGTGGGGCGTGTGAAAGTGGCCCTTCTTGCCCTGATTCTACTTCTTCTCGCAGCGATGGTGTCAGCAGCTCAAAGAGTGGAGAAGCCAAGACCTGCCCAATCGATCGCCGAGCTTCAGCAACAACTCGAAAAAAATCTCTCCGACACGCACACGCCTGGTTTGGCTGTCGCGATCGTGCACTCCGACGGTCCGGAGTGGATCGCCGGTCTCGGCAAGGCCGACGTCGCAACCGGTCGCGCCGTAACGGCGCAAACGCTGTTCCGCATTGGGTCAACGTCGAAGGCATTTGCGTCACTTTCCATCCTCAAGCTGGCTAACGAGGGAAAGCTGTCGCTCGATGATCCGGTCCGCAACTTGGTTCCGGAGGTGTGGTTTGAGAACCGCTGGGAAGCAGGCGATCCGGTGCGTGTTGTCAACCTGCTTGAGCACACCACCGGGTGGGATGACATTCATCTACGCGAATTCGCATTCGATGCACCCCCAACCATGGATTTGCCCCAAGCGCTGCAGTACGGCCGAGAGACGCGGGTTTCACGCTGGCCTCCGGGCACGCGCATGGCCTATTGCAACACTGGCCCGGCTGTGGCCGCGTATATCGTGGAAAAGATCACCGGCCAAAGCTTTGAGGAATACATTCAGCAGAACTTTTTCATTCCGATCGGAATGAAGACCGCAACCTACTTCAAACCATCTCCCCACAGCAACGCCATTCTTTATGACGATCATGGGAAATCACCCTATCCCTATTGGAACATCCTGTACCGACCATCAGGAGCGGTCAACGCGTCGGCTGAGGACATGGCCGCTTACGTCCAGTTTTATCTTAATCGCGGAAAGGTAAAAGGGAGACAAGTAATGCCTGCCGCAGACATCGACCGCATGGAGAGCCCAACCAGCACTTGGGCGGCAAAGGCAGGGTTGAAGAATGGCTACGGTCTCAACAATTACTGGTCTGTCCGCGAGGGCTTCATCTACCACGGGCACGACGGCGCTGTGCTTGGTGGCCTAACCGACGTTGCTTACATGCCCGATTACGGCGTCGGTTATTTCTACAGCATTAACTCCGGCAACAGCACCGCATACAACGAAATCGGAAGGGCAATCCGCGCGTATATCACTCTCAAACTGGCGAGGCCCGCAGTGCCGAACCCCGGACCTCTACCGGCAGATGTGCACGATTTTGCGGGCTTCTATGAGCCAGATTCGCCACGCATGGAGATGATACATTTTCTCAATCAGCTCACTGGAATATCGGAAGTGCATTTCCAAGATGGCAAGATGGAAATCGTGAGCTTGCAAGGCAAACGAACGTTTATACCGGTCAACGGTAGATTTTTTCGTTATGTTCCGAACGAAGATTCGCCGGAGCCGGTTGCCTCCGCTGTGCTGCTCATCAAGTCTGATGAGCAATTTATCCAGACGGGTTGGATGACGCTCAAACGCATGCCTACCTGGCTAACGTTATGTGAGATAGCCCTCACCGGGTTCGTCGGATTGGCGATTGTCTCGGTGTTTTTCTATGCGCCTTTCTGGTTGATCGGCGGCTTGTTTAAGAAGCGCCGGCGTCCCGCAGAGCGCGCAATGCGTCTTTGGCCACTCGTCGCAGTCCTCGCTTTGTTATCGTGCGCAGTCGAATTCGCGCTGGCATCCAGGGGAATTTTTGACCGCCTGGGCCATTTCTCTCCCTGGTCCGCAGCGATCTTCCTTACTACTGTCCTGTTCGCAATCTCCTCTCTGGCGAGCGCGTGGACGGCGATCCGGGGACCAGGCTATGGCGTGCGGAGGTTGCTTTGGATTCACTCGGTAATCGTCTCATTCGCCCTCCTGATTGCAACCGCGTATCTGGCCTATTGGGGAGTCATCGGCCTGCGGACATGGACCTAGTCAGTCCCCTGACTTCGTTGAATCAGTCAAGAGCGTATCAAGGGCAATACCGACGTTTCGCCTTCGCCGGCCCGAAGGACGGCCAGCAAGATCCGGTAAGTCGGCTTGTGTCCGCCGGTACTTGACCCGATCACGTTAGGACTCTATCGGAACTGCTCCGCAAACATGACAGGTTCGGAGTGAGCTGGACGGTCTTCGGGCAGCGGAGCAGTTTCGATAGAGCCGTGAGAAGGAAGTCGCTGGCGGTGGCGGCGGGCGCGATTAGCTATGGAATTTCAATAGCGTTTTTGATAGGGGAACACTCGGTGCGCTTTATCCCAGGCTGGGTTAATTGCCCTAGCGTGGCCAATATTATCGTGCAGTGGGTTCCGGTGCAAGGCATTCGGGTTCGTTTGAGCACGCCCCACGCGAAGCGTTCGCCGCGCCAGCGGCTTAGTTCTTAGAGGCAATCTGGATCTTACCAGCCAATCGGAAGCTGACCATCTCCAGCACGGAAATTCTCTTCCAGCTTTAACGAGTAGAATCTGTGAATGGCACAAACGACTCAGCGAGATTTGGGGTTCGAACCTGCTGATGCGGAAACGTCCTTGGCCCGAGTCGCGAGGGCGTGCTATGAACGCGGTTGGGTGATGGGTACGAGCGGCAACTTCAGTGCCGTGGTAAGCCGTGCGCCTTTGGTTTTGACGATAACGGCAACAGGATTAGACAAAGGAACGTTGTCACCGGAGAGTTTTGTACACGTTGATGGGAACGGAGCGACGCTCGCGAGATCGGGCCGTCCTTCCGCTGAAACCGCATTGCACTTGCTTCTGGCAAATATCAGGCATGCTGGCGCCGTATTGCATACCCATTCGGTATGGAGCGTTATTGTTTCTGATCGTTACGCCGATACCGGTGGGCTTTGGATGGAAGGCTACGAGATGTTGAAGGGGCTTGAAGGAGTCAAATCGCACAGCCACCGCGAATGGCTGCCGATTATCGAGAACGATCAGGCCATGACTCGATTGGCCGGAGTTGTTGAGGCGACGCTGAGCCAATGTCCGGCCGTTCACAGTTTTCTCTTGCGTCGCCATGGGCTTTACACTTGGGGCGAAAATCTCGAACAGGCAAAGCGTCATCTTGAGATATTGGAGTTCCTATTAGAGGTTGTGGGAAGAACCCAGACGATCCCGAGCACTGTGGCTGGTTAGACTTGGCTCGTTGAGGAAGAAGGTTGTATGGCAATTGTCCGAATTCCAGATGAAGATCGCACATTGCGAGAGAAAGAAGAAATAACCGACTACCTTGCCAGCATAGGCATCGACTACGAACACTGGGAACTGTCCAAAGCAGTTGCTGACTACGCGTTACCCGAAGAGATTCTGGCGATCTACAAAGAGCAAATCGAAAACCTAAAACAACAGGGAGGCTACGCTACTGCAGACCTAATTGATGTGAGTCCCGCGACACCGAACTTGGAAGCCATGTTGGCGAGATTCAGCCGCGAACACTGGCACGACGAGGACGAAGTGCGCTTCATCCTTCATGGCCGGGGAGTGTTTCACATTCACCCGCGCCGGGGCCCGCTTACCGCAGTCGAGGTAGAACCCGGAGACCTGATTCGTGTGCCCCGAGAAACCTGGCATTGGTTTGATCTGTGCGGAGACCGAACGATCCGGGCGATTCGTTTGTTTCAAGAGCAGTCGGGCTGGACGCCCCATTACACCGACAGCGGAATTGATAGTGGCTATCAGCCGGTATGCTTGGGGCCGTCGTATGTTCCGTCACGGCCTGCGACTCGGCCGTGAGTTCGTTACTCCACCATGGGGTTCAAGCGGTTCTCCTGGATATTGAAGGAACCACCACGCCCATCGATTTCGTCTTTAAGGTCCTCTTTTCTTACGCACGTTCACATGCCGAGCAGTTTCTTGAGCGGCATCGATCATCGCCGGAAGTGCTCGAAGATTTAAGTGGGCTGTGGCGCGAACACTTGCAAGACACCGGTCAAGGTTTCAGTCCACCCGCGTTGAAAAATCCAAGTGAGCCGGAATCGTTCGTTCCTTATATAGATTGGCTGATCGAGAGTGATCGCAAGTCAACTCCCCTGAAATCACTCCAGGGAAAAATTTGGGCGGAGGGCTACGCGAGCGGCGAGCTACGTAGTCAGGTCCTCGATGATGTGCCGCCTGCGCTCAAGCGCTGGCATGCACAGAACAGGACAGTCGCCATTTTCTCTTCGGGGAGTGTTTTGGCTCAAAAGCTTCTCTTCGCCCATACAACGGCCGGCGATCTGACCAAGTTTCTGGCAGCGTACTTCGATACGACCATTGGCACAAAAACCGACCCGGCCAGCTACGGAAAGATTGCGAGAACCTTGGAGTTCTTGCCGACAGAGATTGTTTTTATTTCGGATGTCGTCTCTGAATTGAACGGAGCACAGGCTGCTGGGTTTCACACTTTGTTATGCATACGTCCTGGAAATCATCCGCAACCGCAGAATGCCTACAACACAATTCAGACCTTCGACGATATTTTCCCGACTTAAAATCGGGGTTCGGGATCAGGTGATTCAGCGCAAAAGGGCGGATGAAACGGTGTACCTGGTCACGCCTCCTGCTCAATTCCAAATAGCCGACCATGCACGAACTGGCTTGTTCGCGATCGCGGGGATGTTTATCAGCACTGAACCACAAGCTCATTTCCTAGAGCAGAGCACGAAATAGCCAATACGCCGTTCCTTGTAGTAGCATTGCCGTGACGAGTAGGAGATTATGAAAGAGTCGCGTATTTCCAAGGCCGAAGTCCGCATTCTTGAACAATTTTGGAAACTCGGGATCGCATCTGTGCGCGAGGTCCTCGATAGCCTGCCGGAGGACGAGCGCGTCGCTTACACAACGGTACAAACGCTCGTCTATAGGCTGGAGGAGAAGGGTGCATTGATAAAAGTAAGGAAGATCGGCAATGCGCAGCTTTTTCAGCCGGCCATCAATCAAACCCAGTATCGTAACCGCATAATCCGGGACCTGCTGGATCTCTTTGGCGGGTCGCCACGTTTGCTTGTTTCCAACTTACTTGAGAACGGCGAGATTACTTTACGGGACCTGAAGGCGCTGCAAGCGGCAGCCGACGGTAACAATGGCCGGAGCCGTGGAGGCAAGCATGCATGAGCAGGCCGCGCGCACGATGTATTACTTCGGGATCCACATGCTCTATGCCTCGATTGTCGGATGTGCGGCGTTGGCGCTGACGTCGATCCGGGGTGGCAGCGCTACCGCGAAGTATTGGATCTGGGTGGTGACCACATTGAATTTCATTGTGCCGACAGGCGCTTTGATCGACAAGTTGTGGGCGCCGCATCTTGCGTGGGCTGCACCGCTAGGGCTCATCGGCGATGCGGCGTGGAGCCTAACACAAGGCCGTACCGCTGCAATGCTCGCCCTGGTATGGATTGTTGGTACATTGGCAATGTTGATACGGCTTGCGAAGCGAATCCGCATGGCTCGTCGGGAAGCTCAATACCCGGTCTATCTGGGGAAGTGTGGCACGATGGAAAATTTCCTCGCACATGGTATCCCAGTCAACTTCGACGACAGGTATCAGACTCCGGCGGTCCAGGGCGTTCTTCGGCCCCGAATTTCCCTACCCAGCGGACTAG
>Ga0306923_10001601_pt1 | contig 20220 bp, 24 predicted proteins | sample sta12Can44000108_FD_203841 | JGI IMG/M metagenome (GOLD analysis project Ga0306923, IMG submission 203841) | Lab enrichment of tropical soil microbial communities from Luquillo Experimental Forest, Puerto Rico - statanox.12C.anox.44.000.108 (v2)... | ecosystem: Environmental > Terrestrial >... | reverse complement strand
CCTACGTTCACAAAACCCTAGCGAATTTTTCCGGCCATCGGCCCTGAAAATGCAGCCAATTAGGCGAGGAGTTATTTCGTTCACAAAACAGATGTTTTTCGTATGAGATACGCCAGTAAAAACGGGACGTGACAATGGACTGCAGACGCAAAAACGGTACGCTCAGAGCACGGTTCCGCAGCCAAGCAGAGGCGGAGGCATTTGCGGCGGATCCAGCGAACCATCCGGCGTACCTGGGCGACCTCGCCCACTTGTGTGAGAAGTGTGGCTTCTGGCACCTGAGCAGAGCGGAGTGGCTTGGACTGAAGCCCAGGTACTTCTGCATCAAGTGCAAGAACGAAATCAAGCCATCAGAAAATGGCGAGATGGAATTCTATATCCTGCTGAGTGGGTTCGCGGTTTGCAAGCCATGTTCGTTGATGGTTGGTGAGAGCTCCCCGGTCGTGAACTGATGTTTTATCCCTGTCCAAATTTCGGACTGGCGAAGTTCATCCTTCCACCGGACTGCGTTAGGAGCCCGCCCCGGTTCCCCAATGGATACAACAAAAGATTGGCGACTCATAATCCGCTGTTGGTGCCCGAACTGCGGCAAGCGTTACGTCGTCGCGGAATGGAAGCAGAATCCTAAATGCAGACAGTGCGGAGCCGAGCTTCGCGCCGATGACGAGCAGGGCAAACCAGCACCACTAGCGAAAGGAAAAGGTGCAGGTAGCTAATTGCGGTAGCATCATCGCTGGCAAGCTGGCTACCCACAGTAAGAGTTATTGCAATCAGGTGTGACAGCATGTCCTCACGTCCTTGGGCATGGGTTTAAAAACTCATACAACGTCACAAATCAATCTATTCATCAACTTTTGCAGCAAGAATTTGTCTCCTAACGCCATTCGAGTGAACTCTGCACCAAAACCTTCGGCGGGGGCGATGCTCCGCACAATTGCATCTGCCCGCACGCTTCCACCGGGCACTTCAAATGCCAGCCAGAGCGTTGTACCCACGGGCGGCGGATTGGGCGTGGAGATGAACAATCCTCCCATGCCTAACGTTTTGACACGGGAAAAGAGTTGAAGGTCTGTACCATACCAACTTACAGGCATTCCGTTCGGCAAGGCAATGCGCGGGTATCGGCGGGTGTTGCGAGTGGACTCCTCAAGGACGCAGTGCAAGGAGACCTCATCACCCTGCGCTGAACTTTATCAGCATGCTCATCGTGGCGTAAAAGCAGTACGCAGACGTTTCTACTCGCGTCTGCTTCCATTTGTCTACTGGTCTAACGGTCAGTGGTCTAACGGCCAGGAACGCGAGCCGAGACTCGCCATCGGATACTGTCATTTCTTCAGCTTTTCTTTTGGGAAGACTTGGAGTAGTTTTCCTCGCCGGGAGGGTTCGAATGAACTTACTAGCAGCTTTGCAAAAAGAAGCCCGAAAACTCACGAAGGTAAAGGCTGATGCGGAACGGCAATTAAACGCACTTGCTGCGGCTGTCAAGGCTTTCGGCAGTACTTTGGCTGCTGAGTCTGCAAATGGTCGGAAAAGGCGTGGTAGAACAAGAGGCCGTAAAATGTCTGCCGCTAGTCGTAAGGCGATTGCAGAGGCGCAGCGAAAAAGATGGGCGAAAATTCGCGCGGCAAAGAAAGCCGCGTAGTTTTTTGCCGCCTCACAGGTTGGCCGGCGTCTGAGCATATAATCCACGCAGCGCAATGAAATCTTCATTCGAGGAGACGCTCATCGAGGTCTGGCGACAGGCCCTCGTCGAGAATGCCAAGGTCGTCGCGCTCGGCACAGAGCGTTACCCTGTCAGGCATACTCCCAAGCGCGGCCTGCGGCAGGTGGACTTTCTGTTCGACGGCAACGAGCTGCGAGGGCTTGAGCAGAACCCGGAAACAAAGTCTCGGTGGGCGCAGATGGCACGCTCCGGCAAGAAAGTGATGCAGTTCCTTCGCGAGGGCCGATACGTGGCGAATGTGGTCGATGGCAAGGTGACTTCTTACGGCGGACGCTCAGACGGGTGAACATCCCGTCTCTTCAAGACCTTTAATCATTTGTCGAAATCGTCTAAGAACTCGGACGCCGGAGCCACGCTCGTCACCAGCAGATGATCTCGGGCCGCGTGCAGGCGACGTGGAGAGTCAGGCAGCGTTCCGGGCCCGTAGGTATGCGCCAGATCACAGCGCGACGTACAGCATCGGGGGGCGCTTGATAGATTTGGCAGGTATCTTTCAGCGTGAATAGCTGAGCGTTTCACGACCTCTTGCAGGGCTGATATGGCCCCTTTCCAGGGATGATGTTGCGCACTCCTCCCGCCGGATTCTCAACATCGCCTTTCCTACGTGGAATGAGATGGATGTGGCAATGCGTGACGGTCTGTCCGGCGGCCTCGCCTTCATTTATGCCGACATTAAATCCGCTAACGTCGAGATCTTCCCGCAGGATGTCTTGCTTGGCCAGTCTGAGGATCTCCGTGTAGGCATTTGCTTCTGGTCGACTTAGTGAGAAGAACTCGGGGATATGGCGTTTCACGGTCACCAAAGTGTGAAGGGGTGTCACCGGGAAGGCATCCCGGATGGCAAACGCGAGCTCGTTTTCGTGAATCAGGAGCTGCTTTGGGACCTGACAGAATGGGCAATCGGATTCGGTTCGCTTGAAAGATGCTCGAATCTGTCTAAAGTCGGTGTCATCTCTGTCTCTCTTCATCGAATTACAACTGTAACAGAGCGCCTGCAAGTTGCTCGGATCGTCGGTTCCCCCTAAGGTGCGCGGGATAATATGATCTACCTCTAACGCGCGGACATCCGCTGAAACACCACATAGCTCGCAATGAAACTGGGCTGCTTTCAGCACCTCGAATTTCAGCGAACCCGATATGTATCCCGCCGATGTTTTCCTATGCTGCCAAATCTGCTCCCCTCTCTTGGCCTTATACTCCTCCAGTTTCACACGGCAAAGCTCCAGCAACCGCGTGCGCTGACTCTCGTTCAGCTTCTCATCCGCGCAAAGAAAGTAGTCGCTACCTTCCTTTTTGACCAACCCGTGATTCCTGAGAACTCGGCCCACCATATTCCCCACAATTTTTTCGTAGTATTCAATCTGACTGTCGTCGTGCTGAAGAATAGTTTTGGCTATCTCTTCTGTCGAGCTTCTGCCTCCCCGCCCAAGCAAGGCCATTAGCATCACGGGCTGATACACATGCGACATCCGCATCCGATTCTCGATGAAATCCTCGAGTTCTGCGTATTTCATGTTCACCACCTCACGTGATCAGGAGGGTTTGTCAGTAGTTCTCCTGCTGCGGACGCAAGTTCGCGGAGCTAGCCGTGTTCCATGCGACTTCGAAAGAAGTTCTCCGTGTCCTTATTCATGAAATGGACGTAGCAGCCTTTCATCCCGCGAGTCAGAAGGACTCGATACGTGTTCTTGACCATTTGAGTGAAACGGTTGCCAGACCTCTTCACCACAGTATCGAAGGACTTTGCTTTATCTCCCTGCCAGTCAGCTTTCTCTGGCAGGTAGACGAGGTCGGGTCCAAAGATCACGCCAATGTAGTCGAATTCAAATCCCTGCGCCGTATATACGCATCCGATTTGGTTTACTCCGTCGGGCTCGTAAGCCCAAAGGCTTTCCTTCGGGATGCCAGGGGCGAGGCTGCCCGAGTCGGACTTCGCATTCCAAGGCCGAGCGTACTCTCCGATGACCACGTCACTCACAAGTGTCCCATCGGACTTGGGGTTGGACCACGGCCAGCAAAAACCTGCGGCCAACCGAGCCGTCGGTTTCTCCTTCAGTTTTTGCCTAATGGCATCTTCCAGAGATTGAGGAGTTGGCATAATTCTGAAATCAAACTCGTCGTTCTGATTCCACATCACATGAGCCGTGCGTTGTATCCCCAGCGTATTGTTTACCCAACTCACGAATGCGTCCGAGCCTGCACAACGGAACTGGGCTTCTAGCTCAAATTCGCGAACGTCGCAGTGGAGTTTTTCGGCCTCTGTCTTGATGTAGTCGGTTGAGCCGATTTCTCCTGGTCTTACGATCTGGTTGTCATCAATGAAAAATACCGATGTTCGGCTGGCCTTCAACAATTCTTGTATCTGAGGCACCCTGCTCTGTTTCGTTTTTGGCGTGAAGCGGTTGTTGCTCGTCTCCCGGATTCGATGGCCTTCATCGGCGATCATCACGTCAATTACATTCGTTTCCGCATTCATGTAGCCGTTGAAATACCGAACCTGAGCGGCGCCACGAGAGCCCACGATCTCTCGGATGGTCGAAGTGAAGGCGCGGGAGCCTGTTACGTAGTGTGCATTGAGGCCCATGCTTGAGAAATCGCCGAGCAGATTCATGGCGATGACCGACTTCCCAGTGCCAGGTCCACCTTTCACGATGATGACGACCTTATGCTTGGACTTCCCGCCTTGCTCAGCGGCCTCCATAACCTTGTCATAGACAACCAACTGTTCATCGAGCAGGACATATTCTGGTTTGCCTTTGATTAGCCTGGCGACATGGTCGAGCAGCTTCTTGCTAGGGCGGTACTTGCTCTGCTCTACTTTGGCCGATATTTCACCGCTGTCGCCATTACGGATTCTTTGGTCAAGAAACGCCGTAAGTTCGGGCACATGATCGGCCGTGAAAACGGGGCAACGGGCGATCTGTTCTGAGAACTGTGGAGAGAAAAGGGGATCGTTCTTGGTCGGCTCGTAGTTATGCAAATACGAACATGCATGTGCGCCTATTCCATCCTCACCCTGAAAAGCGGTGTGGCAATCGACCAGATACGTCATGTATTGCCCCACCTGGACCGCAGGATGAAGCACGTCGCGAACGTTGCCACCGACGAAGGTTGCGACCTCGTTCCTGCCGGATGCGCCCCTACAGCCTTCCCACTGCTTTAGCTCGATGATGACTGCGTTGGAGGCCTTTTTATTGTCATAGCCTGTCACGAGGCAGTCGAGGCGCTTGGAGGTAAGAGGGAGTTGAAGTTCTAGCAAAACCCCGTGATCCAAAAGAGACGCTGACTGAAAGACTTGGGAAACAGCTCGGAGAGAATTATTCCAAGAGTTCACCTCCGCGACTGGCGGCTGAAAACGAAATTCGTTAAAGAAGGCATCTTTTAGTTTCGTGGCGATCCGGTTGAAGGTGGAGTCTTCGATTAGGGATTTGGTCGTGCCTGAGTAGAGGCGCATACGTTCTTCACCCACCACCGGTGTCGCCCATCAATAGGAGCATATCTTCCCCCGCATTAACAGGAGGGTGTATCCTCCTGATAATTTCCCGACCAATGCTTCTTGGGGCTTCGCACTGACCGGTGGATCTGCGATGCGATACTGGTGGGTCAACCAAAATCAAACCATCCGCCAAGAGATAGCGGGTGGCTACCTTTGGTCTCCTAAGCGCAACGCCGACGGTGGACGCAATCCCTTCTATGAGTCGATGCGAGAGGTCTCGCCAGGAGACGTGATCTTTTCGTTCGTAGACACCAGAATCGGCGCAATCGGCATCGCTAAGTCCTACTGTTGGGAGTGCCCTAAACCAACTGAGTTTGGCTGTGCCGGCCAGAATTGGGAACACATTGGATGGCGAGTCAACGTATCGTTTGTTCGGCTTGTCAACAGAATCCGGCCCAAGGATCATATGGGAGTTTTGAGATCGGTTTTGCCAGAGCGCTACTCACCTCTCCAGGCTAACGGAAACGGTATCCAGTCAATCTATCTGACAGAACTCCCTCTGAACTTTGTGGAGGTACTCAGCGGCTTGATTGGAGAAGAGGCTCGCCCATTGATTGCAGGTTCCCCAGTTGGCCCTGTCCTCGAAAATGGCAAGATCGCAACGGGGGACGACCTCGATGTTTGGGAGCGGAAGCTGGAAGAGCAAGTGGAGAACGACCGTTCGGTAAACGAGACCGACCGGGAGGCAATCATTCGTGCTCGGCGTGGCCAAGGGCTTTTCAAGCAGCGTGTTATTCAGATTGAGAACCACTGCCGAATCACGGGGGTCGACAAACTCGATCACCTCTTGGCCAGCCACTGCAAACCCTGGCGTGATTCTACCAATGAAGAGCGTTTGAACGGGGAAAACGGTCTGCTCTTGACTCCTAGCATCGATCACTTATTTGACCGCGGATTCATCGGGTTTGAGAACTCGGGAGACCTTATCATTTCACCAGTGGCGCACAGACCTTCGTTGCAGAAGATGGGAGTTGAGACAAACCGAGTAATCAACGCGGGGACCTTCACGGAGGGGCAGCGCGAATTCCTCGACTATCACCGTAATGCGGTTTTGCTGAAGATCGCTCGATGAACTTCTTCGTCGCCGTCACCGATTACGATTGGTTCCAATTACATGCGTCCAAATCATGCGTCGAGGAAGTTAATTTCTGGAGGCCGTCATCTGAAGCCCCATTCAAGGCACTGAAGACTGGCGAGTTGCTTCTATTCAAGCTTCACTCGCCTCGAAATTTTATAGTCGGCGGTGGGTTCTTCACCCGTTTTATCCAGTTGCCGATCTCGCTTTCCTGGGAGGCTTTCGGCGAGGGTAATGGTGTTCGATCTCTTTCGGAAATGCGCGAGAGGATTGGAAAATACAGACGGACATCCATTGGACCGCTGGACAATCCAACGATTGGTTGCATCCTTTTGGCTGAACCATTCTTTTTTGCGGAAGCAGATTGGATTCCAATTCCTCCTGATTTCAGCCTGAACATCGTCCAGGGGAAGGGTTACGAGAGTAACGATGGGGCCACGGGTCAGGCCCTGTGGGAATCGGTTACGGAGAGGTTGCGAACAAGCATCAGTGCAAATCTCGACATTGGGCCAGCGACTGTCGCAGCAGTGGAGAGCCCCCGCTACGGGCAGCCAGTCCCCGTCCGACCGCGACTTGGCCAAGGCACATGCAGAGTGATTGTGACCGACGCTTATGAACGACGATGTGCGATTACTGGTGAGCGCACTCTTCCCGTGCTAGAAGCGGCTCACATAAAGCCTTACAGTTCAGGCGGTCCGCATGAACCAGAGAACGGTCTTCTTTTACGGAGCGATCTGCATACCTTGTTCGATCAGGCATATATGACTGTTGACGCTGATCAATTAAAGGTGGTTGTCAGCCGTCGCATTCGTGAAGAGTTCGAGAACGGGCGAGACTACTATCAGCTGCACGGAAGAGCCATCCGCCTGCCACACGAGACTAGCAGTTTGCCATCGCGAGAATATCTCGCTTTCCACAACGGTCTGTTCCGTTAGGAAGTGTTTCGCATTGATCTGCTAGCTCAATCCTTGCACGAGCCCTAGGGCCAACCGTTCGCTTTCGTCTCGACATGTCAGCAACACAGCGGCTAAAGAGAAACAGTCTTGACAGAATGGTCAACGAAGATCAACGACCCGATGGAGTGGAATATGTAAGATCCAAAAGGGCCACAGCAGACGAAAGGAAAGGACCTGCTGCCAGAAGGATCTTGCAGCCCTGCAAGTTGAGGTTTTTCACGCCGAGGAAGCCGCCGAGCTTTTTCCCCTTGACACGTAAGTACGGCTATAGTAGTTTCACATACGCGTGTAGTAGGAGTGCGGCGTGACCTTGCCAAAACTCACGAGGCTGGAACTTCGAATCATGGAAGCCCTCTGGAGCCACGGTGCTTCCTCTATTCGAGAAATTCAGCAAGCCTTCCCCGAGCGGAACCGACCAGCCTATACAACGGTGCAAACCACCGTATACCGCATGGAAAAGAAAAAACTGCTGCACCGTGCCAAAAAGATCAGCAACGCTCACATCTTCCAGGCCATCGTCTCGCGCCGGGCGGCGCAAGGCAGATTGATCGACGAACTGCTGAGTCTGTTTGGGGGCCGCACGCAGCCGGTCATGGCGCATCTGATTGAGTCGGGCAAACTCACCTTGGATGACATACGGGAAGCGGAGAAAACCTTGCGGAAGCTCGCCAGAAAGGACAAATCCGTATGAACCTTCCTGCGATTGCGAACTTGTCGTCCTCGTTTTGGGCGCAGTTTGGTGCGCCGCTAGGCAACCACTTGTGGCAATCCACAGTGTTTGCCGGAGTCGTGTGGTCGCTGACGTTCTTTCTGAGAAAAAATCGCGCTGAGACGCGCTATTCGCTTTGGCTCGTCGCATCGGCGAAATTCCTGCTTCCTTTTTCCTTGCTGATTGGCCTGGGGAGCCATATCGCGAAGCCGAAGGCGCCCGTAACTCCTCCTCCATCTCTCCTCGTCGTGACGCAAGTGCTCAGCGAACCCTTTGATACGGGGTATCCAGCTCCAGTTGCCCATGCGTCCGATTCGCCCCTGGCGGCGTTGCTTCGGGCCCTGCCAACTCTTCTCCTGATGGTGTGGTTTTGCGGTTGCTCGGCTGTGCTGTTCTTCTGGTGGAAGCGTCGCCGACGCATGACGGCGGCGAAACACGATTCTTCAGTGGTGCAGGCTGGACGCGAACTTGAAACGCTACGCCGCCTTGAGCGAAGCGCACGAATGGCCGGACCGATCGAGCTCAGGATCTCGGAATCGACCGTGGAACCTGGGATTCTGGGCATTTTCCGCCCGGTGCTGCTATTGCCGACAGGAATTTCTGACCGGCTGACCGACGCGCAGTTGCAGGCGATCATTACGCATGAACTGTGCCACGTTCGCCGCCGAGACAACCTGGCCGCGACACTTCATATGCTGGTCGAAGCCGTCTTCTGGTTTCATCCTTTGGTTTGGTGGATCGGCGCACGCCTTGTCGACGAACGAGAACGTGCCTGCGACGAAGAAGTGCTGAAACTGGGAAGTGATCCGCAGGCTTATGCCGAAGGCATTCTCAAAGTTTGCGAGTTCTACGTGGAGTCGCCGCTGTTCTGTGCAGCGGGCGTAACGGGCTCGAATCTCAAGAAAAGAATCGAGGCCATCATGATTCACCGTATTGCAAGTAAACTAGAGTTGCCCAAGAAAGTGTTACTGGGCGCGGTGGGGATGGCCTTCGTCCTCGGCCCTGTTGTCTTCGGAACCTCAAATCCGCTGTCAATTAGAGCTCAGTCACAGGCACAAAGCACACTCGGCATCGTGCCTAGCTTCGAGGCCGTGAAGATCAAACCAAATAAGACCGGCGCAAGCGTCGGGCGGCCTCGCGTTTTGCGCGAGATGAGGTTCGAGCCCGACCGATTCATGGCCACAAACGTCACGCTGAATGGGCTCATTGCGGCGGCTTATGGAGCTGCGGGTTCGGAGATCTTGGGAGGGCCAGACTGGGTCCGCTCTAAAAACTACGATGTCGAAGCGAAACTGGACACGTCTGTAATTGATGAGCTGAGTAAGCAGCTTGGCGAATATCAGCGCCTCCTTGAGCAGAAGCGCATCCTCCAGGCACTTTTGGCAGACCGCTTTAGATTGAAGCTGCACCGCGAAACGAGAGAACCTCGAGCATATGTGCTTGCCATCGCGAAAGACGGCTTCAAACTTCAGGAGGCGAAACCTGGTAATACTTATCCTGACGGATTCAAAGACCCTCAGGGCCGCCCCCTGGGAGCGGGAGTCTTATTCCAACCGGGACCTTGCAAGTTAGTAGGTCAAGGGGTCCATCTGGTGGACTTGGCGAAGACGCTGTCAGTGAATTACCTAGGCGGGCAGACCGTTATAGATCAGACCGGTCTCAGTGGAGTTTACGATTTTACGTTGGATTGCCATACCGCTTTTAGGGAGCGCGGAGAGTCTGTTTTAACGGTTTTACCAGAACAGTTAGGGCTTGAATTGAAACCGCTTGACGTACTGGTCATCGACCATGCGGAGGAAATCACCAGTAATGAATCAAGTCGAACGCAGCCGCAAGACCAAAGCGTAGCCGAGTCCGTAGCCCCGAGCATTTCCCCTGCCCGTGTTTACGAAGCCGTTTCCATTAAACCCAACCAATCAACTACTGCCCTCACGCCCTTTATGGAGTTCCGCCCAGATGGTTTCACCGCAACCAATGTCACGGTGCAGATGCTCATTCAACAAGCCTACCGCGTCAGAGCCGACCAAATCGTAGGAGCACCAGCTTGGCTCGATCGTGACCGCTATGATGTGGAAGCGAAGGTGGACGACTCCCTGGCTGATGAATTGAGCAAGGGCGAAGCAGATCGGCTCAGTGCTGAGCAGCAACCGATGCTTTTCGAGCTTCTGGCCGACGACTTTCTACTCTCCGTGCATCGCGAAACCAGAGAACGTCCCGCCTACGCGCTGGTCATCGCGAACAACGGTTCAAAACTTCATGAGGCGACCCCTGGCGACACCTACCCGAATGGAATCAGAGACAACTTTGGAAAGGGTCACGGCGACGTCATGCGCATGTTGCAGGGTCAAATCATCGGACAAGGGGTCTCCCTAGGCGCTTTGGTGCAACCCCTGTCACACGAGCTAGGCCGAACCGTTCTGAACAGAACCGGACTCATCGGTAAGTACGATTTCACATTGCAATGGTCGGACCGCCGGATTCTCGCTCGCCAATATATTGTCCCGGGCGTGGACTCCAGGCACGTGAGACTCGACCCACCGCCATCCACGAACACAGAGTCTGGCCAATTCTCCGGACCTTCGATCTTCGCGGCGCTTCACGACCAACTCGGGCTCGAATTGGTTGAATCACATGAGCAGAGCTCACCAGCGCAGATCCTCGTTATCGATCGCGCCGAGAAGCCTTCGGGAAATTAGCACATCCAAGGCTGCTCGATCACACTTCCCTACGTACACCAAATCGTTGGCTCGATAGTAGCCGACGATGAGGGAGTCCAGCTGCCAGATCTGGTTCGACACAGCTCGAGATCACACTGGATCATGAAAGCAGTGGCCCGAACCTGACCATCGAAGACAATGAGGGTTATTCCAGTGTTCTCGGCAGGTCCGACCTCGTTCAAACGAAGACGGGGAAGAAGGAGCAGACGCCAGCGGCATCGCTCGTGCTATTCGACAAAGACAAGAAAGTGCTGTGGTCGGCCCCTTAGTCCTCTGGGCGCGGCGCAGTTCGGTGGTGACCGTCACTTTATTTCTGGATTTCAATTTGGCCGGGCTGTTGGGCGACGACTTCCGGAACGCCCCTGTAATCTTTGATCAAGCCCGTCACGCACACCTTCTTGTTTCCATACTTGGATTCAGGGTCACCAAACTTTGCCCGGTCACTCCCCCAACGTTGGTGCTTGATTCGTCAACGGTGCTGGTTGTCGTAGTGGAGTCGCAAGGCAACGCAGAGACTACCGAAGTTCAGCAGCGGAGTAGGCTCGCCCAACGGCTTTACATCGAGTTTCTGGGCAAATGCAGACGCAGCGGAAGCCAAAGCGGTATTTGGTCTCCGATCATTAGGCTTGGTTGATATTTCCCGAACGGTAAACTATATGTGTGGGTAGGCCCCGGCCATATTCAGGAGTGAGCCAGTTTCCGCAAAGGAGTGTCCCATGTTCAAATGGTTGCCCCATTCAAAACGACTGCTTTGGCTATTCGTCTTTCTGGCGCTGCCGTGCATTGTGTTCGCGTTTTCCGGCCAAACTCAGAAAGACAGAGAAAAAGCCAGAGATACTGCGCTGAGGCCCAGCCATCACTCAGGACTCCCCGTGGTAGGGGAACTTGTGCGTCAACCGGAACCACCCGAAGAACATGCCCGCCGCCAATTAAAAGAACAATGGTATAGGCAAACCACTTCTCTGCGAGAGATCAAAGACCCCGGCCAGTTGGTAGACGGAGAGATGGAGACGGTCAACCTTCGCTTCATTGATACCATGGAGGTCAGAGAATCCACTGCACCACAATCCACTGCACCGCGAGGGCTTCCAGTGTGGCTGTCGGCAGTGGTGATTGGTTCTATTCTAAACGGCGAAGCCTTTGTCGATGAAGTTCGCACCGGTGTCTACACAGACTATAAAGTCAAAATAGTGCAAATCCTGAAGGACTCCACAGCAACCTTATACGTTGGCAGTCAGGTCGTGGCTTCGAGAGCAGAAGGAGCCGTCCATTTCCCCTCGGGTCACACAACGAATTATCTCATCGAAGGGATGGGCCTGCCGCAAGTTGGTTCTGAGTACGTTTTGTTCCTCTCGCCCATACCGAACACCCCCGAATACGAGATAGGTACCGGGTACGAACTGAAGAACGGACGAGTGTACGCGCTCGATGACGAGAATGGCAGTGCAAACAACATGGACCAGACTACCTTCATAAAACAAGTTCAGACATATATCGCGCAGCAGGGAGGGACAAAACCATGAAATGTTTGCGCTTTTTGTTGAGCATAGTCGCGGGAGCTTTCTTTTTGTGCGTTGCGACTCCTGCTTCGCTTGCACAATGTCACCAGCCGACAACGATAGCGATAAGTTATACTTGGCCTCCCAATAATTTGGTGGCTGTTCACGAAGGCAGTGTGCCAACTGTTCCTCTGACCACAGCCATGAACAATTGGAATGCTGGCCTATATTCGACATTTGATTGCTATCCGTCTTTTGCCCTTGACAGTGGCACTGCAGGGCGAGACATATTTATGTCTTACGCTCCCCTTCCGCCCCCTCCCCAATGCCGTCCGGGTTTCATCTGTTTCACAAGAGGTGTAACGGACCTCCAAAATGCAAAATTTCTTAGTGGTCGCCTTTCCTCGGTGAACATCACAATCAACTCGGCTGTGAACGCCAATGATGTCGTAATGAAGCCTGATATTCCGGCGAATCGCCTCCTCGCTGGTCTTGAGGTCCGGCTTCAGGATTTCCAGAATCTCTCCCCACTGATATTTCTCCGGGTCGGCTCCGTGAATCACCGAATATGCGTTCGTGACCACTTCGACCACGTTCTGACAATCAGGACAGCGAACCCTGACCCTGGAATGACGCGTAAGGGATTTGAGCTTCTGGAAGTCGAAAGCGAATGAATCGACGCAATGCGGACAGTTGAAGAACGCAACCGTAATCGGCATGGAACACCTGCTAGATGAATTGGGCAAGAGGAAGGGGAAAACAATTATAGCAGCATCTTTCCGTGGTTGCCGATTCTGCTGACAAAGGAGCATACTTGCGCCATCGACGCAAGGTGGTAAATGTCACAGCAACCACGCCGATTCCCCGGCTCTGAATTCTGGACTGCCGTCTTCACCGGCGTCTTGGCTGCGAGCACAGTTGTTGCACTTATTGTGGCGTATCAACAGCTTAAAGAGTTCCACGCAGAATCGCAGATACAACATCTCCTTGCCTTGGAACAACAATTCGACCAAGAGCCAATGCTCACTTATCGCCGGGGGCTCGCGGAGAAACGGCTCAAGAATCAAGATGACCCCGAACGAATTATATGCCGTAGTCGATTTCTTCGAGACGGTCGGCTTACTTGTTAAACGTGGGTATCTCAATGACTCGGACGTTTGGAACACGTTCGCCATCGACGTTTTCACATTGAATAGTGACGAGAGGCAGGTCATCGAACAGCAGCGACGGAAAGACCCGACAGTATACGCCGAATTTAGCTTTCTGGTTGAACGTCTCTCACAGATCGAAGAGGAGAACCACGGAATGGGTGCTCACCCATCAAAGGAAGAAATCAAGGACTATTATCAGCAAGAATTGTCAGCAGGAAAAGTGGCCCCGAGAAAACGCAAATAAGATGCCCCGCGCATGCCGTCTTAAAGACAAGGCCGCATGCGGCCCCGCCGTTAATGTCCTAACCGTTCTACGATTTGCTCTCGGGGGACCCAAATAAGCTTCGCCTGCGTCTTCCGCAGCCCCAATGCGGCCTCGCCATGCAACGCCAAAAGATTTTTGGCCCGGACCTTCTCACCTTGGGTTAGATGGCCAACTAGTAGTTGGGAATCCGTGTAAATGCTCGTCGGGGGCTTTCGAGGGTCAACGCGCTTGTTAAGGAGATTTCCCAGGAGCGTTGATAAAGCCTTATATTCCGCTTCGTTGCTTGTCCGAGCATCCGTGAATTGAAATCGTTCGACAGTTCTTCCGTCGCTGATACTGCCGTAGGCTTGACGCCTTCCGTGGGCTTGGTTGCCTAGGCAGCCGCCATCAATCCAAAACTCTGATGCGTTCCAGTTCAAACCTGGCTCCACTGCTAAATGAAACAGGCTTATCGTGTCTAGTGCATGTCCGGCGCAGTGTTACTTCACTTTGAGACTAGCTGTGTCAGCAGACGAAAAATCGTAATCAAACAATCCGTGGTAAACTGTGACTCCCCAACCGTCCACCAAAGTTATCTCTAGTTCGCCTTCCTTAGCCGGTAGGACTACTGGCTGCGCATGATGAATCGTTTGACCAGAAGTAGAGCGACTGCGGGGGTCTATCGACCTGGGATTTTTCAAGGCAACAAACGGAACGAGTTTTAAGGCAATGATTAGGCTGTGGGTTTTGCCAGAAGGAAAGCTGGCAAAATGAGTGTATTCATCCAACCATGCTCCGTGACTCACGTGCAACTCTTCTGGATTGCCTTTCCCTCGGTAGACCATACTTGCCGTTACCGAGCCTGCCTTGACCGTTTTCTGCCCAAGAGGTTTCGGGTTGTTCTTGAATTCTGCAACGACTGCTGTTCTAGCTGATTCCAGATTAGAGACTGCTTCATGCCATATAGCATACCCGCTTTCATGTAGCAGCACGTACCGGGGTTGTATGAAATCAACCTTTGCCGTCTCTTCTTTCTCTTCTTCTTCCTCCTTCTCTGTCTCTTGGGCGGCAGGTAGAGACAGGTTGATTATGGTGGGAGAGTTCTGGGTGATTCCTGTGCCACTCGCCACCGGCGAATCTGAAATCCTTGCTCCCTGCGCCGTGACGGTGGCTTGCTGTCCAGAGGAGTGCGACCGCCTTCTCAACCACCCTATGAGGAGACCTAAACCAAGCACGCCTATCCCGCTGAACACCCATTCCCACCACTTCATGGATTGATTCTATCACTCGCTAGTCCACGAATCTCCCGGACTCCACTTCAAATCGGACTCGAACTCGCTAAACCGAGAGTGGTACAGTGGTGAGTGAATCTTCCACGAATCCGCCCGATGCGCTTACGGCTCGTTAAAGAGCCTTTCGACAACCCCGACTACATTTTCGAATTGAAGCACGACGGCTTTCGCGCTTTGGCTTATATCGACGGCGGAGAGTGTCGTCTGGTGTCACGCAACCTCAAGAACCTGCGGTTCGAGTCTTTACGGACGGCTCTCGGCAAACTGCCCGTGAAGAACGCGATCATCGACGGCGAAATCGTTTGCCTTGATGAGAAAGGCGCCAGCCAGTTCAACGCCCTGCTGACGACAAAGGAACGTGATGCTGCCGCGTTCTACGCCTTCGATCTAATCTGGCTGAGCGGTGCCGACCTACGACGTAAGCCGCTCATGGAGCGCAAGGCGTGGCTCTGTGAACTCGTACGCAAGAGCCGCTGCCCACGGCTGCTGTACGCGCAGCACGTCGAGGGTGGCGGAAAAGAATTCTTCAACGAAATCTGCCGTTGCGATCTGGAAGGAATCGTGGCGAAACGAAAGACGGGGATGTATCGGGAAGACCGCCCGGATTGGTTAAAGATCAAGAACAGAGCGTATTCGCAGGCCGAGGGAAGGCACGAAATGCTTACTCGGGCGAGAAAGAAGAACTAGGAGCGGTACAAAAGTGGCGGGACGGCGGACTTGGGACTTGGAGACCGATCTAAAACATCTTCTCAGGAACCGAACGATTTCAACCACTCCGAACACAAAATAAAGCGCTAAGAAAGGGGAGCCTGAATTTCTCAAGCTCCCCCGTGTGAATCTCCCGGAGAGTAGTTCGTGGACAAAAGAGCGCGGGCCGCGATTGCTCGCCCTCCGGTCTTGTTATTCGGCCAAGTTTAACCCCGATTCAATCCGTTCTTGGACGCCAAGCGAGTCCAAGAATGCTTTCCATTTCTCTTTGGGGTAACTGCCGAGTCGTTTCCTCATTTCGTCGTTAGCGCAATTATACCAGCGAAACACAATCTGGTGACAGAGGTGCGCATTATCCGTCGCGGCGGGGACCTGACAGGCTAGGTCTACGCCGTTGTACTCGGTCTGCGGCAGTTTGCCGCTCTTGAGAAATGCTAGTTGCTGCTGCGCCAACCAGAGCCAAGAAGATTGCAAATCCCTAAGGTATCGGACTACGTCTGTCAGGTTGACAGGATACCTATTGGGGTCGAGATCGCTCACGATCTGCTGTGTTTTCTTGATGTCCTCTTCTAGCTTGGGATTATCGCTTGGCTTACATTCAGGGTAGAAGCCGACTGCCGGAGTATGGTAGTACGAAGTCTCATGCAGGCGCATCCACCTTTTCAGTTCTTCGGCCGAGACTCGACCTGGATCGAACGTTACGACAGCAATCTGCTCGGGTTCCGGCCCCGGTTGGAGGGGGATGCGAAGTGTGATTTCCCTACTACCACTCGATAACACAACGACACCGGTTGCAATCAAAATCAATCGGGACAAATCACACCTCCGGCTCAAAGATTATCAGGAACGTCATCGTCAACCAGTCCATCGGCAAAGTTGTTCTTTGGGGTTGGGTTGACGCAAGGAATCGTGAAATTCACTGGGGTGCCACTGGGGTCCGTGCGTCTCATGTGAATATGGCCATGCAATTGACACCCGGAATTGTCGGTCACGCCGATTTGTTGACCTCGCCTTGGCTGACTTGTGCGTTAACTGCTACCGTTGGAGTCATATGAACGTAAACCGTATAGCTAAGGAATTTTCGTGCTGGCCTCTTTCGACTTCCGTCGTGCTCGATAGTCGCTGATACGCTTGGGGTATTCGTACAGATACAACAGCAAAGAATCAAGGAACTGGACAATGTCCCTTGCATCCTCCTGCGTTGGTGGCGGTGTCCCTGGTTTAGGGTGAGCGGATTCATTCCCTAGCACGCGAACCTCATGGGACCATTCTTTCATGAGCGGTGGTAAACTCCCCTTCGCTGCTAGGTCCTCAATTTCACCGTACAGCTCTTTTCCGACCGCCCCTTTATCGCGCATCGTGGCTTGCACAGCACTTCGCGCCATAACAGCCGCAGCGTCCCAATTTTTGATTCCTAGCGACTCGTGAGCCTGACTCCAGAATCTTTGAACGTCGTCTGGCCAGTTGTCCAATGGCTTTGCTTTTCCAATAGGCCACGGCAGAACCATGAAGTCGTAAATGGAATGCCCGATGGAGTGCTCCGCAGCGGACCAGAAGACGTGCACGTAGGCCATGCAATTCCTGCATTGGTACAAATCGAAGTTCAGTTTCTTCGTCGAACTCGCTTTCTTCTTTTCTGCGTGATAAGCGAGTCCGAAATTGCCTTCCTCTTCGCAAAACGGGCAGGTTAGACGCCAGACTTCAAGAGTGTTTCCGCTGTGGCCACTCCACTCGCCAAGTTCCCACCAGCTTTCCATATTCTAAACTGTACCAGAATGGCAAAACAGCGCGCACCGGCGGGGCATCGTGCCATTCAAGAAGAGGGCGCGCCATCCTCGGGCGGCATCCATACCGGCGCCCCGGCGTGCAATTGAACTATTTTGAGTGAGTTAATTGCCGCCGCAGTGTCTCTACCATCAGACCGAGCAACGCATACGTAACAGTATTTGCAAGCAGAACCCAATACAAAGAAACGGCAGAATGCTGCACAAGAAGCACAATCGGCTGAGTTAAGCGGGCGAGAGCGTACACAATGGGTTCTATGGGATTGTCCTTGTTCCTACTTGCGAAATAAAGCGCCCACCCGCCAGCGACGAGAAAACCTGCGCTTGCCCACATAGCAATCCTGTACTTCATATTTCTGCTCCTCTTGACGCTCAAGAAGCGGCCAGAATAGCATCAAAATAAGCGTTCATTGCTGCGGAGTCCCATTGCTGCGGACCAATAACCTTTCGCACAATGCGTCCTTCACGGTCGATGATATAGGTTTCGGGAATCTTTACGGTTCCGTAGTCCAACGAAACTTTGTTCGTTGGCTCGCAGGAAGTCGAAAATCGCACAGGAAACTTCTTGAGGAAGTCTTCGTAGTTTCCACAGTTCTCATCCACACTAACGGCTAGGACAATACCACCGCGCGAACGAATCCGCGTCTGAAGACGGTCCAAGTCTGGCATCTCTTCCACGCAGGAACCGCACCAAGATGCCCAAAAATTGAGAACGACGACTTTTCCTCTAAAACTCGGAGAGTCGAGTCTGCTTTCCCGCAACGGTGACGGGAAAGTCTTCGGCCTTCTCCCCGGCAATAGACGGTTCGCCCTGTCGATACCACGGCGTGATGAAGACGTATAGCACAGCCGCAAGAAATGCCATGACCGCCCAAGTTGCAAGTCTTCGCCTGATGTTCATTGCGGACATAGATGGACTCGGTTGATGCCGCTCGAACGTGGGGGCCTCAGTCGCGGGCTTCGCACCCTTCGATCTGATCTTCTCAATTTGTTCCGGGGAAAGGACGCCCACAGAACACCACCCGGCTATCGAGCCTGGAAATTCCGCCACACGGCCACATCTGTAGCAGACTCGACGTGTTTAAGCCAGAAGGAAATTGAAGGCGTAGGTCCCCAGGCTCAGCAACTCGAAGGTTACGGCGGAACTCGAAAGCCACTTTTGGAGGCGCGGGTCGTAATCGAACCGACGAACGTGTTTTCCGTGATAAACTCTGAATCTACACCGATGCGGGAGTGGCGGAACTGGCAGACGCGCCGGACTCAAAATCCGCAAGGCCGTGAAGGTTCAATTTTCTTTCTCCGGCACCAACCACGCAATGAGATCGCCACCTGAATCGGACGGCGGGCGAAACGTCGCTGACTCTCCTCGTGTCCAACAGGTTCCTGGGTGTGAGCCGCAGCACGCTCATGCGGCTAATCAAGAACCGCAAGATCGACGCTATCAAGATGGATGGTGGCTGGCGCTTCCGGTGGGAAGATATCGAGCGTTTTGTTCAGCGTCGGACGCGGAAGGCCATTTAATCCTTCATGTTTGAACGCTTCACAGCAAAAGCACGCCGCGTCATTTTCTTCGCACGCTACGAGGCGAGCAACTACGGGAGCCCTTACATCGAGACGGAACATTTGTTGTTAGGGCTTTTGCGGGAAGACCATGCACTTGTTGCACGATTTCGATTTCTCGGGCAGACCAAAGTTGATTCAGAAATTCGCACTGAGATCGAGAGTAGGATTGAACGACGTGAGACCTTTGCGACGTCGGTGGAGGTGCCACTTTCGACCGATTCCAAGAAGGTTCTAAACCTTGCCGCGACAGAGGCCGAAAGACTCGGTCATCGCCACATTGGAACAGAACACCTGTTGCTTGGCCTATTGGGCGTGGAAGGCTCGCTTGCGGCTCAAATCTTTCACGCTAGGGGCCTCAGACTTGCAGAGATAAGGGGGGAATTGGATTCCGCGAGTCCGCAGAGGCAGCCACGCGATGCGGCGTTGTCCAGGCTGCAAGAGTTTCTTGGTGGATTCAAGAAGTATAACTCGGAAGAACTGCTCCCGTTCTTTGCGAAAAATGCACATTTCGTGGATGCTTCTGGAAAGGCTTGGGATCGAAAAGAGATTGCCAGCCATTTTGAGACCCTGTTTATTCTGTACGCCAAGAAGAATGCAACATACACCATCGAGACGATTCAGGATGCCAGGGACACAGTGGTCGCCATCGTGCTTTGGAAGAACGCAGTCCTCGCCAGCATGGAGCGCGTCTGGATGCACCGCATGAGTGTTGTTCTCGTTCCTGAGGGAGAGGATTGGGCTATCGTTTCAGTTCAGGTGACTCCGGTCAGGCCATCTTAGCGTGGCATAGGGACGGGTCAACTCTTGTGTTCGTGTCCGATTCTCTGTCGCCAAGCGGTCTGTGTAACTGTTCCCCCTGCATCAACTGCATTAAAGCATCCCACTGCATCGAACTGCATCCCAGTCCATCCCCAGGTAATTGCTTGATTTAATTGGTAAGTCCTTTGTTTCAGTGGGCCTGGGTTCCCTTGAGAGGGCTACGTCTCATTGCTAGCTCCCGGTTGCATACTTAGTTGGGTACTCGCTGCCGAGGATCACTCGCTGGGGTCAGATGAATCGTGCAACAAGCTAGGCAACAACCGCGCTAGATGTTGCCTAAAACTGCCTATTACTCGCCGGGCTCGAAACCGGGAAACCGCATGGAACTAAAGATAGTTAAGCGTTTCGAGTCCACCCGCAAGTTTTGTCGAGACCATCCATAGGTTGAAGGTTCGATTCCTTCCCGGCTCACCAACCCCTTTCGTTACAGCCAGATAGCTCGGCAGCCAACTTGACTCCCTTCGTTTTGGGCAACATCGCGCAA
>Ga0306923_10001599_pt1 | contig 20225 bp, 13 predicted proteins | sample sta12Can44000108_FD_203841 | JGI IMG/M metagenome (GOLD analysis project Ga0306923, IMG submission 203841) | Lab enrichment of tropical soil microbial communities from Luquillo Experimental Forest, Puerto Rico - statanox.12C.anox.44.000.108 (v2)... | ecosystem: Environmental > Terrestrial >... | reverse complement strand
TCTTGGCGGGCTGGAGGTTAACTCCTGGCAACCAGTGGGGTGTGTGTGTAGGGGACAGGGGAGCTGCAGTGCAGGGACAGCTTAGTCGACTGTGGGTGCTGTCTGAAACTGACAAAGATTTGACATCTTTGAGACCAAAGCCGTTGTCATTCACGTTTAAACTCTTGTTGCACCAGGAGCGCTTTTCATGAGGATCGCTGGTGTCGGAAGCGCGTTTCCCAAGCATTACTATGAGCAGGAGGTCTTAGTCGAAGCCCTCAAGAACGACTGGCGTCATCGCTTGCCGAACCCGGACATCCTCGACCGGCTCGACGAAAGCATGAAAGTGGACGGACGGTTCACCGCGCGTCCGATCTCGTTCTATGAAGAGATGACTCGCTGGGGACAAGCCAACGATGTCTGGATTGAGGTGGGGCTCCAGATTGGCGAAGAGGCGTTGTGCCGGGCCCTTGCGTGGGCCAGGATCGAGCCCTCTGATCTCAGCGCGATTTTTGTTACCTCGGTGACCGGGATCGCTGCGCCATCCCTTGATGCGCGACTGGTCAACCGCATGGGACTTTCGCCCAACATCAAACGCATCCCTATTTTCGGCTTGGGCTGCGTCGCCGGCGCCGCCGGCATTTCGCGGGCGGCCGACTACGTTCGGGCCTTTCCAAAACAGGCGGCCGCGCTGCTCTCGATCGAACTGTGTTCGCTGACGTTGCAACGCGACGACCTTTCCATGGCGCACTTGATCTCTGCGTTGCTCTTCGGCGATGGGGCGGCGGCCACGGTGGTCTGCGGAGACGAGCGCGAGTCAAACGGACCGGAAATCCTGGCCACCAAGTCAATTTTGTACCCGAACACCGAACGGGTCATGGGCTGGGACATCTCCGAAAAAGGGTTTCGCATCGTACTGTCACCGGAAGTGCCTGACACAGTCCTGCGGCACTTAGGGGAGGACGTCGACCAGTTCCTTGCTGAGCAGGGATTGTGCCGCAGCCAGATCAAGAGCTGGGTCATGCATACCGGCGGTCCGAAAGTTCTCGAAGCTACTGCGACTGCACTGGGTATCACGGAGCAGGAACTGGCAGCGTCGTGGGAGTGCCTGCGAAAGGTCGGCAATCTTTCTTCCACGTCTGTGCTGCTCGTTCTGGAAGATGTCTACAAGCATCGCCGGCCCGCGCCAGGTACATTCAGTATTTTGGCTGCCATGGGGCCAGGCTTTTGCTCTGAACTAGTGCTACTGCGGTGGTAGGGCCCCCGGGAGGGAGCACCGTTGCAGGACGTTCTTGTGATCGGCGGTGGTCCCGCCGGCCTTGCCACCGCGATTGCCGCCAGGCTCCAGGGGCTGGGCGTGACGGTCATCGACGCGCGCAAGCCACCGATCGACAAGCCCTGCGGCGAAGGGCTGCTGCCTGGAGCCGTCGAAGCCCTGCGTCAGCTCGGTGTTGAACTGGATTCGAAGCTCCTGTTTCGGTTCTCCGGCTTTCATTTCGTCGACGAGAATTCGTCTGCCTGCGCAAAGATTACCGCCGGAGAAGCTTTCGGCGTGCGCCGCACGGTTTTTCACCGTCTCCTCGTCGATCGCGCCCTCCGCCTCGACGTGAATTTTCTCTGGGGGACAAGGCTGCTATCTCTTGATGCGCGCGGCGCCGAAACGAGTGCAGGATTCATTCCCTCCCGCTGGGTTGTGGGGGCGGATGGGTCTTCTTCTCTGGTGCGACGGCTCGCCGGTCTCGAGCTGCGCTCTCGCGCACCTGTCCGTTTCGGTTTTCGCCGCCATTTCGAAATCGCGCCGTGGACTGATTGCGTCGAAGTTCACTGGGGCGACAAATCCCAGCTGATCCTAACACCCACCGGGGCGAGCGAGATTTGCATTTCGCTCTTCACGAGCGATCCGCGGCTCCGGCTAGGTCGCGCTTTGGAGGCGTTTCCCGCCGTAGCCCGGCGCATCGCCGGTGTGCAGCCAACTTCGGCAGAGGCAGGAGCGGCTACCATGTTACGTAGAGCGCGTGCGGTGACGCGCGGCAATATCGGGCTGGCGGGTGATGCGTCATGCACTGTTGACGGCATCGCCGGCCAGGGACTTAGCCTGGCCTTCCAGCAAGCCCTTCAGCTCGCCGGTGCCCTGGCCCATGGGGACCTCTCGGGTTATGCCGCCGCACACGCGCGCATCGTTCGGATTCCCGTCCGGGTCACGCGGTTACTGCTGGCTATGAGTGCTAGCCGGGTGATCCGTCGCAAAGCGCTCCGGCTCTTCGCCGCCAATACTGCTCTGTTTAGCAAAATGATCTCAGTTCATACCGGCGCGTCTTCACCCGATGCGCTGAACGCCACCGTAATGCTGAATCTTGGCTGGCGGGTAATCTTGGCCTGAAGGGAGGAGCGCACTGCTGCAATTTTTCCGGAAACAGTGCAGCGCTTCCGTTGTTGTAACAATCGCGTTGGCGTTGGCGCCGGCCGTACGCGCGCAGGCTTTGACCATTGACCTCGACCCTGCCGCGACATCGATCAACTTCACGCTTCCGGCAACCATGCACGACGTTCACGGAACATTCAAACTGAAGAGCGGACGCATTCAGTTCGATCCGGCTACAGGCAATTTGAGCGGTGATGTTGTCGTCGACGCAGCCAGCGGGAATACGCAGAACAAATCGCGCGACGCGAAGATGCACAAGGAAGTTCTGGAAAGTGAACAATTTCCCGAAATCGTGTTCGCGGCGAAATCCGCGAAGGGCCCGCTTATCCGGCTGTTGAATCAGCAAAAGCCCGGGCAATTTGAAGTCTCCGGCTCATTCCGGTTACGCGGCCAGGACCACGACGCCACACTTACGATGTACGTCCAGCCCGGTGCCGCCGGCAAAATGGATATTTCCACTCAATTCCCGGTGCCGTACACGGCGTGGGGCCTCAAGAATCCGAGCACCTTCGTCTTGCACGTCGGTGATACGGTAAATCTGGAGGTGCACGCTAGCGGAAAAATCGTGGTCTCGCCTTAGCAACCTGGCGGGAGTTCCTAGTCGTGCTTCTTACCCTTTGCGCTTTTTCTTTCCGGCAGCTCAAAGACCCAGATCGCCGCGCCGTGATCGGGTGGGTTCTGAATCTCGGGCACGAGCACCGGATAGGTGCCTGTTATCGGTCCGCCGCCCCCCACGGTGACCGCCACATACTGCCTGCCATTCACCGTATAGCTGATCGGGCATGAGTCGGGGACGTCGTTAAGCCGAATCTGCCACAAGACCGCGCCCGTTGTGTCGTCGTACGCCGTGAGATAACGATCGAACGAGCCCGCGAAAACCACGCCGCCGGCTGTGTCGAGCATACCCGTGGTTTGCGGCGCCCGCTGCCGATCGATCCACAGAACTCTCTTCGTTTCGAGATTGAATGCTTCGAGGCGCCCAATCTTTCCGTCACTCTCAGGCCGCTCGCGAATAAACCAGTTCACGCCCGAAGTCAAATTGCCCCTCTGCCCCCTTCCGGTCGGAATCAGATCCATGCAGGCCTCATTCAGGGGCACGTACAGAATTTTGGTTGCGGCGTTGTAAGAGGTCGCAATCCAGTTGCGCCCGCCACCCGGATGGGGACAAATGGTGTGCGGCTTCCCGTCTCCGACCACCACGGCGGGATTGATCGTTTTCTCTCCCGTCTCCGGATCAATGGAAAGGACCACGTTTTCTAACCCGAGATCGTGCGAAAAAACATACTTTCCCGTGGCTGCATCCATCCCTTCATAAATTCCCATTTTGCCCGACGTGACCACCAGCCTCTTATCCGTGCCATTCACCGGTAGGTAAATGAGTTGCTGCTCGAAGGCCCAATCGAGGTCCCACTGATCATTGTGCACATGCTGGAAATACCAAACGAGCTTTCCCGTATCCGCATCGAAAGCCAGGGTCGAATCGGTGAAGAGCCCATCGTTGGAATATCCCGGGACCCGATCGAGGACCGGCCCTGTGTCGTAGGTCTGCCCCACGCCAAAATAGGCGAGTCCTAGCTCAGGGTCGAAGCTGCCAGCCGTCCACACCGAAGCGCCATTTCGTTTATCAGCGGGCAGGCCATTCCAACTGTCGCCCGGCTCGCCCGGCTGCGCGATCGTGTGAAAGCGCCAGGCCTCCCGTCCGGTCTCGACATCGAGCGCGACGATGAAATTTCCGCCCGGCGATTGCCCGCCGACCCCCTGGATCACTCTGTTCCTCGCTACGAGGGGCCCGCCAGTGATCTGATAGCCCTTTTTGTAATCAACCAAGGGTGTCTCCCAAATCACATTTCCGGTCTTTGCATTGAGCGCCACCAAACAATCGTCTGAAGTTGGCACGATCAGCTTGTCACGATAAATGGCCAGGTTGCGCTTCTGCATGGGCCGCACATCGGCCGGGAGTTGCCGCGAATATTGCCAAAGCAAGTCACCGGTCACCGCGTTTAGCGCTTGCACTTTGTCTCCGTAGCTCTCTACGAAAAGAACGCCCTCGTGCTCGAGCGGCGTGCCTTCGTTCGGCCCATTCGGCAACGACCAGGTCCACTTCACGAGCAGGCTGCTCACATTGGTCTTGTTGATCTCGTCAAGCGGACTGAATCCATGATCGTCGTAGGTGCGCCGCCAGAGCAGCCATTCACCCGGCGAGGGATTTCGGAGCATTTCGTCGGTCACGGGAGTGAAGCTGTCGAGCGGGTTGGGGAGGATGACCGGCTTCATCGGTGGAGCGAGGGGGGAAAGCGGCATCATTGGTGCCGAGCGTACCGTCGCTCCTCGCGGAATCTGCATGGCGGCAAGTGCCGCCGTGTCAGTCGGCAATTCCGTTGTGCCCGGCTGAACTCCATTCTGTTCGAGCAGGTAGGCGATCACTTGCGCGGTTGCTTCGGGTTCAAGCTGTCCTGGGTTGGCGGGCGGCATCTTCGTATGGATGTAGGTGAAGAGTGCTTCGGCCGATCTACCGCCCCAACTGTTGGTAAAAGTGAGCCCCTTCAGTGCGGTCGCAAATTCGCTTCCGCTCAGAGTGTTGCCATGGCACGACGCGCAGCTCTTCTCGTACGTGTCTTTGCCCTTGGTTGCCTGGTCTGCCGTGTATGTCGCCATATTTCTGCTGTTGAATTGCTGCGCTCCCGCGCTTTTGGGGGCCATCCACGTAGACAGCAGGGTGGCCGTCGTGACGGCCAGAACGCTCAAGTTTTGACGATTCAAACCGAGTCGCAACTGGCTTGCGAGAGCGGGCAGGAGGGTGCCGACGAACGATCGTAGTCCATTGTGCCAGAGGGCAGGGCCGCGTAGGACGGGACCGTCGCCTGAAGGAAAATCACGCCACCTCTCCTGCCGAGCGGGAGTCTCGCTCACACCATTCTTCCTTTCCAGCGCTTTATAAAGCGCGTGCGCTAGCCCGAGAGAAGCCTGCCGCGCCCGTCGCGCCGAAACCAGTTTTTTCGCCGTCGCGCATTGAATCACTATTCGTGCGGGGACGCCAGAGCGCTTTCAAAGTGCAAGCGCAGGGAGTTTTCCTAGGGGAGAAAGGCAGACAGATTTCGCTTGCTGTTCGTGGAGCCTGTGTCTTCCCAGTAAACGTACTAAGGTGAACTCCTAGTTTTTTCTGGAAACCCGGTTCGCTCAAACTCGCGGTGACCAGCTTTGGGGGCCCCGACGTGACTTTGCACATTTTGATCGTTGATGACGAACCGCAAATCCGCAACATTCTTCGAACCATCATGGAGAAGCATGAGGGGTGGGTGGTATGCGGGGAAGCGGCCGATGGCATCGAGGCCATCGAAAAAGCCGCCGAACTTAAGCCCGATTTGGTCCTTCTGGACATCTCGATGCCGAATCTAGATGGTCTGAGTGCCTTGCCGCAAATCAGGGAGCACAACCCCGCGGCCGCCGTCCTGATCCTTACCCTCCACGAATCGCTCGACATGGCCCGCCTCTCTTCTCTAGCAGGTGCCTCGGGCTACATAGCGAAATCTCTCGCTGCAACTGAACTTGTCCCCGAAATTGAGAAAGTCGAAGCCGCCTTGGCCCTGGACCGCGAGTGACATCTTAGGATTTCAACCGCGCATCGGAGGGGAGTCACGCGCTGCGAGGTTCGCTGCGCTGGGTCAAGGATCTGTGCGGCCTTACCCGTGACCGAGAGCAAGACTCGCGAGGAATTTCCTCTCCTTTAGAACTCGCCCGTGTATATTCACTCCCACCCTAGCTGCCTCGGAGACAACCGTGCGGCGCATACAAATGCCAGCCACCTGGGCCTTGCGGGCATTCGCGGGGTTGGCTGTGCTCGCTTCCCTTCCAGTCGTCGAAGGGCAGCAGAGCTGGCCCGCTTATGTCATCGCCGACAATGCCGCCGTCTACAAAAAGATGGACCTAAGCAGCGACGTTTTGGGCATGCTCCCCAAGGGCGCCTCGGTGATTGTCTATTTCGCTGTTCAATCGGGCGGTGGAAACTGGTGCAAGATCGCGGTTTCTGGCGAGCAGCAGGATTTCGGCTTCATCGATTGTTCCGAACTACACCGCGGTCATGCGCCGTCAGCTTCAGCAAACGGCGCGTCAAGTGCATCACCTCAGCGCTGCCAAGAGCTTGTGGATCAGTTGATGGACGTCTCCGGGATCACCTCCGCATTCAATCGAGATCCGGCAGAATTCGCTTCAGCCCCGCAACTTCAGCGTCTCCCCAGCAAGCAGCGTGCCGACGTGATAGCGATTATGGGAAGAGAGTTCAACGGCTCGGTGGTCAAGGCCGATATTCGTCACGGCCTGCTCAACGAGTGCGATCCTGTGAATTATGCTGCGTCGCTCGATGCCCTGCGCACACCGGTTGCAGCCCGCATGATTCGGATCGAAGTTATGGCCAGCAGCCCGGCGGCCCGCAGCGAGAATAAGGCTTACATCCGGAGAATGCAGGAGCACCCGCCTTCACAAACGCGGTTAGCCGCCCTGGAGCGCCTGGATCGCGCATTTGGTACGAGCAACTTCGTGATTGATTTGGTGATGAGCGAAGCATCCTCGATGGTGAGCGGAATCGGCGGGCGGAGTCCTTCGCAAGCACAGCTTGACGAAGCGCGCGAGCGTATGGCCCCCGAATTACGGCACCTCATACTGCTAGACTCGGTGGCGGTCTATCGGTCCGCGAGCGACGAAGATATCCAGCAGTACGCCATCCTTTGGGAGAATGAACCTCTTCGGGAGTTCACCGAAACACTCAAGGGTGTGGTTCTAGAAGCGGCGGAAATGCGAGCGAGCGCGACGGGAGCGGAGCTGAAAGCCTACATCGACGCCCAGAGGGGCCGCAGGATGGTGCCCTGAGCCTAAAGCACGCCGAGGCGCGCTCTCGGTGCCAACGGCCGGCCGCTCGAAGTCGCGCGACGAGCTCAGGGCGCGAGAAAAGCGAAAGCGGTCGAAACGGGCCTGCCGTTTGCCCGTCGTTCGATTGCCAAGTGCCCGTCATTTCCTCTTCTTCTCGAATGAGGCTACGTTCGCGCGACAAGGAACGCGTTGCTAACCAGCCTCCCTTACGAAGTTCCCGTTTTCAGGATGAGCTTGCCAACGGTTTGGCGATTTTCGAGCAGGCGGTGCGCCTCAGAGGCCTCTGCCAACGGGAATGTTCGATCGATGTGCAAATTCAACCAGCCTTCGCGCAATCCTTGAAATACGCCCTGCGCGCGGCCAAGTAACTCGTCGCGCGTCAACATGTAATTGAAAAGAGCGCCGCCGGAAACGGTCAGCGATTTTCCCATGAGGGAATTGGGAACCACGGGATCAGCGGGGCCGCTGGCCATGCCGAAGATGGTCGCCCAGCCGCGGATCTTGAGCGCATCGAAATTTTTCGCGAACGTCGCCTGCCCCACGCCGTCGATCACGTAGTCGACGCCCGCGCCACCGCTGACTTTCTTCGCCTCTTCAGCAAAATCCTGCTGGGTGTAGAGGATCACGTGATCCGCACCGGCTTGGCGTGCGACTTTGGCTTTCTCTTCAGTAGACACCGTGCCAATGGCCACCGCGCCCAGATGCTTGAGCCACTGGACCAGAAGCAGGCCCATTCCTCCTGCCGCGGCGTGCACCAACACCGTCGATCCGCGTTTGATGGGGTAGAATTCATGCACCAAATAGTGGGCGGTCAAGCCCTGGAGTATGATCGCAGCGCCGTCCTCGAAGCTGACCCCTTTCGGCAGGGGCACGAGTTGCCTGGCGCTGACGACCTGACGTTCGGCGTAGGAGCCGACGGTTCGGGTCGAATAGGCCACGCGATCGCCCGGTTTCACTTCGCTCACGCCTTGGCCGACTCCTTCCACTACTCCGGCGCCCTCGATTCCCGGCGTGAATGGGAAGGAATTTGGCACGCGTGCCGAGCCACTGCGAAAGTAGATGTCGGCGAAGTTCACTCCCACCGCGTGGAGGCGCACCAGCGCCTCGCCGGCGCCAGGTTTCGGCTCGGGCAGCTCCTGCAATTTCAGTTCTTCCGGCCCACCATACTTCGCGACTCGTATCGCCTTCATTTATCCCATTCCTTTCTCAGGACCTCCAGTCTACAACGAGAGGTGGTGAGGCAGAGCCGCGGGGACGCCGGCCGACTTTCGCACGTCCAGCTCGATCGAAATCGCTAGAAGGCCGACTGGGTTTTTTCGACCGCTAGGGGATCGTCATTCCTCATCAGTGACCAACAATTCCTTGGCCCGCTGGGCCGCCTTCATTACCGCTTTGATCAGGGTAACGCGCAAGCCGCCCTCTTCGAGCTCTAGAATGCCGTCGATGGTGCATCCCGCAGGTGTTGTCACCGTATCCTTGAGCAGCGCTGGGTGATGACCGGTCTCGAGCACGACTTTCGCCGCACCTAGAGCCGTTTGCGCCGCGAGCAGGGTCGCCAGCTCGCGCGAAAGACCCGCCTTGACCCCGCCCTCGGCGAGCGATTCGAGAATGATGTAAATGAACGCGGGCCCGCTCGCGGAAAGCCCGGTAATGGCGTCCATATTTTTTTCATCCGCGACGACGGTCCGACCCACCGCGCCAAAAAGTCTTTGCGCCGTTTCAACATCCTTTTCGGTAGCCAGCTTTCCTTTGGCGATCGCGGTGATTCCTTCGCCAACCATTGAGGGGGTGTTCGGCATTGCGCGAATCACCGGCACTTTCGTGCTGAGCCGGCGCTCGATGTATTCGGTTGGCACGGACGCAGCAATGGAAATCAGCAGCTTCTTCTCAGTCAGCTCCTTCTTGATTTCGTCGACTACCTGCTCCACAGTCTGCGGCTTAACGCACAGCAGAACAACATCCGCCTTTTTCACCGCTTCGCGATTGTCGTTTCCGAGCGAAACACCCAGCTGCGAAGCATTCTTTCGCTCGCGCGCCGCGTGCTGCACGGTCGCGGAAATGTTCTTTGAGGAGACCAGTCCATGCCTCACGAACGCTTCGATCAATATCCCGCCCATTTTCCCGGCGCCCAAAACCGCAAGGCGCATCGGAGATTTAGACTCAGCCATCGAATGTGTTCCTCATTTCTACCCCCAGAGCGCTATCCCCTTCGCTTAGAAGCGAAATCAGAAGAGTGCTTGCGCCTGTGGTAAGTTGTTGGTGGGCGCGCTCCGGCCCGGCATGCCTAGGCGCCATCACAGAAAGCTCGGGGCATAATACAGGACCACGCGGCGCATGCGAAAGCCTGAGGCGAGGTTTTGGAACTCCCTCTGGTGCGATCAGGAATGAAGCTCCGGGGGTGCCAGCTAACGCCCATTTTTGCCTATGTCGGGCGTCTTCCGGCAGCAAAACGTTGCAAAGGTTGTCGGCGTTGAGGGCCGCCAGATCGCTTTGGTGGAAGATTGCTTCAGTCCAAGGTATTTTTTGCGAGTGATCGCGAGGTAACGTGAGCCGCTCCTAGAGCGTCCAACGGGCAATGCCGTTGGGCCTTTTCCTGCGAGTGATAGGGATGAGCGAGAGTGAAGTTGGGCTATTCAATCCGCCGTAGGGCCGACTCACCTTTTCTGCCTATTTTGATCTCACTCTGCGCCTTTCTCGTATTTGCCGTTTTCACCTTCGGACGGCAAAACTCCTTGCCTGCGGAGCCGGCTCAGCAGGCGCCAGCGCCGCCTGAGTCGCTGCCTCCGCCGTCACCCCAACACCTAGGCCTCGCTGCCGCTTCCGAGCAAACGCCGGAGGGTGCGGCGATTTCCGCCGAAGGCGTCGTCCGCACAGCAGATGGCTCGCCCGTGCCAGGCGCCACCCTGCACCTGCTAAACACCAACACCCAAAAGGCTTGGGTAACCTGGACAGACATTGCGGGCAGATTCGCGTTTCCCGCGGTTCCCCCGGGCCACTACCATGCTACCGCCACGCAGTTGGGATTCGAGCAGGCGTCTGTCCAAGCAGAGCTTTCTACCGGATCGTCCAAGCCAATCGAGCTTGTCTTGCGGGTTTCCACGTTGGCCGAGCTTTCGGGCCCGACCGGGGCTCCGGGCAATGCGGGCGGGCGTCGATTCCTTCGACAGAGCGGTCCGCTTTCCGGCGAAGCTGCCTCTCCCAACGCGCAGAATGCGTCGGGTGCCTATGCACCCGGCGGACGAGGGCGGGGCCAGCTTCCACCCGGCGTGCTAAACGCCGTGCAGCAAGGGCTGGTGAGTGGCGGTTTTCAGCAGACCGACGTGACAGGAGAGGGTGCCACTTCTGAAGAACTGGTCCCCGGCGGCGCCGGGCTTCAGCCCAATGGGAACATCGGGGGGGCTTCTTCATCCGATGCCTTTCTGCTTCAAGGAACGGTGGGCCAGGGACTGTCAACGACTGCGCTGAATGGATCGGTGATGATCGTAGGCCAAGGAGGGTTTGACCAAGGGTTCGGTCCTGGCGGCGCGAACATTCCCGGTGTGGCGGGCGTCGGGGTGCAGGGAGGGCCGGGTGCCGGCGGACCAGGTGGCGGCGGAGCCATGGGGCCCGCAGGGTTTGGCGGCAATGCACTTTTTGTGGGACGCGGCGGGGGGCGGGGTGGCGGCCCAGGAGCGCCCGGCGGAGGAGGGTTTCGGCTGTTTCGGCAGAATGTAAATCGAGTCCGATTCAGTTTTTACAATCGATACTCCAATTCCGCATTTAATGCCAAACCGTTTTCCGTGAACGGGACGCCCACCCAGAAGGTCCCTACTTGGGACGAGCGCGTGGGCGCGAACCTGGGCGGTCCGCTGAAGATCCCGCACATTTACGACGGGAGCGATCGAACGTTTTTTTTCGTGAACTATCAGCACGAGACCTTGCTGAATCCGCTAAGCACCTACTCCATCGTACCGACGGCCGAACAGCGCGCCGGTTGCTTCCTTTCAACAAGTGCAAGCAGCGCGCCGATCCTCGAGCCGTTCAGCTCGATCCCATTTCCGTACAACACCGATCCAACCAGTTGTCCCGGCGGGCAGGAAATTCCCGTCAACAGCGTAGCGAAGGCATTGCTGGCCTCTATTCCACAGCCGAATCTGCCGCCCACCGCGAGAGGTCAGAATTATCTGCTGCAGGAGTCGCCCACCCAGAATACGGATATTTTGAACACCACCGTACTGCACACCATCAATGCAAAATTCAACCTCAATGGATCGTACAGCCTTTCCTCCGAGAGAACGGACACGTTTGGCAATTTTCTGAGCACAGCGGGAAATCAATCCCTGCTTAATCAAAGCGCGACTCTGGGGCTTTCGCACAACTGGTCTCCCCGCGTGGTAGAAAGCACAAGCTTGACCTGGAGCCGCAGCCGCGTTCGCGTAGATAGCCACAACGCATTTGATAATGCGCTTTCGCCTGCCGCGCTGGGGATCGATTTGAGTGTTCCGTCCAGTGAAATTTCCGCGGCCAACTATGGTCTGCCCGAAATCAGTTTCACGAACTTCTCGGGTTTTAACGACCCGATTCCGTCTCTGACGCACAATGAGACATTTCGGCTGGATGATAACCTGACGTGGGTCCACAAGAATCACGCCCTGCGGTTTGGCGGAGAGCTGAGGCGAATCGAGCTGAACACGGATGGCAGTCCCAACCCGCGCGGCGGTTTTGTGTTCACCGGCATCGCAACGGGCAATGATTTAGCCGATTTTCTAACCTGTGCGACTACATCGGATGCATGTCCAACGAGCGGTTCAGTGGAGAGTGGTTTTCCGTTCACGACAACTCTGCAGTTGGCGGCCAACCCGAGCACTTATTTGCGGAGCTGGGGCGTGGCCGCATACGCGCAGGACGATTGGCGGATGACCAAGACATTCTCGCTCCAGTATGGTCTTCGATATGACGCTCTGACGCCGCCAGTCGAGTTGAACAACAACATGGTGAATCTCAATGTGAGCAATCTCGCCGATGTGGTCCAGCTGGGGCGAGTGGGTGGTCTTGCGCCCGACGGGTTGCCTCGCGCTTTGATTCACGGCAAATACGACAATTTCGAGCCTCGTGTCGGGATTGCCTGGCAACCGAAATTCATCAAGCCGAAGACGGTGATTCGTTCGGGTTACTCGATCTTTTACAACGTGTCGATTTACAACACGCTGGCAAAAGAGCTTTTGTATCAGGCCCCCACAACCACGAGTCAAAACTTGACTACGACTTCGGCCGCACCGCTTACACTCAACAACGGTTTCCTCGCCGGACCGATTACCATACCGAACACGGCCTCGGTCGACCCCAACTACAAGCCGGGTTATGCGCAGATTTGGAGCTTGGGGACGGAAACGTCGCTTTCCCAGAATTGGATTCTGGACCTGACCTACACGGGCACCAAAGGAACGGATCTCGATATTTTGCGCGCGCCGAACCGCGCTCCCCTAGGCACGCCGCAGGATCAAATTCAGCAAAACCGCATCGATCCATCCGCGACCGGTTACACGTTCGAGCAGTCGGGCGCCTATTCGATTTACAACGCGCTGCAGGTTCGCCTGATGCACCGATTCACCCATGGTTTCATGCTGCAGGGGATTTACACGTTCGGGAAGTCACTGGACGATGCGAGCTCGATTGGGGGAACGACGGCCACCGTCGAGCAGCGGGACGGGTTGCAATATCTGAGCGAAGAATATGGACTGTCGACATTTGACGTTCGCCACCAATTCCGCGCCGTTTCAAACTGGGAGTTGCCGTTTGGCGAGAGGCATCACTTTGCGAATCATGGTTGGGAGTCGCGCGTGTTCAGCGATTGGCGACTACAGAACATCTTTACGTGGCAAACAGGCACGCCTTTCACAGTAACTCTGGGTGGGACGGCATCGGATAACGGAACTGGCGCGAATTTTTCGCTCCGCCCCAATCTAACCGGCAATCCGAATCTGGGCGTCTGCGGCGGGACGAGGACGGAATTTTTCAATACCAGCGTTTTCAGCCCACCGCTCGATCCAAGCGGCGGCCATCTTACTTATGGAGATGAGGCGCGCGGCGCGGTCGAAGGGCCGTGCACGTTCAGTTGGAACATGTCGATCGCAAAGACCGTCCGCTTCGGACCAGAACGGCGGCGCACGGCAAATTTCAGCTGGCAGATACAAAACCTGACCAATACCCCGAATTTCACGGGAATCGGGACCCTGCTGCCTTGCTTCAACACCGCGTCGGGCATTTCCTGCGGGACGATTTCGGGTAATTCGGGCGGACCATTTCGCTCGTTCTTCGGGGCAGTGACCAGCGCCGGGGCGATGCGAACGATGTACCTGATGGTGCGCGTGAATCTATAGGCGTGGCCACGCAGACACCCAGGCGGCGGGGAAAAGGCAGAGAACATCGATGGCACGGGCGGCAAAAAGTCGGCCGGGATACCGAGCCAACCTTACACTGGCTTTCGCAACGGGGTTGCTCGGCAGCCTGGCGCTGCTCCCTGCCTATGTTCCCGCACAGCAGCCGGGGGCACCAGCACCGCCTCCGCCACCCATTTCAGGGTCAAAGCTTCGTGCCGAATCGAACGTAGTGCGGATTGACGTCGAAGTGAATGATTCTTCCGGCCAGCCGATCAAAGGTTTGCGAGCCGATCAATTCGAGATCACCGATAACGGCAAGCCGGTAAAAATATCGACGTTCACGTATTCTGATATCGAACGGATGGAAACAGCGGAGCCGGCAAGCGGGAGTGCTCCGATGGTAATTCCCGTCGATACGCCGATCGGTGCGACGACCGAGACAGAAATGGAGAGGGTCCGCGACCGCCGGATGATCGCGCTCTTCTTCGATTTGACCTCGATGGAAACCGATGACATCGCGCGTGCGCACAAAGCTGCCCTGAAGTTTCTCAAACAGCAGATGTCGCCAGCGGACCTTGTGGCGGTGGTCACCCTCAGTTCGAATCTGAGGGTGCTCGCGAATTTCACCAACGACCATGCCACGCTTGAAAAGGCAGTCGGCTTGCTCATGCCGGGCGCCTCGTCGCAGTTGGCCAATCCTCTCTATGCGGCTGCACAGAATGGCGAATACGACGTCCAGCAGGATACAGGCGACGCGTTTACACCCGACCAGACGGAATTCAACGTGTTCAACACGGATCAGAAACTTGAAGCCATCGAGGGCCTTGTGAATGTACTCTCCGCGATTCCGGGGAGAAAGGCGCTCGTTGAGTTTACCGGTGGAATTACCCAAACGGGGGAAGAGAATCGCGCCGAGTTGCGTGCGGCGACCGATGCGGCGAACCGCGCTGACGTTTCGATCTACTCAATCGACGCGCGAGGAATCTTTGCCACGCCACCGGGTGGCGACGCGACGACTGCGGCGGCCACAGGCACTTCGCTGTTCAGCGGGGCAGCAGTTTATCACCAGACCGATCAACGCGAGGATTCTCGCGACACCCTGGCAACGCTTTCCACCGATACGGGCGGGCTCGCATTTTTCGATCTGGGCGACTTGAGCGACGCGTTCCCGAAAATTCAACAGGAGAACAATGGCTATTACCTGATCGGCTATGACCTGCCGGCGGATGTGAAGCGCGACGGCAGTTGGCATGCGGTTCGGATCAGAGTGAATGCGCCCCGAGCGCACGTGCGTTATCGCAATGGCTACTGGGCGCCGCGCGATTTTCAGCATCTTCAGAAGGAAGATCGCAACCAGCAGCTGGCCGACGCCTTGCGCGAGGAAAATCCGGAAGTCGACTTGCCCATCGCCGTCGAGGCGGCGATGTTTCGCATCGGCGACCAGCAAGTATACGTACCCATCTCGGCAAAGCTTCCATCAAACGCGCTCGACTGGGCAAAGAAACACGGCCGGCATGAAGCGGACTTTGATTTCGCGGCGGAAGTGCTTGCGGTGCCTTCGGGGAAGTCCGTGGCTGCACTGCGCGACACGATTACCGTTCATCTGGACGAGCAGCGCTTTCAGCAAGTGAACCGCAGCAGCCTGGTATACCAAGGAGGCGTAGTGCTGGCGCCGGGTGTGTATCGGATGAAATTCGTGGCCCGAGAAGACGCATCGGGAAAGATCGGGACATTCGAGCAGCCGCTGGTAATCCCGCCACGGCCAACGGCGAAACTCAGCCTCAGTTCGGTTCTGCTGTCGAGCCAATTGGTACCCGTTGAGAAATCCAGCGAAGTGCAGACGAAGGCAGAGGGCATCAAAGCGAAACTCGCTTCGACACCCCTGGAAATGGACGGCCAGAAAATCGTGCCCAGCGTGACGCGGTTTTTCAATCAGCAGCAAACGCTGTATGTCTTTTTTCAGGTCTACTATCCGGACAAAGCGGGTAACGAGGGGCTGGACCCGAGCACATTGCGCGCTGGGCTGGTGTTTTTCCGTCAAGGGGTGCAGGTGAATACAACACCGCTGCTTGCTCCGACGGCAGTCGATCAGAAATCACGAACTGCTTCGTTCCGAATCAGTCTACCACTGGCCAAGCTGCCGGCCGGACGCTACACCGTGCAGGCGGTGACAATCGCGGCGGGAACGCAGCAAGCGGCGTTCGGAAGGGCATACCTGGCGCTCGAGCAAGCCTCAGCGGCGCCGGGCGTGAGTGGAACGGAACGGGCAAAACCCACCACGCCGTGAGTTGAAACAAAAGGGGTGTGGGGGCCCCCCAGGCAACCCGTCGGCTGGCAGACTCCTGCTACGAGAGAAGCGGCTTTGCTCGGGACCCAATGCGCCGCTTGCCCTAGCGTATAGACGTGCGCTCCGCGCAAAGGACATTTTTCTTCGACTACTTGTCCTTCTTGCTGTCTTCTCGTTCGCTCTTAGCCGCAGGCGCACTGCGGTGCTCTTCTTGCCGAGGAGGTTCCGCCTGCCTCTGATTTTGATTCTGGTTCTGATTGAGAGGCGGATGCACGTCGTACATGTCATCGCGCGCCTTCGGCGGGGGCGTGAGTCGGACGTTGGGTGGCGGATTGTGGTGATCTTGTTGCTGCGGTTGCTGCGGCGGCTGGGTTTGATGTTCGGGTTGCACAGCGTGGTTGCCGCGGTAAGCGTTGTCGGACGGTTGGCTGTTGCTGTTATTGGGCGGCTCGAACTGATGGAATCCATCGCGCGGTGGTTGGCTGGTCCCCTGCCCCTGATTACCGCCGCGAGGTTGATTGGGAGGCTGCGCGCTCGGATTGGTGTTCAGCCGTGGATTCTGGTTCGGCTGCTCCATGTGAGCGTCGGGATTCTTGAAGTGCCCGTTCTGGTTGGGCGGCTGATTGGAAGGTTGCCGATTGAGCTCCCGGCTTTGATTTGTGTAGACGGGTGCGGGTCGCGTAACAGCAGGCGCCAGGCGAGCCACGACGGGCCGCTCAGAGAGCGGCACGGCGGGTTTAGCAGTGCTTACTCGGGCATTTGCGGAGACGTAGCTCGTGCGAGTGGGTGCGATGGGTGCAGATTCGATCGGATGCACTCGCTCGATCTGGTCCGGGGTTACACGAACCGCTGCCCTACCGACGGGCCGTGCGTTGACGAAGGTTTCGCGAGAGACAGCCGTAACTGCAGTTGTGTTTCTCGCGTAGGTGTAGTTGTTGACGACGGTCGTATTGCGGTTAATGATGACGGTATTGTAGACATTGGTTACTTGCGTGACATTTATAACGCGGGTGTTCGTGACGTTGACGGTTTGCACATAACGCGGGCTGCAGCGGTAGCCGGGAACGTAGACGTCACGCGGTCCAAGAGGAAACCAGGCGACGCCCGCAAAGCCGCCGCCGAAAGACACCGACAAACTGAAGCCGCCTCCACCCACAAAGGCAACCAGTGCGGGCGCATAGACCGGGCGCACGACAAGCGGTCCCGGCACCCAGCCCCAAACGCCGCCAACGAGCAACCAGCGGCCGTAATGGAAAGGAGCAAAGCCCCAGGGTGCATCGTCAACCCACGTCCAGCCCCAGGGCGCGATATACACCCAGTGGCCGTAGTGGTAAGGTGCCCAGCCGACAGCAACGGCGCGAGGGAACCAAATCTGCCCGTATTCCGGATCGGGCCGCCAATCGCCGTATCCGTCAAGATCGTAGTAGCCGTCCACATCGCGGGAAACGTATCGAGCCGAGAGAGCTCGATTTTCGCGGTCATCGCGCGATTGGCACCAATCCTCGAAATCATCGAAGGGAGGTGGGGCGTAGGCATGCAACGAAAGCTCCTCGCTCCCACGAAATTCATAAGCCTGGCCGGCAGCAAGATTCCAGGCTTCGCTGCCGCCGGTGACTTCCCCCTCGCCCTCGCGGACGACGATTTCGGTCGAGCTTCCGTTGGGGTCGGTTTGCAGCAGGTATTCGCCGGTCCGAGTGAGCGTGAATGCGAGATTGGGCGTATCGATTTCAAATGCCTCACCGGGAACGAGCCGCCGCAGGTGGACTTCGATGGTGCCCTGCGCCAGCTGAAGCTGGACGGTACGATCGTCGAGGGTGAGGAGGGAAATACCGGTCATGCTGCTCATGCGAATCGCAGTGCTGCCGATGTGAACCTCGCCACGCGAATCCTGATCGGCCCACAGGTTATCGCCAGCCGTGAGCGGCCGATTGGGGTCAGCTTGCACCCAGTCCTGGTCGCCCGAGACTTGATAGGAGACGGAGCCTTGAATGTAGTTCAAACGTGCGACGCGGCCGGGAGGATCCTGGCCTTGGTCCTGATCCTGATCTTGCCCTACTGCACGATGCGGAAGAGCTGCAAACAGGGCCATCTGGAACAGCATGGACACGAAGAGCAAGCGATGCTTTCTCATAAGCGCCTCCCCGGCAAACCTTGCTGCTACTATAACGCTGGCCGAGCTATTCAGCGGTAAAACGTCAGCTTGATGTTTCGCAAGTTAGTGGTGGCCGCCGCCATGGCTACCGCCACTTGAGTGGCCGCCACCGCCGCTAGGGTGAGAGCCACCGCTGCTATAACCGCCTCCACCGTGCGGTGCGCTGTAGCTCGGACGCGAACCACCGCTGTACGCGCCACCGTATCCGCCGCGCGGCGTCACGACAGGCTGCCTCATATTAAGGGGAGGACGCGAATAGGAAGGGTATGAATTGGAGTAGCCTGATCGCGGCGCCGACGCGGGCGGCCGGTATTCGTTGGGTTGCGACCGGCCGCGGTTGAACTGCTGTTCAGTTTGCGGCTGCCGCTGTCCCCAGCTACGGTTGTACTGCTGATCGGTCTGCGGCTGGCGCTGGGCGTAACCGAAGCCCGATCGAGGGGAATTGTGAGCATCCGATCGCGCACTTGAGCTAAAGTCCTGCGACGAACGATTTGGGCCGGAGGGAGGCGTGAACGCGTGCCAACCGGGTCGGGTCGATTGTACCGGCGCTGGGCGATTCGAGCGTGCGGAACCAAGTGATGGAGAGGGCGTCGTCCGGCTGAATGCGCCGGAGTTCCGACTAGCACCGAAGCTAGGCGCTACGCGCGCCGTGTTGTTGGGAGCGCCGAAGGAACGATAGCCTTGCGCGTTAAGGCCCACGCCAGCGTGAGATCTGCTGGTGAAAAAGCGCTGCGAGGTCGCTGGCGCGTTGCGATATGAGGAGGGATTGGCAGCGTGGCCAGCCGCGCTATAGCTTTCGCGCGACGGGCTGAACGGCACTCGCCCGCTCACCATGCTTGCTTGGCGGAATTCACCCGCGCTGATGCCGCGCTGCGGCGAGAAGCCCGCTCGCCCGAACCTATTGCTATCGCTCGATACGAAACCGCTGCGTACGCGCTCGTTGTTGAACGCCTGGTTCACATTTGAGAATGAGTGCTCGCCGCGGAGGCCCAGTGGCGCAAAGCCGTCATGGTAGCTATTGATAACCGTTGTGTTGTGAATGTTGGTCACGTTATAGGCGTTGTAGCGGCCGCCCCAACGTCCCCACCAGGGGTGAAACCAATCACCCGGTCCGCACGGCAGCCAACCAACATGGCCGAAGCCAAATCCGAAGCCGACGCCGACGCCAAATCCGCCGCCTCCCCAGCCGAAGAAGCTAACGTAGGCTGGCGCCCAAACAGGATAGTAGGCGGGATAGGCAGCCACCGGGCCAGGCCACCACACCCAATTGCCGCTCCAAACGAACCAGCGCCCGTAGTGATAGGGCGCCCAGCCCCAAGGCTCACTGGAAACCCACGTCCATAATCGGGAACTTCGGACCAGGCACCGTACTCGTCGAGATCCTGTGTACCGGTGTAATACGGGTCGGTATGGCGCCAGCTGCTGGCGTTCATAATTCTGCGGTCGCGGTCTTGGTTCCAGGAGTCCCACGCATCTGCCGAGGGCGCGGATGAAATCTTGTATTCGGGATTATCGCTGCCCTGAACGGTGATCATCTGTCCGCTCTCAACCTGCGTGCTGCCCTGCGGCTCGGAGATTTCAGCGGAGCCTTCGCGAACCACAACGTCGGTCGACCCCTCAGGCATCACACTGATGCGATAGTCACCCGGGCCGTTCGGATGAATGGCGCTGTTCGGTGTGTCGATCTCCGCACTGGCCTCGCTGTTTCTCAGCACTGAATATGTGGCGAGGCCCTGGCCAATTTGCACTTGAATGTTCTCCCGCGAGAGTGCAGCGAGTTTTGCCATTCCGCCATCAGCGAGCCGCAGCACGTTGGCGTAATCGAGTTGAATTTCCGCGCGCCCGCCGGAGCCGACTGACACGCGATCGCCGACTGCGATCGGGGTGTTAAGGGTCCCCGCTTCCCAGTCGGCGTTATCACCGCGTTGAACGGAAACGTCACCATGAATGAAACTGAGACGCGCCATGCCCGTTGCTGTCTGGTTCGACTCCGGGGGAGCGCTTTGACCGGGCGATGGAGCCGGGCCAGGCGAATCGTAGGGCGCGTAGGGATCGGATTGGTCTTGCGACTGGTCCTGCGCGAGAAGCGGGCTCGCAGCTGAAGCCAGCAGAAAAAGTGCCATACCTGCCAGATATCGTTTCATGTTCCCTCCCAGCCGACGA
>Ga0306923_10001596_pt1 | contig 20231 bp, 25 predicted proteins | sample sta12Can44000108_FD_203841 | JGI IMG/M metagenome (GOLD analysis project Ga0306923, IMG submission 203841) | Lab enrichment of tropical soil microbial communities from Luquillo Experimental Forest, Puerto Rico - statanox.12C.anox.44.000.108 (v2)... | ecosystem: Environmental > Terrestrial >... | reverse complement strand
GTGCGTCTACGGAGTGTTTGAGAACTCAATAAAGCGGGTACCAATCCATTTCGACAACGAAACAGAAGTGGCCCTCGAAGCCTATATCAAAGGGTGCTCGGCAGAAGACACTCGAATTCGCGCTGTCATCGAGCAGTCCTTGCGCCCAGGCGAACGAATGATCGTCTGGGGAGTGGGCACGCTTGCGCTGCGCCTTATTGCGACGGGCGGACTCGATCCTGCCAATATCAGTCTATTTGTGGATTCCAACCCGAAGTACCAGCAACAACAGCTACGTGGTATTCCGATCGTGAGCCCGGCCAACATTAGCGGCCGTCCGGAACCGATTCTGATCTCCTCGTGCAGTTCACAAGACTCCATTCGCAAGCAAATCCGCCACGGACTAGGCTTGAAAAACCCACTGATACTGCTATTTCCGACCGCCAGTGTGTTGGAATAACGAAATTGGCCGAGCGTAACATCTGGCGTTTAACATACAACACGAACGTTCAGAATTCGAACGGAATGCATTTATCAAAAATGAATACAAGATCGCGAAACCCGGTGGGTCGACCCGATCACAGCAGAGGCTCGCTCGGGCCGTACCACCGTGGATTAAATTTCTGGAGTATCCCTTGCCCGGTCAAATCGGTGCTTGCAGTGCACGACTTGCATTCGCGAAGGAGCGCGAAGGATTGCTGGCGACTCGCATGCTTCGCACATCCACCTTCCAGCCCTTTACCGACGAGTGCGCAACGATGACTTCCCAGCTCGTACCACTGATCTGCGTCGTGATTCCCTGTTACAACGAACAAGACAACATTGCCCCGCTATACGAGCGGATCGTGGCAGCCTTTGCGAAGATCCCCAATGAGAGCTACTGCCTGTTGTTTATCGACAACGCCTCAACGGATGGCACCGTTGAGCGGATCAAGGCTATCGCCGCCAAAGATCGCGCTGTTCGACTGATCGTTAACGTTCGCAATTTCGGCGTTGTGCGATCAGGCCTGCACGCTTTTTTGGAGGCACCAGGGGACGCCGTCATTAGTATAGTGGCCGACTTGCAAGACCCGCCGGAGATGATACCTGAATTTGTCCAGCGTTGGCGGCAAGGGTTCAAAGTTGTTATCGGAATCAAGCCCAAGAGCACTGAACATAGTCTTATGTTCTCAATCAGGCGACTCTATTACAAGGTTGTCGGACGTCTCTCGGATATTCCGCTGATAGAAAACTACACAGGCTTTGGACTCTACGATCGGGAGGTAGTGGAAGCGGTGCGGGCCACGGGCGACCACTACCCTTATTTTCGTGGCCTGATCGCCGAACTTGGATACGCCAGAGCGGAGATCCCTTACCTTCAGCAGAGACGACAACGCGGCAGCAGCAAGAATAACTTTTATAACCTTTACGAGCTCGCAATGCTCGGCATCACCAGCCATTCCAGGGTGCCTCTTCGACTGGCAACCATGGCGGGGTTTGCGCTGTCAGCGTCGAGTCTGTTAGTTGCCCTAGCTTACCTAGTTGCCAAGCTTCTCTTCTGGTACCGTTTCCCCGCCAATACAGCACCGATCTTAATCGGCCAGTTTTTTTTCGCTTCGGTACAATTGTTCTTCATCGGCCTCCTCGGCGAGTATATCGGCGCCATTCTCAGCCAAGTAACCAAACGACCGCTGGTAATAGAAAAGGAACGGGTCAACTTCGATGGCGTCGACACTTGAAGCCAACTAACGTCTTTGCATCCGTGCCCTGGGGCGTTCGGCGTCAACCACACTCCCAGTTTTGCGCCCTCTGTGTCGATCTTCGCGAATTGCGGCTTTGACCACGGTATTTGCAGTCACACCGCATCTTTCAAAGTCTCGCCGAGGAAATCAGCGGTCTGCTCGATCTGGGCGGGCAGAGGTGCGAGCGCTACCCCATAACGCACCGCGCGGTCGCGCATTGCGGTGCCGTCACCAACATACCGGTCTACGGGCCCTTCAAGCAGCGGTGGGCGTTCGATTCGGATATTTGGGCGATCCAGAACGCTGGCGCAAAGTTGTGCCAGTTCACCTAACTCACTCTCGCCTTCGCCGGCGGTATCGAACGGCTCGACTATCGGCTCCTCGCGATCGGATAACATACATAGGGCAAGGTCGATTACGTTGAATATCGACACATACGAACGGACGACCGGATGGCTCGCGTGCAAGATGATCGGCCCGCCACGTAACACATCGAGAATGATCGAAGAGAGGGCATAAGTATTAACCTTGTTGACGTAAGGCCCGGCCAAATTAAAAACGCGCATAACTGCGAGTGGGATGTCCTCTTGCGCAGCTAGTTGCGCGAAATGAAGTTCGTCACGCCGCTTCAGAACGCCGTAGGGGTTTGCGACGATGTCGTCGTCGAGTGTTCCATCCGCACGGTAAACCGCGCCAGACGAAGGAATGAATAAGCCAATCGCTTTGCGCCCAGCGATCGCGTGGCTGACGGCGCCGGTAATCGCCGAATTGCCAGCGACATAATCGTCATGACTATGGGTTGCCACTTTGTCACGGGTCAGAAATGCGTAGTGTAAAAACACGTAGCGCTTCTCAGCGGGGAGATTAACGAGATTATCAAGCGGGTGAATATCGACGTGGCGACCTTCGTGCAGCTTGATCTCACGACCGTGCGAGCCGAAGGCGATAACGCGTTCTGCAAATTGCGGGCCGAGTGCGGAGTCCAGGACGTCGAGCGTTGCCTGGCCAAGCCACCCGGTCGCTCCTGTGACCGCAAAGCAGACATCGGGATCGGCCAGCGCGGAACCCATTAGCCGCGGAAACGTGAAAGAATGGACAGGCGGGGAGGACGAAATGGCCATCTAACAAATCAGCCGGTCTTCATTTCCGTCGGCTTGCCGCTGCAGAAACTTTTGGGACCCGGTCGATATCCGTACAAAACTGCGTAATCTGGTCGATCGTGTAGTCGAGCGCGGCCACTTCGAGACCGGGAAAAACGCCGATCCAGAAGGATGATGTCATCACCTGGTCACTGGCCTCAACGCCGCTGGCAATACGATATTGGCGTTTTCGGAAATATGGTTGGCGCAGAATATTTCCCGCGAACAATAGCCGGGTCGCAATATCCTTGCTGTTGAGGAATTTGACCAGCTCGTCGCGGGTGAACGGCGCGTCGTCGCGCACCGTGAGAGGGAAACCGAACCACGATGGATTGGTATGTGGCGTTGCCTCCGGCAAAATCAGGAATTGCTCGAGGCACTTCAGCCCGGCATACAGATGTGCGAAATTGCGTCGCCGCGCCAGGATGAAGTCTTCGAGGCGGTCCATTTGTGCCAGTGCGACGGCCGCCTGCATGTCGGTAATCTTTAAATTATAACCGATGTTCGAATAAATATATTTGTGATCGTAGCCGCGCGGCAAATCGCCGAGTTTCCATTGGAAGCGGCGTTTACAGGTATTCTCGTTACCCGGCGCGCACCAGCAGTCGCGGCCCCAATCGCGAATCGATTCAAGCGCGCGCTTGATCAAGCTCTCATCGGTAAACACTGCCCCTCCCTCACCCATAGTTATATGGTGGGCCGGATAAAAACTTACAGTGCCGACATCGCCGAAGGTGCCAACCAACTTGCCATCGTAGGTGGCGCCAAGCGCATCGCAGCAATCCTCGACTACATACAGCTTGTGACGCTTGGCGATATCCATCACCGTTTTGAGATCAAACGGATTGCCAAGAGTATGCGCAATAACGATAGCGCGCGTGCGCTCCCCGACCGCCTGTTCGATCAGGTCTGAGCGGATATTGTAGGTCGGAATGTGTACATCCACGAAGACAGGAACGAGGCCATTTTGAATGATTGGGTTGATGGTGGTCGGGAATCCTGTCGCACAGGTGATTACCTCGTCGCCCGGTTTGAGCGGATCGTGAATCATAGGCGAAGTAAGCGAGCTGACCGCTAGTAGATTGGCCGATGAGCCCGAATTACACGTTATGGCAAAGCGCAACCCGAGAAAATTTCGGAACCGGTCTTCAAAGGCGGCGTTAAAGCGGCCGGTTGTTAGCCAGAAATCGAGCGACGCGTCCACCAAACTACGGACCTCTTCGGGACCATAGACCCTACCGGAAACAGGAACGTGTGAGGTGCCGGGTACGAACGATTTCCGTTTGTGTCCAATTTCGGCATAGCGCGTCACGAGGTCGAGGATCTGCCGGCGGAGCACTAGCGCCTCGCCGACGTCTTTGCTGGGTGTTAATGGTTGGACTTTGTCACGCATGGACACGGTTTCCAAATTTATCAGAACTCGTCACGCGATCGGTCGGATAGGCCGCAATCTGCTGGCGCGTGAAGGCTAGCATAGCTTCGCCCACCATATAGCGTCGGTACCATTCGATAGTACGCGCTACGGCTTCCTCGAATGCCCAGCGGGGAGCCCAACCGAGCTGAGCGCGGGCCTTAGTCGAATCTAGCTTGAGCATGATGGCTTCGCGCGGCAGGTCTGGTTCTTTATTGATGCGCAAAAGGTCGGTGCGCCCCCACAAGCTGCAGCTCAGGGTGGCAACTTCCTCGACGGTACGCTCACTGCCGGAGTCGGGGCCGAAGTTCCAGGCTTGCCATTTTGTCGGAGCTTCTGCCCAGGCCTTTTCAGCTACGCTCAAGTAGCCCGCAAGTGGGTCCAGCACGTGCTGCCAGGGCCTTATGGCGCGAGGCTGGCGGATCACGATCGGCGCGTCCGCCATTAGTCCACGCATGAGGTCGGCCATGAGCCGATCCTTAGCCCAGTCACCACCGCCGATCACGTTGCCAGCGCGCACTGACGCCACACTGCATTTGCTGGCGGCAATCTCGAAGAATGAGTGGGCGTAGGCAGCCGTCACCAATTCCGCCGCGCCCTTGCTGCTACTGTAGGGATCATGCCCGCCCATCGCGTCGTCCTCGCGGTGGGCGCGGTCAGGCTCGGGATTGTCGTAACACTTGTCGCTGGTTGCAACTACGACAACTCCTACGCTCGGCACATGGCGCGCGACTTCCAGCACATGTGCAGTACCCATCACATTGGTGGCATATGTTTCGACTGGGCACAGGTAGGATTCACGCACAAGCGATTGCGCGGCGAGATGAAAAAGAATTTCAGGCTCGAAACGGCTCACCGCCTCTTGCAGTGCGGCAGGATCGCGCACATCGGCATGCCAATGTTTTGCTAGCACGGTCCTGACTTTGCCGACTTCGAATAAGTTCGGTTGCGATGGCGGCTGGAGCGAATACCCGGCCACTTGCACGCCGAGTTGCTCAAGCCAGATTGCCAACCACGCCCCTTTGAAACCCGTGTGTCCTGTTAAGAAGACGCGCTTGCCCGCCCAAAAGCTAGGAGTCATCGAGCACTACCGCCAAACCTGCCAAGGCGCATTACCGCTCGCCCAAAGTTCTTCGAGCAGATTGCGATCCCGGAGCGTATCCATCGGCTGCCAAAATCCTGTGTGCGGATAGGCTGCAAGTTGGCCCTCGGCCGCAAGCCGCTCCATCGGCTCTTTCTCCCACAGAGTGGCATCATTATCGATGTAATCAATAGCTTTGGTTGCTAGCACGAAGAAGCCGCCATTGATAAGATTGCCTTCGCTGAGTGGCTTTTCGCTGAATTGCCGCACCAGATTTTTCTCGACTGTCAATGCGCCAAATCGCGCAAGTGGCCGCACTGCGGTGACGGTCGCGAGCTTGCCGTGCTGGCGATGGAACGCGACCAGTTTGCCAATATCGATATCGGAGACGCCGTCGCCGTAGGTGAAGCAGAAATTATTGTCATCTTCAAGATATTTGCGCACCCGTTTGAGACGACCGCCAGTGAGAGTAGCTTCGCCGGTTTCCACCAGCGACACGCGCCACGGATCTGCGAAGCTCTCATGGACCGTGATCTTGCCGTCCCGCACGTCGATCGTTACGTCGGACAGGTGCAATTTATAGTGAAAGAAATATTCTTTGATAACATAGCCTTTGTAGCCCAAACAGATGATGAAATCATTGATGCCGTAATGCGAATAGATCTTCATGATGTGCCAAAGAATCGGGCGGTTGCCGATCTCAATCATTGGCTTGGGTTTGATCTCAGTTTCTTCGGCAAGCCGTGTGCCACGGCCACCGGCGAGTATCACGGCTTTCACGCGCCCTCCTCGACTTCTATCACGGCGGGCCTAGCAAATCATATCCCCACTACCGGTCGCGGCCTGTTGCGTTTATGAGTTCGCCAGTCCCAAAACAACAAGCCGAGGCAGGCCACTAGCAATACCACAACTGTCGTTCCGAGACAGACCGCGATCCACAGTGGCCCCGGTGCAATGCTCAAACGCGAAGCTACCGAGAGCGATCGCGACCGGCAGCAGCACTAGGAGCTGATCGTGGGCTAGCATGTACGTGCGAATTCCCATGTCCTCGAGACCGGGGACCATGCGAATCGTGTCGTGATTCCCCCAACACCCCATACACCGATTTGCCAAGATGGGCCCGCAATCCATATTGCTCAATGAGTGCAAACCTCTCTCCCGGGATGGCGAGAGCATTTATCTCGCCGGTATCGACGACGCGCATTACTATCAGGTCGATAATATCGAAAAGGCGGCCTCCAACATTCCGCCCGACGCTTTTTCTATTTTGCTGTCCCGCACCCCCGAGGTTTATCGACACGCCGTCCATGCCGGGTTCGACCTACTGCTCAGCGGGCATACCCACGGCGGTCAAATCTATCTGCGCGGTTCTATCCCAATCACCTTGTCGTCGGTGGTACCGAGACTGTTCGGATCGGGGGCTTGGAAGTACCACAATATGGTCGGATATACGTCAGTCGGTGCTGGATCGTCCATCGCCGCAGTTCGGCAAGGCGCCGCGAAACGCGCTACTTAGCAACATTGGAAATGATGAACTGTTATTTCTGGAAGGCAATTAATATGTAAATTTGGCTTGCCAATGTGTAGGTGTATCGCGAATGGCCAGCGCGCGAATTGGAAGGGCCACCTTCGGGTTTCGCTGGTTTTTTTGCCCCGTCGCTCTCTATCCAGCCTTGTCGCTCAGCGCAGAAGTGGTTTCAATCTGACTAATCGGAGGGCTGGAAAAAGGGTCGCATGGAGCAACTGGCGGAAATGCGGGATATTTCCATCGTACCCATTTTCGCGCGAATCCGGAGTTTAGTTGCCCTAAAGTTGCGCGTTGTTATCGTTGATAGCGCGCTGATTTGCCAACATGTGAGGACGGTGGCAACACATAGGCTCTAGTCGTCGCAGAACTTAGCATTCGGTTGCTCAGCGTTCGAGTTCATATCTTTTCCGTCGAAATACTGAAAGAATGATCTCGTCGTCGACTTTAATCTGATAAAAAAGATCGTAGTCCTCGGCGTATTTCGTGTCATCCAAATCCTTTTCCTGACGATAGCTGGTTACGATGTAACGCGTTGGTTCCTGGCCGTACCTAAGGCGTTTTTTATCGGGCTCATCTATCATGTTGAAGGCCTCTCGAACCGGAGTATGAATGCCTCGCACGTCAATGGTTTCACTATGATCATTCTTTAGTATGTATTCCAGCGCCTTTCTATTGGCCAAGCCCCAGTAATCCAAGTCATATCGAGACCTCAGGTTGGTTCCGGCGAAGATGTTGAAATAGACATTCTGAAAAGGGTGCACTTTCCACATCCAGGCTGCGGTATAGATAAGGGAGATTGCAGTGACTGCGGCAAGCAGTGACTTACGGACGGACCAAACCCAATCATTGCTCCACAGCGATACCCACCCCTTGATGGCAAGCAGCAGGAATGCGGGATAAATGAAGTACAGGTGTCGCCATCCATCATAGAGCACTGGATGCACCAAGATGACCGCCGCAATGGGAGTAGCAAACAAGCCAAAAAAGACGGCGTCCTGCAATTCTTCGTCACCCTTCCACAAACCTGCGCTCCGGGATGCAATCTGGCGAAGCGTGTTGAATGCCCCCACGAGAAACAATCCGAGATATAGCACCGGGGTTGTGATCGATATCCATACTGGGATGTAGTGCCACGGAAGTTCGGTACTTCGGATGAAGCGTCCCATATATAGGACTTCGTCGTCCCAATAGTCCTTCGACACATTCCCTAATGCTTGAACGAAATTGGCAATCGGACTGGACCACAGCCACGGCCACATCGCTATAACGAGGATGGACGCGACGGGGAGGTAAACAGCTAAGGCGCGACAGGCTAATGGAGTCGGCAATTCCCGTTTCAGCAGCCTGACGATTAGGATCGCGACCGTGGCGGCCGGCACTATTATCGCCATCATGCGTATATCGATTGCGACTGCTGATGCCAATGCGTGAAGGAGGGCAGTCTTCAAGCTTGGCTTAAGAACAAACGCTATCGTTGTGTTCATGGCGATCGCGAAAACAGCCATGAAGACGACGTCTTTTGAATTGTAGAACGATTCTGCAAAGAGGCGCGGCGTAAGGACCAGGAACAGTGCCGCCAGCAACCCGATCCGCCAGTCCGAGAAGCGGCGGTCTGCCATTCTTTTAACGGCGTATATACCGGCAACAGCCACCAGAAACGTAAGCAAGTGTCGAAACATGAAAACATTTTTTTTATCGTGAATTCCCAACATTACCTCGAGAGCAACAGCCGGCGCTTCAAAGGCGACGCCATAAGCTCGCTGTGGATACTCGTTCAGGGACGGCACGTGGTCTGCTGCGCTAGTCAATAGAGAAGGCGCAAGGCATTTCGCGACATACTTAAGCGTCACTGCGCCTCTGAAGCGTGCCAGTGGTTCGTCCCACGAAATTCCATAGTCACGGTAGGTGCCTAGCCCAATGGCCAGCAGTACGAGAAAGAAGACGGTCTGGATGGGATATTTCACTTCAGTCTTACTATGACTCGCGTGCCGACCCTGACGCATCCGAATTCTTTGACCGCGCACTCTTAATTACAGGTGGAAGTATTGCAAATTGCGGACAATTCTGATTACAACAGCCCATCGCTACCTTGATTGCGCTCGGATTACTGCACGGCTGGCGCCCCGACCCGATTCATCAGATTGGCCGTCGTCCCGAGTCTCGTTATATACGGGGAGAACTTATACTGGGCCGCGCTCTCTCGCCAGAATGAATGTCGACACGGTCACGAAGGAAGACATCAGTGTCTATCGCCTTAACCCCGTGAGCTTACCGACGCACCCCATGACCAACTCCCGCTTTTCGATCGTTATTCCGGCGAAGGACGAGGCCGAGAGCCTCGGCGATCTTCTGAAGGAGATCTCGGCCGCCCTCGGCGGCGACAGCTTCGAGGTCATTGTGGTCGATGACGGCAGCATGGACGGCACAGCCGACGTGCTGCAACGATTAGCGGAAGTCCATCCGTTTCTGCGCTGTTTGGTCCACGCGCAATGCTGCGGCAAGAGCGCGGCGATCTTGACCGGGGTGCGCGCTGCGCGCGCTCCCTTGATCGCGACCTTGGACGGCGACGGTCAGAACGACCCCTGCTATTTGCCAGCGCTGCTGGCGCTCATGGCCGAGCCCGGTGTCGGACTTGCCGCGGGCCAGCGTATCAAGCACGCACATCCACAGGCCAAGCGGATCGGCTCTCGTTTCGCCAATCGCCTGCGCGCACGGCTACTACACGACAATACGCGTGACACCGCTTGTGGGCTCAAGGCTTTTCGCAGGGACGTCTTTTTGCGCCTCCCATATTTCGACACGATGCATCGGTTCCTGCCGGCCCTGGTCCAGCGTGATGGACTTGCCGTCCGCCACCTCGACGTTGTCGACAGAGATCGGCTGCATGGCCGATCGAAATACGGCGTCATCGATCGTGCGATCGTGGGATTGTTCGATCTGGTCGGAGTTCATTGGCTGATCAAGCGACGCAGGCGGGTGCCCCAGACCACGGAGGTATTCTCAAACTCCGATTGATGTACCTTCACCCCAGCTTACAAATATCCATGCCGTTCCAGCCGACAAGTGGGAGCGGCGCACCGGACCCAAAGTTCGATCCCGGGACCGTATGAGTGCACCGCGGCAAAGTGCTGCGCCACCCAGCCGTGGAACCCCGCTACCGGCTTAATCGCAAATCGATTCGTCGCAAACATCACGACGTGAACCCTAGGATCCGATGCTGCCTCAATCAGCTGTTGGGTGGTGAGATAGCCGGTCCGAATACGCACCGATGAGGTGTCGACGAGAAACGGCGGAGTATCGCGATCTGCCAAGGCAGCCATAAATTGACCGTCGGTAAGGATCCATTGATCGGCCGCTGTTCTTTTTTTGCTAAATAAATCAATAATTTATCTGGATACTTTGGTACGTCGGCAGCTTGACCGAAGGTCGCGGCGCCCGCTTCATCTGCGGCACGCTTGGCCTTGTCCAAGGCACGCGCCGCCTTGGCCTTAATCGGCGGCACACCTTTTTTCAGCTCCTTGCGAATAAGGCATCCGCCGGCAGCCTTCGGCTCGCAGTAATTGGCTCAGGGCATTCATCAGCTCACGACGGGTATGCAGGCTCGGTTGACGGCCTATCATGTGTGTTCCCGTTTTTTGGCGCAGGAGCGCCGTTCACAGCGGCATCGTCATCGTCTTCATCCCGTAGACGCGGCCGCACAAATTCGACCCGTATGCCATACTTTTCCGCTAGTGACGGCTGCTCTCCCTTTGTTGCTTCGGCTGAACTCAATCTGGGGTGCAAATAGGGAGCGGCCGCCATCGCCATCGCCATCGCATCACGGCGCTTCGGCTCGGCATTGGCGTCGCGCATAACCGACAGCATGTAATCGAGCGGCAAAATGCCAGTAGCTTCGGTGGCCGCGCGGGCCTCGGCGGTTGCGCGATTACGCGAGCCTTTCTGTCGTCCACCGGTTTTGCGGCCTAGTGCCATGTTCTAACGATCCAGTTGACCCAGCTTATTTGAGCGCACTTTTTCGAGGCTTATATCGTGGTGATCCGTTTTCGAACAGCGCACCTACTCACCACAGCGCAATTTCCACCACGCAGTGTTCGGTCCCTCGTTAAGCAAGTGCGCTGTGGTGCGCTGTGCGCTGTGGTCGCCGCCGCAAGCTGACAACATTATTCCAATGGAAAGGATCAAACTCCCACCAAACCCGAGGGTTCAATGGCTGAGACTAGAATAGCAAATCTACCTACGCAGAAAGGCCTCCTTGAACTGGCCGTCGATCTCGAGCGGTTGATCGAGGAAGCCAAGCGGCTCGGTGACGCTGAAGTGTTATCCGATCTTGAGCTTGAGCTGGACGAGATCGAGGACGCGATGCACCGGGTATGGAGGGCGAAGCTATGAGCTATAGCCCTTACATAATCCGCTCGATCAGTCAGTGTAAAATCTTGTTCAACATCGATGGGGTTATATAATGGCTTCCGGGAAGGGGTGGCTGTGCGAGAAACCTCTCGTCGCATTTTTCTCGTCCGTGTGTTATTGCATCGCCGGAATTCCCGTCGCGCGAATCTTGCATCGCACGGGCTTCAGCAGATGGCTCGCGTTGCTAATCCCAGTACCACCGATCAATAAGCACGACACCGTTTTAGGTTCTGTCGGCAAGACGCGACTAACACCCTCTCTGCTTTCCAAGCTCAAGTCACAATCTGCAAGGTACGCGTTTCTCTGTGTCACCGTAATCATAATCGGTGCTGCATTTAGGCTATCGCAGTACCTTCTGCTCTGCACAAATATCCCTTTTCTGGTCGATTGCTGCTGTTTCTCGTGCCCATCGTGTTTTTAATCGTCGCAGAAGCAGTCGGACGGGTTGGCTCCCTGCTTGTCAGTCTCAAGTTGCCGCAGATGGGATTGCCTGTAGCTCTAATGGCCCTGACGCTGCTCGCCATTAAAACCAAGCTATTATGCTTTGCGACACCTATGGGAGCCACGGCTTGTTGAGGAGACCAAACCGATGATGGCCTATTTGAGCACCTACAGGCGCGAGAACGATATGGTGTATGTCTACTATGGGGCCGTGCCTGCATTTCTCTATTACTCAGCATTTTACGGCCTCGCCGACGTGCCTTTTGTGCAGGGTTCATACAACAGGCAGAACATTAACGGTTATTTCCGCGAGCTAAGTCGAATGAGCGGCAGAAGTCGCGTTTGGATTCTGTTCTCTCACGATTACAATTGGACTGCAGTGGATGAGGAGACTCTTATCTTGGAGCATCTTGACCAGATTGGGAGGCGCTTGGACCAACTCAACGCCCCAGGTTCACAGCTTTATTTGTATGATCTCTCGATATTTGGCCCTCGGTGAAATGCTTTCCGAATACCGCTGTATCGACCGTGATCGGCTTCGCAGTCTCGGGAGAGAGGTCCGCCAGCCGGTGCGGAACGTCACACGGGCGGTTGATCCGCTTCGCGACAGGTTTTCCGCTTGGGGGCGAGAACACCCGTATTGCCATTGAGCCGCACACCTTGGTTTGCCAAAATTAAGACCTGATTTGCGGCGAGCAAGTAGTGAAACCGTCCGGATCGACCGCCTCGACTACCGCCAAACGCCGTTGTGATTCCGTCGCATGAAAGAATCTGATCAAACAGAGACCCCGCTGTCACCACTAGAATTGTTCACGCTTGGGTATTGCTGGCAAACACCAGACACTCGCAAGCGAGTCATGCGGGGATTTCTTTTTGTTATAATCGTTTTGGGCTTCGCGTTGCTTCAGCTTCCCTTTGTAAAAGCAGATGCCGATTCATCGCTGTCATGGAGTCGCGGTCCGTACACAGACGAGGGACTATATAGCGCTCAGGTTCGAAATGCGCTCGTCACGGGGCACCTCGATCTGACTGAGGCGGACGGGATCATGATCGAGCCGCTGTTTGAGGCCGTGAACTGGCTCAGCGCCCGCTTCCTCGCAGACAGGATGACGACCGCCCGCACCAGCGTCATGTTGGCCGCCATCTCCGGGCTCACCTTCCTAGCGAGCTGGTCCGGACCCTTCGCGCGCACGATCTGGATCGCGATTCCATTCGTGTTTCTGTCCTACTACCCATTCCACTACGCCCACTTAGATATGGCGGAGTTTCCCTGCTCGATTGCCATTCTGTTTTGTATCGCCGCCACCGGCGCACGGCTGCGAGGCGGTGCAAACTACACCCTAGTGCTCGGAGCAATCGCGGCCGCCGTCACCTATGCGATTAAGATTCAATACTTGTACGTCGCCGCGATTCCGCCGACAGCTTTTGTCCTGGCAATTGTAATCAGACATTTTTCCGGTTTGCCGATTGCCCGGACTCAGTGGTTCGACCTTGGTGGCGCCGCGCTCTGCAGCGTCATATTTGCGAGCCTCTTTTTTTTGGCGTGGGTTGTGCCGAACCGCGAATTGTTTGCTCATGCAATCGAACGGATTTTCGAACAACAGGCTCGCTTGGGCAGCAGTGTTGTGCTCCACAATCTGCACGACCTGATCCGCGATGTGTACATCTGGCCGATTTTCGTGCTGGTGATGGTCGGCACAGCCGCCCTATGGTGGCAATGCCATACCGGCGCTGGAAGCAGTCGGGTGCCTGAGGAATGGATCGCAAGCACCGCGCCGCTCGTGGCATGGCTCCTGCTGGAATCCCATAAGCTCGGCCTAAGCTATCTGCCAAGCCGATATTTGGTCTCAGCGTATCTTGCGGCTGGCATGCTCGGCGCAGCCGCTTTGTCCCTCACGACATGGCCTGCAATCAAGGGGGCTCCGCGATCTGCTGTGACGCTCGTTGCTGCCCTAGGCGTGCTGGCGCTCGGCCTCAATGTCGCTTACTACGTCCGCTCTCTGCGTGACCGGCATTACACCATCCTTGATGCTCAAACAGCATTTCAGGCGAGTGGGAAGTGGCGCGGAAAGGTCGTGGTCGGACCTTGGGCGCCCGCACTCTTTTGGGGTAGCGGAGCGATCACGCGCCACGTCTTAAAAGGCTATAATGATCGCGATATTCTTGCGCGCCAACATCCAGCGGCGATAGTGACTGAACCCGATCAGTCGGACTCTGATGGCGCCTTTGCCCGCGATGGCATCAAGTTACCACCGAAAGTCGATTATAAATTCGATATCGGCCCATGGCGGGTCGACGTTTACGAAATGAATGGTCATCCCTAGACCGACAATTTATATTTAAGTATTGCGACGTTTGCTCAGGAGTTACGGCGTGTGTCTCTGGCGACCGTTACCGCGAGGAATGGTGCAAAGAAGTCTTCACCGGCACGGCATCTCGTACGACGCCGCAATCTTCGACGTTGGCGGGGTGCAGCGCGTTAGCGTCAGGGCGTTGCGTCGCAGCTGCGTGAAATGCGGTTGACCCATCGCTACTCCTGCCCCATGAATTTTGTTGCATGTTCGCTTTTGCGCCGAACTAATCGGAGTGGATGACAGTATCGGGCGGCGGTTCCAACACAAAGAGCGCGCCATCATCGTCAAAAATCGCAACCTGCGCGTAGCGTTGCGCGACTCGTGCGCGGAATCTACGAAGGCTGTCGAAACGACCGCTGGCAAAAAGAATTACGCGAATGCGGTTGCGGACTATGAAATCTTCCAGTTGCGCTTCCGTCAAATAGCCGCTCGCAATACGCACAAATGACGTGTCCACCAGTTGCGGCGGCAAATCGCGGTCGGCCAGCGCGGCCACATATTGGTCATCAGCAAGGATAACTTCAGCGGGCGCGCTGACCCCCTGAAGCGCCATCACCATCTCAACCGTGCGCAACGGCAGCGGCGCGTTTGCATTCGAGTTGTGCTGCCAGTCGATCCTCAGACTAGCGGCACCGGCCAGCACCAACAATATGAGCGTGATCGCCAATCCGGCGCGTTGTCTGCCTGGCCCCCAAAAACACTGCCATGCGGTAAGAACGCCACATCCGCTGATCAACGCCATAGGGGGACTCAGCAGTATGACATGTCGATCGAGTAATGGGTGATACAGCGCCAGCATGATGAACGCAGTCAGACCCCAGCAGATTAGCGGCACGCTCACCCACATTCGCTGCCATGTGATCACGAGAAGTGCCGGCACTGCGATATAGATTTGTGGTGCAGCCAGCAACTGCACGCCTATGTGTCGGAGGTTGTGGCGCAGAGGCTGGCTGAAGGTCTCTCGGGCCACGAGATGGAAACGCACGACTTGATCATATACTGTGTCCAGTTGGCCAGCGAATGGCATAAGTATAAGAACGATGACGCCAAGGAGGCCAGCGATTAGCAGTCCCAGCGTCGGTGCTAGCTCATAAATCACTCTCCACATCCGTTGTCTGAGATTGCCGTCGAACCAGCGCAAGGCGAATGGCGCCCCAAGATACAGCACAATCGGGACGAGTGCGGCGATAGCAAAAAGCTTCGTGAGCAACGCGCAACCCAGCAGAACGCCAGCACTCGTGGCCAACCAGCCCCGCTGTCGTTTGTTTGCGTGCATAGCCTGCGCCGCACAAGCCACCGCCCATATTTGCAGCGCGATTGAGGGCACCTCTGCCTGCAGCGTGTGGGCGCTATTCTCATAAAGGGGGTCGAGCGAGAGCGACAGGCACGCCACTCCGCCAATGATGCGATGCCCCAATGCGCGCCCAGCGACGTACACTCCCGTCAGCCCTACAAGCGAGAAGAATATCAGTGCCAGCCGTGCAGCACTCAGGGTCTGACCAAAGATCATGTAGAAGGGGTATACGCTGAGCAAAAACAGCGGCGGCTGCGCACTGAACACTGAGCCGAAGAGAGAATGACCGTGAGCCATTGCGCGCAATGCCTGCCACCATACGCCGTCATCGTAATCAACACCTGGCCCGTGCAATATTCGCAGCCCAAGCATTACAGTCGTGAAACATGCTGCTAGCGTCATCCATCTTGACGCTGCGATGTTCGCGATCTGTACAGCTATAGAAGTCGCGACCGCCATGTGACTGTGCCCCGTTTTCGGAGTTGATCGCTGCGAGGGGAAGTTCATCGCGCGATGTTGTCAATAACATCCCGTACGTTGACGGGTAGAACATGGCGAAAACGGACGTACTCGCAATAACATCGCCTGGCCATGGCGTTTGTTGCGACGGCGCTTGGGCCCTACCTGGCTGGCGCTAAACTCGTCCTGGTAGATTTGCTACCGTTGCTAGTTTAGGCCAGTTGCATTACGTCAGGCACGCTGATGTTGGCCTCGGGGTAACAGCAAATCCCGCGGGTGCGGCACCGCGCATTCGCAGCCTCGGGCGTCCGGTGGTCACAGCCTGATGCCGTGAGTCACTGAAGGCCGTGGATGAATTGTTTCGAAGCGATACCGCAACATGCGGGGCTGCCCTCCCCAGCCGTTGGCCGCCACTGGCGGCTCATCAGCATCAATGCGTCGGACGCGCCGACGCAGCCGGTTGACCGGGCGCTCGTCACCACCCACCTGCAGCATCTGGAGGGCGAGCTGGCCCTGCCTTAAGCGAGGCGCATCGCGGCCAACGTGGCGAAAGCTGCCGGAGGTGGTGCAAGCATTCAAATTCATAGCGTGCGCACGAATTTGATCTGCGATGTCAGGTCAAATAGAACATCTACCGTCTTGTGGCGGCGAAAACATGATAAATCGGCGCTCTCTCCTCGTAGGAATGGCAGCGGCCTCATTCTTGGCTGGGTCGCCAAAAGCTAACGTCGCCGGAATGCATTCAGGAAGGGACAAGACGTTCGATCTCTATGATTCGCTGTTGTTTACCGGCAAGCCTGATCTTTCGCGCCACGGCTTAAAGCGTGCTCGCACCGTCTATGAAAGTGAGCTGTGGCCGCCAAAACGGTCTGCAATGCCGAATGAGACCGCCGTTCGATCCAAAGCTCGTGCGGTGCTGGCAGAAGGGATAACGGCTGCGGTGCCGGTCGTTTTAGACGTGGAGCAGTATTCGGTCGATGTCCGGTCGGATATATCTCATATCAATCCCGACACAACCAGTGTAGACATCAACATCCTGAAGTTGAAGCAAATTATTGGTTGGTTCAAGAATGAAGCACCGACGCTTCAAGTCGGGTTTTACGACGTCGCCCCTGTGGATGGTCTCCCTGTTTCGGGTCAATGGCCGGCTAATGATGCTGAACTGGGAATATGGAAGAGGGCCAACTCATATCTCGTTCCATTCGTCACTCATCTAGATGTGCTTTATCCATCGCTCTATACAGTCGAGACTGATCCGGCAAAATGGGTAGCGTCCGCCCAGAGGGACATAGCCGAGGCGAAGAGGATTGGTCCAGGTAAGCCAGTGCGGCCGTTCATCTGGCCGCAGTATCATGACGTTATGCGTAGCCCATTGGCTGGAACATATATCGACTACGATTACTGGATGCTCCAACTGAGGACAATCAGGGATGCCGAGGCCTCCGGCATCGTCTTTTGGGGCGGCTATCAGACACCGTGGGATGAGACCCAGGGCTGGTGGCATGCGACGTTAGACTTTATTGCTACGATGTAAGAGTGGCGTGCAAAGCGTTGTTACTTGCACCTAAGGCTCCCCGACCTAATCCCCGACCTAAGCCTCCCCGACAAAAGAGCATTCGCCAGCGCGTCACCCGGTGGGGCACGAACGTCATTAACGGCAAACTTTGGCGAGACCACATAGCTAGGCTTGTCAACACCACGTATGGTAATCTTTCCATTGATCCGCCGGACCTCGCCGGCTGGAATGTCGGTTTCAAATGTCTCGACGCGGCCAAAAATGTCACAGTCAGCAACCTGCGCATCCTGGGTCGGACAATCACGCGCTGTGATGCTTAAGCGCAACCCGGTCACCTCGGACTCGGATTTATTCTTGACGATCGCACTGATGTTGTAATCGTAGTTGCCGATCCTGGTCAGCGACGAATCGCTAATCTCAATTTGAGAAGCCGATTCATTGGACCATTGTTCTTGCTCATATTGGCAGCGGGTTCTCTGCCCAGCCTCCGCTATCCGCTCGTGTTCGTTCTTGGCCTCTTCTTGCTTTTTCTCCCGCACTGCATGTTCCGGCCAGAAATAACCTGCGACCAACGCGGCTAGGATTAAGACGATGAGAACTGTCGTTTCCTTCCAGTTCAACCAAATACGTTGTCCAATGTTCTTCGCTTTCAATTGGGTTCTTTGAACAAAGGCCAGCCCTTGCGCCAACCGTTCAGTGATCTCTGCCTTGGTAGGAACTACTTTGGTTGTCTTACCCAACCTTAAACGATTGCGTATGATTGATATATTAAGATTAAGCTTTTCCCACGCCCAGCGTACGAACTCCTCTACCCTTGATATAAAGCTTAAGCCCGAGGGGGAGAGAATTGTCTCTTCTCTTGCACTGCGCCGCAACTCGGTTTCCACTCTGGAGATAGCTGCTTCGAGCGCAAACTGCTCAGTCGCTAACTCGGTCGGCGACACTGGTGGGTCGTGTGTGCGTAAATTTTCCTGGAGCGCTGTACGCGCACGTTCGTAAATTGAATGCCTGGCTTCATCGGTTTTGCTAGGCAAACGAGAAACTGCGCGGGCTATAACAGGATAATAGTCAGCCATCGGTGGGCGGCCCCTAAGACACTAAGCATTCGCCTGCGTCTTTTTTGAGGAGCCGGGCCGGCAATCGGCGGCCAAATCACCAAAGATCAGGCGCGAAGGGTCGCCAGCAACATCGCCAAGCTGCCGGAGCTGCTGCGCAGGCCGTAGCAGTTTGGCCGGCCCTATCATTTAAGAATTTGGTCACCGCAAAGGCTCGGCTCTAACTCCAAATTGATTTGCAACCGGTCGCCAACCATACACGGTGCCGGGTGAAACTACGCTCGCGCCAGTGCCAATGGCCATGGAGCTTGAGTCGCCGCCATCAAGAAGCATCCCGTCCCTGGCGCCAAGATCAGCAAGTGTCTGGTACATTAAAGTCGGAGAAATATGAGTGCCGACGGCCAAAAACAAAAGCTTGCGTGGCACGTCGATGGCCACTGCAGTTCGTGCATCTGGAATATGGCTTCGGGGTTGATCGGACGAAACTCTACCATCGCGCAGCCAGGAGTCTTCTCCGCCGATGCCCAACTTCGCCATTGCGAGCTCTGCCTCTGTTGTCATGTTCGACCCGAGGTGGGGCGTCATTTGGTCGTCGAACCACAGTAAGTACCCAGAAAGCCGCCCCTGACTTACGATGTGATCTGCGACTACTGGTTCCGCGACGTTGGCTAGGTCGCCGGACTTTCGTCGCCACCAACTGGATTTAGAACTGAAGAGAGTTCCGTTGATGGCCACCGCGAGATGCTCTGTTGCCACGACGTCTCCGACACGGCGCAGACGATATTGCCAACCTTCACTGACAGCCGTGGGGTCCTTGCTCGTGACATAAGGCACAATCCCACGCGCCGTCAGATTGACCCGCACCCAGTGAACAACCCCACGAGCCTCCTCACTCGGCTCCATTTGCTTGCAGCCGTAAGTAATTCCCTCAAATATTTCGGCCGCGGCGGGGCGCCCTGAACAGGTCAATGCGCCTTCCGTCGGCGCCCCTAAGGAGAACACCAGGAGTGCCCCCACGGCGATCACCAGCGCCCCGGAAAGGAAATGACTCACCAGCGACAGGCTTAGACGCATTTTGGCATAAACGTTGAGGCGTGATCAGGCAAGGTAAGGCGCTTATAGGATCAGCTTGTCCACGCGCTCAGCTTATCTGAGACCGCGCCCCGCGTACATCCGGCTTGAGCGTCATTCCTCAAGTCGATTTCACTATCAGACTTGAGAGCGCTGGTCCGTCGACCTAGCATGCGGCGCCGATGCTCCTCCCGCATTTCGTCGGCGATGCTGGTCCGCGATAGCCGCGCCAGTTCAGCAAATGGAACGTTCGGCCGGCATGAGCGGCAGGACAAAGCTGGAATGAGGCTCGTTACCGCTGCGTCGGGGTGACGATCGAGCCTACGCATGAGTTCCTGTCTCAGCGTTGCATGGTTGTAGATCTCGCCATTGAAGATCACAAATATCGTATGATCCTCGTTCGGCATCGGTTGGTAGCCTCCAGCAAGATCGACAATCGCAAGACGTTTGTGTCCGAGGAATACATGCGCGGACTCGTCTTCGTATACGCCTTCCCCGTCGGAGCAAAACCGGCAATGCCACACATGTTGTTATGTATGCCCTGGGAAGTTGATTAGCTCGCGTACGTGGTAAGCGCTGCGACCCTGGCTTTCGAAATACGTACGCACCAACATTTCTGCCAATAGGCCATGAGTAAACTCATAAATCCCACTAGAAATGTCAGCGTGGTCAGCAGAGGTAATGGAGTTAGGATCATCAACACCCCTTTGATAAATTTCGAATACAGCATGTTGCCGCGGAATAGGAGCGATATGCCTAGCGTAAACAATCCGAA
>Ga0306923_10001590_pt1 | contig 20256 bp, 17 predicted proteins | sample sta12Can44000108_FD_203841 | JGI IMG/M metagenome (GOLD analysis project Ga0306923, IMG submission 203841) | Lab enrichment of tropical soil microbial communities from Luquillo Experimental Forest, Puerto Rico - statanox.12C.anox.44.000.108 (v2)... | ecosystem: Environmental > Terrestrial >... | reverse complement strand
GCCAAATTTGCGGCCTGGCTCGAAACCGGATCCGTCGCGCTGTTGTCGAGCCTCGTCGACTCGCTGCTCGACATCGTCGCCTCGCTCGTCAATCTCTTCGCGGTCCGGCATGCGATGAGCCCGGCCGACCGCGAGCATCGCTTTGGTCACGGCAAGGCCGAGCCGCTCGCAGTGCTCGGCCAATCGGCCTTCATCATCGGCAGCGCGATGCTGCTGTTCGCGGAGGCGATACGGCGGCTGATCTGGCCGGTCCCGGTCGAGAACCCGCCGGTCGGGATCGCGGTGATGATCTTCTCGATCGCAGTGACGGTCGGGCTCGTCCTCTATCAGCGTCACGTTGTGCGGCGCACAGGTTCGATCGCGGTCAGCGCCGACGAGCTGCACTATCGCAGCGACGTCGTCTTGAACGTTGGCGTAATCTTCGCGCTCGTCCTCGGCAGCGCCCTCCAGCTGCCGCTGCTCGATCCGCTGTTCGGCGCAGCGATCGGCATCTGGATCGTCTATAGCGCCGTGCGACTGGCTCGCCTGTCGCTGTTCCAGCTGATGGACCACGAGCTCGACGACGACGAGCGCGAGAAAATCCGCGCGATCGCGCAATCGCACCCCGACGTGGCCGCCGCGCACGATCTGCGCACCCGGGTTGCCGGGCCGACCGCCTTTATCCAGATCCACATCGAGATGGACGGTTCGCTGAGCCTCGTTCGAGCGCACGAGATTTCCGACGAGGTCGAAGCCAAGCTGCGCACTGCCTATCCGAATGCGGAGATCATGATTCATCAGGATCCCGAGGGGATCGAGGAGCCGCGTGCGAGCTTTCCGCGCCGGGTCGCTGCGCGATGAGCGGCAAGCGCAAGGTCCTACTCTTGACGGGCGCCAGCCGCGGGATCGGGCATGCCACGGTCAAACGCTTTAGCGACGCCGGCTGGCGGATCATCACCTGCTCGCGTGACGCCGTGCCGCCCGAATGCAAGCGCGACCCCAACTGGACCCACCACATCACCGCCGACCTCGCTGATCCCACCGACGTCGAGCACTTCGTCGCCGAGGCGAAACGGTCTGTCGACGGCGCGCTGCATGCGCTCGTCAACAATGCCGGGGTCTCGCCGAAGGCCCCGACCAAGGAACGGCTCGGCTGCCTCAACGGCGACATTGAAGATTGGCGCAGAGTGTTTCAATTGAACTTCTTTGTGCCGCTTATCCTAGCGCGCGCCTTTGCCCCGGCGCTCGCGCACGGCAAGGGTGCGATCGTCAACATCACCTCGATCGCCGCCCATCATGTGCATCCGTTCGCCGGCTCAGCCTATTCGACCTCAAAGGCTGCTTTGTCGGCGCTGACCCGCGAGATGGCCGCCGACTTCGCCCGGCTCGGCGTCCGCGTCAACGCCGTCGCTCCCGGCGAGATCGAGACGGCGATGCTGTCGCCCGAGACCGCGGTGCTGCTGCCGCGCATCCCGCTCAACCGGCTCGGCGTACCGTCTGACGTCGCCGGCACAATCTTCTTCTTGTGCAGCGAAGATGCTGCCTATGTCACTGGGACCGAGATCTCGGTCAACGGCGGCCAGCACATCTACTGAGCCCGAAAGGAAGGCCGGTGTTGCACTCCCCGGCTGAGCGGGGCTTCCCCCGCGAGATCACTAGGCCATGATCGGACAACCAACCAGAGCGATCGCACCCGCCCAGCTGCAGTGCGCGCAGCGGGAGATTACCGTTGCCAGCAATTCCCGAAAGAGCGATCCTGGCGCGAGCCAATCGTACATTGGGGTGAGACGCCAGCATGTGCAGACTGTGCGATGAAGGGAAGCCTCAGAACCATTTCGGCTCGCGGCGCAATTTTTTTAAGGGCGTGGCGGCGACCGGTATTGCGGCCGCAAGTCTCAATCTGTTCGCGCCGCGCCCGGCCGCGGCGGACGACCCGCCGATCGACAGCAGCGAGCTGGGTCGGCGCTACGTCATTCGCGGCGGCTCCGTCATGTCGCTGGATCCGAATGTCGGTGACTTCGCCCAGGCCGACGTGTTGGTCGAGGGCAAGAAGATCCTAGCTGTCGGACCCAACCTTCGCGCCGGCGACGCGGCCGTTATCGACGCCACCGGCCGCATCGTCATGCCCGGGTTTATCGACACGCACCATCACCAGTTCGAGACGGCGCTGCGCAGCTTCCTCGCCGACGGGATACTGATCAACGATTCGTCGAACTCACCGAGCGGAAACACGACTTACTACGAGTACATTCTCCTCAAGTTCGCCCCCGTATACCGGCCGCAAGATGTGTACATCAACGAGCTGTTCGGGGGGTTGAGCCAGCTCGACGACGGCGTCACGACCGTGCATGACGTCTCGCAAATCCACCACACGCCCCAGCACTCCGACGCGGCTATCCAGGCACTCTTCGACACCGGGCGTCGTTTTGCGTTCGGCTATTTCGAGGGCGCGGGGACCAACGGCCCCCACTACGCATATCCGACGGATGCATCCCGCATCAAAACGCAATATTTCTCCTCGACCGACCAGCTCGGCACGATGATCATGGGCGGCGAGGTCTACCTGGGGGATGCGGTCTACGAACAGTCGTGGAAGATCGGGCGCAACCTCGGTCTGCAGATTGCGGCGCACATCCTCTCTCCATTCGGGATACGTCCGATCCTGGACCAGCTGGCCGCGGGCAACGGCGGCGCCAACCATGACATCGCGATGGGCCCCGACAACCTGTTCATCCACATGACCGGGATGTCCGATTCTGGATGGCAGGGGGTGCACGACGTCGGCGCGCAGGTCTCAATCGCCTTCCCGATCGAGATGAACATGCGGCACGGCATGCCGCCCATCCTCAAGATGCAAAGCCTGGGCATGGAACCGTCACTGAGCACGGACGTGGAGTGCACGATGACGGCGGACTTCTTCACCCAGATCCGCGTTTGCATGAACATGCAGCGCATGATGGTGAACCAGATGGTGCTGGAACAAGGAACATTTTCGCCACCCTTCCCGAACGATTGGCCGACCCCGGCCGCCGGCACGCCGCCCCTGCTCACGACGCGCGACTGCGCTACGGTACCATGAACGGTGCCAAAGCCCTTCGGCTCGACAGCAACACCGGTTCGCTGACCCCGGGCAAGGAGGCCGACATCATCATCCTCGACGCCACCGCGATCAACGTGGCGCCGCTCAACCAAGTGCCGGGGGCGGTGGTATCGCTGATGGATCGCACCAACGTCGAGACCGTGATCGTCGCCGGCAAGGTGCGCAAGTGGAAGGGGCAGCTCCTCGACGTCGACCTGCCCAGTCTTCGTCGACAGCTCGAAGCATCGCGCGATTACCTCTTCAAAACGGCCGGCATTCCGCAGAACCTGTTCAGCAGCCAGTGAGGTCAAAGGCCGCTCTCGCGGTGCCCGAAACCGTTTGACGGACATCGTCGCCGACTCGACAACGCCGAGTGCGGCGCTGCAGTGGATGAGATCAGGCGGCGCGGCGCAGGGTCAGCCGGGTCCAGACGTCGGCGAGAGCCGTGACAAGTGCCTCGATGTCGGCGTCGCTGTGCAATGGCGACGGTGTCAGGCGCAGGCGCTCGGTGCCGCGCGGCACGGTCGGGTAATTGATCGGCTGGACATAGACGCGGTGGCGGTGCAGGAGCTCGTCGCAAGCGGCTTTGCACAGCCCGGGCTCGCCGACCATGACCGGGACAATGTGGCTCGGCGACGGCATCACCGGCAACCCTGCCTCGGCCAGGCGCCGCTTCAGGGTTGCCGCACGCTCCTGATGCCGGTCGCGTTCGACCGAGCTCTCCTTGAGATGGCGGATGCTGGCGAGCGCGCCGGCGGCGAGTGCCGGCGGCAACGACGTCGTGAAGATGAACCCCGGGGCGTGGCTGCGCACAAAATCGACAAGTGCGGCCGAGCCCGCAATATAGCCGCCGATCACCCCGAAGGCCTTGCCGAGGGTGCCCTGGATCACACTCGGGCGGTGCATGACTCCTTGGCGCTCGGCCATGCCGCCGCCGCGCGCTCCATAGAGCCCGACCGCGTGCACCTCGTCGATATAGGTCATCGCGCCGAAGCGATCGGCGACGTCGCACAATTTGCCGATCGGGGCGATGTCGCCATCCATCGAATAGACCGACTCGAAGCAGACGAGCTTTGGCCGCTCGGCCGGCACGCGATCGAGCAGCCGCGCGAGATCGTCCAGGTCGTTGTGCCGGAAGATGTGCTTCTCGGCGCGGCTGTTGCGGATGCCGGCGATCATCGAGGCATGGTTCAGCGCATCGGAGAACACGACCGTGCCCGGCAGCTCGCGGGCCAGGGTCGACAACGCCGCATCGTTGGCAACATAGCCCGAAGTGAAGATCAGGGCGGCTTCGCGGCGGTGCAGATCGGCGATCTCGTGCTCGAGTTCGAGATGAAGATGATTGTTGCCCGAGATGTTGCGGGTGCCGCCGGCGCCGGCACCCATCGTCCACAGCGTCTCTTGCATCGCCGCCAGCACCGCCGGGTGTTGGCCCATGCCGAGATAATCGTTCGAGCACCAGACCGTGACCTCGGCGTCGACCCGATGATCGAAGGCGCGCGGAAAACGGCCGCAGCACCGCTCGAGGTCGGCGAAGACGCGATAGCGGCCCTCCGCCCGCAGCATGTCGAGGCGGTCTTTAAAGAAGCCTTCGTAGTCCATCGTCGGCACGATCACCCAGACGCGCAGTCACGCGACCGCAAAGAGGCTACGGCCAACGCTTGGGTTTACGGCGATTATCATTTCCTGTCTGCGCGAGGCAATAATCCGGATCGCGACCCCCGGCACAACAATCGATTGAGTCGATTGTTACCACCTGTTGCATCTGCAGCAAATTTGCAGCGAGCTTCCCGTTAAGGTTGCAGCGTCGACTTTCCAAAGGGCAACCGGCCTCTCTCATCGAACCCTTCCCCAGACGGCCATCTCAACTCTGTTTCTCCCGCCGGTATCCGCTCTCGGCTCATTCTCCTGCCGGTATCCGCTCTAGGCTAACTCCGCGTGATGGCGTTCATTGCTAATAAAAATAATCAGCAAATGTCAATATAGGAATTCGCGTTTTCTCAGCGCTGGCCCGCGCCGAGTAATAGGTCCTTTCCGGCTTTAAGCGGGCCATATGCACCGAAAAGCCATCGACGGCAGCGCTGGGTTCCGCCGGTTGGGAGACCTGGCCGTGGGGTTGGTGCCATAATGCATCACCCCGTACCGCAAGGGAAGTGTTCGTAATCCATCGCTGTCCCGAGCATACCGGGGCCGTCACCGGGGTTCAAAGCGCACTCAAAAACGCAACCAAATCAGCCTTCTGTTGGTCGGTGAACCCGATGTCGAAACGCTGATTATAGAACTCGACCACATCCGCCAACGTGGCCGCCGACCCGTTGTGGAAGTAGGGCGCGCGCGCCGACAAGCCGCGAAGGATTGGTCCCTTCAATTTGCCGAGATCGGCACATTTTCCGGTGATCAAGGCACGACCCGGGTCGCTTACCTCGAAAGTCTGTCCGGCCAGCGGTCCGGATGTGCACCAGATGGTAAATACCGGCAATTCGGAGATATCTAAGGCCGGTGGCCTATCTGCGCCGGCATTTGCGACGCCGATGTTCAATGGCGCCTTGACCGAATGATTCCCGACATTGGGCGTATCGTGGCAGGTGCCGCAGAAGCCCGAGATGCTCGGCTGGTTGAGCGCGTCATTCAACCCGGCAACGGCCGTAATATTGATCTTTGTGGTGTTGAATAGTGCCTCGCCACGAGCGATTGCCTGACGACGTTCGCCCTTTGAGCCGCGTCCGTGCAGGTTGCCCCAATTGCTGTAAAGATCGAATATCTCCGGACTGAAAGGCGCCCCCGTCGGATTTTGGCCCAGCGGGTCATTGATCCCGAGGAAGAACTGGGGCAATTGCTGCGCAAGAGAGACCGGGCCGCCGTTCGCGCCGGCACTGAAGAGAAATTGGGCGTCGTCATCGAAAATCTGGGCGGTGAAAACGCCCGCTTTCGCGGGAGTATTCGCGCACAACGCTGGGGTGTCGGCTCCTGTGCAGCCCTCGAAGGTCACGATCTGCTGCTGCTGCCGAGGGCTGGGCGCGACGGTTCCTTGCGCGTGGCCGAGCGTCGCATCTACCGCTTGACTGAATAGGCTGGGCTCGCGCCCGTCCCACATAATCGCGCTCAAAAAGCCAAGGTTGGCCGCCGGCAATGGCCGGCGATAAACCGAGACTGTGCCGGTCGTAGAACCGGTCAGACCCGTTATCGGGTTCGTGTTGCAGCCATAGGGATCCTTCACATCGGTAATCTGAAACTCCAGTCCGTTAGACGGCATCGGCAGCCCGATCCGGATCAATCCCTTTTCCATTAAAAGGCGATAGGTCTCTTGTTTCTTCCTGTGCGTAGAGACGTCGTCGGATGGACAGGTAGCGCCATCGACAAGTCGGAACAGAGGATCGTTGGAGTTCGCATGAAAACGGTCCCGCGCATGCTGCGCACTGAGCGACCATCCGTCTTCGGGTTGATGACAGGTGAAGCACGTGCGGCCGTTAGTTCCGAGATCTTGAAAAAAAGGATTCTTCGCGGTTACCGTAGACCCCATTGGTTGGAAGGCCGCGATGGCGCCGCTCGGGTCGGGGTCGACCTCCAATTGAGGAATAATGGGCGGCGTCGCTTGCGTGTCGCCACCCATATCAGGGAAGAGCTGCCGCATCTTCTGGGCGTGCGCGATTTCGCCGGCGCGCGCGGCAGCTGAGCTGTCAGCCTGCGGGCTCTGCCCAAAGGCAATCTGGGGAGCAGCCACAAGCAGAGCGGTTACTGCCCAGCTCGTGGCGGCCAACAACGGCATTGCGCGCCTCGTAGCAGTCGAGACACCCATCGGAGTTCTCCCTTCTTCAGGCCAGCGACTCTTCGGGTCCGGTCCATCGGTCGATTGCCGAGCGGAAGGGAGCATGGCAAAATCGCGTAAACCGGATGTGTCGTCGATGTAACATCGATGTAAAATCGTTGGCGGCACGGGACCGGGGGAGGACGCGTAGGGCGCGGATCTCATGCGACACCGCATTTTGGTGGTGGCACAGGACGTGACGCTGCGATCCACGCTGGCGCGATGGCTGATGCCTGCCGGTTATCTCGTCGAGTTGGCGGAGAACGATCGACGGGCCCGCCAGCTTCTTGCCAACCAGCGAATGGCCCTCACCATCATGGTGCCTTCCGCCGGGGTGTCGCTGTTCGATCCTGGTGAGAAGAGCGGCAAGTTGATTATTGCAACCGAGCGGTCACAAGACCTGGGTCCGCACGGTCGGTCTGCGCCCGCGGCGGATGCGTATCTTTCATTACCCCTGGACGAGCAGGAGGTGTTGGGCCGGGTAGAGTTGGTCCTGCAACCGCAGGCTGAGGCGTCGCCAGCAGCGGAGATTTTGTCCTTCGAGGGCTTTACCGTCGACCTGGCCGGGCGCTCGCTGCGTGACTGCGACGGAAACGAAGTGCCGCTGACGCGTGCCGAGTTTGCGCTGCTCGTCGTGTTGGCACGTCACTCCGGCCGAGTGCTGTCGCGTGATCAGCTGCTGGATGCCGCACTCGGCCGTCGAGCTGAGCCCTATGACCGCAGCATCGATGTATTGGTTGGGAGGCTCCGGCGAAAGATCGAGCCGGACCCCAAGGTGCCGCGGTTTATTGTTACCGTGGTTGGCGAAGGGTACAAATTCGCCGCGCAACTCCGAGAGATCAGCGCGCCGGCCCGGACCCCGCCAGGCACGCCCGTGGAGGAGGAGCCGAGAGCGCGGCCGCCATCGACCGAGCGTCGGCAGCTGACCGTGATGTCTTGCGGTCTTGTCGGCTCTGCGGCGCTCGCGTCTCGGCTCGATCCCGAGGATTTGCGTGCCGTATTTGCCGAGTACCATCGGTGCTGCACGGAGGTCATTGTCCCGTTCGGCGGGATCGTCGCGCCCTTCGCGGGCGATCGCGTCCTCGCCTATTTTGGCTACCCCGAGGCGCACGAGAACGATGCTGAGAGAGCCGTGCGCGCCGGGCTCGCGCTTATCGACGCAGTGCCAGTGCTTCTCACCCGCCTCGCCCCGTCGCCGCATGTGCGGGTCGGCATTGCGTCAGGGCTCGTGGTGGTAGGCGGCCCTGATCCTGACGACGCCGCCCTTGCACCCGTCGCGATCGGTGAGGCCCCAGACCTTGCGGCGCAGCTCCAGTCCAGGGCACAGCCGGACACCGTACTGATTGCCGCAAGCACGCGCGATCTCGTGCGTGGCCTCTTCGACTATCGTGAGGTCGGGCGTCTCGTACTGGAGGGCTTGGCCGAGCCGGCTCCGGCATGGCAGGTAATCGGCACAAGTGCCGCCGAGAGCCGCTTCGAGGCGCTGCGCGAGGGGAACTTGGCCCCTTTGGTAGGTCGCGATGAAGAGATCGACCTGTTACTGCGGCGCTGGCAGCAAATCCAAACGGGCGAAGGCCGCGTCGTGCTGATCGCAGGGGAGCCGGGCATCGGGAAGTCGCGTCTGGTCCGCGCCCTCAAGGACAGGCTCGCCGATGACGCAGTCGTGAGTTTTTACTGCTCCCCCAATCATCAGGACAGCCCCCTCTATCCGTTCATCGCCCAGCTCGAACGTGCCGCCGGGTTCAGGCGTGACGACAGCCCGGAGGAACGTTTTGCGAAGTTCGAGACGCTGGTTCACTCGTCGATAGAGGACGAGCCGCGTGCGCTGATGGCCGCTCTGCTGTCAGTCCCTACCGCCGACCGATACCGGCCCTCTAATCTCAGCCCGCAACGGCGCAAGCAGAGGACGTTGGAGGCGGTGGCAGCGCAGCTTGCTGGTTTGGCGACCCAGAATCCAATCCTTGCAATTTTCGAGGATGCGCACTGGATGGATCCGACTTCGGGCCAACTGCTCGACGCAATTGTTGACCGAGCCCGAGACCTGCCGATGCTGGTGCTGATCACCTACCGGCCGGACTTCCCGGTTCCGTGGGCCAATCGCGCGCATGCCACCACGATGGTGCTGAACCGGCTCGGCAATCGTGAGGTGACTACCATCGCGGATTACGTTACCGGCAAACGATTGCCGCGCGAGATCCACGGTCAAATACTCGAACATTCGGATGGAGTGCCATTGTTCGTCGAAGAGCTGGCCAAGATGGTGCTGGAGAGTGAGCTGTTGCTGGAGCTCGACGACGAATATCTGCTTCGTGGCCCGGTTCCGCCGCTGGCGATTCCCCGCACCTTGCACGGCTTGTTGATCGCTCGACTCGATCGTTTAGGCCCGGCAAAGGAGGTGGCGCAGATCGGTGCAGCTCTCGGCCGAGAGTTTTCTTATGAGGCGATGGCCGCGGTTGCTGATTGGCTTCCCGAGCAACGGCTGCAAGAGGCGTTGGACGCGCTCGTCCGGTCGGAGCTTCTTTACCGTCGCGGCAGGGCACCGGATACGGCCTATATCTTCAAGCATGCTCTCCTTCAGGATGCCGCCCATGAGACCCTGCTCCGCAACCGGCGGCATGAGCTTCATGCCCGCATTGGCACAGTGCTGGAAGAGCGCTTCCCCGAAGTTGCAGAACAGCAGCCGGCGCTGCTGGCGCATCACTACACCGAGGCCGGATCGATAGAACAAGCGGTTACCTACTGGGGAAAAGCCGGTCGGCAATCCGCGGCTCGCTCTGCGATGATCGAGGCGGAAGCGCAGTTGCGGAGAGGATTGCTGCTGATTTCCCATCTGCCGGACTCTCGTGACCGCAAGCGACAGGAGCTCGACCTTCAGGTTACACTGGCTTCGGCGCTCATGGAATCAAAGGGCCATGTGCACCCGGAAGTGTCTGAAGTGCTGGGCCGGGCGCGCAGTCTGATCGTCGAGACCGAGGCCACGGATACAATTCTATATTTCTCGGTGCTTTACGGGCTGTGGGTTGCGCAATACCTCGGCGGCGAGCCGATCGCAGCACTTGAGCAAGCCAAAGAATTCTTGGCGCTTGCCAAATCGCAGACGCAGTCGGGATTACTGCTGGTCGGCCATCGACTCGTTGGTACAGCGCTGATTCTCACCGGGGACTACCGGACTGCGTTGTCCCACCTCGATAGCGCGATAGAATTATACCGGCCCGAGGAGCATCAGGAGCTTGCGTTCCGATTTGGCGCAGATATCGGAATTACCGCCCAGTGCGTGCGAGCGTGGGCACTCTGGCATCGCGGGTATCCCGACCAGGCGCGAAGGGCCCTTGAACAGGGGCTCCGGGATGCCAGACAATCCGTCCATCGTCACACTCTAGCCTATGCTCTGATTTATAAGGGCCTGACGGCAGCCTCCGCGCGCTGGCCGGCCGAGATGGAGCGGGCTGCAAATGAGCTGGTTTCGCATACGCGCGAGCATGGGTTTGTCCTCTTTTTGGGATATGGCCTGCTCCTGCAAGGCGGGGCGTTGACATTACACGTAAAGGGAGAAGCCGCCATCGAGCGGATTCATGAAGCCGTGGCAGCAGTGCAAGCGACGGGAATGAGGCGGTCGGACCCGATGACTCTCGGCTATCTGGCCGAGTCGCTCGCGCTCAAAGGGGCTGTCGAAGAAGGCTTGCAAACTCTCGCCGCAGCATTGACGGCGGCCGAGACTTCCTGCGCACACTGGGCCGACGCGGAGCTTCACCGGCTCCGGGGCGACCTCCTGGGCCGGCTGCCGTCCGCCGACTGGACGGAAGTCGAGACATGTTTTCGCACTGCACTGAGGGCGGCGAGAGAGCAGGGCAGCCGAGGGTTCGAATTGCGTGCCGCGGTCCATCTTGCCCGCCTGCTGAGCGCCCAGCAGCGACAAGCGGAAGCCCGCGCCCTTCTTGCGCCGGTCTACGGCTGGTTCACCGAGGGTTTCGAGACACCCGACCTACAAGAGGCAAAGGCGTTGCTGGAGACGCTCGATGCCTAGCGCTCAGGCGGCGCGGCGCAGGGTCAGCCGGGTCCACACGTCGCTGAGACCGGCGACCAGGGCGTCCATGTCAGTGTCGCTGTGCAATGGCGACGGCGTCAGGCGCAGGCGCTCGGTGCCGCGCGGCACGGTCGGGTAGTTGATCGGCTGGACATAGATGCGGTGGCGGTGCAGGAGCTCGTCGCAGGCGGCTTTGCACAGCTCGGGGTCGCCGACCATGACCGGGACGATGTGGCTTGGGCTGGGCATCACCGGCAACCCTGCTTCGGCCAAGCGGCGCTTCAGGGTTGCCGCACGCTCCTGATGGCGCTCGCGTTCGACTTGGCTCGCTCTCAGATGGCGGATGCTGGCGAGCGCGCCGGCGGCGAGGGCGGGCGGCAGCGACGTCGTGAAGATGAACCCCGGGGCGTGGCTGCGCAGAAAGTCGACGAGGGCGGCCGAGCCGGCAATATAACCGCCGATCACCCCGAACGCCTTGCCGAGGGTGCCCTGGATCACCGTCGGGCGGTGCATGACCCCTTGGTACTCGGCGATCCCGCCGCCGCGCGCGCCATAGAGCCCGACGGCATGCACTTCGTCGAGATAGGTCATCGCGCCGAAGCGATCGGCGACATCGCACAATTCGCCGATCGGCGCGATGTCGCCGTCCATCGAATAGACCGACTCGAAGCAGACGAGCTTGGGCCGGTCCGGAGCTACCTGCTCCAGCAGCCGCCCGAGGTCTACGGGGTCGTTGTGACGAAAGATGTGCTTCTCGGCCCGGCTGTTGCGAATGCCGGCGATCATCGAGGCATGGTTGAGGGCATCCGAGAATACGACCGTGCCCGGCAGCTCGCGCGCCAGGGTCGACAAGGTGGCATCGTTGGCGACATAGCCCGAGGTGAAGATCAAAGCGGCTTCGCGGCCGTGCAGATCGGCGATCTCGCGCTCGAGCAGGAGATGGAGATGGGTGTTCCCCGAAATGTTGCGGGTGCCGCCGGCGCCCGCACCCATCGCCTGCAGCGTCTCTTGCATCGCCGCCAGCACCGCGGGATGCTGGCCCATGCCGAGATAGTCGTTCGAGCACCAGACGGTGACTTCGGCACCGATCCGATGATCAAAGGCGCGCGGAAAATGGCCGCAGCGCCGCTCGAGGTCGGCGAACACGCGATACCGCCCCTCGGCGCGCAACGCCTCCAGGCGCTCTTTAAAGAAGGCTTCGTAATCCATCGCCGGCACGTTTACCGATGTGACACCATATTAACATGTCTGCCGAGAGCCCGCACCGGGCGACATGTCGCGGCGGCTGCGGCCTTATTTCTTTGGTGCGCACATATAGGTCGCCCGCGCCGGCAGCAGCAGCGGGCAATTCAGCAAATACCAGTCGGTGCTGGAATAGGTCGCGACCGTGTCGGCTGCGCATTCCTGCTGCGCCGCCGCCTCGACCTGATCGAGGGAGCTGACGAACGTATTGTAACATATCGCGACCCGCGTAAGGGCGGCGTCCTCGCCAGGACGCGCAGCCCGGGGAAAGGTCGCGTAGGGATCGAGCGCAGTACAGCCCGCTAGAGACGCGAGCAGCACGATCGTCCGGGCAATCATCGGGGCCTGGCGAGCGCCTGCTCGAGGAAGGCGGCGCAGGCCATCAGGCGCGCATCGTTCCCCAAGCGCCCGACGAGCTGAACGCCGGTCGGTAAGCCATTCTCGGCCCAGCGCGCCGGCAGGGTCGCGCACGGAACGCCGAGCAAGGTCCACATCCGGTTGAAGACCGGGTCTCCGGTGTTGCCGAGCCCGACCGGCGCCTCTCCCGGGGCTGCCGGAACCAGAACCGCGTCGCACGAGCCGAAAAACGCATCGAGACCGGCGCGCGCCTCTGCGGCGCGGGCGAGCGCCCGATTGTACTCGTCGGCGCCGATCGTCATTACGGCATCGATCATCTGGGCGAGGCGTGGCGAGAGCTCGGCGCTGTGCAGGGTCCGTTCATAGGCGAGCGCGCGAACCATCTCGAACCCCATGATCGTGTTCTGCACTTCGGCGAGCCCGTGATGCTCGGGCACGATTGCTAGCTCCGCGACCGCGGCCCCGGCGCGTTCGAGCGCCGCACGCGCCGCATCGAGAGCGGCGGCGGTCGCCGGCTCGGCTTCCCCCCACATCGGTGTGCGATAGAGACCGAAGCGCGGCGCCTCACTCGGCGCGGCAAGATGGCGCAGCGTCGGCCGCTCCGATAACACTCCGGCGAAGAACGCCGCATCTTCGACCGTGCCGGCGAGCACGCCGATCGTGTCGAGACTGTCGGCGAGCGGCTTCACGCCGGCGCGGTTGATCAGGCCGAAGCTCGGCTTGTAGCCGATGCAGCCGCAATACGCCGCCGGGCGGATAATCGACCCTGCGGTCTGCGTGCCGAAAGCGAGTGGCGCCATCCCATCGGCGACCGCCGCCGCCGAGCCGCTCGACGAGCCGCCCGGGGTGTGAGCGGGGTTGCGCGGGTTCGCGGTCTTGCCCGGCGTAAAGGCGGCGAATTCGGTGGTCACGGTCTTGCCAAGAACGACCGCACCGGCGGCGCGGGCGAGTGCTACGCATGACGCATCCGCCGCAGGCCGGTGACCACGGTAGATCGACGAGCCATAGGCGGTCGGCATGTCGGCGGTGTCGATCAGGTCTTTGACCGCGATCGGGATCCCATGCAGCGGTCCGCGCGACGGCTCGGCGTCGCGCCGCCGGGCGGCGGCGAGCGCCGGCTCGCGGTCGAGATATTGCCAGGCGCCGACCATTGTCTCGCGCGCATCGATACGGTCGAGATAGGCTGTGGTCAGCGCCTCGGCGGTCAACCGGTGCTCGGCGATTTGCCGGGCCGCCTCTCGAACGGTCAGAGAGCGAGGGTCGGTCACACGGGTCTCCTCTGCGCAGCTTGGGCAAGCTAGCAGGCGGCGTTAGGATCGTCGAGGCTAACAGCTGGAGAAACGAGATGATCGAGATCCCAGCGCGTCAGGGCAAAGCCGCGCGCGTCTCTAAGGGCCAGACGGTCAAGGTCGTCAATACGAGGGGGCAGCAGGTCGTCGACACCTGGGCATTCAATGCCGACGACATGCGCGAGTTCATGTCGATGGAGCACAGCCGCGTCGCGATCGGGCGGATTATTCCGGGGATCGGCGACACGCTCGTCACCAACCGGCGACGGCCGATCCTGACATTGGTCGAGGACACTTCGGGCGGGATCCACGACACGTTGTTCGCCGCCTGCGACCGCTGGCGTTACGAGACGCTCGGCTGCACGGACTATCACGACAATTGCACCGACAATCTCGCAGCGGGGCTGGCCGCACTCGGACTCGCGCCGCCGGAGACGCCGGCGCCATTGAACCTCTTCATGAATATCCCGGTTATTGACGGCAACCGGGTCGAAATGCGGCCTCCGGTCAGCACGCCTGGCAGCCATGTGGCGCTGCATGCCGAAATGGACTGCGTTGTTGCGTTCTCGGCCTGCCCGCAGGATCTGTTGCCGATCAATGGTCTCGCAATGCAGCCGACCGAAGCGCATTTCGAGGTGCTGGGCTGAACGTCCCCGGATCGTCCAGCCGGGCTCGGCACCGGATGACGAAAGGTTGACGCACTGTAATTTTTAATAAGGCAGTGACATTTCAGGTCCATCGTTAATCCGAGATCTAACTATTAACCCCTCGGCCAACCGGGGGACGGTGAAGATGCAGCAATTTCGTTTGGGCCAGCTGGCGCTGGTCACGACCATGGTGATCTTGGGGTGCCGGTTCATCGCACTACCGGGGACCGCAGCCGCGCAAAGCGTCACTGCTCTGGATTTCGGTTCGCCGCCCCATGGTCGACCGAAGGCGGTCGATCCAGGCCCGCGCGGCGGACCTTCCGGAGCGGGCGGCCCTCTTGCCATTCCCGACACCAGTGAACAGCGGCTCTTTACAGCTGCGCGTGCCCGATTTCAGGAGATCGATTCGGTTTCAGGGACGATGCCGGGTGAAGCTGGCGTCGGCCTTGGCCCACGGTTCAATCTCAACAGTTGCGCCGGCTGCCACGCTTTTCCTGCGATCGGCGGCTCAAGCCCAGCGATTAACCCTCAAGTTGCAATCGCAACACTGGACGGCGCCAAGAATTTCGTGCCGTCATTTATCAGCGCCGCTGGTCCCGTCCGTGTGGCCCGTTTTGTCCAAAATCCCGACGGAACGCCGGACGGCGGGGTGCATGACCTGTTCGTCATAAGCGGACGAACCGACGCGACCGGTTGCAAAATCAGGCAGCCCGACTTCGCCGCGGCGCTCGCCCAACACAATGTGATCTTCCGCATCCCGACACCCCTCTTTGGGCTCGGGCTGGTCGAAAACGTTCCCGACAACAATCTCGAAGTTGCTCAGGACGAGGTTCGTGCTCTTGCAGAATCCTTGGGCATTCGCGTCGGCGTATTCAATCACAGCGCCAATGACGGTACGATCACGCGATTCGGGTGGAAAGCGCAGAACAAATCTCTGCTGATGTTTGCCGGCGAGGCTTATAACGTCGAACAGGGGGTGACGAACGAACTCTTTCCCAACAAGCGGGAGACCGATCCGGGCTGTCAATATAACGGACTCCCGGAGGACAGCATGAATTTGTCGCCGCCCTTCAACAGCGGTAGTCCGGCTTCAGACTATTCGTCCGATATCGTCAACTTTGCCGCATTCGCCCGCTTATCGGCACCGCCTGCCCCGATGCCGGACACTCCTTCCACCGCCCGAGGGCGACAGGTCTTCCAGAAAATCGGGTGCCAGGCCTGTCACGTCATGACCCAGACCACAGGCCAATCGGAGTATACCAGCCAGAGTAATGTGAGCTTTACTCCGCTTAGCGACTTCGCCCTGCATGACATGGGGATCGGGCTAGCCGACGGCATCTCGCAGGGTAACGCCAGTGGCAGCGAATTTCGCACGGCCCCTTTGTGGGGCATCGGCCAGCGGCTGTTTTTCCTGCATGACGGGCGGACATCGGACCTGTTCCACGCGATTACCGCTCACGCTGGCGCCGGTTCCGAAGCTAATACGGTTATCTCCAACTTCGAGATGTTGTCGTCGGCGGACCAGCAAGCTCTACTGAATTTCTTGCGCTCGTTGTAGCGGGTAGCGTCCCGATGTACCGTCGGTGCGGTCTGGTGGTGCTCGTTTGCCTCGCCGCCGCATTGGCGGTCTCCCGCGGCGCAATCGTTCCGGCGAACCCGGAAGAAGGCAGGCTAGCGGAAGGGCGATATCCAAACGAATATTTCAAGATCGCCTATCCATTGCCGTCGGGCTGGGGCGAGGACCGCCAAGAATCCGCTCCGTCATATTCCGGCTATTGCGTGCTGATCGCCTTAAGGCAGCGGCGGGTGCGACGGGACGATGCTGATCACTGCGCAGGACAAGTTTTTTGCGACCGATCCGCCCAATTCCTCGGCGGAAATGGTCGAGCAGTTTCGTCGCCGGATATCCGAGATCAACGGCATGACCATCGACCGTATGCCGGAAGAAATGACGATCTCAGGGGCTCGTTTTACGAGACTCGACTATAGTGGCGGCGGCCTCTTTCGTGTGATGCTGGTCGCCGAGAGCCATGCCATTTCGTCAGTCTTAATCTGACGACGGTTGATCCGGATAGGCGGGCGAGCCTCGCGCGGAGTCTGAACGATCTTTTCCTGGGCGAACCAGCCGATGGCGCCCGCATGATGTCGATTTCGTCAAAGATTATGCAACCCCCGAGCATCTCCTTTCCCGCATCGAACCGGCCCCCGCCGGCCCGAGGTTTACCTCGGTTCCGGTGCGCATCATCATCGGGGTCGACGGACGGGTTACGCACATTCACGTGGTACGCGGGTCTGCAGAACAAAGAGGGAATATCACCGCGGCACTGACCGGTTGGCAATTCAGGCCATTCACGATGGACGGTCGGCTCGTCGAAGTAGAGACCGGCGTTACCTTCAGATTTCGAAGCAGCGCCTTGCTCGACCGTGTGGCGCCCCGCGTGGCGCTCGCGACGGTGGTGATCCCTTACCTACCGCCGCGACAACTTCGATATCGCCGCCACTCGGCATTGCCGACGACGTTGGAACAGCGCATCCTGTCACGATCGAGACCGCTCATCCGGGAGGATGTCGGTGGAGAGCAGCGGGATGGTTTCATGAAAAGCGTCTGTATCTTGGCACTCGGCGTGGTGCTTGCGGCCGGGGCCGCGTTCGCAGAAGAGACGGCACCCAAGGGTAGGGACGCGGTCGCGGACAAGCGTCCGCTCGCGAAAATCGAGTCTTTCAAACCGGAAGAGCAGACCAGCGAAGGCTCGGTAACGGTCGACGGGTCTCGCATCGATTATCAGGCGGTAGCAGGCACGTTGATCGTCCATCCCAAGGGATGGGACGATGCGGCGAAAACTGTGGAAAAAGATTCGAGCAGGGAAGACCAGCAGAATCAGAACCGGCCGGACGGCGCGTCCGGCAGTCAGAACCCGACGGCAGAAGCGTCAATGTTCTATATCGCGTATTTCAGGAAGGGTGCGGCGTCAGAGGCGCGGCCGGTGACGTTCCTGTTCAACGGGGGCCCCGGATCATCGACAATATGGTTGCATATGGGCGCTTTTGGCCCGAAGCGGGTCGTCACTGCAGACAACACTCATTCGCCGGCAGCGCCCTACGCGATCGTCAGCAATGATCAGAGCCTACTCGACGCGAGCGATCTCGTATTCGTCGACGCGCCTGGCACGGGTTTCAGTCGAATCTCCGGCAAGGACAAGGAGAAAGCGTTCTACGGCGTCGATCCCGACGCTCACGCCTTCGCGGAATTCATCACTGGATTTCTATCCAAATATAGCCGCTGGAACTCGCCCAAATACCTGTTCGGCGAAAGCTATGGCACGACGCGCTCGGCCGCGCTGATCAATCTGCTGGAAACTGACCGCCACGTCGATTTCAACGGGGTCATCCTGTTGTCCCAAATTCTGAATTTCGACCTCAGCGCCGATGGTCCGCAATTCAATCCTGGCGTCAATCTTCCCTATCAGTTGGCGCTTCCGACTTACGCGGCCACAGCCTGGTATCACCACAAGCTGGCGGGCAATCCCAAGGACTTGCCGGTGCTCTTGGAGGAGGTCGAGCATTTTGCCATGACCGACTATGCCCTGGCGCTCCGGGTGGGGGCGGCGCTCGATCAGGCCCAGCGCATGCCGTCGCCGCCAAGCTGCATGACTATACCGGACTGCCCGTCGAGTACATCAAGAAGGCCGATCTGCGCATCAATGGCGGCGAATTCGAAAAGACCTTGCAGGACGACAGCGACATGACAACCGGCCGCTACGACTCACGGTTTTCAGGTCCGACAATGGATCCGTTGAGCAAGGCAGCGGATTACGATCCGCAAACAGCTGCGATCGGGTCCGCCTATGTGTCGGCATTCAACGATTATGTCCGCAAGACGCTGAAATACGGCGATGGACAAAATGTATAAGCCGATGATCTCTCTCGCCGGGACATGGAATTATCAGCACCAGCCGCCGAATTTTTTCAGGCCCCGGCGGCAAGCCAACGTCATGGCCGATCTGGCTTGGGCGATGAAGTATAACCCGAACCTGAAGGTCCAGCTGAACGCCGGCTATTTCGACTTGGCAACGCCTTTTTACGAAGGCATCTACGAGATGCGGCAATTGCCGATGCCGACCAAGCTCCAGGACAACATCGAGTACAAATTCTATCAGTCTGGTCACATGGTCTATGCTCACGAGCCCGCGCTGAAGGAACTGCACGATAACGTTGCCGCTTTCATTCGCGGCACCGACCATGTGCCTGCTGATTGACGGGAGAGCCAATGTTCGATCAAACTCAAGCTCGATACGATGCAGCGTCGAGGCTACCGCGCCTAGCTGTCGCCGACGGCCTGACGCGGCGCCATTCCGGAGGTACGACCCAGAGGTACGACTATGACTGATCCAACCACCCAGCCGATCAAGATCGACGGCTATCACGCCCATGTCTATTACGACGCCGAGACCCGCCCGCGCGCCGAACGGTTGCGGGAAACGATCGCCAACACGCTCGCCGTCGAGGTCAGGGAGTTGTCCGACGAGCCGAGGGGCCCGCATCCGGTGCCGCAGTTCCGGTTTACGTTCACGACGGCGCAGTTCGAGAACGTCGTTCCATGGCTGATGCTGAACCGAGAGGGTCTCGACGTTCTCGTCCACCCGCTGAGCGACAACTCCTACGACGACCACTCCCGCTATGCGGTCTGGCTCGGTTCGCCGGTCGCGTTGAAGCTCAGCACGACGCGCCGCACCTACCGTGCCGAGCAGTATCCGACGCCGCGCTCAGCGGGACGGTAAACGCCAGAAAGCCTTCGCGCGGAACTCCACCTAATACGTCTCGCGCGGCAGGTCGAGGAGCCGGAAGGCGCTGTGAAGGTGCGGTGGGGTGACCGGCCGCGCCGGGCAGATATAGGATTCGAAGACGCCGCTGCCCCGGGCGATGACCAGATCCGCGCGGGGAGCTATGTCCTGGAGTGTTCGGCGCAGGATCGCAAATGGCTCATGCGGGAGAACAACGACTATCTTTTGGCAGATCAACCGTGGTGCCGCTTAATAAATTGCTGTTTTGGAATTAAGCCGGCGTGACCTGCAGGTCTCGCGTCGTGCCGCGCTGACCGGCGCTTTCGGGGTGCTCGCCGAGGGTAAAGGCCTGTCCGCACCCGCTGCGGCGCACGTGAGCATCGAGTACCGTGGCGGGTTTGTATATTGGCCATTTGGTCAGGCCCGAGCAGCGGTCGGAGCCGGCGGTGTACACCCGAACAAGAAGGAGGGCGATAGGGCGACTCCCGCCGGTACGTTTTCACTTCCGTTTGGGATGTACCGCCCCGACCGCATCGACCTTCCCAACACCGATCTCCCGATGACGCCGCTGCGGGAGGCGCATGCTTGGGTCGACGATCCCGATGACCCTAAGTATAATCAACTGGTCGAACTACCTTATCCCTTACATACCGAAAAGCTTTGGCGGACTGACAAGATTTACGACTTGTTGGTGGTAGTCGGCTACAACATGAACCCGACGCAGCCAGGTGCCGGCAGCGCTATTTTCTTGCATATCGCTCGGCCCGACTTCTCACCCACGGATGGCTGTGTCGCAGTCAGCCAGAGCGTTCTTCTCGAGCTGATCAACGTTTTGGGAACGGATAGCACGCTGACCATTCGAGAATGATGTGTGAGGTCGCGGCGCGGGCCTCCGTCGCGGTAACACCAAAATTGCCATATCCCCATTCTACGCTGCGAACGTGTGGGAGCAATATAGAGATGACACCCCTCTGCAAAGTAGAGGTGACACTCGCCCGGGTTTTGGGGTCCGGGGAGGTGCACCGTGGTGGCGGTGTTGTCGATGAGCAAGCA
>Ga0306923_10001589_pt1 | contig 20290 bp, 20 predicted proteins | sample sta12Can44000108_FD_203841 | JGI IMG/M metagenome (GOLD analysis project Ga0306923, IMG submission 203841) | Lab enrichment of tropical soil microbial communities from Luquillo Experimental Forest, Puerto Rico - statanox.12C.anox.44.000.108 (v2)... | ecosystem: Environmental > Terrestrial >... | reverse complement strand
GCGGCGCGGGTGCGCGTCTTGTCGCTGACCGAGATCCGCGACGGCCTGCATGACCGCTTCCGGCTGCTGACCGGGGGTGCACGCACCGCGGTGCGCCGCCAGCAGACGTTGCGGGCCTCGGTGGATTGGTCGCATGCGCTGCTGACCGAGCCCGAACGCCTCGTGTTCGCCCGGCTGGCGGTGTTTATGGGCGGGTTCGACCTCGACGCCGCCCAGGCGGTCGCCGGCGGCGGCGACGTGGAACGCTTCCAGGTCCTCGACCTGCTCACATTGCTGGTCGACAAGTCCCTGGTGGTGGCCGAAAGCGCAAGTGGCCCAACGCGATACCGATTGTTGGAAACGGTGCGCCAGTACGCACTGGAAAAGCTCGGCGAGTCCGGCGAGGCCGACGCCGTGCGTGCCCGTCACCGCGATCACTACTTGGCCATGGCGGCGATGCTCGACACCCCTGCACCTACCGGCCATGAGCGGCGTCTCGATCAGGCCGACACCGAGATCGACAACCTGCGGGCCGCGTTCGTATGGAGCCGCGAGAATTCCGATACCGCGCTTGCGTCGCAGCTTGCGTCCTCGCTGCAGCCACTGTGGTTCGCACGGGGCCGGATCCGGGAAGGGCTGGCCTGGTTCGACGCCGCCCTCACCGACCAAAATGCACAACCGGCCGAGGTGGCGCCGGCGGTGCGCGCGCGGGTGCTTGCCGACAAGGGCGTGCTCGACGCGTACGCGGGCGCCGGCAGCATGGAGCAAGCTTGCGAAGCCCTGGCGATTGCGCGGGAGGTCGACGATCAGGCCCTGTTGGCCTGGGCCCTGACTGCCTGCGGCGCCATCGCGTTGTACGACCCTGAGGTCTCCCGGCCCTACCTCGCCGAGGCGATCGGCCTCGCCCGCTCGATAGACGTCAAGTGGCGGCTCTGCCACATCCTTCACGTTCAAGCGTTCGGGGCGATCATGGCGGGTGATCCGATCGCGGTGCGCGCGGCCGCCGAAGAGGGACGCGACCTCGCCGACGCCATCGGTGACCGGTTCGCGTCGCGTGCGTGTCGCTTCGACCTCGGTTTGGCACAGCTGATGACCGGTGATCCGGGTGGGGCCGCCGCTCAATTGCGCGAGGTGGTTACCGAGGCCGATGCGGCTCACGACCTGGTCTGGAGGTCTACCGCCCTATCCTTGCAGGCCGTCATGCTGGCATTCCACGGGAACACGAGTGCGGCGCGGGCGTCCGCCAACTCGGCCGTCGAGTCCGCAGGGGAACTTGGCGGGTTCTACCCCGGCCTCGCCTACGGAGGGTTGATCGTCGCAACCGTCGCCGCCGGCGACGTTGGCGCGGCCGACGATGCACTTGCAGCGGGCTGGCAGCACGTCGGCTTCCAGCCCAAGATGGCGGCGATCTGGATTGTTTACCGCGCCCACGCCGCGCTGGCGCGCGGGGATTTGACCGAGGCCAGACGCTGGGCCGACGAAGCCGTCGCGGCGACGAGCGGCTTTCACCAATCGTCGGCACTGACCACGCGCGCGGGCGTTGCGATCGCCCAGGGTGAGCCCGAGCAGGCAGACCGCGACGCGCACGACGCGCTTGCAATCACCGCCCGCACCCGCGCATACCTCGCCGCTCCCGACACGTTCGAGTGCCTCGCCCTCCTCGCGGTCGGCGCTGCCAGTCACCGTGAAGCGGCGCGGCTGTTCGGCGCCGCCGACGCTATCCGGCAGCGCGGCGGCCAGGTCCGCTTCAAAATCTTCGACGCAGTTTACGAAGCCTCGGTGGCGGCACTTCGTAAGGCGATGGGCGAGAAGGACTTTGAATCCGCGTGGGCCGAGGGCGCTGCGCTGTCCACCGACGAAGCGATCGCCTACGCCCAGCGCCGTCACGGCGAACGCAAACGCCCCACCACCGGCTGGGCCTCGCTCACCCCCACCGAGCGCGACGTCGTACGACTGGTCAGCGAAGGACTCGCCAACAACGACATCGCCACACGGCTTTTCGTTTCACCGCGCACCGTGCAAACCCACCTCACCCACGTCTACACCAAACTCCGCCTGACCTCACGGGTGCAACTCGCGCAGGAAGCCGCCCGGCACGGCTGACCTGGCCCGCATGTCGGACAGTCCGCTCGATGCACAGTTGTAGGAAATGAAGGCTCCGTGAGACATTCCGGTTGGAATCGGCGTGAGACAACCGGGAAGGCCGCACGTCAGTGCGTGGCCATATGTCACCAACCGCCAGAACCTAATGGGGATCGATCAGCGCGGCGTTGACGGTGTTTGGGTGGTTGTCGAGGTGCACTTTTCACGAGCGCGGTGAGTACATGCTTAGAGGCGTCCCCGGTCACTGGCGGCTTTTCGCGGTCTGAGCGCAGTTTGACGCGGGGCGGCTACTGGCACTGTCACGTTATTTGAAATATGTAGTGGTTCAGTTGGTTTCACTGCTGCGACGATGGATCAATGTGGGGTTGGTGGTGTTTCAGGCGGCAGTGTCGAGCGCGGTGACCTCATGCCAGACTGCGAAGCGGTCAGCCATTTCGGTTCGCCATTGGGTGGCGCTGAGCCGGTGCCGTCGCGGTCGAAAGTGCGCGGAGATCCCACTGAAGGCTGGCAGGAACCGTTGGGCATGCCGCGCCGATTTGAAGCGTTTCATCGCCCGTTCACGCTGTCGGGTGGGTTGATGAGAGTTCTCGGCTCGATTGTTCAGATACTTCGACTGGCGGTGGGTCACCGACGCCATCAGCTCGCGGTGCGCGACCCCGTAGCTGGCCAGCTTATCGGTCACCAATACGCGCGGCACATACCGCAGGCCCTTGAGCAACTTGCGCAAGAAGCGCTTGGCTGCTTTGGCGTTTCGCTGCGACTGCACCAACACGTCGAGCACGTTGCCGTGCTGGTCGACCGCACGCCACAAATAGCACCGCTTGCCGTTGATCGTCACGAACACCTCGTCCAGGTGCCACTTGTCGCCCGGGCGGGGGCGGCGTCGACGTAGCTGGTTAGCGTAGGCCTGCCCGAACTTGTCACACCAGCGCCGGATCGTCTCGTAGCTCAGCACGGCACCACGGGCCAGCATCAGCTCTTCGACCTCACGAAAGCTCAGCGGGAACCGAAAGTACAGCCACACGCTGTGATTGATGATCTCCATCGGGTAGCGGTGGCCCTTGTACGACGCGGTTGCGGTGCTCACCTACCGATCTTCCCACCTCGCCCGCCCCAACAACGTGACAGTGCCGTTCGCCTTGATGGCGGTAGCCGTTGATTTTGTGGGCTGGCAATGCCCCGACTTGCCGCAGTGCGCCGATCGGCTTGGTCCCTTGAAGGTCTTAGCTGGGCAAGCGCCGACAGGACCGTGGCTACGACATTGGTCACCAACAGCACGGCGGCCGCGCGTGAAGGCCGTCGGCGCTTTCGGGCTGTCAAGCCACGAGCGAGAATTCAGCGGTACGTGGCGAAAATCCCAGTACTCTCCCGGGTCATCGGGTCGGTCGCACCCAGCAGGCCGACGATCTGCTGCGGCCTACACCGCGACCGCGGCGCGCGCTTTACGCTGGACATCCTTCGCTGCGCCAGGCGTCGAAGAGCGTGATCTGCTCGGGCGTCAGCGCGAGATCCGGTGGTGGCGGCATTCGCCTCCCACCCCCGATGCCCTTGACTCTCGCCGAGATGCCTGTTGCCTTGGCCTTCACCGTGTCGTAATCGGTTAGGTCCAGCCCCAGGGGCTTCATGTGCGCGATGTCTTTCTGGCGGAATAGCGGCATGATGTCGCGAGCAAAGCTGGTTGTCACCGGCATCTTCGTCAGGCGCCCGGCGTCGGTGGTGAGCAGATCGTTCAGGAAGCCGTCGTTGGTGTCGGGGTCGACCTGCATCTGATGAACGTGGTCGATGGACTGCTGGGTGCGGGCCCGCAGCAGTCGCCAGCGGTCGGTTTGGTTGGCGGGTAGGTGAACTGGGTCGGGCAGGGTGAACGGCAGCGCCGCTTTGCCGCCGTTTTGCGGAAGTGTCGCGAGTTTGTCGGCCAGCGAGGCGAGGGTGAACATCTCCCCATCAAGCGCCCAATCCGTGAGGTTGTTGCGGTCATCCGGGCGGTCATCGGTCGGCACTGTGCACAGGTAGTCCACGATGAAGCCCAGCAGCAGCCCATAACGCAGATCGGCCAGGTGGGCCCATCGGTCGGTTCGGCTAGCGGTCGCGGGGTCGGTGGTGGGCGGCGTCGGATTTTCTGGTACCGGAAGCGTGGGGTTCCAATCGCCGGCCTTCGGGAATGGGAGGATGTTCGCGGTGCCCCCGCCTCGGTAGATGGCAAGGAAGCGGTCGAAATGCGATCTCATGGGGCCACTTACTGGACCCTCGCCTTGTTCGGCGATGTCGCGGATCGCATCGCGCGCGTGGTCGCGGTCGGGGACCTGATGGACGGTGGCCTCGCTGCCGCCGGGGTCCCAATCATCTTGGGTGGCATGGAATTTAAGTGTTTGGGTGTCGATGGCGCTGTCCTCGAGGTGCCATGCCTCGGGCCGAGGGTCCTGCATGTAGGCGGCCACGGCGGTCTTGCGTAGGTGCTCATTCCATGATTGATCCGGTCCGCCGTCCTGGATTTCCCGCTGGGTGGAGAATACGACGCCGAGTAGCCCGTAGATGTTGCCGACATGGCGGACCGGGGTGCCCTCTTTATCGGCTGCCTGGCTGGAGATGTCGGAGATGTCGGGGATGTTGGGATCGTCGACGGGCGCTTCGGCGGTGACGTACTTTGCCAACGAGCGTTGGGTGAGCGGCTCGAGTTTGAACTTGAACGGATACAGGTCCTTGATCGATGGGAGGGCTTCGCGCTCAAGGTTGGGCGGCTCCCCGATCGCCAGCAGCAGGTTCTGGACTGTAATGAGGTGTCCCATTTCCTGGTGGGCGATCCCGTGCAATTCCAGGGACCACTGCTCGAGCGCTTTCTGCTGCTCGGCGGTGTCACTGCTGGTTTTGAGGGAGAATGCCGCGTACAGGTACTGCAGGAGCAGGGCGTGCTCCACCTCGGCGGCGGTCGAAAGCAGTATCTTTGCTTTGTCGGTGGGCTGCGGCCACGGTGTCAGATCCGGGATGTCGACGTGCTGTGTCGTCTCGGCGGTGCCGACGGCGTGCAGTGCACGCGCGAAGCCCTCGGGGTCGCCGACGTCGGCCGGCACCTGGTAGGACTTCCACTCGAACTCAGGCACAGCAGGCATGTCGATCTCCTCCATCAGATCCATTCCTGGGTGGATTGCTCCGCCCCAGTCCATTTGCGTTGCCGCTCATGGCAGTTTGGAATCCCCCCGTGTCGACTTGTCAGCGGGGAATCCGTTGACTCGAAACCTGACCACCTCCGCCGACCTCCCATGCGGCCTTCAAGATCGTCACGCTCGAAGTAGATGACCCTTCGGTCGCCGTTGGAGTGTCGAAGCGAAACCGGAGGTCCGGTCGCCGGTTCCTCCCCTCGCACGCGATAATCAACCGTCCGCACGGTGGGGTGGCATCTTCTGCGTCGCAAAGTCCCGGCGTTGTTCTGGTTCAGTCATCAGAGTCCTTCCAGGAAGTGTCCGAATAGTCGCCAACCTCGATGGCCAACGCTAGCAACCAACGCCGAGATCACCAACGAAAACGGATCCGTCGTCGCTCCTGATCGTCGCCTTCCTTTCGCACAAGCATGACTCCTCACACACACCGACGGGTAGGTATCGCGCTACTGCAACTGACGCGAGCGCGGTCGAGATATCCCGGTGAGCCATTCTGAGTGCTAGGGCGGCCACCACGTCTGCCGGTCCGAGCGTCGTGCCTGGTCCTTGGCGCCCGGTTGAGCACTCTCATGAATCGGTAATGGCCAACCGGGTCGCTGTGAAATCATCATTGAACGTCATCCCGGTGTCCCGGCACCCACCGCACAACACGATGAGAGTGAGATGCTCGCCGAAAAGGCTACGTTCACAGCGGATTTCTACAACAACGTCGCCGCCATCGCTGTCGTTCTGCTGTTCACCAAAGTCGTCGCTCACCGGTCTCGGAAAACGCCTCGCGGGGTCGCGGGAACATGGATTCTCGCAGTAGTTCACCTGATTGCGCTGCTCGCTGCGGCGGCGGCGATATTTGCGTCGCTTTGGGCTACCGATTATGAGACGACCGACTATCACTGGATGGCTCAGCTTGGCCTGGCAATGGCCGGCGGCGCCCTCCTGGTCGACATTGCCGTCGACGAGCTCTGTGATGCGCGATCCACGAAGTCCGACGATTCCGGCAAATAGGTGGGGAATCGCCCGCGCAGCCAGTCGGTGGCCGCCAGCCGTGATGGGTCCGCGATCGAGTGTACCTACCGCTCCGTGAAATCGGTGACTGCAACGTAGGAAGCCGGTCAGCGGCTCAACTAATCTCGAGTTCGAATTCCCGCACGCCGGCATGATTTTCGCCGATCTATCGTTGGAGGGGGTGAACAGCTCCCTTCGAGGGGCGCAACCTTGGCCTGATCAACGAGGGGATTGTGCGCGCGAAGCTGCGATAGCGTTTCGCAGCGCGCAATCTCGGTCAGCGCCAAGGGAACGTCAATTTGCGTCGGGGGCAACTCAGGGGCAACTCGCCTTTGACGAGCCAAGTCCGCCCAGCAACTTTGCCTTGGTTCTCACCAGGCGGGCTCTGCCAGAATTCGGTCTGTTGAGTGCCGTTTGTCGTAACCTCGTCGGCTATCGATGGTGAATTGACTTCAGCTGCCACCATTTTGGGGGACGACAGCAGGGATCTGCGCTCCGCTCGAGCTGTTTTGCGACGTTGTCAACGCGTCACCCGACACTCCGAGTCAGTCGCTGACGGAAAGATCGTGTCACGCCAGGCACCGCTCGCGCGCAAAGATCGCGGCATCGCTTCAGGCGCGGGATATGCATCGTCCGCCCTGGCTGCTTCCCAGCCTGTCCGTGACTCGCCGCCTTCGGTTGAGCGCACGCTTGCAGTCAAGTTGGTTAAGAGTTGAAGCGCGAGTGTGACATCGCCACTTGCAATGCGCGATGTGGCAGTCGGGTCTGCCTTCAGCATCTGCGCCCGCATCGGGCGCGCAGAAAGTCGCGCTGGGCGGGGACTCCGGGATGCGACGGTTAGCTTTGCGGGTTCCTGACCGAAGCGCTGCGATGCGAGCCATCGCGGAGTCGTAGTCCAGGCCAGCGTCGCAGAGCATGCAGGTGATCACCGTGCAGGTGCGGCCAACGCCGCCCCAGCAGTGGATGTACACCGTTAGACCGGCATCGATCTCGGCGGTGATGCGGTCGAGGATCGCGTCGTAGCCGTCGTTGTCGATGACCCCCAGGTCGGGGATAGGGTGTGGGAAGTGATGCACTGCGCGGCCGGCCTTTTCGGCTTCAGCACTTAGGACGTCATGGTAGGGGGCCAGGTGGTCTTGGTCGGTCGTGAGGTCGATGATCGAGCCGATGCCCGAGTTGATCAGCAGCCGGAGTTTGGCGGCCGACTTTTCCGGTATTAGGTCGCCGGGATATTCGCCCGCCAGTAGACGGTCGGGTTGGACCCACCACGCGTGCAGCAGTGTGTCATGGGGCCAGGCAGTGGGGTTACTCATTGCGTCATCGGTTCCAATGCGGTCATTCGTTTCCTGCCCAGCGGTCGGCGATGGACTGCATCGAAGCCTCGATGTGCCCGTAGCTGACCAACGTCACATCCAGGCCCGCGTGCTGCACGATGGCCAACGCGCGCGTGATCGCGTCGTCGATCCAGGCGTCGGCGTTGCCGAAGGCCCGCCCGCCTACCCGGGTCAGCAGTACGGTGTTGGAGCCGCCCGAGTTGGATTGCTCGACAGCGGCAAGCAGTGTCGCCTCGTAGCAGGCCTCCAAGATCAAGCGCGCGAAGGTCTGCCAGTCGGGCTGGGGAATTGGGCTGTATGCGACGGGCAATCCGGAGCAGAATGACTGTGAGACAAGCGGACCGGTACTGGCGTCGCGGCGAGTGACTTCGACGTTGCGGTGCAAGCCGATGGCCAGCGCGCCGCGCAGCGCGTCGGCCACGGCCTCGCCGCCTCGCCTCACCAGGTCGTCGATTGTGTGCAGACCTGCTTGCATGCACAGGGCGTAGCCGTTTTGCATCGACCAGAAATGATTGACGGGATGGCCGGTTTTCGCCGTCAACATTGAACCGACCCCGGCGAGGGCGTTGAGCTGGCGTTCACGTGTTTGGCCGACGTGGCCATCGATGGGCACTAGGTAGTTGCGGTAGATGGTGGCCGCGCCGGCTGCGATCGCGCAGGCAGGTCCCTGGGTGTGGTCGTGGGCGTAGCAGGCCACGCCGTCCTCCGGCGTTATGTCAGGTCCGATCATCTCCAGCAGGTTGAACTGCGAGGCCACCTGGAAAAGGGCGCCTTCGTATTCCGGCTCGGCGTGAAGCACACCCACGTCTGCGGCGATGCAGCGGACCGTTGTTCGCTGCTGGTCAGGGATATCGATTCTGGCCCTCAATTCGGCCAGGGTGGGCAGTGTCAGGCTGCCGATGCCGTAGCGCTTGTTGTTGACCGTCGAGACGAGCTCGTCACCCTCGACAGCAAGTCGGCTTTGAGTCGCGCCGTAGTTGCGCTCGGGAAAGCCCGTTAGCCTTTCGAACCAAGACGGCACGAAGGACATGATTGCACAGTGACGGCGCATTTCCTGGATCGAGCCAGAACGCCGCTTCAGATCAGAGGGCGTGTGTGGTGCCGAAGCGCCAGCGGAGCACCAGCGGCAGCAGGTTCTCGCGACGAGTGGCGGTCATGTCTTGCATGCGCGATTGTTGTTAGCCCGCGTGAAAGGCCAATGGGCAGTGGCGAGGAAGGCACACAGCGTGTGCCAGGTCGACCGACCGGCACCGCCGCACCGGCACCGGTTCGTGTCCGCGTAGATCATCGCGACAGCAAAAGCATCCAATAGACTTCATTTGTGACGTAAATGCGTCTCACGAATGTACGCGCAGAAAGTTGCCGACGATGACAGCACAGTGGACCGCTGTGATTGCTGCCTTTGTTGCCCTCATAGCCAGCCTCGGTACTACGGCAGTGAATATTTTCTTTGGCGAACGATGGAAAACGCGATATGCACAGGCAAAGGAAAACCAAGACAAAGCTAAAGCACTGCTCGATCACTATAGTGAACCCCTGGTGCGGGCGGCGTTTGAACTACAGAGCAGGCTTTATAACATCGTTCGAGGAGATTTTCTATACAGAAACGCGTCCCTACCGTATGCCGAACTGAGCACTCTGTGGTTGATCGGACAATGGTTTGCATGGAATGAAATCTTGCGGCGGGAAATACAGCTGCTCGAGCTCGGCTACGCGCGTCGGACCGCCGACTTCCAGCGCAAATTAATGGCTATCGCAGACCTGTTTGCCTCAGCGAAAGAAGAGTATAAGGAGTTCCAGGTGCGTCGAGCGGAACAACGCGCGATCGGTGAGCTGTTGGTCGTTCCGCGTCAGATTTCGGGTGGCACGCGCAGCGATGCCATGGGATACGCGCAGTTCTGCGCGGAATCCGAATCCGAAGAACTGGCACCATGGCTGACTCAGCTTCGCGTTAGTATTTCCAAGGCCCGTCAAGTTGGGAAGTACGATAATTCCCGGGTTAGGCTCGTGCAACGGGACCTCATCGATTTAATCGATTACCTCGATAAGGACCATGTTCGGTTCCCCGACCCAAATGAGCGAGGAAAACTGCCCAAACCGGAGAGCGGCGCAGATGCCAAACGTGAGCGGCCAAAATGCGAGATCGCTCGATTCCGCATTAGAATGGACGAACCTAATCCCCTGTTAATTACTACGAAATGGCTAAAAGAACAAGCAAACAACAAGAAAGGAAGACAGTTCACGTTCAATGAAAGCGGATACCCGCTGCGAGTCGAATACCGGCCGGCGTCAATGATTTTGCATCGATGCATCATTGAGGTTCAACATAGTTGGATCAATGACCAACGGTGGGTCGAAGTCAGCGCGTGGTTAGACTCCCGCAGCACCAATGCGACCGGCGACTCCCGGATCTCCTTGAAGTCGCACCATCGGAGATTGCGTCGGGCGCAGCGTCATTCGATAGCGGTTGTGAACGGCTTGCTCGAGGAACTCGGCCGGCCGAAGATGGAAGTCCCAACAAAATTCTGGAAGCTGTAGGCCAGCCGGACGAGGAATGTTGCTAGTCGAGCAGATTCCGTCGCTGTGACGCTGCGCACCAAGAGGTCGACGTCGTCGTTTCGGTGAAATGGCGAAATGCTCCGACGTCCAGGCCTGGGATGCGAACCGGAACGTGCCCGACGGTGCGAAGAAGCGATTCCTGATTCGGCAGCAGCTGGTGAGTCATTAGATGCGTTGAGCGCCAAGGATTTGTCTGGGAGGGGATATGACGGAGGCATCGGTAACGGAGCGCGCCGACGAGCGACACGAAGCTGCGGTACAACCGATTCGTCGTCTCCAGAAAACACCCGACCGCGGCCGATGCCCGCCGACAAGAGACGGTGCGTGATGATCAGTTGACGCTTTTTCCAGCAAGCTACCCCTCGCTGCCCGCGTCATTTCGTCACTGTGGCGTTTCGCGCATCCGGGAAGGGTTGATCTGGCTGCGTACGCCCCGGAGATGGACATGTCGAAAGTAGCTACTCAGGTTTCATAAATTCATCTGAGCACAGTCGATTTCGTGAATTCGCTGCCGGACGGCTAGCCATGCGCACGGTCTACACCGCCGCATGGGCCGCAAAAGCCGCCCTTCGCCATCTCGCACGCGCAGCCGCCGGCCGCGACGGTAACACGGCCAGCCAGCTACTTAGCATAACTGGTAACGGTGCGTGTTCATAGGGTGCGAGTTGCTCCGTGGTTGCGGAGCGTGTCGTAGTGGTCACACGATTGGTCGGTGGCGCATGTAATTGTCTGCAGCCGCTGGTGGACGAGCGCTTCGTGTGAGCAGGAAGTCGGCGCAGCGTTCACCGATCATGATCGACGGTGCGTTGGTGTTTGCCCGAGGTATTTGGGGTAGCGCGTAGGCGTCGGCGACCCGGAGATTCTCCACACCGCGAACCCGCAGCTTCTCGTCAAGGGGACTATCGGCGTCGCTGCCCATCGCGGCCGCCTGGCTGATGTCCGCCGCCTGTCCGGTGGAGTAGCGCCGACTTGGTACCGATGTCATTCGCGAGCGCGTAGACCATCCCAGATAATGCTCAACAACTCGGGTGCGATCTGCTCGGGTTTGGCGGTCGGCGCATCACCAAATCTGTTGTGCAGAGCTATGAAGAGGCACATCCCGCATACCGTCAGGGTTGCGAGGTCCGGGTCGAACTCGCGGTGCGCCCACGACGGCAGGTTGCGGTCGATCACCTCGCGCAGCTGTGCTAGCGCAGGTTGAAATCGGTCACGGTAAAACGCCTTACCCCGCTCGGCATCGCCGAGTACGACGAGCAACAACGGAGCGATGTCCGTCATTGCTTCGAGCAGGTCGCCAACGAATCGTTCTGACACGCCACGAACTTCGAGGTCGCCCGATGCCGGCTGCAAAGCTGCGGACACCGCCTCCTCCAACGGTCTGGCGACGGCCTCTTCGAACATTTGCTCCTTGGTGCTGAACGACCGGTACAGGACGGCGTCGTTCACGTCGGCTTCTGCGGCGATCTCGCGCACGGTCGCACCGGCGTATCCGGACTTCAAAAAGACGCGGCGAGCCGCGTCGAGGATTTCTTCACGACGCTGAGTCTGAGCTCGCCGTGCTCGGCGCTGCCGGGGTGCTTCTTCCGCTGGCGTGGACATCTTCAGAATCATAGTTGACAGAAGTGAGCGACTACTTCACACTACTCAATGTAGGCGCTCACTTCGGTAGGTATTGACGGTCGCCGCGTTTTCTGCCGAGGGCTTGACTCCGCAACAACGCCACCCGGAAGGATGCCCAATGATTTCTCCAGCGTTTCAACCAGACTGGTCGATCAGCGCCACCTCGAGTCTCGTCGCCGAACTCGTCTTCGGCATTGGGGCGTTGTTATCGATTGGCTATTGCGCCATTGTCGCGCGCCGCGAGCACAAGGTCTGGCCCATATGGGTGATCGTCGGTTCGATGCTGACCATGCTGTGGGAGCCATTCACCGACCTGCTTCTGGATTGCGGATATCCGAGAGGGCCGCGTGTCGCCGTGAACTTGTTCGGCCACGACATACCACTTTTCATTTTCTTCGTCTATGTCTTCTACTTTGCCCCGGCCGTGGTCTGGCTGTATCTACGCATGCAGGAGGGCGTGACACAACGCCAATTCTGGAAGTATTCCGGCGTAATGGTGCTGGCGTGCGCACTGTTTGAGCCCTTGCCGATCGCCCTGGGATGGTGGCACTACTTGGGCAACCAACCACTCAACTTCACGGGCTTGCCGATGCATTGGTGGTTCACGAACGCGACCTGCGTCATTGCCGTACCCGTCGCCATGTACCTCATTCGCAAGCATCTGCTCAGCAGCGATCGCCAAACGTGGATTTTTGCTCCGTTGATGCTGATGGTGGTTTGGGCATCGAAGAGCGTTGACATCCCCCTCGTGTGGGTGATGAGCGGCACCGAAAGCTCTACTCTGCGCACTCTGGCGTCGCTCGGCACCATCACCCTTTCGCTCGCGGTGCTATGGGGTATGGCCCGCGCTGTTGGGGTCGATTGGCATGCCGCTGACGACCGCGGCGCGGTTGACTTCGCGCATACGGAAGTTGCTGTCCCTAAACGAATTTAGGCCTCACTCGGCTTGCCTCCAGAGCAATCGAATTCCCCGCCGTTTTACCAGCCCGATAAGCGCCAGCACAACAGTCAGATTGCAAAGGAGATTCGCCATGGTCGTCGCATTCCCTGAGAACTCAAATATCGTTCCGGCCAACGCGGTCGAACAGGTGGTGTTCGACTTTCTCACCCAGATGGGACCGACCCTCGAGGACGTCAAGCGGGACTATCGCGAGCGCCTCACCGAAGACGTGATCTGGGATAATGTCGGTTTCCCGGTGATCAACGGCCTGGAGGCGTCGATCACGCATCTCGACATGCTCAAAGAAGTCACCGGCATGGAGTACTGCACCATCGAGATCTACAACCTCGCCTCGACGGGCAATGTGGTGTTGACCGAGCGGTTGGACACGATGTATCGGGAGGACGATTCGGTGATCATCGATTACCGCATTATGGGCGCGCTGGAAGTTCGTGACGGCAAGATCTGTCGATACACCGACTACTTCGACACGGTACCGACCGCACAGGCCTTTGCACACCTGTTCGATCGGGTCAGCTGACATGTCAACAGAGTTGGATTCGCTGTCGCCTGCGCAGGTGACGCCAAGGACGACGGCTCCGGTGAAGTTCTGGGCGCTCGTCGGCTGCATACTGTGGGTTTTTCAGACTTATGTTCTCATTAAGTGGTTGACCGGGCCGTTCTTCACTCCGGTTCCGTATGGACCGGACTCGCCGCCGACGCTGATGAAGATTTCGATCCTGGTCACGATGGTGGTGCAGGGGATTGCGTTCTTTGTCCTGGGGTACGTGTGGGTCGTACGGCCGTTGCGCCGCAGGCGCCGCATCGGGTTCGACGGCATGGTGTTCATTACGTTCATCGGCTTCTACTGGTTTTGGGATCCCGTCGGCAACTACTTCGCCATCGTCAGTTCCTACAACGCCTGGATCCCCAACATGGGGTCGTGGGTCAACGACATCCCGGGTTGGCGCTCACCGGGTGCACCGGGTGCACAGATACTCGAACCCTGGCTGGTCGTGGGTCCCGGCTATGCCGTGTATGGCACCGGCATGGTGGTGTTGTCCTGCTGGCTGATGCGCAAGATGCGAGCACGCTGGCCTCGGATCGGTATCTGGGGCATGCTCGGCGTTGTCTACGTAGTGATGTTCGTCCTCGAAACGATCATGGAAATCTCGGGCACCCGCGTCGGGGTGTGGGCCTATGGCGGCACGAACGGACTACCCACGCTATTCCCCGACCACTACTACCGGTATCCGTTGACCGAATCGCTATGGAGCGGCGCGATCACCGCAGTCGCTTACATGCGGTGGTCGCGCGACGACCGAGATGAATCCATCGCCGAGCGTGGCCTGTCCCAGGTGCGGGCACCCGAGTTCGGCAAGCAAGCGATGCGGCTGATGGCCATCGTCGGCTGCGTAAACAGCCTGATCTTCCTGGTCTATTGGCTGCCGGTCTTCGTGCTGTGGCGCTCGCAACCCGAGGGCTGGCCGTTGGATCTGCAGATGCGTTCCTACCTGGGCAGTAATCACCGCTGCGGGCCCGGCACGCACATCGCTTGTCCGAACCCCAACGTGCCCTACCCCCGGCCCGGGTCGGTCACCATCACCCCCGACGGCAAGCTCTACATTCCACCGGGAACCAAACTGCCCGACGATCCAACGACATTCGACGAAGCCAAGCACAGAGCGGGAGCGAGATGAACAAAGACACCCTGCAGGCATATGCATGCCTCGCGGTCGCCGCTACCCTGGGCACGGTCATCGCCATCATCATGATCGCGAGCATCGTCCACTGGATCACCACGTGACCGCCGCTGCGGCAGCTACGGCAACCCTCTGTAAGTCGTTCGGCGACACCGTCGCCCGCGTACCGGACCAGATCGCGCTGCGCACCCTGTTCGACGCGAGAACCGTCACCTGGGGCGAATACGGTGCTGAGGTTGCGAGCATGGCCGCACCCTGGCTGGCGTCGGTGTCACCCACGGTGCTTCGGTCGCGTCGATGATGGCCAACCGGACGCTCATCGAGCAACATCATGAATCCGAGACCGAAAAGGAAACCGCGCCTTGAAATTCGGGATCACCGTCGACAACCCCGCCACTCTTGTCGAAGACGCCCAACAGGCTGAGCAACTCGGATTCGACTTCCTCGGATGCGGTGAGCACTTGTTCTTCCACGGACCCACACCTAACGCGTTCGCGATGCTCGCCGCCGCGGCCGGCGCGACCAAGCAGATCCGGCTGGTCAGTTCAATTACTCTGTTGCCGCTCTACCCGGCCGCGATGGTCGCTAAGCTCGCCGCCACTATCGATGTCATCTCGCAGGGTCGTTTCGAGCTTGGTATCGGCTCGGGGGGAGAGTATCCGCCCGAATTTGTCGCCGCGGGCGTTGAACCCGCCACCCGCTTCCGTCGAACTGACGAGGGTTTGCAGGTCATCCGCCAACTGCTGCGCGGGGAGACCGTCACTTTTGCCGGCGAGTTCACCACCGTGCCCGGGCTGGCCCTCAACCCGCCACCGTGTCAACGTGGCGGACCACCATTCTGGCTCGGCGGACGCAAACCCGCCGCGCTGCGCCGCGCCGGCCGACACGCTGACGTATGGATGCCCTACATGGTGGATCCTGCGCAGCTCGACCGAGGGCTGCGAAAGGTCCGGGACGCCGCCGCCGAAAACGGACGGGACCCGGCGGATGTCTCCGCGGCGCTCTTCGCTTGGGCGTGTGTCGACGAGGATGCTAACTGGGCGCGAGAATCCGGCATCAGCACTGTCAGCGCCGCCTACAACCAAGACTTCACCGCACTCGCCGACCGCTACCTGCTCGTTGGACAACCCGAATCGGTTTCCGCGCGAATGGACGAATTCGCCCATGCAGGAGCCGAATTAGTCCTCTTTCAAATTGCCGCGCACAAACGTGCGGATCGCGACCGCGTCATCCATACCATCGCCCGGCACTTCCTGGCACGCCCCGAACCGAAGTAGCGGAAAGCACCAACCCAACCGTGGCTGCCAAAACCGACCTGGATAAGCCGTAAACCGTCCAGAACCGCGTCAATGCATTGGGCGCAATCTGTGGGCGTAAACATCGTTTTGGACTGTGCGCTTGCTCCTGGCTGACCCAGCATATCCATCGCATAAACGGTGAAATCGCTTGTCAAGCTGGCGACTTGGTTCCACCACATGGCTGACGTGAGGAAAAGCCGTGTATGAGTACGACGGGCACACCACCGTCCGGCCCATGCTGATACACACGAACGATGCCGAACTTCGTTGGAACATTGTGCACGACGTCGGGCCGCGGACTCAATGCGCGCAACTCGTCATACGCTGCCAAATAGCGCCGCCGTGCGTTCGCGCTCCTGAAGCCACCGCGAGCCAAGCCCAACTGGATACCCTCCGGTCAACGCGACGATACACGCCGAGACCGCGACGAGCGAGGCTCGGCGGCCCGCGGCATTCAGCGTAGCGATGAGGTGTCGGTTCGCGCAGAGAGTCGTGCTTGCCTCAATCGAAACTGCTTGAGCCTGAGATCGGAGCACTGGCCGTCTGCTGCGGTTCGATCTGACCAACGCGCTCAGTCAAGCCGAGTCGCCACGTACCGCGCGTACGTGGATGCCGATGCTCGGGCGTGTGCTTCTAAGGTCTGTGGGCTATAGCCGAGTGTCTCGGCGAGGACTGCAATCGGCGTGGTCTGTGTCAGCTCATTGAGGGTGCCTAAGCGCGCTTCTAGGGCGGCGAGAATCGGCCGGAGGTAGCTGCGGAGATGCGCCGGCCCGACGTGCCTGCCAGGCGTATAGCCGCGAAATACCCAGGGCGAGTTGCGATGTGCTGCGGTTTGGCTGTTGTAGTTTGCCTGCGGCCAGTGCGCGAACGGGTTCATCGAGAGGTGGCGGGAAATGAATCGGTAGACCTGCCAAATCGACGGTCACCGTGTCGGCGGTGATCGTGATCTTGTCCCAGGTCAGGGCGGCGACGTCCTCGGCGCGCTGGGCGAAGACGATGATCAGGATCGCGAAAAGACGGTCGCGAGGTTGAAGCGTCTGCTGGTGTGCAACCTGTTCGATGACGGCGTTCTGCTGTGCGATCGACATCCTCGGTGCGTTGCCGCGGCGATGCGGCGACACCTCCAGATCTGAAGCGACAAGTTTGGCCTTGATGGCCCATCGGATGAAACGCAGGATGTGCTCGCGAGTGGTGGGCCCGGTCGCTTGCCACAAATCGATGTGGGCCTGCGTCACCTGATCGACGGTGGTGTCGTGCTCGGTGGCCAGCCAGTTGCAGAACTCGATCGTGACTGTCACGGACTGTTTGGCCCGGAGGAACGCCGAATCGGTGACGGGGTTCATGGACCGCAGCCGCTTCTCCAGACTCCACCTGATGAAGCGGGCGAGCACGTTGCGGTGCTCTTCGGTGGTGAGACGCTGTTGAGCTGTGACCGCCCAGGCTTGGAACCTGGCCAGTCTCTCGTCACGTGATGGAAGGACGTCGTGCTCGACGAGCAGGTTGCGCATGTAGTCGGTCGTGCGGCCCGCCGGCAGCTGGTCAAGCACCTCGTGAGTGAGCGTGGGGTGGAGGGCCAGCTCCCGCAGAACGGACTGGACGTGGGATTGGCGGATCCATGTCAGGCCACTGTTGGGACGCTGCATCGCGGTGAGGGCGTCGACGATGACTTGCAGCTGCGGTGCGATAAAGCCGGTGTCGGGGTTGGTGAGCAACCGTGTTGCGGTCGCGCTGAGCACGCAGCGTTGGCATCGTCCACCGCTGTAGAGTTCGGCCTCGTCGCCGCAGCTGACGCAGTCGACGTTGAGCTTTACGCCACTGCAGCGCCGGCAGGCGGGGCGGTCATCGATGAGGCCGGGCAGCACACCTTGATGGCCGCAGGCGCAGATGCCGGTCGTTCGTTTGGCGGCTTGGTAGCAGTATCCGCAGATGGGTCCGTCGGGCCAGGTGGCTACCAGTTCGTAGTGGCCGTTGCATCGGGCGCAGGCGATCGGCCAGCGTTGCGGGTCTTCAGGTTTGCGGGGACGGGCCACCGTCGTCCTGGACGATCCGAATTCGCTTGGCTACCGGGTTTCCGGGCGTTACCCCTAGATCGCGTGGGTGTGGCGCGTTGGCTGAGGCGGCGGCCTGCATCTCGACATACGGCTCGAACAAGTCGTTCGGGGTGCAGTCAAAGATGTCGCAGAGCGCGGCGAAGGTCCGCGACGGAATGCGTTGGGGTTCACCGGTGACCAGGCGATAGACCTGCGCATCGGAGAGGTTGATACCCCGGGAGCGCAGCAGCGGCCGCAATTCGGTTGACTTCCATAGGTTGTGGGCCGCCATCACCCGCCGCAGATGCCAATGAAAGCCGATACGTCGCTGCTCAGCCACCGGAGTCCTCCATCCGGAGTCGTCGCGTAATCATCTGTTGAACCACCCTCTGTTTGAAGTCCGATGACACTGAGGTGTACAGCGATGTCGTGGACGCGTAGGAGTGCCCGAGTTGCTCCTGGACGAACAACGGGTCATAGCCGGCCTCGAGCAGATGCGTGGTGTAGGAGTGCCGAAGCGCATGAAGGCTCAGCTCCGCCGGCAGGCCCGCCCGCTGGCGAAACGCGGTGAATGACCGTCCCAGCGCATTGAGTGTCAATCTGCCGCCGCGCTCGCTGGGCCACAACGCGGGGGAGCGGTCGGCCGTGCAGAACAGTTGACGGCCTTCGCTGCACCAATACTGCAAAAGCTCGACAGCCCAGGCGAATTCCGGCGAGGTGAGCACGGTGCGCCGACGTGGTCCCGAACCTTTGGTTCCTTTGGCCCACCGGACAGTTAGAGCGCCGTAGTTGCCATAGCTGGCGACGTGCGGATTGGGCCGGAAATCGGTCAGGTCCAACATCACCAGCTCGCGGCGCCGCAATCCATAGGCATAGCAGATCTTGAAGGCGGTCGAGTCCCTCAAGGCAGTCAGCCAGCGTTTGGAACCGGTGCGGTGTGCTTCGTCGACGAAGTCGTCGACCACATCGAACATGTGTTGCAATTCGGATTTGGTGAACGCCCGCCGCCTCGGTGGCACCGCATCGTCAGACGTGTGTTGCGGCGTATTCCACTCGAAGCAAATCTGAGACGGAACATCGCCGAATTGCTTCTCGCAGAACGCAACCCAACCGTAACGATTGTCACTGACATAACTACAGAACATCGAAATCGTGTTGCTGTACGAACGCAGTGTTGACAATGCGATCGGCGAATCCTGTGACCTCAGATCGGCCAGGAACTGATCAACATCAAGTGGGCGCCACCGCCACGGATACTCGTTGGTGAACTCGACAAACCGGGACACGACGCTACACCGGCCCTTGATGGTGTCGGTCGCCAAGCCGCGTGCGAGCATCTGGGCACGCCATCCATCGACCATCGCGTTGAAGACGGTTTCGTCTGCTCGAAGCAGCGAGACGTCATCGCGACGCAGAACCTGTGGAATGAAGCCGGGCAACTCCTCAACCATGCCAGCGCCCACCCGAAGCATGGCTGGCTGCCGAATTGACGCGGCGATTCAATAGCCCTGCGCCACAAGGCAATTCGTCACAGTGACGTATTGCTGGTGGTACGAAGAGGTGGAGGAGATGGTCGGTGAGGTGCCCATCGCGAGGTCTGAGGGCGGCCGACTGGAGCAGGTTCAAAGCTTTCATCTAACACCCGAATCATTCATTACGTGATTGAACTGTACGTTAACCTCGCCAGATATTCAACGACTGCACTCGGCCCGCCGGGGAACGAGTACGCCAAATCAGCCCTGTGACATGCTCAGATCGGCCAATCGTCAAGAGGTGCGAGCACTTTCACTTAATGCAACTCGCATGCTTTATCTACCGATAAAATCTAATTATGTCAAGTAAACCGGGAAAGGCTCGCGGCAGTTCCTGCAGGCGATCGTGGTGACCGGCCGTGTCGAGGTGGGCCGGGTGGCGTCGGGCGGTGGCGGTGGCGGTACCGACGATGCGGGGCCGTCCGAGGTTGCAGATCGGAACGTGATTCACGGGGCACCGCGCTGGCATGAGGTGCAGGCGGACCGCGGGATAGCGGCATGGCTGATCCCTCGGCCTTTCTTTCGAGGCGTCGCACTGCGAACCGTGCACGGCCAACACACGGCCTCGAAGCCGGTACTGCGGTCACCGTCGAAGCCACTGAACCCGTGATCGCTGTGATCACCCCAACGTGTGAAGGCGGGTCAAGAGATAACGGTGTCTTGCGCGCAGAAGACAAACCAGTGGGCGCGGCTGAGCCGTCGCTTGCCGACAGCGGTCTACTCGGTTCTTTAGCGCGCGGCGATCGGCACGCCGCGACTCCTGCTCTACGCCCCCGGGATTTGCCCGGGTCGTCATCAATTCTCGGTGAGTTGGCCACGGATTTGGCCACAGAATACGGTGAAAACCATCCGAACAAGCGCGACAGGGTGAAACAGGCGGGACGGAAGGACGGCAATTAACCTGCAGGTATGAGACCGAGCGTATTGGGGGAGACCGCGACCGGCTAGCTCATAACCCAGAGGTCGCAGGTTCGAATCCTGTCCCCGCTACCAGCGGAAATGACCCCAGAGGTGCGACCTCTGGGGTCATTTTCA